>Ga0114963_10002558_pt1 | contig 12430 bp, 1 predicted proteins | sample C_131016_EF_Meta_FD_87019 | JGI IMG/M metagenome (GOLD analysis project Ga0114963, IMG submission 87019) | Freshwater microbial communities from Lake Croche, Canada to study carbon cycling - C_131016_EF_MetaG | ecosystem: Environmental > Aquatic > Freshwater > Lake | place: Lake Croche, Canada...
ACAACTGCATCTATGATCTTTTTAACTCTGCTGATGCACTTGTTGGGTTTGCCTTTGATAGTTGTCCATCCACCCGAGTGTCTCCCTTTCATCTCTAAATGATGTCTTCTGCACCGTTGTAGATATTCAAGAGTGATTACTTCTTCACCTCGCCAGTCTCTTCTACTGGTTCGTCCGACACATTCTCTTGGTTCCGTATCAAGTAATATAATGTGGTCAGGGTACACATTCCCCACCCCCTCCTTTTGAAAAAGAGTTTGGTATATATCATACTTGATACGGTCCTTCACTGGGATCATCTCGTTGAACACAACTCTAGCTGACAAAACTGAGCGTTCGCAAATGATAATTCGTTTATCACTATGATCTCGTAGTGCACGTCGTAGTTGTCGTTCAATGACCATAAAATATGTTAGTTGGAATAAGAAGCCATAGCGGGCTTGGTTGCTGAAGTAGAGGTCTATAAGATTCGTTCCATCCTCTTGTTTGATCTCTTCCCAAATAGATGAGGGTTCCTTGAGCACCAGAACATCATGTGAGTCCTTGAAGTGTTCTGCTAGGAGGGACATGATGTCAGATTTTCCTGAGCCAGGGATACCTTCAATACTGATGATAGTGGGTCGTAGCGGAAAGTGATCTCGTGGGGGGTTTCCGCCTGTTTTGAGCCTGATTGGTATCACGGGGTGTTCATCTTCGTCACTGCTCAGTTCAATAGGATGTAGGACTGAAGTACCTCGAGATTCGTTGGTGGCTACATGATCAACCTTAGCACCGAATCGCTACCTTCCTGAACCATAGTGGTGGTTCACGGAGGTTTTGGTTTCGTTTGATTGCATCCCACATGTAATAGTGGTGTGCTCTCCATTCAGGACCATTCATAGCTTGTCCTTCCTTTCTTCCATGACCTCGCAATTTGGAATATGCCCTTCTTGGGGAGCTAGGATGAATATCCATGCGACGTGCGGTTCGCATTGCTTCCCAATACCATTGATCATATTTATGGTGAATGATGGACGGGTCGCCTATTTGACTTGTTCGATTAGGTGTGGAGTCAGTGGATAACGTAATCTTCCCTTTACAATATGGATGAAAGAGGGTCTTGACAGTAGACATTGGGATTGATAGTATTCGTAGGTAGATACCTAGTGGGATGTGACGCCAGTGATTCCTACTATTGTTCCGCCAATGGTCTGTTACTTCAAGGGTGGGGTTTGAGATTGGGAATAAGAGTCCTGTTTGACCAAAGTGACGAATATCAAGGTGCAGTTGATACCAAGTTTTACGAAGTTCAATGGGAATCTGTATATCTGCATCTAGTTCGACACGGAGTTTATGCGATGTCTTATTATCGAACCCAAAGATGATAGGTTCATAGGCACTGAGATTCAGTTTGGAGGCATGGTTTGTACATGCTGTGAGGACTGTCCGGTGCCATTGTTCTCTATCGAAACTGTCTTCGCTTGAAGTGGAGTCTTCGTCTGAAGGTTCTGAGTCTTCTCCTTCTTGTATCAAGTCAACAAGTGTTTTGCCTGACCGTTGTTCCCATTTTTCCCCTCCCGCTAGGTTACATTCTTCTAAATGACTGGTATTCCTTGGTTTAGAGGGTTTCCTTTGTAATCGGTTAAGTACCTTCGATTTTGTGATTGATTGGACGGGTGTTCGAAATGTACAGTCCCCTACACTTGAGTGGACATCTTTCTGACCCTTAGCTATCACCTTTGATGGATACTCTACATCCGATGTATCGCGTGATCTATGGCGGCGAACGATACCGTGAATACGTGTTAGATTTGTTGAATTCTGTATAGGATGTTCCTGGTCGCAGAAGTGTACTCTCCTTCCTTTAGTTGCTTCATCCCATTGAAATAAACCAAATCGGGTACGCCTTTTGAAGTCATTTTCCCATTGGGATGCAGTTGGCTCAATGTTGTTAGTGACTTCCATGGTGTTAGTCTCTTCGTCATCTTCTTCCTCTTGATTATGGACAGATGAGGAGGAACTATTAAGAGATGATGTGGATGTCACTCGATCTGCGAAGGTGAGTTCATCGTTGACTACAAGGCTTTCTTGTGAGGCACTTAGTCTATACTTCATCTCCCGGTCCCTTCGTTGCTTTGCCAATTTAGCATTCACGCTTTCACTATGATCCTTCTGACGTGAGACACTCTTCTTCTTGAAGCTGAATCTAGTCTTCTCGTTCAACGATGGGTCTGGTGAGAGTAGGAGTGGTTCAGGAACGACATTTTCCATAGCTTGATACATGTCAAATCCTGGCTCAACATACGGAGTAGTAATTGTCTTACGACCCATGAATGGTTTCATATTTGTGGCGTGTACATTCACATCGAATCCATCTACTTGTAGGACATAGACGACTGGTGATAATCTTCGTATGATCAAGTATGGTCCAGAGTACCTTGGTTGCAATTTTAGATTCAATTTCTTAAACTTTGCATCCACCCACCCAATATTTTGCGATTTTGGAGTATTAGCAATCATTGCATAATCACCAATTTTGTATTCTGCAAATTGCAGATGTCTAATCGGTTTCTGGCCTTCCCTCATTCGTTGTAGTTCCACTGGTTTGGTAGATGCAGCAGCATCCCATACGTTTGTGAGTGCTTTGGCCATGTTGGTGATATACGGGAGTACACCTGTAGTTTGTCCAAAGTTTCTTAACCATGATTCCGAGGGTAATCTAGCTTCTCTTCCGTAGAGCATAAAGAATGGTGTAAAACCAGTTTGAGAATTTATCGTAGTATTGTATGCAGCTGAGACTCCATTCAGGTGGAGGTCCCAGTCGTTTTGTGATTCGTCACAATAGATGGATAGAGCGTCTTTCATAGTCCGCATATGGTTTTCAGCAAGGCCATTTGCTCGTGGGTTATATTCGGTGATAGTGTGGTGTTTGATTTTCAGTAGCTGGGCTACCTGTGCAAACAGTTTATTGACAAATTCCCGTCCATTGTCTGAGACTAGGGTTCCAACCGCACCATGACGATATACCACACATTGAATGAATGCGTCTACTACTAACTCGGCTGATTTATCTTTGATTGCTGCAGTCTCAACATATCTTGTCAGGGCGTCTTTCATAACGACGATGTATTTATTACCTTGGGAGGTCGTTGTGAGAGGGCCTGTTAGGTCAATATGTATTCGCTCCCAGGGCATACTAGGTGCTCTATACCCTTGTATCGGTACTGCTGCTACTGCGTTCTTTGCCTTTCGTCTTGCGCAGGGCTTGCAACTTTTAACGTGATTCTCAACATCGATACTCATGCCTCTCCACCAATATGAAAGATATATGGTTTCCTTTGTTCTGCCTGCTCCTGGATGTCCCTTGGAATCATGATATAGTTCGATCACATTTCTTTTTAAGGATTCAGGAACTACATAGAGATTCTTCTCTGGACTTCCGTCATAGTTGGAACGGCTTGCCATTAACACCTTATCATATAGCAAGTTCATGCCTCGGAATGTCCTTCTGATTGTAATCGGTTGGCTTATGGTTCCATCGTTCCTAGTACTGGAACTGCTCGAGCTTGAGGAGTCACCATGTGATGAGTTTTTCTGTTTGATCTCCTCTAGTTCTGATTCCATACTGGTGATTAAATCATGCCACATGGGGTCCCGTTTCTGTTCTGCCAGCCATTCAGCTTCTGTTGTTGGCCATGGTGTTCTGCTTGTGCCTGATGATCCCCCTGATTTTTCGAAGGAGGCTACTAGGTCCGCTAAACCACCTCGGCCCTCTATACGATGTGGATGACAGTCCAATGGGTCAGCCTGTCCTCCGTCAATGACTCTAATATATGCCGCAGCGATTTTCTGTTTCTCATAGAAGAAAACTGTCCCTACTTCATATAGTCTACCAGTGCGCGGATGGAGTAGCATCTTACCCTCCAATGGTTGATGTTCTTTCATATATTCCTTTATTAGAGTTGGTGTCCAGCGAGATGGGCCTGTTTGTACCAATACTCTATCAGGGTCCATGTCCTCGATGTCCGATTCAATCTCTTCTTCTTGTGGATTATCTTCGTCATCGTTATGGGTGTCAGGATCTACATCATCAGTATCATCATCACGTCTTGTGATGTCTGAGCTAGATGTAGTAGAAGGCTCTGTCAGTGAGATAGCGTTGGTAAATAGTGCATTTCGTTCTTGCCGTTGTCGTGTGGCTAGTTGTTCACGCTTTTCCTTCGCTTTCTTCTGAGCTTCTACTAGACCTTCCTCTCTTAAAATTTTAGTTTTAGGTTTGGGTTCCGTTTCCTTGTCAGTCAGAGCCATATTAGTTTCTATAATAATAGGATCTGATTCGGATTGTTCCTTTTCACGACGTCTTTCAGCCGATTCCCTTAAGATTCTATTTATCTTTGCCATGCCCCCACGATCTGGATAACCTTTGACGTCCTTATTCATAGGCATAACTGCCTCCGGATCTCCTTTTGCGTTAGCGATAGCGAGATACTGTAGTTGTAAGAGTCGGTTTAAAAGACGGATGTCTTTCATGGTGACTTCCTTATCATAGTCATTTTCAATATCCACTGCCTCTTGTGCTTCTTGTATGTCCCCTGAATGTAGAATCCGGCTTACCGCATCGGCATCGAAGTGTTCTTCCCCATTCCGATGCAGGATATCAAAGTGGTGTCCTTGGAGGCACATGACAGAATTGAGTAAACGGGTATTGTTGGTTTTGGTCCTCTTTACTACTAAATAGATAAGAGCCTTATGATCCACGATAGCGGTCCATTTATGTCCGTTCTGTAGGTATCGTTCCCAGTGTCGGGCAGCTGATACTAGTGCGAAAGCTTCTAATTCGGTTGCTGACCATTGACGCTGAGCTGGGGTGAGAGCTTTACTGAAGTATGAGCATGGTCTCCATTTATCCTCATATTCCTGTAGTAAGACTGCCCCGATGCCCCTACCATTTTTACATGCATCGACGTGTACCCGGAACGGTCGTTTTACATCTATGGGTTTGAGACAGGGTGCTGTGGCTAATGCGGCTTTCAGTAAGTCCAATGCTTTTCCTTGTACCTCTGGCTTCCAATCATGAACTACATCAGCATCTTTACGGACCAAGTCGGATAGATAGCTTAGGATAGCCATACCATTTGGAATATACTCTATATTCCATACTAGTAACCCTACGATGTGTCTAACCTCCCTCTGTGTCTTTGGTTTGGCGTCCATATTGACAATACATTCAACTCGAGTTGGATCTGGCAGTCGGCCCATTGGGGTATATATATGTCCTAGGAATTTACATGAGCTATATCCAATCCGTGTCTTACTCGGCTTTAACATGATCCCATTCGGTCTTATCCTGTCGTACAGTAGTTGTTGATTTAACAATGCTTGTAGGAGACGTCTGGCATGTACTAACGCATCGTCTTGGAATGCTAAAATTTTGCTCTGGGGTACCTCGTCGAATGTTTCGGTGATAATCCTGGCAAAATGTCTCGCGGAGTTGATGCCTCCTTGTAGCATTACTGTGAATACCCATTGTTTACCGATAGCCGTGAACCCTGTTTTCCCAAAATCTTCTTCTCTGATGGGTACAGCGTAAAATGCATCTGCTGCGTCAGAAGTTGAGAGGTATCTACTGCCAATAATGTGTTCTTTGCCCATTGAGTTGTCTGGCATTGGATATGGTTCAACCGCTAAACCTTTGTTGATCTCCCTGCAGTCGAGTGTTAATCGAAACAGTTGACTAACCTCATACCTGTTAGTGAGATCGTTCATCGCTTTTTGTGCATCATCTCCGTGTTTGAGTCTGAACGCAGCCATTCTTGTTGGGTTCTCCACCAGGACCAGTCGATGTAACCAGTCTTCCTTCTTTAGACCTTCTTTCATCTTAATACGGCCTTGTTCCTCTAGGATAGATAGTTTGGCTTTCAAGAATGCGTTCTGGGTTTCAGAGAATCTTTGTGGGAGTTCTTTCCGAACTCTCACTCCCGGTAGCAGTTCCATGCGATGTGTGAACCTCTCGTGAATGAGGGGTGGTACGCCATCTATATCCTTTACCATGAATCTGTCTAGATTAGCGAGCGCCTGTGCAACGAAATATGGTTTGGCATAGAGTCTCTTATCTGATACCTTTAGTTCTGATAGGAATTGCTCGATTAATTTTGATATAGAACCTGAATCGTAGCCTTCCCAGCGTTCTTTAATTAGAGGTTTCTGATCATTGAAAACATAAGGCCATAGATCAATGGGAAATGCTTCTGGTCTATCTTCCCCGTTCCCTGGACCTGTTAGTCTTTTTAGTTCCTCGAGACAACTCGCATCCAAACTAATCTCTTCCTCTCCTTCAGTTTTGCAGTCTTCATCTTTGAGGGCTCTTGTATACTGCTCAAAGTCTTCTGCGGTTGCTATATCTGCCTCTATTATAGGCATGGGGATATCTGGGTCATTCTTTAGGGCTTCAAGGTCTGCTAGAATCTCGTCAATTGAGCGTCCCTTTAGATTCCAAACCATAGGTGGTTCTTTGTTGTCTTCTACCCCTTGTTTGACTGTGTCTCCTTTGTTCTTCTCCTCTCCAGATTCGATGTCTGTCATCATGGTTAATTCTACTGTGGATGGGTAGAAGCTTTTGGCATTAGGATTCAGTGTCCTACATACCCACTCCCCCCATTTTTCAAATTTTCCGATTGACTTCGTTTCTGGACCTAATGTGGATTTCGTCCTGAGCAGATCACCTGCCGTCTGATCAGTGTGTAATTTCCGCCATTGGGGCCCGTTGTTACCTGGTCCATCTTGGAGAACGGATATGCTAGTTCTTAGTGAACTTCTGCTCTCTCTTGATGGATCAGACAATAGGTCTTCTGTGCCCATATAACTTCCTTTGTTTGGCCATGTTCGATACATAGCCTTAGGAGGTGTGTATGAGACAGCTGCGTCCGGGGATGTTATACTAGTCTCTGTGTCTGCGACGATTGGTCGTGATACTCCCTTGACTAGATCTTCTGGTCCCTTACGCATCCGATCAGAGTCACTCACAGCAACAGTATCTCTTGATGTATATTCTAAGCAGGCTGTTGGTTCGTGTAGACAATGATCGTTCTTCTTTGCGTTATGTCTCTCCAGAGTTTGGTCGCTATGAAATACTTTTGCATAAGCTACTCTATTGGACAAGTGATTACCAGCCGAATTGGTTACGCTATCGTCATTCAAACAGTTATTATTAATACTCGCACATCCTGCGTAGTTATCTGACGGATTCCAATTCTCCTTCATGATATAACTATCATGAGAATGTCGTTTCTGTCCCCAAGGGTTGCCAAGGCCCATTGGTGCGCACTGAAGCGACTTCTGTTGATCATGTTGGTTCAGATGATGGGGTACCCTCCGTCCGGTTACTCCACTATGTGAATTTATATGTTTAACAGAATATGTGTATCTGATCGGGTCTTCAAATTTTTCAGTTCTGGGAGGTACCACCCTCCCATTTATGTTATCCCTAGTGGTATCCGTTCTCTCAGCTCTTCTCCAGTCTACAGCTTGGGTGCTTTCTTTGTGATACGAGTGTGAGATTGGCTGAGGATAACCCGTCCTTACCTGTTGTTCCGATGTATAACCTTGAGTGGGAGGGTAGTGTTCATTGGTTATCCACCTGCCTGGTGTGATCCACCTACTATCTCTCTCTCTCAATGGTGTGCTACCATTCCACATAAGGGACCTTAACGATACTTGTTGGTCCTCGTGATTGACGTGTGGTGGTGCTATTTGCGAGTTTGCACTCATTTGATAGTTAATCCCATTATAGTGATGATGACCGTTCCTCACATATATAGAATTGTTCGAGACCTCTCTCGGTCCGGTGTAAACGGGTGCCCCCGTACACTTAACCCCTCTCAGAGTCGCGTTATCCTTCAAGATTTCATGGTCAAGCTGCCTGCTCGACACCCGTTCCGGGTAGAGATTCTTTCCGTGTGACAAAGGGAAAGACTCCGCACTTCTTGCTTGAATTCTTCGCCGCCTGCGTTCTGCTGATCCATTTCTTCGCCAATTCCAATTCTTACTATAAGTATTCACCTGTGGGTGTGTACTCATCATCCATGGAGAAGCGACGTGGCTTGTATCTCTACTACTATCGATTCCCTTCGTATAGTGGGGAATTGTAAAAACTTTAGCAGTCCTCACCGCTCCCTAGTGCTAGTTGTTGCAAATGTGTGATTTGCGTTGCATCGAGCATTGGAAACGCTACTGTTCCATCACGGAGTTCCATCTTTGCCTCTCCGCGGTGTGAGGATACATCGATTTTGTATCGTTCAAGGTCTCTAGTACCGAGTAAAATATCATGTTTTAGTTTGTCTGTACAAAAAGCCAACACTGTAAATGATATCAACTCGCCTTCTACTGTAGTGACCGTTAGGCGTAGGAAACATTGTTTTGTGAGTTCACTTATTCCATCGTTTACATCACGTAGCAATATCTGTCCTGCCCCTGTTGACCTGATATCGAGTCCTTGCTTCTTTGCAAAGTCTTCGTTAATTAAGGTCGTTGTTGATCCGGTGTCTGCTAGGATTCTTCCATGGACGGATTTATATGGGACTATATATTCTGCTCCATATGTCATTTCCATTAGTACCCAGCATCCTAAACCATCTTCACCATTATCTTCTTCAAACTTCCTGAATATAGTCTCCTCGAAGTTCTTTGTCAGGAAAGCTTTGATTTCGGCTTTTGATGATGGTTCCACCTTTGATGCAACCATTAGATGTAGGGAACTATGAGTTAGAGGGGACGGTGCTTTGGTCACACCATGTGCATTATAGGTTTCAATAATCACGCAACCATCATGCTCATATTCTTCTATTGTTCCCTCCTTTTCGATTACTCCTTCTCTCTGGTCCGTGGTAAGTTCTATAGACATTGAGTTGCATCGCTCCTCTCGTGTTACTGACCTGACCACCTTTGTACCACATGAGGAGTTTCCTTGTTCCGCGGTTATTCTTAACCCTCCTCTGTACCCTTCGATTTCTACTTGTCCCGAGTTGCACCTTTCTTCCTTGTTCACACTACCTACTACTCTCGTGCCACCAGACGATTTCGAAGGGGTTTTACACATACTGAGTACCTCATTCTTAAAAGCTAGGTTCTCTCCTGGGTCACGGAACTTTCCCGAACCTTTTTCGGTGTAGTCCTTGATTGCAGCGTGAACAAGATTGGTGTCGTTTTTATGTGCTGTGGCAAACTTCTTCGGGCAAGGTGTGAATTTCAATCTGGGAGGTTTGAGTTGTCTCGCTTCTTCCCAACTTTCACACATGGCCACTGGGCAGATATATTCTGAGTTCAGTGGTGTACCGTCTGGGGTTTTGATGGGGCTTAACATCGCATGTTTGTCCGAGCCACAGCATGCACATGGTGCTGTACAAAATACTCTTATTACGTATTGCTCGCGACTTTCTTTACGTTCACCATTTCCTTTATTGTATCGGTCTTGAGTACGGTTCCGGTCACGGTTCTGCTCCCTGTCTCTTGGACGGCGTCCTTCGTCATATTTGGGACGTCCTTCCGTTGTTACGAGGGCTGCGTATTCTTCATATAGCTCCAATTCGTCGTCCCAGTGTACTTGTGCCTCATTCACTTGGTGTTCAGTCCTATTCTCTCTTCTTCCCCCTCCTTTCAAAGAAGATGGGTTTGTGCCTACTGAGATGTTAGAGGGAATAGGGACTGACTTAGCTTCTGTAGCGAGTTCGGAGCAGCAGTTGAATAATAGACTGCGGTATTTCAATTCGTCTTTGTCCCAACCAGGTGTGAGGCGTTTGTGTAGACGCAGTTGACTCTGGAAGTTACCGATAAGAGAGATACCCTGGCCGTTGCTGGCGCGGAGGATTCCTCTTGTCAGATAGTCTTCGATAATCTTTGCTGGAAGGGTAACTGAACCTTTATGAAGGTTGTGATATAAGTCTAAGAGGCCCGTTAACATATTTCCTTCTAGACGCAGGTCATTGACGGCTGCATTCGGTTCTTCCTGATGGAAGAGGAAGACATAGGTTAGTAAGAGATCAAGCGTTCTTTTCTTCTGAGATAAAGTGGAATCATCATATGCTTCGGCGAAGCCTGGAAGAGGTACCTTCGCCGCATAGTCGAGCTGTGTGAGGCAGGTCTCCGAAAGTCCTGCACCGTCAGCCATGATATCTGCACGTGTTTGGTCGTCATTTGCCACTTGTGCAGAATACTGAAGTAGACGTTGAAGATACCGTTTTAACTTAGTTGCCCTTCCTGTATATTTTTCCGGGAAGTATTCGTTGTAACGAACTTGTCTTCGTCTGCCTCGTTCGGACTCATGACGTGGTGGTAGGACTTCTGTTAAGTCGGAACGTTTCATCATAAGCTTTAGATTGGCCAATGCTTCCAGGTAGTTTGGTTGGCAGTCCATGGTCTGAAGTAAAGCGAACAATGTTGGTGTTGAATCCTTTTTATCGTGTGAAGTGTGTGAGGATCGAGAGTGATGTGTGCTTGAGTCATCAGAGTCACTTCCTCGTTCCTTCCGAGACCGTCGGTGTTTAGTGGAACGTCTCTCACTCCGTGCCGACTCTTCGTCATCTTCTCGATGTGCATGTTGTGTATCTTGGTAGCGATTGCGCCGTTTGTAGTCAAATAAGTCGTCTTCGTCATGAGTTTCTTGGCGATGGGTACGGTAGGGAACAAGAGGCATGTGGTGAGACGTGTCTTCGAGATCCTTCTCATGGTGAGGTGCTGAGTTGGTGAACCTATCCCTTTCCTGAGTGAAGGGATTGGCTGACGCTCCTTGAGAATTTGACCCGCTGTTGGCAATGCCAAAGATGACTCTTTGTGAAGTGGGCTCACTGTGAACATATTGGTCAGAAGAATTTGTAATGTCCCTGAGTGGTTTCATGCCAGCCCTTAACTGGTGACTGTGATCAGTGTACCTGTGAGCTAAATGTTCGGGTTCCGAAATTTCCTCTTTTTCAACAAAGGGACCTGATTGTCCTTTTGTGAAAGGTTTTGATATCGGTTTAGATTGAATATTTGTGTTGTCACGGTTTTCGTGTTCCCAGTGGGACGTTTGACGAGAAAACTCGTTTTGCGACAAAGTATTCATGTTACCGCTATGGGGGTATTCGGAGGCTCGCATAAAACCCTTCTGTAAAGGAAAAATATTTTCTTTTTCTTTTTCTGGTGAAAACGTCCAATGACCATGATGACTGTTTGTGTTGGTTTTGTTGAAAATTTCATATTTCTTTTCAGTTTCCGTACCAATGTTCGTGCTCCCGTTCGACTCCCCCGCGGGATTCTCCTTTCCCTCGGGTCGAGGTGTGTTGTCAGTGATGTGCCCCCTGGGAAGGAGATTCTTTTTCTGAGAGGTGTTCCCATATACCTGAGTGTCCCCATCAATATAGAACAGGTCGGAGTGATCCAGAGTGGGCGGGAGGAACCTTCCTTCTCTGTTATTGGCTGATGAGGAAGTAATGAGATTTGAATTAGATATATAATCTTCACGAAGGAGAGTAGATGGCTTATCATTTATGCCAGTTGAAGTTAGATTATTAGTAGTAATATATGTGTCAACTTTGTTTATCGAATTACGGTAGGCATCATTTTTGGTTAAACTAGTAGACAAATGACTGCTAGTGGGCTCTCCGTTATCTAAATCACTATGAACTAAAAAATTGTTACGGGTAAAATGATACTTATTAAAGCTAAAGAGACTACAGACTGGTATAAACTGCCTCGTTTTGCGATTCCAGACATGATGGGAATTGTTGCACTTCCAATCTGGTGTTGTATCTTTGCCGCACAATGAGCAGAAATACACACCAGGGGAATTAGAGACCTCGTTGAACAGCTGTAGTAACTCCAATGGCTTATTAGTCCTCTTCACGTGGAGATGGACCGCAGCAGAATGAATCAAACAGTCATCCATTGTATGGGGATGACATGGTAAGATATGAGCCCCACATCGACAAGGATCAGGAAGTACATGTTGAGACAATTGAGAGTAAGAGACATCACATGAGCCACATTTGATAATACTATTTTTATTACTAACAGGTTGACAGATATACGGATTAACCTTGAATGACTTACCAAAGTCTTCGAACATGCCAGCCAAAGCTGCATCGAAGTATTCATCACTCTGCCAGAAGCAGGCGTCAGCTAGGGCAGTCATCTCTTCAACGGAAGTGCTGGCGGAGTCCTGGCCGTGGAACGAGGAGCTCGAACCACCTGCGTTCAGGTAGTGCAGACCAGCTGAGGAGGATGAGGATGAACTAGAAGAGTGGGAGAGTCTTCTTGGGGAGCTCAAAATGCTCTCACGGATCTGGCGCTGCTCCAATGCGCCCTCGAGTTCCTTCACGCGGGCGATGGCTGCTTGGTAGCTATCAAGGAGATGATCGTTGCCGAGGCGCTTGGCTTCACCTTTCATCGCCTTGCGGCCTTGGAAGAACTCTGTAAGAGC
>Ga0114963_10002560_pt1 | contig 12428 bp, 15 predicted proteins | sample C_131016_EF_Meta_FD_87019 | JGI IMG/M metagenome (GOLD analysis project Ga0114963, IMG submission 87019) | Freshwater microbial communities from Lake Croche, Canada to study carbon cycling - C_131016_EF_MetaG | ecosystem: Environmental > Aquatic > Freshwater > Lake | place: Lake Croche, Canada...
CGCTGATCGACCCGGGCTTTTTCTCGCACCCGGACGACATGGCCACGCTCATCAAAGGCACGCAAATGGGCTATGACATCTTGCACGCCCCCGCGTTTGACCCGTACCGCGGCGAGATGCTCTACCCCGTTGAACGCAATAACCCGCAACAGATCGAGAGCTTTTTGCGCGACCACTCCGACACCGAATACCACCCTTGCAGCACCTGCAAAATGGGCCCGGACTCGGACCCTATGGCCGTGGTCGATGCGCAGCTGCGCGTGCATGGCATGCAGGGCCTGCGCGTGGTGGACGCCTCCATCATGCCCACACTGACCACTGGCAACACCACAGCGCCCACCATCATGATTGCCGAAAAAGCGGCGCAGATGATTCAAAGCGGCGCTTAAGCTGAGCGCATGCCAGGGCGGGGTGGCTGCGCCAGTGGCCGCTGGCGCCAGGCCAGCACAGCACCCAGCCACAAAGCCAGGGCCGAGACCAGCAAGCCGCGCTCCAGGCCACCCGGGCCGTCGGCAATCCAGCCCACCATGGTGGGGCCGGCAATTTGGCCTGCGGCAAACACCACCGTAAACGCGCTGATACCGCTGGCCCATTGGGCCTGCGGCAGGTTGTGGCGCACCATGGCCGTGCTGGCGGCCACGATGGACAAAAACACACCACCAAACACCACGCCCGACACCATCAAGACCGCGAAGTTGTCCGACACCGCAGGCAGCAGGGTTGCAAAGCCCAGCAAGGCATTGAGTAAAGCCATGGCGCGTCCGCCTTGCTCGCGGTCAAGCAAGCCCGCCCAGACACGCGAGGAGGCCATCACCGAGAGGCCCAACACCGCATAAAACAAAGTAATCGCGCCCACGCTATTGCCCTGCGCGCGCAAAAGCGCCACCACAAAAGTCATGTAGCCGATATAGCCCACGCCAAACATGCCGTAGCCCACCAAACCAAAAAATAGCGGCCGCCATGCCAGCGGGGCCGCAGGCACCGGGCCGCTCGCAGCCGCTGGCGGCGCCTCGGCCATCAGCCGCGCGGGCCAGCGCAACACAAAACTCCCAGCCCCACACACGACCGCCATCAGCCACCAGGCATAACGCCAACCATGGGGCTCGCTCTGCGCCGCCTGCAAAGCCCAAGGCACTAAAAGCGCCGACAAGCTGATGCCCAAACCCACGCCCCCGTAATACAAGCCCAGCAACCACCCGGCGCGCTGCGGATCGCGCACACCCAAACGCGCCGCCAACAAGCCGCCGGCAACAAACACCGAAGCGCTGGCCACGCCCGCCAGCAAGCGCTGCGCCAACAGCACAGCCGGCTCGGTAAAGAATCCGCACGAGGCCATGAACACCGCGGCCACCAGTGCTCCCCAGCGCAACAAGGCAGACGGGCCAAAGCGCCGCATACCCCAGGGCGAGAGCATGGCGCCCAACAAATAGCCCATGGCATTGGCCGTGTTCATAGCACCGGCCAGGGTGTAACTCCAGCCCAAGTCTTCGCGCATGGCTGGCAACAGCAGGCCGTAGGCAAAACGTGTAATTCCTAAAGAGATGGCCGCGCCCACCGCCAAGGCCAGGGCCAGGGCCACCCCTTGTCGCGCTTGTGCTTGCACCTACACTCCTCAGAAAATATCGAAGCCCCCGATTGTGCGCTGTAGCGCACCGCCCGATCCAATACGAAAGATTTGCACTATGGCCCAACTTTTTGATGCCCTCTCTATGGGCGCCCTGACCCTGCCCCACCGCGTGGTGATGGCGCCCTTGACGCGCAACCGCGCACCAGGCGCCTTGGCGCACGCCGGCATGGCGCGCTACTACGCCCAGCGCGCTGACCCGCACAGCGGGGCGGCCCTCATCATCAGCGAGGCCACCGCCATCAGCCAGCAGGGCCAGGGCTACTCGGACGTGCCCGGCATCTGGAGCGAGGCGCAAGTGCAGGCTTGGAAGCCCGTGACCGCGGCCGTGCACGCAGCCGGCGGGCACATCTTTATGCAGCTCTGGCATGTGGGCCGCGTCTCGCATGTGGACTTGCAAGAAGGCGGGCAGGCACCGGTGGCCCCCTCTGCCATCGCCGCCAAAACCAAGACGGTCTTGATCGGCGCAGACGGCCCCAAGTTTGTGCCTACGTCTACACCACGGGCGCTGGCCATCGAAGAAATTGCCGGCATCGTGGCCGACTACCGGCGCGCGGCGCGCAATGCGATTGCAGCAGGCTTTGACGGCGTGGAAGTGCACGCGGCCAATGGCTACCTGATCGACCAGTTTTTGCGTAGCAGCAGCAACCAGCGCCAAGACGCCTACGGCGGCCCCGTGCCCCAGCGTGCGCGCTTGCTGTGCGAAGTGATGCAGGCGGTGTGCGAAGAAATCGGTGCTGCGCGCTGCGCCTTGCGCCTTTCCCCCGTCACGCCCGCCAATGACGTGTTTGACCCCGCGCCGCAAGCACTCTTTAGCTACGTCGCCGAGCAATTGGGCCCGCTGGGCCTGGCCTATGTGCACATCATCGAAGGCTCGACGGGCGCGGAGCGCGACTACCAGCAAGGCGACGCGCCCTTTGACTACGCGGCACTGCGCCAAAGCTACCGCGCAGCGGGCGGCACCGCCGCTTGGATGGTCAACAACGGCCTGGACAAGGCCAGCGCCCAGGCCGCGCTAGACGCTGGCGCCGACTTGGTCGCCTTTGGCCGTGGCTTTATCGCCAACCCCGACCTGAGCGCGCGCCTGCGCAAAGACGCTGCACTCAACCCATTAGACCGCGCCACGCTTTACGGTGGCGGCGACAAGGGCTATACCGATTACCCATTTCTCAGCCAGACCTCCACACACGCACCGTAAAAAGCATCAAGGCCCTTTCCAGCGCTTGAGCAGCAAGGCATTGGCCATCACGCTCACCGAACTCATGGCCATGGCCGCGCCTGCCAGCACCGGGTGCAAATAGCCCAGCGCGGCCAGCGGAATGCCCGCCGCGTTGTAGAAAAAAGCCCAAAACAAGTTTTGCCGGATTTTGGCGACCGTCAGGCGCGAGATGTCCAGCGCGGCGGCCACCAAACGCGGGTCGCCACGCATAAGGGTGATGCCTGCGGCCTGCATGGCCACATCGGTCCCGCCGCCGTCCGGGTTGGCCATGGCCATGCCCACATCGGCAGCGGCCAGGGCCGGCGCATCGTTGACGCCATCGCCGACCATGACCACGGTGCGCTGCGCACCGCCGGCAAGCAAAGGTGCTTTCAGGTCGTGGACGCACTGGGCTTTGTCGCCGGGCAAGACGCCTGCGCGCACCTGCGTACTGCCTTCGCTGGCATCGAGCCCTAAGCGACTAGCCATAGCGCGGGCCGCGCCCCAGTTGTCGCCCGAGAGCATGACCACCTGCAGGCCGCGCGCGCGCAAGCTGGCAATGGCCTCGATGGCGCCGGGCTTGGGTTCGTCGTGAAAAGCCATGAGGGCGCGCAACTGCCAGCGGCCCTCGCGCAACTCGGCCAGTGCCGAGACGGTGCTGCCAGCCGCCTGCATCTGCTGCACTTGCGCTGCATCGGTGGCGTGCGCATCTTGCGCCGTCTGCAAGGACAGCACCCAGGGCCAGCTGCCCAGCGCAAAGTCGCGGCCGTCAACGCGCCCGCGGGTGCCGCAGCCGGGCACGGTGCGCAGGTCTTGCGGCGCGCCGAAGGCCTGGCCTTGCGCTTTGGCGTAGGCCAGTACCGCGCGGGCCAACGGGTGCTCGCTGCCGCTTTGCAGGCTGGCGCAAATGCGCAGATCTTCGGCCTGGGCAAAACCGGGCAAAGCCAGGGTCGGGGTGTCAGGCGCGAGCGACTCAAATTGGGTAAGCTGGGGGCGACCCTGCGTGAGCGTGCCGGTCTTGTCAAAGGCCACGACGCTTACGCGGTGGGCCATCTCCAGGGCCTGTGCGTCTTTGATCAAGATGCCGTACTTGGCAGCCACCCCGGTCCCGGCCATGATGGCCACTGGCGTGGCCAAGCCCAGGGCACACGGACAGGCGATCACCAGTACGGCAACCGCACGGATCAAGGCCACCTCTACAGGCTGCCCCACCGCCAGCCAGCCCAGCAAGGTCAGCAGGGCCAGCACCAGCACGACCGGTACAAACACCGCACTGACCTGGTCCACCAAGCGCTGAATAGGCGCCTTGGCCGCCTGCGCGTCTTCCACCAGGCGGATGATGTGGGCCAGCACCGTCTGCCCGCCCACGGCACTTAGGCGCATCAACACGCGGCCCTCGCCGTTGATGCTGCCTGCATGCACGCGCGCGCCCACTGTTTTGGGCACGGGCAAGGATTCGCCCGTCAGCATGGACTCATCGGCCTGCGTGCTGCCTTCAGATACCAGGCCATCGGCAGCAAAACGCTCACCGGCCTTGACCACCACGGTATCGCCCACCAGCAGTTCGGCAACGGGCACATCGACTTCACCCTCGGGGCCCAGCAGGTGCGCGCGTGCCGGGCGCAAGGCGTGTAGGGCGCGGATGGCCGAGGTGGTTTGGCGTTTGGCGCGGGCCTCCAGCCATTTGCCCAGCAGGACCAAAGTGATCACCAGCGCCGAACCTTCGAAATACAAGTGCACCATGGTGCCGGGCGCAGCGCGCAGCCATAACCACACCGACAGCGCCCAACCGGCGGTGGTGCCCAGGGCCACCAGCAAATCCATATTGCCGCTGCGCGCGCGCAGCGCATGCCAGGCGGCGCGGTAAAAACGAGCACCTAGTACCAGCTGCACCGGCGTGGCCAGCGCAAATTGCCAAGCGGCCGGCAGCATCCAGTGCTGAGCAAACAAGTCGCCCAGCATAGGTACCACCAGCGGAATAGACAGGGCAAAGCCCCAGGCCACCGGCGCAAAGCCTTCCCAGGGTGAAGGTTCGGGCGCATCTAAGGCAGCATCAGCGTCTTTGGGTTCGTAGCCTGCGTCGCGCACGGCGCGGCGCAGCAAAGCCTCCATAGGCGCGTCCTGGGCCATCCCCCCCGCTACAGCGATACGGGCCGATTCGGTGGCCAAATTGACGCTGGCAGCCTGTACGCCGGGCACCCGTAACAAGGCTTTTTCCACCCGGCCCACGCAAGAGGCGCAGGTCATCCCGCCAATGCCGATGTCCAGGGTGCACTGCGCGGCAACATTGAGGGAGGGCATGAATCAATCCTTTGTCGTAAGTCAAACCGTATCCGGCGGGCGGGTGCACAATCATCGTATTTGGATTCTTGAGGACCCCATGAATACTTCGCACTATGAGTTGAACGTCAGCGGCATGACCTGTGGCCATTGCGAAAAAGCCGTCGACAAGGCGATTCACCAAGTAGACCCACAAGCGGTGGTCAGCATCGAACGCAGCACGGGAAAAGTTCGTATTGAGTCAAGCCAAGCGCGCGAACCCTTGGCGCAAGCCATTGTGGCCCAAGGCTATGGTGTGGCAGATTGACGCATATCAAGGGTCACGATTTTTGAGTTTTCTCTGCCGTTGTTGAACTTTAGCCAACTTTACAAAACGTTGACTATGCTTTATGGCACAAAAACATCTGCGATTTAAGATTTGGTCACGGCCAAGTGCATTTCGCACACGCGCCTCACAACAGGAGCAAAGCAATGAAACGAAGCTTAAAAGTATGGATGCTTGCCGCAGCGCTGACCATGGCAGGCAGCTATGCAATGGCCCAGGCCAACCCGCCCAAAGACGAAGGCGGAAAAGCCGGCATGCACGGTATGCATGGCATGGACCACGGAAAAATGGCCGAGCGCATGAAGCGCCATATGCAGCACCTCAAAGCTGAGCTCAAACTCAGCCCGGATCAAGAAGGCGCGTGGACGACATTCACCACTGCAATGACGCCGCCACCGCACCCGCCTCGCCCTGACCATGCAGAAATGGAAAAACTCAGCATGCCTGAGCGCTTGGACAAAATGAAAGAAATGCACCAAAAACGCCATGAAATGCACATGGCAGAGATGGAAAAGCGCCACGCCGCGGTCAAGACCTTTTATGCCGTGCTTACGCCGGACCAAAAGAAAGTGTTTGATACCAAGGCCCAACCCAAGTGGCCCCATGGACCACAGCACGGTTGATACCGTTGCTACGATGAAAAAAGCCCCGCAGTGCGGGGCTTTTTTTAGGCCAAAAGTTTCTTTAATTCGCCACTGGCAATCAAGGCTTGCAAATCGCTGGCGCCGCCGACCAAACTGCCTTTTACAAACACCATAGGAAACGTGGGCCAACCAGTCCACATCTTGAGCGCATTGCGTTTGCGCCAGGTATTGAAATAGCTACCAAATTCCAAATAGCCATGGGCAACACCGGCAGCATCCAATGCCGCACGGGCTTTTTTGGGCATGGGGTTCATGGCCATACCCACGACCAAAACCGCATGCTGGGACAGGGCCGCCTCGACCTGCGCCACGATGTCGGTATGGTGCGTAGCAACGGTTTGACGAACGGCCGGATGGATACGCGATTCATCCAAAATAGGACGGGGCATAGAAAACTCCTTCAAAACAGACAACTGGGCAATATAGCGGCATACGCGGTTTGCCGAAAGAAAAAAATGCCAGCCTGTTAAACATGAAAAAAACAAAATTTGTATTTTCAAGATGTCTAACAAAGCTGTGTATAAGATTTGAATAAGCAGGCACTTATCCACAGGCCGGAGACGTCAAGCCAAGTTGTTCATATTCAGCCAATACCAATGTGCAAGCCCATACACAAACAACACTTTGAGCTAAGTATTTGTTTTGAATGAGAAAAATGACGCTATCCAAGAAAAAAGGCCTCTTCTATCTACTACTACTATTTCTAAAATAAAGAAAAGAAGAAATACAGCTTGAACAAATCAGCGCAGACAAAAGCCTGAATTCAGGGCAATGCACCCTCGTTTTTGAGCGCACTGGCATCATTCCATCAAGTAAAATTTGGTTTTCTACCTGCCAGCGCAGCAAACCATGCCGGTTCAATCACAAATCGCCTTTCCTGCCAGTGAACCAGCCTCTTTTGAGATCAAAAGTGCGCAACTCACTTTGCTGGCATTGCTAGTGAAAACTGCAGATTTAGCAAAAATTTGTTCTGATCTGCTCGCCAAATTCGGTCCCAACGGCGAAAGCCCTGAATTCTTTGATACCGACGGCATTGTTTTGGATTTTTCACAATCCGAGATCATCTTGCCCCACCCGCAGTGGAATTTGCTGATCAATACCCTGGCCCAATGCCGGTTGAGTGCCAGCGCCGTGCGCGGCCTGGATGCGGAAAGCTTGCTTTTTGCTAAAAAAAATGGCCTGCCCGAAGCGCCCTCAGAAGTTAAGCGCCCCGCTAGCAAAACAGCGGATTCACTTCCCGTGGAGCCTGCTGTCGCCAAACCTTCACCCCCTGCGCCGGCAAAAGTGCTTGCACCCCCGTCCGTACAGGAAGTGCCGATCGACACCATGGTGGTCCATAAACCGCTGCGTTCAGGGCAAAAAGTCTACGCCCGTGGCTGCGATTTGATTGTTTTGGCCATGGTTAACCGGGGTGCGGAAATCATTGCCGACGGAAATATACATGTGTATGCCCCCCTGCGTGGAAAAGCCATGGCCGGCGCCCGGGGCAATACCAGTGCCCGGATTTTTGCTTTGTCGTTGGAGCCCGAGCTGGTCTCTATTGCCGGCGTGTACCGGACGACCGAGCAGGAACTGGGCAGTGATGTCCTGGGCAAGCCTGCGCAGGTGCGTCTGAGTGACGATGGAAAAGAAAAAATTATTATTGAACCGTTGAAATTGTAAAATTCAACACATTGACCCTACATTTGGAAAGACAGCGCTTCATGGCAAAAATTATTGTGGTCACTTCCGGCAAAGGTGGCGTTGGCAAGACCACCACCAGTGCCAGTTTTGCAACCGGCTTGGCTCTGCGCGGCCATAAAACTGCGGTTATAGATTTCGACGTGGGCCTGCGCAACCTGGACCTGATCATGGGTTGCGAGCGTCGCGTGGTGTATGACTTGATTAATGTCATCACCGGTGAGGCCAATTTGCACCAGGCGCTTATCAAAGACAAGCAGTGTGAAAACCTGTATGTCTTGGCCGCTTCACAAACCCGCGACAAAGACGCACTCACCCAAGAAGGGGTTGAAAAAGTCTTGAACGATTTAGCGGCCATGGACTTTGAATTCATCGTCTGCGACTCGCCCGCGGGTATCGAAACCGGCGCCTTGATGGCCATGCACTACGCCGACGAGGCTTTGGTGGTGACCAATCCTGAAGTGTCTTCGGTGCGTGATTCAGACCGTATTTTGGGCATGTTGGCCAGCAAAACCAAGCGCGCTATTGAGGGACTAGAGCCCATTAAAGAGCATTTGCTGATTACCCGCTACAACCCAGCGCGCGTCGATCAGGGACAAATGCTGTCGCTAGACGATATCCAGGACATTTTGCGTATCAAACTCATCGGTGTGATCCCCGAGAGTGAGTCGGTGCTGCAAGCCTCTAACCAAGGCGTACCGGCGGTACATATGACCGGCAGCGATGTGGCCGAAGCCTATAAAGACGTGATTGACCGCTTTTTAGGCGAAGACAAACCCATGCGTTTTACCGAAGCGGTCAAGCCAGGCTTTTTCAAGCGTATTTTTGGCGGAAATTAAGACTATGTCATTTCTTTCATTTTTGCTGGGCGAAAAGAAAAAATCTGCCAGTGTTGCCAAGGAGCGTTTGCAACTTATTCTGGCCCATGAGCGCAGCGGTCGCAATGCCTCTGAGCCCGATTACATGGCCGATTTGCAACGTGATTTGATTGCCGTGATTGGCAAATACATCAAGATCAACTCTGAAGACATCAAAGTCAACCTCGAGCGCCAGGACAACTTGGAAGTCCTCGAAGTCAAGATCGAACTGCCCGATATACGTTAACTGTCAGCTGCGCTGCTCTGAACCATCAGCGCGGTTTTGTCCAGCACGCGGCGCAGCACGAAGCTCGAGTGCACGCCTGTTACGCCAGCAATGCGTGTGATTCGGTTGAGCAAAAGCGACTGGTAGTGGTCCATATCGCGCACCGCAACCTTGATTTGGTAATCGGCATCCTGGCCGGTGATCAACAAACACTCAAGCACCTCGGGCAGCACAGCAATCTCTGCCTCAAAGTTGGCAAAGCGCTCGGGCGTATGGATATCCATGGAAATATGGATTAGCGCCATCAAGGTCAGGCCCAATTTGCGGGCATCCAGGTGGGCGCGGTACGCCACGATCAACCCAGCCTCTTCCAAAGCGCGCACCCGGCGCAGACAAGGCGAGGGTGACAGGCCGATGCGGTCGGCCAGGTCCTGGTTGTTGATACGCCCGTCTTCTTGCAAAATTTCAAGAATCTGGCAGTCGTAGCGGTCAAGTTTCATAAGTCACCTGTGAGCCCGCAAACGGGGCGATTGAGGGGCTATCTTAGGCCTTTGGCGCCGCGTGTTACATTAGCTGCGCAGTGTGAGCCCTTTCGGGGCCCGCGACGTCCCGGCAGAGGACGACCGCCTTGCCACTGCAAGTCGATGCCACAAAGCGGGCCCCCAAGCCTTGCAAGCGACTTTCCTTTTTAGATCACCGCGCCCCTGCCATGGCCAGTGAACCTCCCTTGTTGAATGATTCAAAGTAACTCTCTCTCGGCCCCATCGGCCCCCATTACCATCGGAAAGTACCGCATCGCCGTCCTGCCCGCAGCCCATACCGCAGGCCGTTTTTCGGCCCAGGTATCCATTGCCAGCGGCAAGGGCAGCGCCAGCACCGACCGCATCATGCGCTTTACCCCTGATTTCCAATCCAGCGACGCGGCGGCACAATACGCCCTAGAGCAAGGCATCCGTTGGGCCCACAGCGCCCAAACGGCTGCCTAAACGCCACCGAACATGACACAATCCGCAATGCGAGCAAAGGACGCTTTATGGCAAAAGAAGAACTGATTGAAATGATGGGTGTGGTCAACGAGGTCTTGCCCGACACGCGTTTTCGCGTGACTTTGGACAATGGCCACCAGTTGATCGCCTATTCCGCCGGAAAAATGCGCAAAAACCACATCCGCATCTTGGCGGGCGACCGCGTGTCGCTGGAGCTTTCCCCGTACGACCTGAGCAAAGGCCGTATCAATTTCCGTCACATTGAAGGCCGCGGACCGATGGTGCCGCGCCGTACCCCCTAAAACACGGCTTCTTACTGGCCCCGGCGCGTACGCACCGCAGCGGCCAGTGACTGCAAAAGCGGCTCGGTTTGCGCGATGCTGATACAAGCATCGGTCACCGACACTCCGCGCTGCAGGGCCTGAGCGGCCACTATGTCCTGGCGCCCTTCCTGCAGATGGCTTTCCACCATCAGACCCGTAATGCGCGTGTCCCCGGCGGCGATTTGCGCCGCTACGTCCGCCGCGACCTCGATTTGCCGGCGGTGCTGCTTGCTGCTGTTGGCGTGCGAGACATCAATCATTACTTGCGGGCGCAGTCCGCTATCGCTTAATAAAGCGCATGCCGCCTGGACGTCGGCCGCGCTGTAATTGGTTTGCTTGCCACCGCGCAAGATGACATGGCAATGCTGGTTGCCTTCGGTTTCAAACACGGCGGCCTGGCCCCATTTGGTCATGCCCATGAATGCGTGGGACGCGCGCGCTGCCAGCATGGCGTCACTGGCGACTTTGATACCGCCATCGGTGCCATTTTTAAAACCCACCGGGCAGCTCAGACCGCTGGCCAGTTGGCGGTGGCTTTGGCTCTCGGTCGTGCGCGCGCCAATAGCGCCCCAGCTGACCAGGTCGCTGATGTACTGTGGACTGAGTAGGTCCAAAAATTCCGTCCCCACTGCCAGCCCGGTACCCACGATTTCCAGCAGCAAGGTGCGCGCCAACGCCAGGCCTTCATTGATAGAAAAACTGCCGTCCAGATGCGGATCGTTGATATAGCCTTTCCAGCCCACGGTGGTGCGCGGTTTTTCAAAATAGGTCCGCATGACCAGCAACAAGTCCGAGCCCAGCGCCGCAGATTGGCCTTTGAGCCAGCGCGCATATTCCATGGCCTGACCGTGGTCATGGATGGAGCATGGCCCCACGACCATCAACAGCCGATCGTCTTTGCCTTCCAGGACATCGCAAATAGCGCGCCTGCTGGCCTCGACCGTGGCCAGCACGGCTTCCGAAGCAGGCAATTGCTCTTGCAGCAAGGCCGGTGAAATCAGCGGGCGGATGGCACGGATACGGGTGTTGTCGGTGCGGCTTTGGTCAGGGCTGTGGGGCATAAGTGGCTCGTTACGCAAAAGGCAGATTGTCCCGCGAAAGCGCCCCTGCCCGGATAAGATAGCTGCACCGCCCAGGAGTGACCTATTAAAAATCAAGCCCCCTTCGAGAGGTTTGCGGATTTTTATCCGTTCTACCTTGCCGAACACGCCCATCCGGTATCGCGGCGCTTGCATTTTGCGGGTTCAACCGTGGCGCTGCTGGTTTTGGGTACCGCTTTGGTCACACAAGAGCCTTGGTTGATTTTGCTGGCCTTGGTACAGGGCTATGCATTTGCCTGGGTGGGGCACTTTTTCTTTGAACATAACCGGCCTGCTACTTTTAAGTACCCCCTGTGGAGCTTTATGGGCGATTGGCGCATGTGGTCGGACATGCTACGCGGGCGCGTTTCGTTTTAGGCGCCTGGCGCGGCTTGCCATTTAGGCCTGGAAGCTGCGCCCATCAATCCGAAAGCCGATGGCTGCAGCCCCTTGCTGGGCTGCCTCTGCATTGCGTGGAACGCACAAAAACTGCACATGCTGTGCTGGCACCAGAATTTGACGTTTGTGTCCCTGGCAATACCCGGTGAGCGCGATGGCGGCTAAGCCATTGAGTTCTAGGGCGTCGACTTCGATGGGCGCACCGCCATGCACGATTGCTAGCAGCGCGGGTTGCAGTTCTTCGGGCAGGCGCTCACGCCAGGCGCGAATGGCGCTGGCCAAGCTTTCAAGCAAGGCGCGGGCATCGGCCCCAGGGTCGGTACGGGGCGGCGGCGTTTGGGGTGCGCTGAGCGGAAATTTTTGGGCACGAATTGTTGAGAGTGCTTTTTGGGTTGCGGGCAATTCGGCGCGCGATAAGGCCTCTAGCAGCGGCGCAGCCAGCACCCGTGGCGCATCCTTGCGCAGGACCCACTTTTTTGACACTTCATTCATGATGCCGACCCCACCGAACAAGGTATGTTGTGGGTCTTTAGAGCCAATACGCAGCATCTGGCCACCCATTTATTCGCCAAAATGCAAATAATTATGCATTTTATAGGCGCAAAACGACCAACTTGCTTGGTACTTTCCCGCAGGAAAAAACTGCGATAGCCGCCTTAGGCCCATGGCTTGCGCGCCCGCTGGGAACCCGGCACGCCTAAATCCGGGTGCAAGCGTGCGGCCCAATGTCCGGCGGCCAATAGTGCCAATGCCCCTACCGCGAAAATCGCCGGCACCGGTGCAAACTGCAAAACCACCCAGGCCAGA
>Ga0114963_10002561_pt1 | contig 12427 bp, 10 predicted proteins | sample C_131016_EF_Meta_FD_87019 | JGI IMG/M metagenome (GOLD analysis project Ga0114963, IMG submission 87019) | Freshwater microbial communities from Lake Croche, Canada to study carbon cycling - C_131016_EF_MetaG | ecosystem: Environmental > Aquatic > Freshwater > Lake | place: Lake Croche, Canada...
ATTCCACTAACCTTTATTTTGTTAGCTTTTGTATTTGGTGGCTTAGTTGCAAGTGCCATGCCATTAGTTGTTGGAGTCAGCGCAATCCTTGGTTCTTTTTTAATCATCTATTTGATTACTCTCTTTACTGGAGTAAGTATTTTTGCATTAAACCTAATAACCGGCTTAGGGCTTGGGCTAGGTATTGATTACTCACTCTTAATCGTAAATAGATTCCGTGAAGAGCTCCATGCCGGTAAATCTGTGGAAGGTTCAATTGTTAATACTGTAAATACCGCTGGCAAAACAGTTTTCTATTCAGGATTAACCGTAGTTTTAACCTTGGTTGCCTTAATCATGTTTCCACAGATGTTTCTTAAATCCTTTGGTTACGCAGGTGTGACGGTTGTAATCATGGCGGTACTTGGTGCATTAATTGCACTTCCTGCATTACTTGCAATGCTAGGAAATAAAATTGACAATGTTGTTGTACGAAAAAGCGCAATAACACCTAAAGAAGATGGTCGTTGGGCAGATACTGCAAGATTTGTTATGCGCAAGCCAATCTCTGTAGTAGTACTTTCATTAATTATTTTGACGGTGCTTGCTGCACCAATTAAAAATATAGTTTTCTCACAAGTAGATAGCCGAGTACTTCCAGCTAGCAATTCAGCTGCAACCGCTGCTCGAGTAATTTTAGAGAGATTTCCAGGTCAAGAGGGAAATCCAATTGAGATTATTGTGCCAAAGGGTGCATTTATGGGAACTCAAATAAATCAATACACAACAGAGATTGCCCAAGTTCCAGGAATCGTCAGAATTGGTGATTCCCAAGTTTCTGGCGATGATGTTCGTGTTACTGCGATTCATTCGATGGGACCAAGAACTCCAGAAGCACAAGAATTAATTACCAAAGTTCGCGCAATTCGTGCACCAGAAGGAACATTAATTGGTGGCGTAGCCGCTGATTACACCGATACCCAAAATGGAATTGCAGCAACTCTGCCATGGGCTTTGCTTTGGATTGCAATTGGCGTAATGCTTTTGCTCTTTGTATTTACCGGTTCAATTATTCTTCCAATAAAAGCTGTGATCCTAAATGTTCTTTCACTCGCTGCCACACTTGGCGCAGTTACTTGGATATTTGTGGAAGGCCATTTGAAATGGTTGGTTGGTGATTTCACAGTAACTGGTTCGGTAGATACCGGCTCTATTATTTTGATTGCAGTAGTTACCTTTGGTTTATCTATGGACTATGAAGTTTTCCTTCTTTCCCGCATCAAAGAAGAGCATGAGGCAGGTAAGAGCAATATCGAATCCGTAGCTACTGGTTTACAAAGATCAGCGCGCATTATTACAGCTGCGGCTGGTTTGCTAGCGATTGTTTTCGCTTCATTCATGATTAGTGGAGTTACATCTATAAAGATGCTTGGTTTTGGTGTGGCATTTGCAATCCTGCTTGATGCATCTTTAGTTCGGGCTTTGCTTGTGCCAGCATTGATGCGTTTATTTGGTGAGCGAAATTGGTGGGCGCCAAAAGCCTTAAAGAGATTTACGATTTCGCATTAAATCTCTAACTTTTTACCCTTTAAGTGCCTTATCTAGTGAGATTTGGTCCTTGCGAGATGTTGTCAGATAAACAACGAGTGAAAGTATGGCCAATAAAAAGATTAAACTTGTAACTGTAGTTCCAAGTCCTAATCCACCATTCTCTTTATCTTGTGACAACAAATCTCCAATCGACGCACCTAGTGGACGTGTGATCACATAAATTGCCCAAAAGGCAAAAACTGGATTGATTACTCGAACCCTCCATGCAATTGCAATAACTGCGATAGTGGCTGCAAAAATTAAAAGAGATTTTCCATATCCAAGGGCTAAGCGCTCTGCAAATAAATCGCCTGTAGCTGTACCAAGGGCAAAGGTAAATAAAATTGCGCCCCAATAGAAAGCCTCTCTGCGGGGCGTGTAAATACTATGAATAGCTAATGATCCTTCGATTCGGTACCAAATAAAAAATACGAGAGCAAGAATTGTTGAAAACACAATTGATGATGCAATTAATGAAATGCCCAAATTATCTGTGAGATTATCGGTAAATAATGTTCCAGCGATGCTGATTAAAACAACAGCCAGCCAATAAAGAGTTGGTCGATACTGTTTAGCTTTGAATTGAAATACAAGTACAACTGCCAACAGTGCAACGGTAACTACTGTGGTTCCATTTAGCCCAAGACCAAGTGTTGAATTTAGATAATCGGCAAAGGTTTCGCCAACAGTTGTTGCTAAAACTTTAATTATCCAGAAGAAAATTGTTACTTCCGGGACTTTGACTAACCAGTTCTTGTAAGGCTTGGCATTTCCTACTAAAGGTTTTTCATTCATAGACTGAAAATAACATACGCACAAGTTTCTAGTCATGATTGGTTTGCTGTGAATTTAATTAGAAATTGAGATTGTTGTCCTCTTTTTGTTGTGTCCCCGGCGGGAGTTGAACCTGCGACCTACCGCTTAGGAGGCGGTTGCTCTATCCACTGAGCTACGGGGACTGATAAAAATAATTTAATTAAATTATTGGTTTAATAATAATAAGAAGATGTAAAAAGCGATAACTATCTAAATAACATGCGTAAATTTGGCTTTAAATTATCGCCCCACTAGAATTAGGAAAAATTGTTTGGAGTTGTGAAAATGAAGGCCCTCGTAATAGGTGCCGGTGGTGTTGGAAGAGCGATAGTTAATATCGCAGCCCGTCGTACATTTATAGAATCAATGGTCGTAGCTGACCGAACCTTGTCACGTGCTGAAGAAGCAGTCGCTCGCGTAAAGGATCCGCGCTTTTCAGCGGCAATGGTTAACGCAGCCGAATTGGAAGATGTTCGCGATTTAATTCGCAAAGTAAAACCAGATGTAGTTATCAACGCGGTTGATCCACGTTTTGTAATGCCAATCTTTTTAGCTTGTGAAATTGAAAATACTAATTACATAGATATGGCGATGTCCTTATCTCGCAAGCATCCGCACTATCCATACACCGAAACAGGTGTGAAGTTAGGCGATGAGCAATTTGCTCGAGATTACAACTGGGATGCAAGAAAGATTTATGCCTTAATTGGAATGGGTGTTGAACCGGGCATGAGCGATCTCTTTGCCAAGTACGCCAGCGATTACATGTTTAACCGAATTGATTCCTGCACCATCCTGGATGGTTCAAATTTACGTGTTGAAGGTTTTGATTTCGCACCATCATTTTCAATCTGGACAACTATCGAAGAGTGTTTGAATCCACCACTTGTTTGGGAGGATGGTCGCGGTTGGTACACAACTACTCCATTTAGCGAACTTGAAATCTTTAATTTTCCTGAAGGTATTGGTCCAGTTGAGTGTGTAAATGTTGAGCACGAAGAGGTTGTTCTAATTCCACAAAAAATTGATGCTAAAAAAGTTAACTTTAAATATGGATTGGGCGCCGAATTTATCAGCATTCTTAAAACCATCAATATGTTAGGTATGGATCGCAAAGAAACAGTTGATGTACAAGGCGTAAGTGTTTCACCACGCGACTTACTTGCAGCTTCACTTCCAGATCCAGCAACACTTGGTGAACGCATGAAAGGTAAGACATGTGCCGGTGCATTAATTAAAGGATTAGATAAAGAAGGAAATCCAAAAGCGGTTTATATTTACAATGTAGTTGATAATGCTTGGTCAATGAAAGAGTACGGAGATCAAGCGGTTGTTTGGCAAACTGCAATTAATCCAGTTATTGCAATGGAGTTAATTCACAAAGGTATTTGGCAACCACTTGGCGTTAATGGTCCAGAATGGTTTGATGCAAAACCATTTCTTGAATTGCTAGAGGAGTATGGAACTACTTGGCACATCCGTGAAGAGGATGTATCAGGAATTACTAAGTAAGTGGCAACCGCACTTGTAACTGGCGCAACCGCTGGAATCGGTGCTGCCTATGCAAAGAGGTTAGCCAATGAGGGCTATGACTTAATCCTGGTAGCTAGAGATAAAAAGCGATTAACAGATACAGCTAAATCACTAAGCAAAGAGTTTGGCGTGAAGTGCGAAATTCTCGTTACTGATTTAACAAAAAGCGCCCAATTAGCCAAAGTTGAAAAAAGATTAGCCAGCAAGGTAAAGCCGATTGAAGTATTAATAAATAATGCTGGTTTTGGTATCAATAAAAGCTTTTTAGATAGTGCACGCGATGCCGAACAAGAACTGCTTGATGTTCTTGTAACTGCCCCAATGAGACTTACTCACTCTGTGCTACCAATTATGAAGGAGCGCAACTCTGGAACGGTTGTGAATGTGAGCAGTGTGGCAAGTTGGATTGCAGGCGGCACCTATAGCGCTGCTAAATCATATTTAACAGTTTTTACCGAATCACTACATAGTGAATTACGTGGAACAAAAGTAAATATTTCTGCACTATGTCCGGGTTTTACTAGAACAGAGTTTCATGAGCGTGGTCGAATGAAGATGACAGGCTTACCAAACTTCATGTGGTTATCAGCCGAAATGGTCGTGGCTCATTCTTGGAAAGCTGCTAAAGCGAATAAGGCTATATGTATTCCCGGTTGGCAATATTTAATACTAAGCAGTATCTCCCGTTTCGGTCCTCGTCCATTGGTGCGCAAAATCGGAATGAATGTTCGTAAGAAACAACGGTAAGTAAATCTTCACACTAAATTCACCGCCCCAGCGCAAGATTTTCACGGGTGATCTGATCCCTATAAAGTAGACTCAAGCCATACCTAAGTTAGATTCAAAGATAAATTAAGCGAAGGAGCTCAATTGAACAAGAAAATACTGGCCGCTGTAACGGCTGGCTTTTTAACTTTAGCTTTAGCACAACCAGCAAATGCTGCAACCTCAGGTGGCGCATGTACATCTAAGGGTGCAACAACTGTTATTGCAAAAAATACTTATGTTTGCGACAAGAATCCTTTCTTCAATACAACTAAATTAACTTGGGTTTGGGATGGCTGTATTGAATTAAATACTGATTATCAGGCTGGTATTAAGGAGGCGCAAACAGCGCTTCGTTCCTCCGAAACTAATCGCTTCACACAAATTGAGCCAGTCGGAGCTGATCTAAGAAATCTAATTACTTGGAATGCACTTATTTCTTATGTGAAAAATGAGGTTGTTTACTACAATTCAAATTATTACTCTGCAAACAAGGCGTCAACAAACATCGCGCCAACTGCAACAAATGTTGGTTCAACTAAGTCTTGGGCGGTTTATCAACCAACAAATGCAAATGCCAAGATTGGTCAAATGCCTGCACCTGCTCAAGTAATTACAGCTGCTAATCGTCAAATTGCTGCACTTGCCTCTGCGTCAACAAAAACAACTGTCGCTGCTACAAAGTTAAAGTTAACTGAAGCTTCGACAGGATTGAGTACAAAGCTTGCTGCGTTAGAAAGTACAAAAGCTTCTATTCAAAGCGTGGTTGATACCTTAGATCCTGTACTTGTTGAATTAAAGAGTTCAGTTTCTTTGGTGACAATTACTAGAGGTTTAGTGAAAGATAAGTGCAATCCTAAGTACTAAAAAATAAGTTAGCCAATACTTTAAAGGCTGTAACCTTCGCAAATTATGCGATAGTTACAGCCTTTGTTGTTGCGGTAAATTTAATTGCACGTAACGCTGAACTTGCTGGACCTACCTTTAATGCACCATTTAATGCAAACTCAGAGCCATGTCCTGGTGGACTACAAACCCAACCTCCACTGCTTTGCTTAACGGTTACACCAGCGTGTGGGCAGGCTAAATTAAAAACTGAGTATCCATTTGTTGCCTTTGATGTTCTGACAACAGCGACCTTGCCATATTTACTAATTGATAATTCAACAACTCCACCAACCTTACTTAGTGAGGCGTTTGATGCTAAATCAAGTTCAGTCTTTCCATTAGCAAGTGTTTTAATACCAGTTGCAGCGGTTGCACTTTGTTTGGTAATTCCTAGCGCAGCGATTGCCGCAACTCCGCAGACAAAACTTCGACGATTTAAATTATTCATTGTGCACCCCTTTTGTGCATGAAGGATATCCCTTAATATTTTACGATGCGAGCTAGCCTGTTAATAAGGCCAATTTCCATTGGTCTGCTCCTATTGCATCTAATTCTTCGATTAATCTTCCCAGAACCCAATATTTTCATAGATCTCATTCTCTTTAATTTCATTGGAATCTCGGCAGCAGTGATAGCGCTTATGGCCCCGATTGTTACAGATCGCAAAGCTGCATTTGCAATTGGCTATGCGCAGTTGATTTGGAGCTTTGGCTCATTTTTTTCTACCTGGAACTCATTTTTTGAAATGCAACTGCCTAGTGGCATATCTGATTTTTGTTACGCACTTTTTTATCCACTTATTTTCTTTGGTGTGGTTAGAGCATTTACTTTAAGGGTAAAAACTGGGGCACTTGAAATACTAGATACGGTAATTATTGCAGTTGGATTTACTAGTGTACTGACCGCATTTTTTCTCAAACCTGCAATGTTAACCTTTGCTGGATCTGCATTCACAGTATTTTTATCAATTCTCTATCCAGTTGGTGACATTGTTATTTTAGCAATGGCCTTGCTTTATTTAATTATTAACCCAATTAGCAAGCGATCAGTAATACTCTGCCTTGGCTTGCTGTCATTCGCACTTTCCGATCTACTTTTTATCTGGCTAACTATTAACAATAGGTACCAATTTGGTTCCTTAAGTGATGATGGCTGGATACTTGGTTTATTACTGATTTCGCTATCCCTGTCATACTCTGGTGGAGTTGCAAGAAACTCGGAAAAGATTTCCTCTTTTGCAGCGACAATTGCATTAATCGCAAGTGGAACCTTGTTAGGAATTGCAGCTATTAAACCCGGCTACTTCCCTACATTTATTTTGATCCCAGGATTTATCACTATCGCCTTAGCATTTGTGCGAATGAGTTTTGCATTGCAAGAAGCAAACTCTGCAGGTACTGAACGATTACTTGCTCGTACCGATGAATTAACAGGTCTGGCAAATCGCAGAAATTTCTTAACCCAATTAGGCAGCATGAAAGCTGGCTTTATATTTTTATTGGATCTAGATGGTTTTAAGAAGATTAATGATTCATTAGGACATGAATCTGGTGATCAATTACTTAAGCAGGTAGCGAGCAGGTTTATGCGGGCAATTCCAAGTGATTCACACTTAGCCAGATTAGGCGGTGATGAGTTTGGCATATTAACCACTGGCACGCATGAAGAAGCATTTGAATTAGGGCAAGCGATCCGTGCCACTTTGAGTTATCCAATTGCACTTTCTGCTGAGCAGGTAAAGGTAGATGTAAGTATTGGCATTACAACTTTTAACTCTGGATTAACAGCCTCTGAACTATTACATCAAGCCGACCAAATGATGTATGAAGCCAAACGAAGCAAGGCCGGCGTGCGAATCTGGAGTGAATAAATAGGTTAATCTTTCCCGTCTGCAAAAAGCAGCGAAGAAAATGGAGGTCCTAATTGGCAGCACGTTTCCAGAATCGAGTTCTGATTTTAGGTGCAGGTTCAGTTTCACAATGTGTACTACCACTTTTAATTGAGCATCTAGTAGATGCCAAACAGATCACGATTGCGGATATGCGTGATAACCGCCATCGCGTTTCAGAGGCAATAGCCGCTGGCGCAACTTATATTCAAGATCAATTGACCCGAGAAAATATGGATCAATTTTTATCTAAATACTTATCTGCCGGAGATTTTTTATTAGATCTTGCCTGGAATATTGATGTCAATGAAATTATGGGATGGGCACATGATCATGGTGTTATTTATTTAAATACATCATTGGAAGAGTGGGATCCATACTCTGCCGGAGCAGGCAGACACCCGACTGAGCGCACACTTTATTGGCGCCACATGAAATTACGTAAGTTAACCGATACTTGGAAGGGCCAAGGTCCAACTGCAATTGTGGAACATGGTGCAAACCCAGGATTAGTTTCACACTTAACTAAAAAAGCATTATTTGATATTGCTACCCGCGCAATTAAAGAGGGAAAAGCTGCGGCAGGCGTTGCAGAAGCACTTGAAAGTGAAAACTTTCCAGCACTTGCTCATAAATTAGGAGTGAAGGTAATTCACATTGCAGAACGTGATACGCAAGTATCTGACAAACCAAAATTATTTAATGAGTTTGTTAATACTTGGTCAGTAGAAGGTTTTTACGAAGAAGGTATCGCACCAGCTGAGCTTGGTTGGGGTACACATGAAAAAACCCTTCCGGCAAAGGCTTATGAACATCAATCTGGTCCGAAGAATCAAATTTGTATCGCCCAACCAGGTGCCACAACTTGGGTTCGTTCTTGGGTTCCAAATATGGAAACAACAGGAATGTTGGTTCGCCATGGTGAAGCATTCACAATTAGCGATCACTTAACTGTTTGGGATGGCGATAAAGCTATCTACCGTCCAACTGTTCATTATGCCTACTGCCCAACAGATGCAGCTATTGCATCAATGCGCGAATTGGAAATGAACCAATGGAATATCACTCCTAATCAAAGAATTATGAATGAGGAGATCATCGATGGTGATGATCGTCTTGGTGTATTACTAATGGGCCATCCATATAAATCTTGGTGGACTGGTTCATTGTTAAATATTCATGAATCTCGTAAATTAATTCCAAAACAATCTGCAACAACTGTTCAGGTATCTAGTGCGGTTTACGCAGCGGTTGCTTGGGCGATGGCTAATCCAAATCGTGGTTACATGGTTCCAGATGACATGCCATGGCGCGAAGTTTTGGCCTACTCTGAAAAGTATTGGGGTGGTTACCACTCAGAGGCTGCTGATTGGGATCCATTAATGCATCGCAATGATTTATTTAAAGGATGGAATGGTCGCCAATACGATGAATCAGATCCTTGGCAGTTTGGTAATTTCTTAGCTTAATTGTTTTTACAAATTATTACTTTGTAGGTGGAAGTGGCTTGCTCGCTTTGATTTCTTCAAGCCGGGCAAGTGACTCAACTCTTTCTGTTGCATGATCAACAATTCGCTTTGGATAATTATTTTTATATCCATCTGGGTGATCCCAAGGCTCTTGAACTGCTACTCCAGAGATATGTGAAAGCTCTGGCACATACCTTCTGACGTAATCACCATTCTCATCAAAGCGTTTACCTTGTTCGATTGGATTAAATACTCGGTAATACGGTGATGCATCTGTTCCAGTTCCTGCTGTCCACTGCCAACCATGCGCATTGGATGCTACGTCATAATCAATTAAGTGCTCGCGGAAAAAGCGCTCACCTAATTGCCACTCTAGATGTAAATCCTTAACTAGAAATGAGGCAACTACCATTCTGGTGCGATTGTGCATCCAACCCTCTTTTATTAATTGGCGCATAGCAGCATCTACAAATGGATAACCGGTTTTTCCTTCACACCAAGCTTTAAATTGATCACCTGGTTTGTCATAGCGCATTTTGGCAAATTGTGGTGCGTAATACTCTGTTTCAGTATGTTGATTATGAAATAACACATCTGCATAAAACTCACGCCAGGCAATCTCTTTTTGATAAACAATATGGGCTTTGCTTTCACCAAGTGGTGCCAGCAAAGTACGTGGATGAATTTCGCCAAACTTTAAATGAGCACTCATTTTGCTGGTGCCATCAATTGCCGCAAGATTTCTCGATTCATCATAATTGTCTAAACCATTTTTTTGAAATAACTTAAATCGCTCCAATGCAGCAGCTTCACCAGCTGCAGTTAATTCAACAGCTTCTGGTAATTGCCAATCTGGAAAGTTTCTAGAATCTGAATCTGCTTTAACTGTTGGAATATTTTTAGGAGCTGGCGCTGGTGCACGCCAGCCATGTAATAACCATGCGCGATAAAAAGGTGTGTAAACCTTGTAAGGAGTGTCATCACTTGGCTTGCGAACCCGACCTGGTGCAACCGCATATGGGGAACCAGTTCTTACTAAATTAATTCCTGCAGCCTCTACCTTGGCATCTCGTGCTGCACCATATGGTTCATACTCTGCACTTATATGAACTGAGTCAGCATTGTATTTTTTCTGTAGCTCTTTAAGAGTTTCAATTTGATCACCTGCAATTACCTGCAAATTATTATTTAAAGATTTATCTAACTCTCGCAATGATTTACCCAGGTATGCAAGACGTTTGCTGCCACCACTTTTAATTAATTTCGGATCTAAAATAAAAACTGGAACAACCTCTTCGCCAGCTTCAATCGCTGCATTTAATGCAGGGTTATCACCGATGCGCAGATCCCGCCTAAACCAAATAATTGATCTGCTGGTCATAACTTTGCCAGAATTAAATGATTAATTAATTGTGTAAAGATTCAACTGAAGCATCCCAACCCTTAACATCTTTCGGTTTACGTGGACCAGGTCCAACGTAACGTGCAGATGGGCGAATGATGCGACCAGTGCGCTTTTGTTCCAAAATATGTGCAGACCAACCAGCGGTACGAGCCGCAGTAAACATTGAGGTAAATAGATTTGCTGGTACTTGCGCGAAATCTAAAACAATCGCTGCCCAGAACTCAACATTTGTTTCTAGTACGCGATCTGGTTGACGTTCTTTAAGTTCTGCAAGTGCCGCCTTTTCAAGTGCAAGTGCAACTTCATAACGAGGTGCATTTAACTCTTTAGCGGTACGACGTAATGTGCGAGCGCGTGGATCTTCTGCGCGATAAACGCGGTGACCAAAGCCCATTAAACGCTCACCCTTATCGAGGATTGATTTCACGTAAGCAGTTGCATCGCCTGATTTTTCTACAGCTTCAATCATGCTTAATACACGAGCAGGTGCACCACCATGTAGTGGGCCAGACATTGCACCGATTGCACCAGAGATAGATGCAGCGACATCTGCACCAGTTGATGCAATTACTCGACCAGTAAAGGTTGATGCATTCATTCCATGTTCTGCAGCAGATACAAAGTAAGCATCAATTGCACGTACATGTACTGGATCTGGTTCTCCGCGCCAACGAATCATCATGCGCTCTACGACTGTATGTGCCTTATCAATCTCTGATTGCGGAACTGCTGGAACTACTGTGCCACGAGCAGATTGCGCAACATATGAAAGCACCATAACTGAGACACGAGCTAAATTGCTGCGAGCTTCTTCATCTGAAATATCAAGTAATGGTTTTAATCCCCAGGCAGGTGTCAGCATGGCAATTGCAGATTGCACATCTACGCGAACATCACCTGTATGAACTGGTAATAAAAATGGTTCAGCTGCAGGTAAACCTGGGTTGAACTCATCATCTACTAATAAGCCCCAAACATTTCCAAAGGTAACGCGACCAACTAAATCTTCAATATCAACACCGCGGTAGCGAAGTGCACTTCCCTCTTTATCTGGCTCTGCAATCTTTGATTCAAATGCAATAACGCCTTCTAATCCCGGCTTGAAATCATCGGCCACGAGTTGCTCCTTCTGCCATAAACTGCCTTTAGATGAAAACCTAATGGTCGTATTCTGCTCTCTTGGCGAGGGTGAACCAAACCGAACCAAAGTGAGGTTGGATACCCCTATGGCTAGCCGTGAGGATATTTCAGCGATGCGCCGGCAGTATGGCGAAGCGGGCTTGCTTGAGTCTGCACTTCCCAAAAATCCGGTAGAACTTTTTAATACTTGGCTACTCGAGGCCGCCGCTAATGAAGTTGTGGTGGAGGCAAATGCTATGGTGCTTTCAACTGTTGTTGATAATCAACCAAGTAGCCGGACAGTATTGCTAAAAGATTTAACCAAAGAAGGATTTACATTTTTTACAAATTACGGATCTAGAAAAGCAAAACAAATTTCTAGCAATGCAAATGTTTCTCTGCTCTTTCCTTGGTATCCAATGGAGCGACAAGTAATTGTGATTGGTAGTGCAAGTAAAATTTCTAAATCTGAATCTGAAAAATACTTTGCGTCAAGACCAAGGGGCAGTCAGATTGGTGCATGGGCATCAATGCAATCTGAGGAATTAAGTTCACGCGAAGAGTTAGAAAATAAATATGCAGAGCTAGAGAAGAAGTGGCCAGAAGGCACAACAGTTCCGATGCCAGAGCATTGGGGTGGATATGTAGTTTTGCCCACATCAATTGAGTTTTGGCAGGGTAGATACTCAAGATTGCATGATCGAATTCGATATGTGAGATCAGAAAATAATGATTGGCAGATCAAACGGATCTACCCGTAATATCTGCCTATGAGCGAAATTAAAATACCGGATAATTTAAAACCAAGTGATGGTCGGTTTGGTTGTGGTCCATCAAAGATTCGCTCCGCATCCCTTGCAAATTTAGCAAGCAATTATGGAAAAGTTTTAGGAACATCTCACAGACAAAAGCCAGTTAAAGAGGTAGTTGGTCGAGTTCGTACCGGACTTAAATCATTATTTAACTTTCCTGAAG
>Ga0114963_10002564_pt1 | contig 12418 bp, 4 predicted proteins | sample C_131016_EF_Meta_FD_87019 | JGI IMG/M metagenome (GOLD analysis project Ga0114963, IMG submission 87019) | Freshwater microbial communities from Lake Croche, Canada to study carbon cycling - C_131016_EF_MetaG | ecosystem: Environmental > Aquatic > Freshwater > Lake | place: Lake Croche, Canada...
CGATGCTAGGAAACAACTTCCTAGGAAAAACATATATTGGAACTGCAATAGTAACTAGCAACGTAAGCGTGACAAATGGAATATCCTCGCTGTCAAATAACAACTTTTTAGGATACACAATTATTGGAAATGCTTCAGTAACTGGTAATATCACAATAGGAAACGGAATAGCGTCGATGCTAGGAAACAACTTCCTAGGAAAAACATATATTGGAAACGCAATAGTAACTGGTAATATAACTGTAGGAAACGGAATAGCGTCGCTTTCAAGTAACAACTACTTTGGTAATGTGATATTGGGGAATGCATCGATAATCGGCAATTTGACTATAGGCAGCTCGACTACAACGGCACTCACTATGTTGGTAGTAAATGGACAAATATCTGCAACCACATACAATGCAACATCCGACTATCGTATTAAGAAAAACGTCAAATCAATCAATTATACTGTAGACAAATTGAACCCCGTGATATATTTCAATTCACTGACAAATAAAGAGGATATGGGTTTCTTAGCAAATGAGGTGCAAGATAATTTCGATTTCCTAGTAAACGGTGAAAAAGACGGGGAAAATTATCAAACACTCAACTATATTGGATTAATTGCACTTTTAACCAAGGAAGTCCAAGATTTGAAGAAACGGATGGCCATTTTAGAATTGCAAATCAAAAAATAGATAGATTGAAGATATAATACCATATATATTCAATCAACGACTTGCATGTTATTTACTTTGAGTATATAGTTTCTCGCATATAAGTGAAAACGACCAATCGCTTTTATTCAAATCGACAATATTACCCTTGTCGGTGACTAATTTTACAGACATTCTTTGTATATTTACTGGTCCAAAGTAAGTACGCTCTTGTATCTGCAATGTACTCCCAAAAACAACGTAAGTACTACCTATCGCAATCGGACTCAACGGTATTATCGCAAATACATCTTCGAGGTAGCCCCTAGATGGATAAGATATTTTTGGTGCATTCAATATCTGGTTTGCAGCATATAATTGATTCGCCGTCAACGAATTATATTGACTCGTGCTATGGGTAATAACTGATTGTTGCGTAGTAGGGTCGCATGTAGTAATCGCACTATTGGCATATGATGGAACCGGAATACTATTGTCACTAAACGCCAGTGTTAATAATCCGTCATTCAAATGATTCTGTGTGTAATCTTCTAAGATTATCATGAAATTGCTGTATATATTGACGTTCAACACGGTGTCCGAATACAATACTGCAGTGTTTGTCGATTCATTATACAAATAATCGTTATATCCCAAACCCAAATAGTAAGTCTTTTCATCAAGCGTATTTGTAAAAACACTACCAGGAGTTGTATTATATTCGGTAAAATGTCGAAACCCAAGGAGCCATCCCAATGTCGTATCCCATTCTACGGGCTTGATACTTTTTGTCCCCGTAAACCCCGTATTACAATACGAAAAACTGGCCGAATCGAAAAAGACGAGTTTGAAATCCGACGTTTTAAACACGCGGTTCAAATTCAACCGCAGTTTAACGTATAATTCCGCCGTCAATGTATTCGGTTGAAAGGTCGATATAGTCGACCCCACCAACTCCGGTATATTACTGAATGTGTAATTCATATATTGTATAAAACTGTCAAGAGGATACGTACCTACAAGTGGCCTCCCATTTGTATCGGTGACCGTTACTGTAATGGGTGCAGAATATGGGATGCCATAGACCGTCTGTTTCGGTTTTATAATAAACATATTGGTCTCATTACTAAGAGTGATTTCATTCGTCGAAATCGTTTTTGTGCCATTGACTACATTGTTTACACTAAGGTCATATGTTCCTGTAGATAGTTTCAAGTGTTGAAACCACGTATTAGAAAGGTCGGTCCATCCATCTCCTATATAACCAAAAAAGGACGACGCATTATCATATAAGCCTTTAGACGACAATGGCGATGTCAATTTCGAATCGTAAAAATAAACCGAATAATCCTTCTCTGTCAAAGTGGCAAATATAATCACCGTAAATTTCCATGGGATAATATTTGTTGTCGATGGCATAAATTCAATCGAGCAATTTGTTATATTCACCCCATTTTTGGTATTGGTCGATGAAACCGGATAGTTTGGATTGAATTCCACGTTAATTGCATTTTGCAATTCCAAGAGTGTATAATAAGTGCCGGTTTTTACACTCACTGGAATCTGTATATTAGTTGACAGTAATCCACCAGTTACAGCATTAATATATATTGTATTATTTTCATTTGTCACACTATACCCCGAATTACTCAACGTAACCGTCCCCGTATAAGTCATTGTATTACTCGAACCATCGTACCGATTTTCTGATTTCAGAATTGTCTTGAAAAATGTGTTTTGCAAATTGATATAGAAGTTTTCACCCGTTATTTTTTTACGAATAATATACTGAATATTACTACTATACGGTTGTGCGTTTTCTATCGAAACCACAACTGAACTACCCTCTAATTCGGATTTGTTCGATATTAGCGTAGTAGCCGCTGTATTAATAGACGACAAATAATTACTAAGAATTTGTTTAGGTGGACCAAATGGGACGGGGATAATATAATCATTCTGGTTCGAATTGATGTAGACACGTACATTTCCTGTGATAGAAATATCCGTCCCTTTAATTAATAAATGTCCGTTTACCGTATAAGTGTTGCCGGTCAATATAGATTCGGTATGGCTTATAACATTGTTTGTTGTATATGTATTACCATTAATGATATATTGTGTTGTTTGACTATTGATTGAAACACACCCACTCGCAACATTTATATTACCTGTAAGATTATATGGCATAGTATCTAACAAATAATAATCACGGGATGATTTTATAGTGTAATTATTGGCATTATTTACCAAGATATTACCGTAACTTACATTGACCACATCAGAGACATTTATTGTGCCCGAAATATCATATGCACTACCATTTATACGATAGGGTGAAGTAGAATATATATTGCCATTTTTCACCGTCGATATGGTATTGACAACCGTTGCATTACCCACAAATGTGTAATTTTCACCGGATACAGTGTATGCAATTTCTGAAGGGGATGAAAGAACCGTATTTGACCCACCTAAGATTTGAGTACTACCAATAAAATTCGTATTTGTACACGATACATTCAAAATACCTGTATTACTCGTACTCTGTACAATACCAGTCAAATTTGGAAATCGATTCGTACCGGTGTATGTCTGACCTGCAATCGTGTATGGTGTCGTTGATGATATACCCACATTGCCATATGAAACATTAAATGTAGTTTGTATTGCCGCATTCCCAACGATTTGATATTGACTCCCCGATATACCCGATACAGTACATGAGGAACCTGATGGTGTATATATTGTAGTATTACCAACAACTTGACTACTTCCAGTCATGTTTGTATTATTCAAAATATAACTTATACCATCTATCTGGCATTGACCACCGGTTATATTCGTATTACCCCTAGTAATATTTGTATATCCATTTAAATGCATCGGTGACCCCGATACAGTGTAACTTTTGGGGCCATTAATACTGTAATTATAATATCCACTTACATTAGCATTACCAGACACTACAGACAGATTGCCCGAAATATTGACATTTCCAGTTATATTAATGAGTTGGTAGTTGCCCGACGTAGTAATAGTATAATTAGTTCCCGAAATATCCATTATACCACTCGCCACAACGGTTTTTTTATTAATAAGTGTATATTGCCCGCCAAATATAGTATAGTTTCCCGGTGCCACTATATAATTATCCGTGGTATTTCCAACCACATTATATGTTTTCAAATCTCCACGCGTGACGTTGAACCCATTCGGATAATCCACTATACCCTCATTTCCATAATACAGTGTATTGCATTTCAAGTACATGTATGGATTGTTGTCAACCGGATAGTCACTCGATTCAATACTGGTCTCGGAATAAATATTATTTAATTCATTAAAAGAAGAGGCGAAATTGAAGATGGTCGCCGGACCGACCCACACTGTATTATTGTATGTGGTTGGGAAATTAACCGCGGCCTTCATATTGGCATTGAAAGATGGAATAAGTGTCCGATTGATTACCACATTCATTTTATATCGTTTTTTTTGAATACCCCCAATTGAAATTGTATCTAACGAAATAGTTGACCCCGATAGAGCGGGTAAAGCGGAAAAAGAAGTGTTAATATAGCTGACAATTTCGGTCAACGACGCGGTGCCTGTTGGCAAATTTACTGAGATGGATGACAAATCGGTAGACGTACCTTTGACATATTCCGAAACCCCATAATATAGAACGACATTGAAATAATTGTTTGCATTTGTCGTATCACCATATAGTGTAGTCGTGGGATTATACTCGGATGATGACAAATAATTCGTATAAACCGTATATGTATTATACGTCTCACTATTAAAACCCAAGAAACCGGGAATAGTGAGCAAATGGTTCGAACCACCGGGGTCACTCCATTTCGGATAATAAATCTCGTAATACATGTCATTGTATATTTTTTGTATATTCAATGTTATATTCGAAATCAGTGTATTGGGATTGTATGAAATCGCCGTATTACCGAAATTGACATCCAAATAAGTAGTCGACAAATTTTGTATGGAGGTTTTTATTGTATTTATCAAATCTTGATTTGAATAATTACCGCCGGTGACCTCAATTTTATAATCGCTATTTCCATCGGTTATACCCTGACTAGCACCCTTGATATAGAAAAAATTCACGCCATAACTTTTGGGTACGGTATACCATGAATTAGGTATAGTAATTGAATAAAGTTTCAGCGAAACCACATCCCTCAATATCTCGTTTAAATTGAAGGTAAAATTCGTCGACGACGGATAAAGTGATGCATCCCTATAACGACTATCGATATTGATGACGCGCTTAATGGTCTCTTTCAATAGTGGATTCAACTGACCCTTGGTATATTCGAATGTTTGAGTATAATTAATGGGCTTGGCTGAGCTAGACGCCACGTTTTTCTGCAAATCGGTCACTGTGGGTTTGTTTTCGGCGGCGATAATATCAGGCGTTATAACGACACCACCAACGCTGGTTTCTGTCGTACCTACCATGTCGACAAAACCCTCAACTTCGTCTTCCTTTCCCACAGCATCACTATTATCTGAATCGTCTTCGTCGCTCAGTTCGAACAAACGGGCATATATATCGTAAAAAAATTGCTGTAATCTTTTCGCGTCTACCGTATCTATAATTTCATATTTATTGATTAATATATGGAGTTTTGCCTCCAATTCGCGGTCAGTCGGATTGTTCAAATCTAAGATTTCATATAATTCTTGGTCGGTGTATTTGTCAACATCATATATATCGCGTTTTTCATTACTCATTCTATTGATTTAAGTATATAACTATTATTTATATAATTAATATCTAATAACCAATTCTACCTATATTTATTGGATATTGAGATAATCTAAACTTACGACTGAAAACGCCGCTTGAACATGTCCGTCATGAAATCGACAATATCCAAGATTTTGCTGCATTTATATAGGATGTCGATGGGAAATGTTCGCACACCGGTCAAACGCTTCAAATGTCTCGCCCCGGTAAAACACAATATGTCAAACACCTTCATAATGTTCTCTTCCATTTCGGACATTTCCGCCCGGTCGATGCGAAATTTCCCCACATAGGCGTATTGATTGTATTTCGTTTCGCTATATACATGATATTTGTTGTATATTGGCTTGTTTTTCACTAAGCCCACGCCCATGATTCGATTCTGCTCATTGTTCATTTCCAATACCATCATAAATGCATCGGGGGGTATGTTTTGCCCGTTTGGCTCCGTGACCGGATAAATGCATCCTATCTTCTCGTTATTCTTGACATACTCTTGATTTTCCGACCACGTCTTGTTATTAAATCGCGTCGTTGCGACAAAGTTTTTCTTAGAATTCCCGTATTTTACAATAGAAGGTATAAATGATTGCTTGGATGGCATAGTGTTAGTATTATCTCACATGTGGTGACAAAAACGTGTTCAATTTTATGCGTATTTCTAAGAATACGATTGAAAACGGCACTAAAATATATCTTAGTAATATACCAACAATGAATGAATCGAATGATTCCATAAAAACAACGAGTAAAATAAAAATCATCGATAATACCTATATGGGGGACATACAAGATGCGGTCACATTGTCCAACTATACCGACAATCACTTCATAATGCAGATACATAATCAACAAGATGTTGGGAGCGACAGCCCACTTACCATGTCGGATTCGAATTATAACAGTGATGATGATATTATCGACGATGACGACGGAGAAAGTGAGACCGAAATACATGACCTCAAAAATAACGTGTCGATTAATCGCAATTACAAGAAATTATCATATAACGAAGTCGAACGAAGCCTGAATAAATACTATGAAAATAATAATAGCAAATATTCGAATATTCTCGATATATTGATTACCTATTTGAATGGTCAGAAAACCCTTTATTTGCATTCGCATTTATTGACCCAATCGCGTCTGAACGGACTTACTATACCGTGTATTGTACTTACGTCTATAATTACTGTTTTAGCGCCATTTATACAAACATACGACTGGAATGGGGGGGTCATTTCCGGTTTGAATGCAGTGATTTTCTGTTTAGTATCGCTTATACACTATTTACGATATGAAAGCTCCGCCGAACTCTTTTTACATTTAGCTAATCAATACGATAAATTAGAAACGTCCATGGAAATGACAAATAATCGGTTGACATTTATCGAAAATGACATTGAATATAACAAAATTGTCTTGGGAAAAATACATGAATTCGAAAAACAGTTGAATGATGTCAAAGAATCTAATACGGTAATTATTCCCACCTTAGTAAAACAGGTTTATCCTATTATATCCTATATTAACATCTTCTCATTTATCAAGCGCGTCGAAACATACAAAAAACGACTCATTGTTAAATTAAAGGACGTGAAAAACGAAATACGTTATATATTACATAAATGGCGCACGTCATCCGATACACCCGAGATTAAAAAAGAGCAAGACCGTCTATCGTTTTTATATGACATAAAAAATAAAATAAAGACCGAATTCTTGTATTACAAGAATGCCTATTTTTATATGGATGAACTCTTCACCAAAGAAATCAAATATGCAGAGCGGAATAAAATGAAGTGGATATATTATGACAGACCTAAGATTGAATTAGTGAATAATCCAATTATAGATGATTATATAAAACACATTTTTATCGAAGATAAATCTTAATACTATATATAAAATGCCGACGAAGAAGCAAATGTTTGGACATCACATATATCGTGCAAAGGTACTGTCACAATTTGCATCCGCACAACCTGCCAATTCTCCTGCTCTGCCCGGTAATTTGATTACTATTACATCGGATTTACAGAAAACATCGGTTGATAATGGAATACAGGGGTCACCGGGTGACCAGGGTGAGCAAGGACCACAAGGAGAGCAGGGTGAGCAAGGACCACAAGGTGAGCAGGGACCACAAGGAGCACAAGGACCACAAGGACCACAAGGACCACAAGGACCACAAGGACCACAAGGACCACAAGGACCACAAGGAGCACAAGGACCACAAGGTGAGCCAGGCACCAGTCTATGGACGATTCAAGATAATAATATGTCAACGACAAGTAATGTCAATGTAACAGGTCAACTCTTAGCAAATAATGTTGTTATAGGAAACCCAACGATGATTTCGCCAGCAAATAGTACATCGACATATTTAGATGTTTCGGGATATTGCTTCTTCTCAAATGTACAAGAAAAGGTAGTGAATGCCACCATAACATCGAGTGAATCTATTACAGTTGATTATAGCACCGGTTCGGTATTCAATATACCCAATGATGGTATATCATTGACCTCGAACTATACTATCCACATAACGAATGTACCCGTTTTCCCAGACCCGACCAGAGGATATAATATTACTATTTTGAATCATGCATTCCCGACCTTTTATTCAAATGCAATTCACATAAATGAAACGCCAGTCACGCCATTCTTAAAAGGTGGCCCGAGCTCCATACAAGTAGAGGGTTCGCATTTTACTAAACAACGATTCGACATATTGTATATTAACTCTACCTCGGTGGTGATTTCAAATGTTGATTCTTTTTCACTATAATATCATAATCCGCTCGATAAGTATTTAGTATAAATATGCTATATATCTATATTACATATTTAGTCATTTTAGGTCGACGCATTTACAACAATCTCGGAAGAGATATATGTATAATATTGGATAAAAAACATTATTCCAAAAAACGACGTAATTAGATTTATTAAACACTTTATAATATAAACCAATTATATACGCTAAGACCGATGTTTGGAAGTCGTGGCAATAGAACGCAAGTTACAAACACCCACATTGATAATTTAAACAGTAGTATTGCAATAAGACTACAAACCGAGTATTCCAATAATCATCTAAATGGTTTGAATAATGCCGGTGGAGGCGGTGGCGGAACTGGATACACTGGTCCGACTGGACTGACTGGGTCAACAGGACCAACTGGTCACACTGGTCCAACTGGCTCATTTGGTGGTATTGTATATTCTTCTATTATTCCATCTACTGGGTCATCGATTGATATTGGTGATTCTGTACATACTTTCGACAATATTCACGTAAATGCGACCTATATCAATGAAATACGACCTTCTGCCCAAGGCAATGGCAATATTACACTATTTGGAAACATCATTGCGCCACCAAATAGTTATTTGCAATTTGGTACGGAAGATTCACCCATTGGTTCAATATACGTATCTCCAAATACATTTCATTTTACATCCGTAGTATATAATCCGGATGGAACTAGAGATAAGGGGAATTCGATTGTTTCGACTATTTCCATGGACACACAGGGTTCCATTCAATTGCCTCCATCTACGAAAATAGACGGAGTATCACCGGGAACAATTAAAATTTTAGGTGTAGCCGATGTAGCTGTTCCTATCGGAAGTACTGGTTATACGGGTAAAAATGTATATGATTTAAGTGCGCACGCAGGAGATTCATATGTAGTTGGACCCGAATTATGGGTTTGTACTATAGATTCGAGTGGTAATCCCACGGATGAAAATTTTATACCTGGGGGGTGGACAAATGTGGGACGTGTAAGAGGTCCACAAGGTGCACCTGGTATTCAAGGGCCAATTGGACCTATGGGTCCTCGGGGCGGAATTGGAGAAAGTGGTGTAACTGGAGATACTGGAGCAACCGGACCAACCGGTGCAACCGGACCAACCGGTGCAACCGGACCAACCGGTGCAACTGGACCAACCGGTGCAACTGGGCCAACCGGTGCAACTGGACCTACTGGAGCAACTGGGCCAACCGGTGCAACTGGAGCAACTGGACGTACAGGTGCAACGGGAGCAACTGGACCAACTGGACCTACTGGAGCAACTGGAGCAACTGGGCGTACGGGTGCAACGGGTGCAACGGGAGCAACGGGTGCAACGGGTGCAACGGGACCTACCGGTGCAACCGGACCTACTGGTTCAACAGGACCTACCGGACCTACCGGTGCAACCGGACCTACTGGTTCAACAGGACCTACCGGCGTAACGGGTGCAACGGGACCAACTGGACCAACTGGACCTACCGGTAAAACCGGTGCAACCGGACCAACTGGCTCAACTGGTTTTACTGGACCAACTGGCTCAACTGGTTTTACTGGACCAACCGGACCAACTGGGTCTATGGGAGCAACTGGTGCAACCGGTGCAACTGGACCAACCGGCAAAACTGGTTCAACTGGGTCTACTGGTTACACCGGCTATACTGGTTACACCGGCTATACTGGTACAACCGGTTCGACTGGGTCAATTGGTCCAACAGGACCGACTGGATTAATAGGTTATACTGGAGCAACCGGTATAACAGGTTCAACTGGGTCAATTGGTTCAACTGGTTATACCGGTTTCACGGGACAAACTGGTAAAACTGGACCAACTGGTTATACTGGTCCACTTGGACCAACTGGTGATATTGGCTATACTGGGTGTACAGGTTATACTGGCTACACCGGAGAAGTTGGTGCTAAAGGTGATACTGGTCCATCTGGTGGTCCAACCGGAGCGACCGGTCCGATTGGTCCAATCGGACCTGCCGGTGGACCACAAGGTGAAAGAGGTTGGACTGGATATACAGGTGATACTGGAGTAACTGGTCCTACTGGTTCGGTAGGTAGTACCGGTGCAACTGGACAGCTCGGTCCAACCGGACATACTGGTGTAACTGGTTCGGTAGGTAGTACCGGTGCAACTGGACAGCTCGGTCCAACCGGACATACTGGTGTAACTGGACAAGCCGGACAAACTGGACCAGTCGGACCGACCGGTGCAACTGGACAACTTGGTGCAACTGGTCAGACCGGTGTAACGGGTACAACGGGGTCAACAGGTGCAACTGGTTTTACTGGGCCGACCGGTAAAACTGGTGCAACGGGTTCGACTGGTGCAACGGGTTCGACCGGTGCAACGGGTTCGACTGGCGTAACGGGTTCGACCGGTACAACGGGTTCGTCTGGTGCAACGGGTTCTACCGGTGCAACGGGTTCGACCGGCGTAACTGGCTCAACTGGTGCAACTGGCTCAACTGGTGCAACCGGCTCAACTGGTGCAACTGGTGCAACTGGTAAAACTGGAGCAACTGGACAAATCGGTCCAACAGGTTATACCGGTGCACAAGGTCCAGCCGGTACTGCGTCATTAACTGGAGCTACTGGAGGAACTGGACCAACTGGTTATACTGGTCCACGAGGGCCTGCTGGTTCAGCTACATTAACTGGAGCTACTGGTTATACTGGTTATACTGGTCCAGTAGGTGCAGATGGAATTCCTGGCTCTACTGGATATACTGGTTATACGGGATATACTGGTATAATGGGTGTTACGGGGTATACTGGGCCAGCTGGTACTGAAGGATACACTGGACCTACCGGTGAAAAAGGTCATACTGGTTATACAGGGCCATCTGGTATTGATGGAAAAACGGGATATACGGGTTCTATTGGACCTACTGGTGTAACTGGTTATACCGGACCAGCGGGTATGAATGGATACACGGGACCAGTGGGTTATACTGGGCCGACCGGTTACAATGGAACAACTGGTTCGACTGGTTATACCGGTGATACAGGACCGACAGGTGAAACTGGTGCAACAGGTGACACCGGACCTACTGGTGCAACGGGTGACACCGGACCGACTGGTGCAACAGGTGACACCGGACCTACTGGTGAAACGGGTGACACCGGACCGACAGGTTCAACAGGTGATACTGGTTCGACTGGTGTAACGGGAGACACTGGAGCAATCGGTGCAACTGGAGCAACGGGTGATACTGGTTCGACTGGATATACCGGACCTATAGGTTATACGGGTCCATCTGGTGGACCAACCGGCGATACTGGCGCTACGGGTCTAACTGGTGACACTGGTTATACTGGGTATACTGGTGCGACCGGTGACACTGGTGTCACTGGAGCAACTGGAGAAACCGGACCAACCGGAGAAGCCGGACCAACCGGAGAAACTGGTGCAACTGGAGAAACCGGACCAACTGGAGAAACCGGTGCAACTGGAGAAACCGGACCAACTGGAGAAACCGGTGCAACTGGAGAAACCGGTGCAACTGGAGAAACCGGCGACACTGGTGCAACCGGTAATACCGGGTCGACTGGTGACACAGGACCTACAGGTGACACGGGTTCCACTGGTTATACGGGACAGACGGGTGACACTGGACATACGGGTGCAACTGGTTACACTGGCTGTACAGGAGCGACTGGTGACACTGGGGCTACGGGTGACACTGGGGCTACGGGTGCAACTGGTTATACTGGTGAAACTGGTTCCACTGGACCGACTGGTGACACTGGAGCTACAGGAGAGACCGGTGCAACTGGACCGATTGGAACTGGACCAACAGGTGACACTGGACCAACTGGAGAGACTGGTGCAACTGGTTCAACAGGTGAAACGGGTGCTACAGGAGCGACCGGCGCAACAGGTGAAACTGGTGCTACAGGAGCGACTGGTTCAACTGGTGAAACTGGAGCTACAGGAGCAACTGGTTCAACTGGTGCAACTGGTTCAACTGGTGCAACTGGACCAACTGGTGCAACTGGACCAACCGGTGCAACTGGTGAAACTGGACCAACTGGTGAAACTGGACCAACTGGCGCAACTGGAGCAACTGGAGCAACTGGAGCAACTGGCGCAACTGGTGACACAGGAGCAACTGGTAATACTGGTCCGGTTGGAACTGGTCCAACGGGTGACACTGGTGCAACTGGTTCAACAGGTGAAACGGGTGCTACAG
>Ga0114963_10002565_pt1 | contig 12415 bp, 11 predicted proteins | sample C_131016_EF_Meta_FD_87019 | JGI IMG/M metagenome (GOLD analysis project Ga0114963, IMG submission 87019) | Freshwater microbial communities from Lake Croche, Canada to study carbon cycling - C_131016_EF_MetaG | ecosystem: Environmental > Aquatic > Freshwater > Lake | place: Lake Croche, Canada...
ATTTTTTAATCAATCCTAATATGCCATCTGGGGCAATGACTACAAACAAAACTAGTAAAACACCTACTACCAATACATTCAATTCATTCGAGACCGTGACAGTCACGATTTGTTGCAAGGTGGCAAGTAGCAATGCACCGATCACTGGTCCGATCCAGTGAGATGTGCCTCCAATGATCGGCATACCAAGGGCGGAGATGGAATAACTAAGGTTGAAGGTGGAAGTGGGCTCTATGTAGCTTAAATACATAGGCATGGGTGCACCCGCTATACCCATTAGTGCGCCAGAAATGGTGCAAGCAATCAACTTGATCTTCAAGGTGGGAACGCCTGAACACTCTGCAGCCTCTTCTGAATCGCGCACAGCACGCAGTCCTCTGCCTAAAAAAGAATCTTGTATATAGCGCGCAATACTGACGGACAAGATAGCGAGCACTGCCATCACAAAAAACAACATGCGGGCATAGCTATCAAAGAACCATAAGTCTGGTGGACGTGTCAACTGCAGGCCTGTAGCGCCGCCCACATAGCGCCAGTTGTTCACTACCGTTTCTAAAATAAAGACAACGGCAACCGTTGCAATAGAGAAAAATATGCCGCGCAATTTAAGGGTGAGCAATCCCACACCCAGACCAAGCGCACCTGCCAAAATTCCGCCGCCTACTATTTGAACTAGTAAAGGAGCTGATATTGACTTGAACAAAACAACGGCTGTGTACGCACCTACAGCAATAAACGCAGGAACACCAAAATTCACATAACCTGCATAACCGCCCAGAATATTCCAAGCGGTTGCAAGTATGACGAATTGCAAAATGACAAATCCTGCAAAGTAGACATATTCATTGATACCCCCAAGGGTGGAAATACCAAGAAAGGCCAAAACTAAAAGGGAACAGTAAGCAGCGTATTTCATGAGGGTTATCTTCCAAACAGACCTTGGGGTCTGACACCCAGCATCAACAATAACAAGCCAAATGAAACTGCAGGTGCCCAAGATGCACCAAAGGTCATCATCACAATCGACTCAGCAATTCCTAAAACAAGTCCAGCAACCAATGTGCCGCTCATACTGCCCAATCCAGCTAAAACGACTACGCAAAATGTACGGCCTATGTAAATACGATCCATCGCGGGCTCAACGGGTCCCACAATGATGAGCATGGCACCAGCTAAGGCATTTACAGCCGTTGCGATTCCAAAAGCCAACTGTTTGATCTTGACTGGGTTAGCGCCCATTAGTCGTAAAGCGCCTTCGTCTTGCCCAACGGCTTTGATCGCACGCCCATTGAAAGTTTTGGAGAAATAGACCGTCAATACAAGCGTTAAGGCAAGCGCAATTCCAAAAGCAACCAACATTCGATAGGGGAAACGGTATTCACCAATTTCCAAACTGCTACCGATGTAACTGGCCGCAACTGTACGCTGGTCAACTCCAAAAACCAGTATCAAACAGACTTCAATGATGAAAGACATTCCAAAAAAGAAGGCTAGACCGCGCACGCCTGTATCGCTGCTTCTTCTTTCAAATGTTTCGTAATAAAAACGGTAAAAACCTATACCGATAATAAAGAAGATGGGCATTAAAAGCACACCACAAACAATCGGATCAATACCAGTTTGTTGGCACAGTACAAAAGTAAAGTAAGAGCCCAATATAAGGAGAGCAGGGTGGGCTACATAAGGGACATCTAGCAGTCCAAATGCTACTGAGAGTCCAAGACTTACCGCCGCATAAAAACAGCCAAGCAAAATTCCAAAAAGAACTGCTTCGAAAATTAGGTCTACAGAAAACATCAGAGTATTTTGATAAAGGATGGGGCTCTAAAAAAGAGCCCCATCAATGGGAGATGCCTGAAAGGCGGACTTAGGTTGCTTTTCTCGCTCTTTCAAAGGGTGTAATCACATCGCCTTGTTTTTCTGCTGCTGGCCAAATCACCACTTGTTTTCCAGGTGATTTGAATTGTTCATAGTCACCATCTTTGATGTTTCTAAACTGCGCTTGTACCAATGCGGGTTTTGCGCGTTCACCATTCTTATCAAAGCTAATGGGACCCACAATGGTTTTCATTTCATTTTTACGCAAATAGTCGGCTAATTTTTTATGTTCAAGTGATTTAGTGCCATTGACAGCTTGCTCAATCATTTGTCCGATTGCATAGTTGTAAGGTGGCAAATAGAAGCCCAATGGATCTACCTTGGCAGCTATTGCGCGCTCTGAATAGCGCTTGAAAAAATCATCAATGCCAGGATATTTCATCCCTGGAACATACGAGTTGTAATTCACCACACCGTTGAGCAAGCTTCCTAGTCCCTGCATCACGGGGCCAAATTGCAAGCCAACCATTCCACCGCCAAATACTTGCACTTGCGAACCAAGTCCAATTTCATTCACGGATCGCATGATCGCCACAGCTTCGTTGGGATAACAGGCCACAAACACAGCCTCAGGTCTAGCTGCACGGACTGCGCGAATAATGGAAGAGAAGTCAGTGTTGTTGCCAGGATAGTTCTGGTCATAAACAACGTTCCAGCCAGTTTGTTTAACCACTTCGCGACAACCATTGGCGAGGTTTTGTTGGAATTCAGCATCTGCCGCAAAAATAGCAATTGATTTCGCTCCGGCTTTTTTACCTGCTTCTAGGAAACCTTCAGACCAATTTTTTGCATCACCCCAAGGTGCATTGTTGAACCACATGTCGTGTTGCACTTTTGCATTGACTTGGAATGAGAAATTACCCATCAACAGCAGTCCACGTTCTTTGACCATGGGCATGATAGGCGCCGTGGGATTGGTTGCGTAGGGTGCTATTAGCAAATCAACTTTGTCAACGTCGATGAGTTTTGTGTAGATTCCGGGGGTGTTAGCGCCATTGCTTTGATCGTCATAGACGATAAATTCGACCTTGCGTCCCAAGAGGCCACCCTTGGCATTGATGTCGTCAACCCACATGCGTAAACCGATGAGTGCAGCTTGTCCGCCAGCACCCAATCCACCTGTTTGTGGCATGCTCATTCCGATTTTGACGGGAGCACCTTGAGCAAAAGCCATCCCTGAGGGCAAGCTCGAAGCCAATAAACCCGCACCACCCGCACCGATAACCTTACGACGCATCTTGTCCATGAAAGTCTCCTATATCAAGAATGAACTACAAGGGGAATCCTAAGAGTAAGATTCAACTCGGCTATCAGCTATTACCCTAGTTTTGTCGACTAAGCGATAAAGATGGGGTGTTAATTTGAGATGACACTGACGCGTTCCATCTTGGAGTAGTCTTCGCCTTCCCATTTTGGGGCATTTTCTTCAGTGATATTGAAGAAATTCAATTCAATCATCACCCCATTGGGATCAGTGATAAACAATTGATAAAGATTTGACTCTGGAAAATAACGCGGTCTGAAGCTAATTTTATTTTTTTCAAATTTTTCAATAAAGCCTGTTGGTTCTTCCGCTAAGAAAGCCACATGGTCTATCACCCCCGTTTGGCCATTGACAGCATCGGCTGGGGTGCCGATGTAATACTTTTCTCTATTAGTAATGTTCGACGGTCCCATATGCACTTGGATGGAGCCGTTGACGCCCATCCAATACCCTGGGAAGGGGAAGTCAGGCCTAGGCATTACCTCAAAACCTAATATCTCTTGAAAGAAGGTTTTGGTTAATTCGAGGTCGTGGGCGCGGATGAAAAAATGGTTAAGGGAATGAATAGGCATATGTGCAATCCTTTTTCAGTTTACAAAACTTCGTATACGTCGTAAGTGGGGCCAGTGCTATCGCGTCGACCTGTTGCAACCGCGATGATGCGGTTGAGCCAGGCATATTTTTCGCTAGAAGTTTCAAAAACAGGTGTCATTCGGAAGTAATACAAAGAGGGGTCAACTTTCTCACCTTTGTTCAATTTGTCAATGACATCTTTCGGGCCATGGCGCAGGCCTCTGTAAGACATATAAATGTGATGCCCATCGTCGGTTTCTAAAGTCAAGCGCACATCCAACATCAAAACACCATCGGGGCGCATCAACAACCAGTCACCGCCGGGGGCTGCCATGACCTTTCCTCGTAACCGTTCGCCAGAGAATTCGCCGGCGCTAACTTGCGCAATTTTGCGACCACCCATGGGAGTTTGCCCAAGGTCGGTGATAGATGGAACAGTGAGTGTGATTTGAAAGATCGGCCGTGTTTGAATCATGTTGACATCCTTTGTAACTAACTAAGATTTTTAAGTGACTTGGGTGAAATGAGATCTTTCAACTTAGTGTCTGGAAATAAAACCACTAACATCGATAGCAATATTAAAAACAGAGCGATGATATCTGGCAAGGTAACAGCCTCCCCCAAAATCAAAGCGCCACCTGTCACGCCAAATACTGGCACGAGCGTAATAGACAGGCCGCTTGATACCGCAGATAGTTTGCGCGCTACATGGAACCACGCTACATAACTCACTGCAAAAGTAATCACGCCTCCGTACAAAATAGCTAACCATTGCATAAAGGTAGGCCATTCCCACAGGTCTCTTTCAAAAATAATGGTAATTGCCAAAAAGAAGAAAAAGGCTATGAAAAGCGCCCAAAATGTGAGGGTGATGCCGCTGACACTTAGCTTGGAGTTTTTCATCATCGCGTTTCCAGTGCCCCAAGTGATGGCTGCCACCAGCATAACCGCGATACCCAAAGGATGGTTTCCCCACTGACTCGCACTACCCCATGCCAACAGCAGGGCGGCGCTCATGGCTAAACCAATTCCTATCAATGCTGTCATAGTTATTTTTTCGCGGTACAAAAGTGCGCTTGCGAGAAGAGCCCACACAGGCATGGTGTAGCCAATGATGGCGGCGCGACCCGAGTTCAGCATGCTGACGCCGTAGATCATCGGTAAATGCCAGCCCACCATATTAAATAGGCTCAACTTGAAAAGCGGCCTTATTTCCTGTGTAGGCACAGCAATAGAAATACCTTTGAATCGGACATAGGCTCCCAAGGCCATGCATCCAATTAAAAAAGTAAAGGTTCGAAATGCCGATGGAGGGTAGGTATTGACTACAAATTTCATCACGGGATAGTTCAAACCCCATGAAACCGTCACGATCAACACCATAAATAAATCTTTGGCATTGATCTGCTGGGAACTAGTCTGGGGAGTTGACATGGATGACTTTGAAAAAGGATGTGATCCACATTTTGATTCAAAATGGCGTTTTATTTAGGAGAGGTTATGCATTCAAAGCGTTTTTTAGGTAAGTCATTTGCTGCAATGGCTTTAGTTGTCTCTGGTCTGTGCTGCCACGTGGCGTCGGCCGACACGTCAACAGTCAAGCTTTTAGTTGGGTTTCCTCCTGGAGGTGGAACTGACGCCATCGCCCGTGTCTTGGCAGAAAAAATGAAAGATGCTTTAGGTACGAACGTTGTAGTAGAAAACAAAGCGGGTGCTGGCGGTCAAATTGCAGCGCAAGCACTCAAAGCGTCTTCAGCCGATGGCAGTGTGTTGTTCTTCTCGCACGACCACACCATTTCGATTCTGCCTTTGGTCGTTAAAAACCCAGGCTTTGCGCCTGCCACTGATTTTGTTCCTGTTGTAGGTATCGCAACATTTGCCAATGGTTTGGCATTGTCTAGTGGTACACCTGCCAAATCATTTAACGAATACATCCAATGGGTGCGCACCCAGGGTAATGGAAGAGGGACAGTCGGTGTTCCTGCTCCTGCATCTATCCCTGAATTTTTAGTCAAAGTGATTGGCGACAAATACAAACTCGATTTGCAATCGGCGCCTTATCGTGGCGGAGCGCCCTTGATGGCGGATATGTTGGGTAACCAAGTTCCAGCGGGTTTAGCAGGTGTCAACGATTTTCTAGAAAACCATAAAGCGGGTAAATTTCGCATGGTCGCAGTGATTGGCGACAAACGACAAGCGGCTATACCTGAGGTACCTACTTTTGCAGAACTGGGCTTATCTGGTTTTGAAGAGTTGGCTTACTACGGGTTGTTCGCCCCTGTGGGAACCCCGCAAGCTGTGATTGACCGTTACTCAGATGCGTTGGCAAAAATTATTGCGCAACCAGAAGTCAAAGATCGCTTGACGTCTATGGGCATCAATGTGGTGCATATGCCGCCCAAACAATTTGCTAACCATGTTCGCTCTTACACACAAACATGGGAAAAAATTGTGAAGAACAGTGGCTTCCAAGCGCAGTAGGCCAGCATAATTTTTATGGCCCCATCGCTCATTGCCCTCGATAGGGGTACATCTATGAGGGTGCGCAAGCTGCAGGGTTGTTGAATTAAAAAGATGACCGCTCTCGGCGATAGATGGAGTCCATACGCGCCCAAAATACGCGGGCTGGTGTCGAGAGCGGTCGAAACCCTATAACCTTGTACCCTTATATTCGGCTTAGGTCACAGACTCTTTAGTTGCAAAGCTATTTATAGCGTTCAAGTAAGATTTAGGGCTTGCAAATGAATTTGTTAACCCATGCACATTGAACACCACATTGCCAAGACAGGCTGGCAACAAAAAGTAGAAGATTTCGTAGATAACTCGATTATTCAGCACGCCATCGTTGTTCTGATTATTTTGAATGCGGCATTGTTAGGCCTCGAAACTAGCCAAGAAGTCATGCATGCGTATGGCTCAGAGTTGGTCCTGTTAGACCATTTCATTCTGGGAGTTTTCATCTTAGAACTGGTCCTCTTAATCATTGCGCGTGGTACTGATTTTTTCAAAGATCCCTGGAGTGTTTTTGATTTTTTTGTTATCGCTATTGCCTTGGTGCCTGCGACAGAGTCGCTGTCTGTATTGCGTGCACTGCGTGTTTTGCGTGTTTTGCGTCTTATCAATAAAGTCGAAAGTATGCGCAAAGTTGTCGGTGGCTTATTGAGTTGCTTGCCAAGCCTTGCTTCTGTCGTAAGCCTGATATTGATCATTTTTTACGTGTCAGCTGTCATTGCCACGAATTTATTTGGGCAAGAGTTTCCGGAATTATTTGGCGGGATGGGTAACACTGCCTTCACGCTCTTTCAAGTCATGACGCTTGAGAGTTGGTCAGACGGCATTGCAAGGCCAGTGATGGAGAAATTTCCCTATGCTTGGATATTCTTTATTTTCTTTATATTGATCGCTACTCTTGTGATCGTGAACCTGTTTATTGCGGTGATCGTGGATTCACTCACTTCAGGCAGCTCAAGCGAAGAAACCCAAGCACCGCGCGATCAATCAGATATTTTGCAATCGGATGTGCAGGCTATGCGCCAAGAGTTGAGAGAGCTTAAAGCTCTGGTCATAGACCAGAGCAAAAGGTAGCACTTTTAGTTTTTTAACCGATCAGGTCAACGCGGCCATCTAGCCCCATCACGCCAGTGATCACGCCTAATTTAGGATGGCGTTTGTTGACTTGCTTACGAAATTCAGCCAACGCCTCAGCATGCGCTTCTGTCTCGGCTTCACGTGTTGCTACTTTGGCCTCACCAAATGCCAATTTAGCTGCACCGCAGTCGCGATGGGTAATACCCACAACGCGTTTGATGTGGTGTAGGGACACCGTAATGTCTAAGTTATCCCAATAAGTCTTGTGCCAAGCGGAAAAATTGGGATGAACAGCACCAATCGGACCACCGGCCATTACGAATTGGCTGTAGTTGTCGGTTAATTTTTCGCGGGTAACGCCTTGCAACATGCCCATGTATTGGTAGCTCAAAGAAGTAAAGCGTGGATCAATACAGTTCACCAACATCGATTCGTAATTGCCACTGGCTGCGAAACTCGATCCTGAAAATCCAACCAATCCAGCGGCGACTGTAGCTGCGCCAGCACCCAAAAAGCCCCGACGCGTGGGCGCACCAGCTAACCTTAGAGGCGTGCAACATGCACAACTTGTTAAGGGATGGGATACATTTTGCAGGGCTAAGGTTTTTTCCGTCATGACAATTTCCTTTTGAATGAAGGCGTTAATGAATACTAACTGTAAATATATACGTATCTGAATTCGGATTTGTTTCTGAATTCTTGAAAAGAGCTTATCAAGAAAACATAAATACTAAAAAATATTTACTTTCACATCTGCGATGTCTTCTGAAAATTTGTCTCAACCAAAATCCTTGCGTGTTCTCGGCTTGATTCCGCCGATGACGCAACTCAACACGCCTTATCCGTCAACCGCTTATTTGACGGGTTTTATGCGTGAGCAAGGTATTGATGCGGTTCAGCATGACTTGGCTTTGGAGTTGGTATTAACGCTTTTTTCATCTAAGGGCTTGTCAGATGTGCGCGCGCAGGCGCTTACTTTGCGTGAGGAAAACCTTAGTTCCAGTGTGAACCAGTTCTTGGATCACTTCAACGCTTACCAAAGCACCATCGCACCTACGGTGGCTTTCTTGCAAGGCAAGGACCCCACCTTGAGCCACCGTATCGCTGGTCGAGGTTTTCTGCCAGAAGGGCCACGCTTTGCTAGTTTGGATGCATTTGACGATGCCGGTGGCGGCGACCCACTGGCATGGGCCTTTGGCGCGCTCGGCCAACAAGACCGTGCGCGGCACTTAGCGACTTTGTATTTGAATGATTTGGCCGACGTTATCCGCGATGCGGTAGATAGCCGATTTGAATTTGTGCGCTATGCCGAGTCATTAGCTGGAAGCCAAGCCACATTTGACTTGCTTGCGCAAGCCTTATCAGCGCCTCCAACATTGGTAGATAAAACACTTCATGCGTTGACGATATCAGCGATAGACAAATACCAACCGACGGTTGTTTTGCTGTCTGTACCTTTCCCAGGTGCGATGTATGGTGCTTTGCGCATTGCACAAACGATCAAAGCCTACGCGCCGCACATTCATATTGGCATGGGTGGTGGTTTTGTAAATACGGAACTACGTGAACTAACCGATCCACGTATTTTTGATTTTGTCGACTACCTCACCCTAGATGCTGGTGAGCGGCCTTTATTGGCATTGTTTGAATACCTCAACGGTAAAAGAAGCGCGCAGCGATTGGTGCGTACTTTTTTACGTAATTCTGAAGGTAAGGTGCAATTTATCAATTGGGCAGAACCGGATATTCCATTTGAAGAAGTGGGCACGCCTACCTGGGATGGCTTGCCTTTACAAAGTTATCTATCGCTATTGGACATGCTCAACCCCATGCACCGTTTGTGGAGTGATGGACGCTGGAACAAACTCACTGTGGCGCATGGGTGTTATTGGAAGAAATGTAGTTTTTGTGATGTTGGTCTCGACTACATCTCGCGCTATGAGACCGCTTCAGCTGCAACTTTGGTCGATCGCATGGAACGGATAGTCGCTGAAACCGGTCAAACGGGTTTTCATTTTGTGGATGAGGCGGCGCCCCCCAAGGCTTTAAAAGCCCTGGCGCAAGAAATTAAGCGTCGCAAATTACAAGTGACATGGTGGGGCAATATTCGATTTGAGAAATCCTTCACACCAGACTTGGCTGAGCTTTTGGCTGATAGTGGATGCATAGCGATGTCTGGTGGGCTAGAGGTGGCATCCGACCGTTTGTTGGAGCTGATGCAAAAGGGTGTAACCGTAGAACAAGTGGCGCGTGTGACCAAAGGTTTTGCAGATGCAGGTATCTTGGTACACGCGTATTTGATGTACGGATTTCCAACACAAACCGTGCAAGACACGGTGGACGCATTGGAATATGTGCGCCAGTTGTTCGAAAACGGATGTATCCAAAGCGGGTTTTTTCACAGATTCACTTGCACAGTGCACTCTCCGGTTGGAAAAGACCCAGCGGCTTACGGCGTGCAGCTAGTGCCATTACCGGAGGTAAGTTTTGCTAAAAACGATGTGGCTTTCATCGACCCCACTGGCACAGACCACGATAGTCTGGGTTTAGGCCTTAAGAAGGCGCTTTACAACTATATGCATGGCGTGGGCTTGGATGATGATGTGCGCAGTTGGTTTGATTTACCTTCGGGCAAGTGTCCTAAACCGCGTGTCAACAAGAAATTCATTCAAAAAGCGCTGAATGTTTAAGCACTACTTGTCATTACGCAGTTTTCGTAACTAGCGCACCAATATGTATATAAATAGAGTGTGACAAAAGGGTGGCGTAAAATCCTAGAACGCAAATACACCGCCCGGGTGGTGAAATAGGTAGACACAAGAGACTTAAAATCTCTCGCTTTCCGTAAGGGGCGTACCGGTTCGATTCCGGTCTCGGGCACCAATTAAGAAGGAGTTTCGTCATGGCACGTTACAACGCCGCGTATGAAATTCACGTACATGGAGAAGTCCCCCTCCAAGAAGACGTGGGATTGGAACAACTGCAAGATGCTTTGCGTCCCCTTTGGAAATATGCTGGGGCTGTCTCCCTAGAGGATGGCGGGGTCAGTTCCTACCCAGAAGAACCCGGAATTCGATTCAACGCACAAGACCATTCTTTGCAAATGTGCTGGACAGTTCCCGGGGACGATGACTTTCGCCAAAGCTTGGACGAAATGTGTATGAACCTCAACGAGCTCACTTCAGCAGGCTCTGCTATTGAAGTCACTTTCTATGACAATGATTTTGACGACGAAGATGAAGCGCGTGGCGACGAGTCCCGCGACGATTTCGTCATGCTGTTTGTTGGCCCCACCCCAGCAGACATCATGCAAGCCCAACGTGATTTGCTCATCAACGACGTGATCCACTTGATGGAGCGCCATTTTGATGGGGCTGAACTCGGTGGCGTAGTGAATGAGATCGATAAGCTGTTTGCCGAGCGGTTCGACGATTTGGTCAAATCATTAGATCTTGGACGCCCCCCGCGTGGCTCGGGTGGAAACGGTAATGGTGGACACGGGGGTCATGGTGGACGTAAACCTCGCCATCTGCATTAAACAGTAGGTGTGTTTTCCAAAAAATAAAAGCGCCTAAGGCGCTTTTGTTTTTAGTGCCGAAGACGACGCAAGCAGATTAGCCAGCAGTGACGCCAATCCCTTTGAATTCGCCCGTAGCGATACGTTTTTGCCATTCGGCAGGCCCAGTGATATGGGCACTGGTTCCGCCTGAATCCACGGCGACTGTCACTGGCATATCGACGACGTCAAACTCATAAATGGCCTCCATGCCGAGATCGGCAAAACCGACTACTTTGGCGTGCTTGATCGCTTTGGATACTAGGTAGGCTGCACCGCCAACCGCCATCAAATAGGCCGATTGGTGTTTCTTGATGGCGTCAATGGCAGTTGGGCCGCGTTCGGCTTTACCGACCATCGAAATCAATCCGGTTTGCGCCAGCATCATCTCGGTGAACTTGTCCATGCGCGTGGCAGTGGTGGGACCTGCTGGTCCGACAGCCTCGTTACCAACGGGGTCGACGGGGCCGACGTAGTAAATCACGCGGTTGGTGAAGTCCACAGGCAACTTTTCGCCTTTGGCTAACTTGTCTTGGATGCGCTTGTGCGCGGCGTCTCGGCCAGTAAGCATCTTGCCGTTGAGCAAAAGCGTTTGGCCGGGTTTCCAACTGGCGACTTCTGCTTTGGTGAGTGTGTTGAGATCGACCCGCTTGCTCTTTTGCGTGTCAGCAGTCCAATTGACGTTTGGCCAGAGGTCGAGCGAGGGCGGGTCTAGGTATACAGGGCCCGAGCCATCCATCACGAAATGCGCATGGCGGGTAGCGGCGCAGTTAGGAATCATGGCGACGGGCTTGCTTGCAGCGTGGGTGGGGTACATCTTGATCTTGACGTCGAGTACGGTCGTCAAGCCGCCCAAACCTTGTGCGCCAATGCCCAAAGCATTGACCTTGTGGTAGAGCTCCAAACGCAAGTCTTCGACCTGCGTCAACACGCCACCCTTGCTAGATTTCTCAAGCAGTTGGTACATGTCGAGGTCATCCATCAAGCTCTCTTTGGCTAGTAAGACCGCTTTTTCAGCGGTGCCGCCAATGCCTATGCCCAACATACCTGGGGGGCACCAACCCGCGCCCATGGTGGGCACCGTTTTGAGCACCCAATCGACCACGCTGTCGCTGGGGTTCAACATGATCATCTTGGATTTGTTTTCGCTACCGCCGCCTTTGGCTGCGACGATGATGTCCAAGGTATTGCCAGGAACGATTTGCGTGAAGATCACGGCAGGCGTGTTGTCTTTGGTATTTTTGCGGGCGAATTGTGGGTCGTCCACGACCGACGCGCGTAAGGTGTTGTCAGGATGGTTGTAGCCGCGGCGCACACCTTCGTTGATGGCGTCTTCCAAGCCCGCAGAAAAACCTTCAAAACGCACATCCATACCGACCTTCAAAAACACGTTGACGATGCCGGTGTCTTGGCACATTGGGCGATGTCCAGTCGCGCTCATCTTGCTGTTGGTCAAGATTTGTGCAATCGCGTCTTTGGCCGCAGGGCTTTGCTCGCGGGCATAGGCGCTGGCCAAATGCGAGATGTAGTCGGATGGGTGGTAGTAACTGATGTAC
>Ga0114963_10002566_pt1 | contig 12408 bp, 11 predicted proteins | sample C_131016_EF_Meta_FD_87019 | JGI IMG/M metagenome (GOLD analysis project Ga0114963, IMG submission 87019) | Freshwater microbial communities from Lake Croche, Canada to study carbon cycling - C_131016_EF_MetaG | ecosystem: Environmental > Aquatic > Freshwater > Lake | place: Lake Croche, Canada...
GAAGTCAGAATGGCCCAACAGTGGACATTCAATTTGTCCGGACATTATATCGGCCTACCGAGAAAGTCAATCGGCTCGGTCGCGCTGAAGGGTAAATCACCAGAGCCGATCGGAGCTTGCCTTGCGGACCTGGGTGCGCGGGGGGCGTTGATCAGCGCCGGCTGGCTTTGGGAGGGATCGTCGCCGTGGGCAGCATCCACGCCGTTTTGAGTCGGAAGCGGCTGGCCGCGTAGACGTTCGAAGACACGGCCAGCAACCTGCCTTTGGCGTCCAAGTAAGCCCGGCGCAGGTGCAGAGCCGGGCTGTTTTTGGGAACTCCCAATAACTTGGCGGCTTTCAACGGCATCAGCTGCGCCTCGATATTTTGTTGAATCTGGGCAATCCTTTGGTGGTGATTTTCTTCGAGCATTTTGAAAATGCTGGAGTGACGCCCATGGAGTTGATCTGCGATGTCAGCGAATTCGGGCCGCAGGAAAATCTGTGTGAATGAAATGGCGGTGGCGTTGTCCAGCGTGAGGCGTTGCGTGTTCAGCACGAGCCAATCCGAACCCCGCTCACACCCAAAAGTTTGTGCCATGGCCGAATCGGCCGTGATCTTTTTGGATTCCAAGACCTCCAATCGGGTGGCCTCGGTGTATTTGAACAATTCCTCTACCGTTCCGAGTGCGGCCACATAAGGCGCTGCGGCTTGTTTGGCACACACCACGGTGCCAAAACCGGCCCGCTTGGCGATCAAGCCGCGTTCGGCCAAAGTCCGGGTGGCCTCGCGCACCGTGTGGCGGCTGACTTGGTAGGTTTCAGTCAGCTCAATTTCAGTGGGAAAAGCGCTGCCGACCGGGTAAGTACCTTTGGCAATGTCATGCTCCAACTGTTCGCGTAAAAGCAAATAGCGGGGTTTGGTGCTGGAAATTTTCGGCATGGCACGGCAAAGGAGGGTTGACAGAAAGATTATGGCGGATCAGAATGTACGTACATTTGATTTTTTTGAAATTCTCTGCCCATGAGTATGCCCCCTTTGCCGATCACCCCCATGCTCCCGAGGCCCTTCGAAGGTTTGGTGGTGGTTGAGTTGGGTCACAGCGTGGCAGCCCCCTTCGCGGCGCACATTTTGAGTGAACTTGGGGCGAGGGTGGTCAAAATCGAAAAGCAAGAAGGCGACGATGCTCGCCACTGGGGCCCCCCTTTCTGGGAAGGGGCTTCCGCCCTTTTCCAGGCCTTGAACCGAAACAAAGCGTCTGTCGTTTGCAATTTTCGTGAGCCTGAACATGTCAAGGCGGTGACCGAATTCATCCTGGCGCAGGCCGATGTGGTGCTGCAAAACCTGCGCCCAGGTCAGGTTGAAAAATTGGGTATCGATGGCGCCACTTTATGTGCACAAAAGCCCAGTTTGATTTACTGCAATCTTGGCGCCTTTGGCGGTGAAGGTCCTTTGAAAGACCGGCCCGGCTACGATCCCTTGATGCAGGCCTTTGGCGGCATCATGAGCACCACCGGCGAAGAAGGTCGCCCGGCGGTGCGCGTGGGTGCCTCCATAGTCGACATGGGTACAGGCCTGTGGGCCATCATCGGTATTTTGACCGCCTTGTATGAACGTCAAAAAACAGGCGTCGGCCGGGTCGTGGATGTGTCTTTGTTTGAAACCGCCACCTCGTGGGTTTCGCTTCTGGCTGCTCAGTACCTGGCTTCAGGGCAGGTGGCGTCCAAGCAAGGCTCGGGAGCCACCGGTATTGCGCCCTACAAGGCCTACACCACGCGCGATGGCGAAATTGTGGTGGCTGCTGGCAGTGACGCCCTGTTCAAGCGCCTGGCCCATGCGCTCGGCCATCCTGAGTGGCTGCAAGACCCTCGGTTCGTCGATAACCCCAGCCGTGTGCAGCACCAAGGGGTGTTGTACGGCATGCTGGATGCCCTGTTGCTGACGCAAGACACGCAAACTTGGGTGGATTGTTTCGAAGCAGCTGGCATACCCTGCTCGGCCGTGCAAAACATGGCCCAAATGGTGGCGCACCCCCAAACCCAAGCATTGAATTTGATTCAGGATGTGCCTGGAACCCGGATGCGATTTTTTGGCTTGCCGTTGCGCTTTGATGGGCAACGACCGCAGTCCACGAGCGCCCCGCCAAAGCTGGGCGAGCATCAAAGCCAAATTTTCAACCCAGGAGAAAACAAGACATGAGCTGGCCCGCCTATGAAACTTTATTGACCCAGATGGTGGACGCCCACGTGCTGTTGATTACCCTCAATCGACCCCAGGTGGGCAATGCACTGAACACGCAGATGGGGGCTGACTTTTTAGATCTGTGGACGCGTTTGACCGAGGAGCCTGGCGAAGTGCGGTGCATTGTATTGACGGGTGCGGGCGAGAAAATATTTTGCGCCGGTGGTGATTTGAAAGAGCGCAACGGCATGACCAAAGCGCAGTGGATCAAGCAACACCAGTTGTTTGAGCGCATGTATTGGGCTCTGACGGATCTGCCTATTCCGGTCATTGCCGCCGTCAATGGCCATGCCTACGCTGGTGGCTTTGAAACTGTGCTGTCGTGTGATTTTGCCTATGCTTCTACCGCAGCGCGGTTTGCTTTGACGGAGGTGACACTGGGCATCATGCCGGGCGCAGGTGGAACGCAAAATTTACCGCGTGCCATTGGCGAGCGCAAAGCCAAAGAAATGCTGATGACAGGTCAACCCATCAATGCACAAAAAGCGTTGGAGTGGGGCATTTTCAACGCCATTGCCGAGCCGTCCGCTGTCTTGCCTATGGCCATCCAAACTGCGCAAACCATCGCGGGCAATGCGCCTTTGTCGGTTCGGCAAATCAAAAAATCAGTTCGCTATGGGTATCAGATGGAATTGCGCACGGCGTTTCGTTTCGAAGTGGAGGCTTACAACCACCTGGTTGAAACAGAGGATCGATACGAGGGTGTTTTGGCTTTCAACGAAAAACGCAAAGCGGTATTCAAAGGGCGCTAAAAGCCTGACCACTCATGGAGAATGAAATGCAAGAAGTTGATGTCTGGGTGCGGGAAGTGGGTTTGCGAGACGGTTTGCAGATTCACCCCGTCTTCATGCCTACAGAGACCAAGCTGGCTTGGATCCGGGCCGAAGCTGCCGCGGGTGTGTCTGAGATTGAAGTGACTTCCTATGTGCCCGCCAAGGTGGTGCCGCAATTTGTCGATGCCGAGGTCGTCACGGTGGAGGCTTTGAAGATTGCTGGCTTGCGAGTTTCTGCCCTCATTCCCAATTACCGTGGGGCTGAACGCGGCATTGAATTGGGGGCGCAAAAACTCAATTTTGTGATGTCGGTCAGCAAGACCCACAACCTTAAAAATGTACGCCGGGAGCGCGAGGATTCATTGGCCGATTTCGTCCGTATTGCGCATCTCGTGGGTGAGCAGACCCCGGCGCGACGCCCTGTGCTGGTGGGGGGCTTGGCCACGGCCTTTGGCTGCTCGTATGAGGGCCGCGTGCCAGTGGCCGATGTGGTCAAGTACGCCGTGGCCTTTGCCGAGGCAGGTGCGCAAGAAATTGTGGTGCCCGATACCGTGGGTTATGCCGACCCCCAGCAAGTGCGCACCGTGTTCAAGGCGGTGATGGCGGCCGTGGGCCCCATTCCCGTGGCCGCGCATTTTCACGACACGCGCGGCATTGGTTTGGCCAACGTCACCGCTGCACTGGACTGCGGTGTGCGCCGATTCGACGCCTCATTGGCCGGCATGGGCGGCTGCCCTTTTGCGCCAGGCGCCACAGGCAATATCGTCATGGACGATTTGTGCTTCATGCTCGAGTCCATGGGATTGAGAACGGGGGTCGATTTGGCGCAACTCTTGGCCATTCGCGAGATGGTGCGCCACGCTTTGCCCGATATTGAAATGCACGGCGCGCTGGCCCGCGCTGGTTTGCCCCGGCATTTTGACAAGCCTGGCCGGCGTCAAGTCGAAACTGACAGGGTTGGAACTTGACATGAAACAGGAGCAGATCACATGACCGAACTGAACGCCGCTGATGTCCACATGGACCTGGGCCAAGACTTTCCTGAAATCCGGGACAGCATTCGCAAAATTTGCGCTGGATTTCCCGGCGTATATTGGAGAGATCTGGAAGAGCGCACAGCCTACCCTGGCGATTTCGTCCAAGCTTTGACCCAGGCTGGTTACCTGGCTGCATTGATTCCAGAAGAGTACGGTGGCGCTGGTCTGCCTTTGCGAGCTGCGGCCGTGATACTGGAAGAAATTCATGCGGCCGGTTGCAACGCGGGTGCTTGCCATGCGCAGATGTACATCATGGGCACTTTGCTGCGCCATGGTTCGCCAGCGCAAAAAGCCCAGTACCTGCCCAAGATCGCTTCAGGTCAATTGCGTTTGCAGGCCTTTGGTGTCACCGAGCCTACCTCCGGCACCGACACCACCAAACTCAAAACACGTGCGGTCAAAGACGGTGATCACTACGTGGTGCATGGCCAAAAGGTGTGGACTTCGCGCGCCTTGCATTCGGATTTGATGCTGTTGCTGGCCCGCACCACACCCTTGGATCAAGTGACTAAAAAGACGCAAGGCTTGTCGGTTTTCTTGGTCGATATTCGGGAAGCCTTGGGCCATGGGCTGGAGATCAAACCCATCAAGGCCATGATCAACCACCATGCCACTGAAGTCTTTTTTGATGGCATGAAAGTTCCTGCTGCCAACCTGATTGGTGAAGAGGGTCAGGGCTTTAAATACATCCTGGACGGCATGAATGCCGAACGTATTTTGGTGTCTTCTGAATCCATCGGCGACGCGCGTTGGTTTGTCAAAACTGCGGTGAATTACGCCAAACAGCGTGTTGTTTTTGATCGCCCGATTGGGCAGAACCAGGCGATTGCTTTTCCGATAGCCCGCGCCCATGCTGAAACCGAAGCCGCCGATCTGTTGCTGCGCAAAGCCAGCGCCTTGTTTGCTGCTGGGCAGGCTTGCGCGCCTGAAGTCAATATGGCCAAGTTGCTGGCATCCGAGGCGGCATGGCATGCGGCTGAGGCTTGTTTGCAAACCCATGGCGGTTTTGGATACGCCCGCGAATATGACGTCGAGCGCAAGTGGCGCGAAACACGTTTGATGCAAATCGCCCCAATTTCAACCAACTTGGTGCTGTCCTATGTGGCTGAGCATGTGTTGGGATTGCCCCGTTCCTTCTGACATCTGAAAGGTCTTTGCCCATGCATGGCTTAACTGCTTCTTTGGCTCGGTTTGCCAGTCAGCCGGACTTTGCGCCCTTACCCGATCGGGTTGTCTCGATCGTGCAGTCGGGTTTCATCGACACCATCGGCACCATGCTGGCCGGACGCAACGAACCGGTGGTTCGCATGGCGCAATCCTTTGTGGCAGACGCACAGTCCCCAGTTCAAGAGGCTGCTGTGTTGATGGGTGCTGCGCAAGCCAGTGCGCGTGACGCTGCTCTGATCAATGCCACCGCAGGCCATGCTTTGGATTTTGACGATGTGGCTCTGGGTGGACATCCCAGCACGGTTTTGGTGCCGGCCGTGATGGCTGCGGGCCAGCATGTCAACGCCACAGGCGCGCAGGTGCTGCGTGCCTATTTGATTGGCTATGAAGTCTGGGCCGAGTTGTTTGTGCGTGAATCCGATGCTTACCATTTGAAAGGCTGGCACCCCACGGCGGTGTTGGGTACGGTGGGTGCCAGCGCGGCCGTGGCCCATTTGTATGGTTTGAATGCGCAGCAATGCCAGCACGTGATGGCCTTGGCGGCCAGCATGGCCAGCGGACTGGTCGCCAATTTCGGCACCATGACCAAACCGCTGCACGCCGGTCGTGCCGCAGCCTGCGCCATTGAGGCCGTGCGGTGGGTCCTCAAAGGGCTGACCGCTGCGCCAGACGCGCTGGAACATGCGGCCGGATTTTTAGCCGCACTTTCGCCGCATGGGGCCGCGGATCGAAGTTCTGCTGTTGCAGATCTGGGACAGCGCTTTCGCATTCTCGAGTCGGGTTTGTCGATCAAAAAATACCCCACCTGCTACGCAACGCACCGCGTGATTGATGGCGTTCTGGATTTGTGCGCCAGTCACCGTGTTGCTTGGAGCGATGTGGCACAGGTACACACCCACATTGGCACGGCACAAGCCGCGATGTTGCGCAACCACCAACCGCAAACGGGATTGGAAGCGAAGTTCAGCATGGAATTTGCGGTCGCCGCCGCCTTGGTGCGCGGCAAAGTGGGTCTGAACGAACTCTGTGACGCGTTTGTACAAGAGCCTGCTGTCAAAGACGCCATGACCAAGGTCTCCATCCACAAGGTGGACACCCAGTGTCCTATCGAGCCTGTATTTGCCTTGCACGACCGGGTGCAAGTTCAATTGCACAACGGCGCTATCTTGGACTCCGGTGATATTCGTTTTGCGCGTGGTAATGCCATGCTGCCTTTGCGCGATGCCGATTTACAGGCCAAGTTCATGGACTGTGTCCAATCCGCACCGGTTGATGGCGCGGCGTTGTTCAGGCAACTGTCCAACTTGCCTGCACAAGCCCATGTGCGCTGGGGATGAGCGCGTCAGGCATTTTTTTTGGAGACATGATGAAAAAATACATCGCCATGTGGCTGCTGAGTTTTGGGGCATTCACCGCCATGGCGCAGACCGCCTACCCCAATAAACCCGTCAAAGTGATTGTGCCCTTTCCCGTGGGACAGGCGACCGATGTGATTGCACGGATTTTGTCCCAAGAGTTCACAGAAACCTTAGGCCAAAGTTTTTATGTGGACAACAAAGGCGGAGCCGCTGCGATTGTGGGCATGGAAGCGGCCAAAGCCGCGCCTGCTGACGGGTATACCTTGCTCATGGCTTCGAGTGGTCCATTGACGATCAACCCGGCCTTGTATTCCAAGCTGACTTACGACACTTTGCGAGACTTCCAGCCGATCGGTACCGCGGTCATCGTGCCGCAGTTTTTGGTGGTGAACAAAGACTTCCCTGCCAACAACCTCAAGGATGTGATTGCGTATGTGAAGCAAAACCCTGGCAAAACCAACTATGGTTCTGGGGGCAGTGGCTTGACCAATCACCTGACCATGGAAATGCTCAAAAGCCAAACGGGTATGCAAATCACCCATGTGCCCTACAAAGGCGCTGCGGCGGCCCTGACCGCGTTGATCGGCGGTGAAATCAACATGATGTTCGAGTCGGGCCCGCCGGTGATTCCACACATCAAAAGTGGCAAACTGAAAGTCATCGCTGTAGGTAGCAAAAAACGTTCGCTGTCGATGCCGGAGGTGCCCACCGTGGCAGAAGCCGGTGTGCCAGGTTTTGCCGCGCAAACTTGGGCTGCCTTGTTGGCCCCCAGTCAAACCCCCAAGCCCATCATCAACAAAATGAATGCAGAACTGGTCACCGCTTTGCAAAAGCCCGCCATCAAAGAGCGCCTGATGGCGTTGGGGGCTGAAACTTTTGAAACCACCCCCGAGCAGGCGTTGGAGCACATCAAGTTTGAATTGACCAATTGGGCCGCGGCCGTCAAGGCCTCTGGCGCCAAGGCCGATTGAACCACGCTCACACCATTGGGATGCAAGCCGTTGCGTGGTCAGACCAACTGACAGTGCTGGCTGGGCGCATGGGCAGTGCACCTGCCGTGACCGATGCTTGGGGCCAGAGCCTGAGCTACGCGCAACTGAGTGCGCGTGCCCACCACATCGCGAGTGCAATGCGGGCCATGGGGTTGATTTCAGGGCAATCGATTGGCGTGTGGCTGCCCAATTCGCTGGATGCGGTTTGCAGCGCTTATGGCATCCGCTTGATGGGCGGCGCCGAAACCCCTTTGTCGTGGTCACTGACCGATTCTGAGTTGCAATGGTGCGGTCACTTGGCCAAGGTGCAAGTGGTCATCACACTTGCCGAGCGTTGGGATCAGGTGCAGGCGTGCGGTTTTCAGCCTGTGCTGATCGACGATCTCTCAGCGCCATTGGCCAAAGCAGGGCCCGTTGCATGGCCTGCCGTGCCAGCAACAGAGACAGGTCGAATCTTGTTCACCTCTGGCACCACGGGTAAGCCCAAGGGCGTCATTTACACCCACGCCAGCCGTTGGCTGGGCGAGCAAATGCTCAAGGCCGCCATGCCTTTTGTGCCTGAAGCGGGTGCGCAGCTGTTGTTGATGACGCCTTTTGTGCATGGCGCCTCTTTGCTCACGTTTGCCTGGTGTGATCTGGGCGGGCATGTCTTGCTGCACGACGGAGTCGATACGGCCAAAATTGAACCCTTGCTGATGCGTGGTGATATCCAAGCCCTCTTTGCACCCCCCACGGTGTTGGCCAAAATCACGCAGGCCTTTCAGGGATGTCGGTTTGACGGCGTGCGCTGTATTTTGACGGGCACGCAGGCCATGACCGCATCGCTGTACCAGTCCCCCTGCGAGATGTTTGGTCCGGTGGGGCGCGTCACCTCTGGCAACTCAGAGTGCGTCAACCCGCTCACCGTCATGAACCCCGCACAAACCCATGCCTATTTCACCCAGCCCACAAGACCCGCTGGTGCGTGCGTGGGCTGGCCGGTGCCCGGGGTGGAATTGCGGATCGCGGCGGTCACCGGAGATTCAGAGGGCGGGCAAGGGGAGATCTTTTTAAGGGCACCGCAGCAATGTGCGGGTTTGATTTATCCAGAGGGTGTCAGAGGTCACGATGCACAGGGCTGGCACGCCACGGGTGACTTGGGCTTTATCGACGAAGTGGGACGCTTGGTGCTGACCGGTCGGGTGGCCGATGTCATCAAGACGGGCGGCTACCGCGTCAATCCCGATGAAATTGAGGCCGTTCAAATGCGCGGCGACTTGTATGGTGCGTTGTGCGTGACCTCTTTGGCCTCGGATTACTGGGGTGAAGTGATCATCACTGTGGCGCAAGACACCCAGCCGGGTTGGGAGGACGAAGCGCGACAAAAGGTGGCCGCTTTATCCAAGCACAAGCAACCCCGTTTGTATGTCGCGATGCCTGGGTTGGCACGCAACGCGCAAGGCAAAGTGAGCCGTCAAAAAGTCAGTCAAGCGGTGCTGGAGCGATTCCATATGGTCGATGGGCCCTACCCCACACTGCACCCCAAGTGAGTGCGCTAGAGCCTGTGGTCCGGATCAGTACATGTAATGGCCGCCATTGACGTGAATCACCTGTCCAGAAATGAAGGCGCCACGCTCAGAGCACAGCAGGTCGCAGGCTGCAGCCACTTCGTCCGGTTTGCCGTAACGGCCCAAGGGAATTTCAGCTTCAATCTTTTGCCGGTCTTGGTGCGTGTATTGCGTCCAATCACGTACCGTGTCGATGGCACCGGGTGCCACCGTATTGGCCGTGATGCCGTGGACGCCGAACTCACGCGCCAAGGCCATGGCCAGACCGTGCAGCCCTGATTTGGCTGCAATGTTGTGCGCACGTTCAGGGACCTGGCCCCAAAAACCATCAAAGCCAGAAATCAAGACCAGTCGGCCCCATTTTTGTTGCAGCATGTGCGGTATGGTGTGACGGGCCAAGTAGAACGCCGGGGTTAAGTTGGTTTGCATCACCTCGTGCCAATCTTGGGGCGTGATGTCTAAAAATTGTTGTTTGCGCCGCAGGGCCACATTGGAGATGAGCATGTCGACGCTGCCATAGGTTTCGACAGTGCGTTGCACCAATTGCTGGACTTGCTGGTCATCCGACACATCGGCCATGACGGCCAGTGCTTTTCCTCCGGCATCTTGAATGTCCTTGACCACAGCATCGACGGCCGCGCGATCGCTGTGCCCATTGACCACCACTTGCGCACCTTGCCGCGCCAATGACAGGGCAATGGCCCGACCAATATTGCGGCCCGAGCCAGTGACGATGGCGGTGCGACCGATCATCGTCGGTTCAGATGGTGTGTGGTGCATAGGAGCCTTTGTGACTGAGGTGGATTGACAACCCGCATGAGAGCATTATATTGTCCGTACATTGTGTCGTGCAGGACTCCAAGACCATTCGGGCTGCGAATGCGTCGAGTCATCGTTGAATTCACAGGAGAGTTGGGATGAATGGTCACTTTCTGAAGATGGCATTGACCGGGCTGATGCTCATGCTGACCTGTGCAGCGCAAGCGCAGGGTGAGTTTCCTGCCAAAGCCTTGCGCATGGTGGTGCCCTATCCGCCGGGTGCGTCGACCGACAGTTTGGGACGCATCGTGGCCCAAAAGTTGTCACTCAGCATGGGGCAGCCTGTGATCGTGGACAACAAGGGCGGGGCCAGTGGCAATATCGGCTCTGACTTTGTCGCCAAATCGACCCCCGATGGTTACACCTTGATGGTGGGCACAGACGCCACTCACACGGCCAACTTGTTTTTGACCGCTGCACCCACTTTCCATCCTGTTAAAGACTTCACGGCCCTGACACAAGCCGTGGCCAACCCGATTGTTTTGGTGGTTCACCCCGGCATACCCGCCAAAAATTTGAATGAATTGATTGCTTACTGCAAACAACACCCCGATCAATTGTCCTATGGCAGCTCGGGCACCGGCTCCCCGCACCACCTGGCCGGTGAGTTGCTCAAGCAGTTCACAGGCGTGCCCTTCGTGCATGTCGCCTACCGTGGCGGTGGCCCTGCCGTGACGGATTTGCTGGGTGGACAAATCCCCATGGTTTTTTCCAGTTTGATCACCGTGCTGCCGCACCTCAAAAGCGGCAAACTCAAAGCCATCGGGTTCACACAGACGACGCGCTATCCGGGCTTACCGCAGGTGCCCACATTCGCTGAAACGCTGCCAGGGTTTGAGATGAATTCTTGGCTGGGATTTTTTGCGCCTGCCAAATTGCCGCCACCGGTGACCAAGCGGCTGCAGGGCGAATTGACCAAAGCCCTTCGCGATCCAGAGGTGTCGGGTAAATTGGATGGCATGGGTTTGATGGTGGTGGCCAATACCTCGGAGGAGTTTGCCGAGCAGGTCCGCAAAGAATTAGAGCAACGGGGCAAGTTGATTCAACAAGCCGGTATCAAGCCAGAATAAGGACATCTTGTGCAGCACAACCCAGCTGAAGTCAGTATCGCCTTGGGCGATGATTTTCCAGAAATTCGCGACAGTGTTCGCAAAATTTGCGCTGCATTTCCGGGCAGCTATTGGCGAGATCTCGATGAAAAAGTGAGCTATCCCCATGCGTTTGTGCAAGCTTTGACGCAGGCTGGCTACTTGGCTGCTTTGATCCCTGAGGCCTACGGCGGAGCGCAGTTGCCATTGAGAGCTGCCGGCGTGGTGCTCGAAGAAATCCATGCCAGTGGCGCCAATGCAGCTGCGGTGCACGCCCAGATGTACACCATGGGCACTTTGCTGCGCCATGGCAGCGCGGCGCAAAAAGAAAAGTATCTGCCCGCCATTGCCCAAGGCGAGTTGCGTCTGCAAGCTTTTGGGGTGACCGAGCCCACGACCGGCACAGACACGACCCAACTCAAAACCCGGGCTGTGCGTGACGGCGACCATTACGTGATTGACGGGCAAAAAATTTGGACCTCGCGCGCATTGTTCTCTGATTTGATGCTGCTTTTGGTGCGCACCACACCCCTAGAGCAAGTGAAGAAGAAAACCGAAGGCTTGTCTGTTTTTCTGGTCGACATGCGTGATGCGGTGGGGCATGGCATGACCATTCGCCCGATCAAAGCCATGATCAATCACAACACCACCGAAGTTTTTTACGATGGCTTGCGCGTGCCTGCTGCAAATTTGATTGGGGAAGAAGGCAAAGGATTTCGCTACATCTTGGATGGCATGAACGCTGAACGCATCCTGGTGTCGCATGAGTCGATTGGCGATGCCAAATGGTTCATCCGCACAGCGACGCAATACGCCAATGAAAGAGTCGTTTTTGATCGACCCATCGGCATGAATCAGGGCATTCAGTTCCCTATCGCCAAAGCCTACGCCGCATCACAAGCCGCTGAGCTCATGCTTCGAAAAGCCGCAGCCATGTTTGAAGCAGGACAAGCTTGCGGAGAAGAAGCCAACTTATCCAAGCTTTTGAGCGCCGAAGCCGCTTGGGAGGCCGGCGAAGCCTGTGTCCAGACCCACGGTGGTTTTGCTTATGCCCGGGAATACGATGTCGAGCGCAAATGGCGCGAAGCAAGGGTGCAAAGGACAGCGCCTGTCTCAACCAATTTGATTTTGGCTTACTTGGCGGAACACGTGATTGGACTGCCTCGGTCTTATTGACCAAGGTCCCGGCTCATTCCAAGCCCGGCTCTATCCCCATGCGGCTATAAACCTTGGCGGCCTCGGGGGCAGTCAAAAAGCGTGTCAATTCACGCGCGGCTTGCAGATGTTGTGTGTTGGCGCTGATCCCGGTGGCGAAACCAATCCAGGTTTGTAATTCTTTGGGGATCAGCCCGATCATGTCCACCCCCGGCACGCCAAAAATGCGCGACGCTACGACCACCACCATGTCC
>Ga0114963_10002567_pt1 | contig 12406 bp, 6 predicted proteins | sample C_131016_EF_Meta_FD_87019 | JGI IMG/M metagenome (GOLD analysis project Ga0114963, IMG submission 87019) | Freshwater microbial communities from Lake Croche, Canada to study carbon cycling - C_131016_EF_MetaG | ecosystem: Environmental > Aquatic > Freshwater > Lake | place: Lake Croche, Canada...
CAAAGTTTCGGGCTCCTTCATTGCCTGAGACGTGGGAGACGACGGGGGAGATGCCGCAGTTAAATTTGTAATGAGATTTTGACGCGCATCGTACTCTGGTCCTGGACTTGGTATCGAACGGATAATCGTATACGGACCTCCTTTAATTTGTGGGCCATCAATGAGTGTGGTGGCTAAAATATCTGCATTCAGGTACTTATTTAACCTTTGTGGCGTAGCACCCGATGCAGCGCACATCAAGCCTCGTGGCGAGCTTGGATCCGCGAAGGTTATACACGCACCGACTCCGACATCTGATTGTTGCAATTGAACGGCAATTGGGGGCACCAATGGATTATCAGACGTGCCCGCAACATCATTTGCCCGCTTTAATCGCTCGTCGATATTGCCAGGCTTATAGGGCTGGCCGCCGGCAGAGCCCGATGATCCACCGCGACTCCCGGCGCTCGCGCTTGCGGAACAGGTTGCCTGCAGAGCCGCGGGCCCACCAATTTTTTGCGCAATGGAGTTCTTTTGAGTGGCTTGGGCTGTTTGCAAATTACCCTGGTTAACAGCCTGAGCCGCTTGCGTCGCCTGATTGCCCAGCGCACCCGTTTGCGCTGCAATTGCGTTAATAATCGATGCTTGGATTGCGGTGAGCATAGTGCCTAACGCGTTAAATCCCGCGGTTATTAAGCTTTGTGTCGCCTCGGCTGTGCTAATGGTTGTGCTTACACAACTCGCGCACTCCACGGCGTTCGCAGTGCGTGTACACACAGAAAAAGTCAGGAGTACACACAGAGTCGACTTGGTTAAGACGACCGTCTTTCTATTGAATTTTCTCAACATTCTTAATCTCGCAGAAAATTTAATCCCGTCCCCTAGGGTTTGACCCCACCTGATGCCGGCGTTGGCATCAAGGAGTTATAGGCGTTGTTCAACATGTTGCTGATATTGCCAAGCACGCCGGGGGAACTTTGCAAAGAGCTACCGGGCGCAGGTACAACAGGCTGTTGAGGCTGGTTCGTAATCGAGTTATAGCCCCCGCCTCCGTTTAAAAATGCGTTTCCTGCGTTATTGATCATACCGGTCGTATCGGGCAATAAAGAGGAGCCAGAAATCGCTCCGCCCGTCGCCTTTGATATCGGCGCGGTCACTGAACTCGTGGCACTGGTGACTGCACCACTGACTTGTTGAGAAATCTGATTTTGCATCTGATTAAATTGATTCATTGCTGTGTTGCAAACCCCGGACTGCAAACTATTTATCGCCCGTGACAGAAACGCCCCAATCCCTGAATAACCTGCAGCCTGTACGTTTCCAACGTTAAGTCCAGAGGTTGCAGACATGCACTGTTGCATTAAGGACTGATTTTGAGATACGTTTTGATACGGTACAAATGTATCGATCGCCGCCTGCGCGTTCTGAATCGCATTATTGTTTGAGGTCACAATGTTCGTGCAATCTGGCGCTTGGGTTTGTGCAGGGCTGGCCGCACAAAGCACCATCATGAGCCCGATGGCGGCGCTTTGCGCCTTTTTTTTGTTGAGTAGCATTGTTCTAGACAAAGCGTGAAAAATCATATCGGCGCCTAGTAGTCTGTTCCGTTGAAGAATGGCTGGCAGTTGTATCCGCGTGGCCGGTGTTACTGGAGTCCGTGTTTGGAGTTTGATGTGGCGGCGCATCATTCGCGCTCGCCGATGAAGGAGCGTTTGTGTCCGGACGCTGGATGCTCGTCGAGGCCGCTGCCTGATCGCTTGATTCAGCCCGTGATGCAGGAGACTGCTTGCGCAAAAAACGTTTATAGCCTTTTGCGCTCATGACATCTAAGGCATTTTTTTCAATAATAATGAAATTATTACGCGCTCGACGGTGAATGTATTGCATGATGATCTCATACTGTTGGCACCTTTCTCCAAGGGCTGCCTCCGATGTAAGATCATTTAAAAAGCTTGCTCGCAGGCTTCTGTCTGTTACCAACTTATACTCAGCGCCGACTAGGCTTGCAGCGCGCTCAATTGAGTTTTGAGTCCAAGTCGTTGCAATATCAAGCGCGTTAATTTGCAGTTTGTTTTCCTTGGTGATCGCAAGCACTGCGTGCGTCAAGTCCCGTACAACATCCGGCACCTCGCGCGCGTAAGAAAATGGATGTAATCCCTTGCCCTTATCCTGCGCGAGGCTGTCATCGTAATCTGCTCGATCGAAACGTTTAACAATTTCGGTTAATTTCCAGCTTGCTCGAATGACGGCCTCAGTAATACGCGCTTGGCTGATTTCCTCGGTATCGGCGGGCGTGTACTCACCTGCTCGTTGAAACAGATTAACAACCTCTTGGTTAAGGCCCGGCACCTCTCCATTAAAGGCCGCGCGCGCGACCTCGTAAAGATGATCGCTATTTAACTCGCCCATTTTTACCCACTGATCGGAGATGTGCTCAACGGCTTGTTGCAGCATCCGAGCGCGTAGATAGATCGAAGGCTGCCCGCCTTCGGGGGTCGCAACCCGTGATAGCCTATCCGCCAAACAATGAGATTCTTTAATAAGTCGAGACAAGACCTTTTCACGAATGACAACGGGCACTTCATTTCCACTGCCAGGTTCTACTGCAAGTGCTGAAAACAGTTTTGTAAGCGCCTTTGCCGCACTTGCAGTAATAATTAAATCTTGTCGCGCAAACGATGCAGCAATTGTGCTCGGAGAATTGATCTTGGAGCGGTCTGGTGCAAGAGCAGCTTGTTCTTGGGTGCCAATGGGCACGACAGGCTTGGTAACAGATGGTTCGAGCAGCGGCTTCTGTGCCAAATGCGCTGCTTGCGCACCGACTTGCGCGCCGCTAGCCACGTCAGCTGAAGCGACATCACGATTCGACATCGCCTGGTGCGTTTGGTCTGCCTCTGCGAGGTTGGATGCCGGCGTTGAAATGCGTGAGGGCTTAGGAGGAAACGGACTGGCCGTGCTCATGCTGCCACGCCGCGCGGCCTGCATCAACCCAAAAGACATCTTGTTGCGCCGAGTTGTCGCTGACTCTTTTGGGGCCTCGCCATTTAGGGGGGCATTGATTACCTCAGTCACAAAACGCTCCTAGTTTGGCTGTAAGATTAGACCTGCTGTCAACGTCTCACGATGCGCAGTGTCCTCTTGCGTAAAGGTTGTCAAATTCCCTTTCAGCGCAGACTCAACAATGTCTTTAACGAAGTCCCGATCCTGCAGTATTGCCTTGGGGGTGGTTCTGGCGCCGCGGTAAGTCATAAACTCACGCTGTCTAAACTGAGCATCAAAGTCAGCAGGCATAATGATCTCCGGCAACCGATCGGTGAACCCCCAATCCATCTTGTCCCACGCCTCGATATAAGACGAGAGGTCGATGGTCGTGTTCTCGACCATCCCTAAGACATGACGCGCCGCTAGACACAATGCGAGAAGGCGCAACGTTGAGTTGTGATCTTGTCCGATATCAGGTGAGTATGCGCACAACGGAAACAGACTGTCGGGCTGCTTCTTGAAGCGTACGACAGTTTTGTCGGTTTCGGACACACGATTACAATCTTCTTGACTTGCACCATGTATTACTTTCCAAATGCGCAAGGCTTCGATTGCAATCACAGGCATGACGAACTCTGGCTGAAACACAGTTTGTTCGCTTACCGAGTTTTTATAAACTGCAAATTTAACGTGACAGGCGCGAGCGTAGCCAGCCAATAAACGATGTGCGCTCAGTATTGGAGCACCTTCAATGATCCGATCTAGATTGAGTCTCATTGCAGGTGCTTCACTCTGCGATACCAACGGGCCGCCACAACCCGCACACGCAGATCCAAATGCATGACTCCCACATCTCAAACAAAATTTTTTATCTGTCACTCAAGCATCCCAATTAAGGCAATCGTCCAATTTCGCTTTTAGGAACCATGAATCTGCGAAGAATTGCTCTCTTTTTAAATTCAAATTCCTCATTTGACATACCTAGTTCGGCGGCAATTTGTCCCGCCTTTTTAGTCGTCGCAAAGGACGCATAAAAGAGCTGAGCGTCTCCTTTGGTCCAGTCTTTAATCGACTCGAGGCCTTCGAGCAAGCGACAGCGAGCACTTCGTGCTATCGGTGTATCGAGTTCGGCGGGTTCTTTCGTTTGCATCCAGTGTTACCTATCACAAAATATTTTTTCTCTCGACCGATTTATTATTTACTATTTTGATCTATTAGAACAGTATATTACTAGCCGTTTTCTAAAGCAATGTCTACCGATGAACCAATCTGAAAAATCAAACAAACGATGCGACAAGTGCTCACACGGATCGACTTAAACTGCGGCTCCACCATCGTTATTGCGACCACTCACAAATACAGGGATCGCCGCTCGCAACGGCAGTGCTGTGACCCGCGGCGCTAAAGAGTCTAGCGAGTCAGAAACCAGGTGTATAACGCTACCGGAATCACCCTCACTTGAGCTCGCACCAGTCAATTCTGCGGGAAGCTGTGTAAATTCTGAAGGCAGCACGACGGGGGCTGCACCTGAGCCTCCTGAACCATGGGCATGATCGTAATTCACGGCATTGAACATTTCACGCGTACGCGCGCGGCGCTCTTGAATCTCTCTCATCCGCCGCTGGCGTTCAATCTCTGGAGCTGCCATGTTTTCATAAAACTCTTGCTCGGCCGCTTTTGCATGCGCAGTCACTAGCTGACGGTTTGAAGTGAAGATTTGTAACCCCTGACTTTTGACAAAAATATCAATAAATCGATCGATCCCATCTTGAGTATCGGGAAGACGAATATGTAGCGGCGCGACTTTTCCTTTTGCTCTATTGCTTTCAGCCTGATAGACCACGGGATAAGGCTGATCGGGGAATTGTATGTGCCAAAGCTTTTTATCCGCCGTTACTGCCGATCTGAGTGAACGTTGAACCTTTTTGCGCTCCTCTTTATCAATAAACCATGCCAGTCTCTTTGCTGAGGTGTCTAGGAACATGGTATCGCGCTCTATTAAATCATTTTTTCTGCTAAGCACGGCCTTAAATGAGGTGTAAAGCTGAATACCTCGCTCGCCTGTACTTCCGAGCCCTCTACTCAAATCAGCCATCACGGGATCGTTAAACAAGCGTGAGAAGAACGATTTGATCATATCGCGATGATGTAAGCGCGTCGGAAATTTACTGTCCGCAAAGCTGTTCGCATCAAGTTCAATTGCGCGATGACGCGCGCCCGTTTCATCCGTATAAATAATTGGTCTACCCCGTTTAGTTGTCCGCGCCCAGTCTTGTGCCTGAAACATGTTACCCACCAGCACCGCGCGATCACGTTGAATTAATCCTTTGGGGAAGCGGTCAAACCGATCTATCCGATAAGACGCGTGTCGTGCCTCAGGGTCAAACACACTTTGGCTGATATGTAGCCGGCTAAAGCTAGGCCCACCACCTGATAGTCGATACAGCAATGATCCAGACATCGTAATTGGCTTTTCTGCGCCAGGCTGCACAAAATGAAACTTCCACCGTGACAGAAGGCTTTCTTCACCTGACTTGGGCAATGTCACCCCAGACAGGACTAACGAATCAAACTCATTCATGACACGCTCGTGCCTGTCGACAATCGTGTAACCATCTCCAATGTGCATTTGGCCTATGATTTTCTCTAAAAACATTTTTCGGTAAAACGATTCTTTAACCGCATTATGTTCGGGGTGCGCCAAAGCCTCTTCTATTGATGTGAATTCCGTCGAGATCAACGCCATTGCTTCTTTCGCCTCAAGAACACGCGCACCCAGTGAGCTTAAATGCAAAAGACTAACCCGTGGAATTTCTCTGTCTGTCGAGTTAAATAGATCATTCATTTTGTGAGACAGCCAGTGATCAGCGTCTACCCCCTCTAATCTTGGGAGCTCTTTTACAAATTTCACGCTTGGTTGTGTATATGTCTCACGCCCTAAGGTAATATTCATTAAAAATTGACGCGCTTGATTCTCTTCCTCCAAGTACCATAGTTTGGCTGTTTTCCCAGATCGCGAGATTAAGCACATCACACGTGCGTTTAATGATGTGCCAGGAATACGCGCGGAGGCAGCCATCCACGATCCTGCCATCGACTCAAACCCTTTGGGTTTACGAGTAAATTGTTGCACGGGTTCGGGTTTGCTCTGAACGCCCACTCTTGCGGAGACCAGTAGATCGTTTGGATCAGATTCTTCTTGGGCAACGACAGCCTCATCGATTGGCGGAGTCGTCACTTCGTTCTCTACATTTGCATTCACATCGGCATCGTCAGCATTATCAACGTCGTCGGTAACGTTAGCATTACCTGCTTCATCGACTTCAACGTCTTCATCTGCAAACAAATCTAGCGCCTCTTCTACATCCAGCGCTTCACGATCCGCCTGACGCACCAGGCTAAAGAGCAGATCTCGTGTCCACCGGCTCGACTTTTCTTGCTCTGATAGGCGACTCTCCTCTTGGAGATCGCGCTTACTTCGAGCATACCAAGACTCAGTTCTTGATGAGATGGCTAACGGACGCACTCGATCATCTGTCAAAAGTTTTTGAGTAAAGCCGATCATCACTTCGCGTACATCTTTCCAGTGCATTGGTTGGTAGTCTTGGGTAAACTTTAACTGTTTAACGTATACAGGACTATCAAACGCGCTTAAGACTTCGAGGTTGTTTGTCGGGCCCCATGCATGCGTCTGCCGAAACGTGGCAGCTCCCCAGTTACGATCGAGAGCAAAGTTCCCATCTACATTCAACGTGCTTTCAATGACGGCGTCATCGTAGGCCAGACTCAGATCCTCGTAAACCTTATCCGAATCACGGTCTTGGAGCATTGTCGCGTTGCGCGTGAGCGTATGCCCAGCTCCAGCGCTAGATTGAATCGATGTCATCGCAATCCCTAAGCGCGAGGCAATCCCAGGATTCTCCAGCAGATACTCTTGGCAGACACGATCTCCAATCTTGTTGTACAAATCGGGGACGCCCTGCATAATCGCAGCGTTTTCCCGCGAAGATCGAATATTGGCGGACAGATTGATCAGCTTCTTGTTCGCGACCATCTTGGCGCGCATCTCACTTCGCAAACCGAGCGTCATCATCTGGATAACTGGCGGCACGACCTGATCAAATCGATTGACCCGACCATAGAGTTGAATGCGGTTTGTTGGGTTCTCATCGGCCTGCATCTCTAACAACACCCGCTGACGACTGTCTGCAAAGCGTGGAGAGGAATGCAGAGATACCCCTGTTGCCGCTGCTTTATTGATAATGACAGCGTCAATCTCAGCGCTATTAAACTGCCGCACGGTTTGCGTAATATCAGTTTTTTTACGAGCCCGTTTTTTTAGTTGACACAGCCCCTGCGCAACATTATCCGGGTTAGAGGGTACAAGTTGATAATTTCTTCCCGAAATCTCTCCTACCGTCAGCCCAGCTGCTTGCATTTTTGCACGAAGTACATCGACGGTGACAATTGCAAGTTTGGGAAGCAGAGTGATTTTTTCTTGAATCGCACGCATGCCATTCATATAGGTGTCTACGGTAGCTTGGTCAATGCCTGGCAATTCAGTAATGTTTTGGATGATCTCAAGTTCGCTCTTGGTAGAAGCCTCATCTTCTGTGTCGACTGCTGATCCGTTATCGTCAGGCTCAATTTGTCCACCATCACCTCCATTTGCAGCAAGTCGTGCTTGCGTCCCTTCGATAATTTCAGCTATCCCTGGGTCGGTGATTTTAACGCCACCTAACCGTTCTAGAAGCTTCAACAACAAATCTTGTATGGTAGGTGCGCGGACTTCGCGCACAAGGTCCTCTGTTTTAGTGCCTGCATCTAACAGCATTGCAAGCTCCTGAGTCAATGTATCTTGATCGCTAGTCTCGCCCGAAGCTTGTCGTGAGCGCATCTCTTGTACAGAAGTCTCAATTCGCGCGCACTCTTCCCGAATAAGCTGTCGCACGAACGCCTCGCCAGTCTCTTCAAACACGATGACCGGTCGCTTGCCTTGTTCATGAGCAACAATGGCGGCCTGAGCGGTATGATCCACAGAGAGCGCGGCGATCGCGCGGCGAAACACTTCGTAGATTGCACCACCAGTTCCAAAGCTCGAGGTAAAAATCCGCTGGCGAATAGCTGGCGTTTCTTGTGCGACTTGTTCAGGACCCAGTTCAGCAAGCTCCGCGCGCGCCAGTTCAAGCTCATTTGTCCGCTTATTCATTTCAGTCAGCGTAAGTGCATACTGGTGGCGGGCGATCTCGTCAGGGGGAATGACTTGTCGATCCGTTGTCTCTTGGGCTGGAGTCTGCCCATATAAGGTCTGTCCATATAAGGTTTGATACGAACGAATACTCGCGGCAAGCTGTTCGGTATCTTGAAACTCTAAAATAGTTGCCTCTGTCACCAGCTGCGCTTGGCTTTGCATGACTTGCGTCAAAACTTCGATTTGCTGAGTGTGCGCTCCGATCGAAATCTCAAGCCTCGCTCTATTCGCCCGTGCGAGATTATCTGCACGTACGCTTGCACTGACAATCCCATCGCGCGCGAGCTTTGCCTCATGCAGTGCACGACGTGCACCGGCGCTCATGCGTTGCAAAGCATGATTGATTTCACCAGACACCATGGCCATCATTGCGAGAATCTCGCCCAGCTGATTTGTGACGCGCTCATTGCGTACCCGGTTGATCTGATCTTCAACCATCACAAAATCAATTTTTGATAGATCATGCTCACGACGGATAAACGCACCGTCCATTGCAAGCATCGTGCTAAATACCTCTCCAAATGATTCACCATCATCTTTCATATTAGAGGTCACTTGCGTAATATTCACGCTCTCCGGCAGCGCACGAGAGTAAATATGCAGATTTTTCGATGACTTTGCCCAGGTGGCACTCGAATAGAGCGCGCCCCATGAATTTTCAACGAGTTCCTGAACATTGTTCGCGACGTTTGAGTCGCTACCCGCAGCTACGTGGCTTTCGTCTGCGATTAACAACGCGTTTTGGGCTTGATTGAGCAGCCAATTGTGCTTGTCATTCCCTTTTTTATTGATTTGTGAGTATGTGGTGAAGATGATGTTGTAGTTGTGTTCCTTGCCTGCGAGGATGGCTTTCATTTCAGACGCCGTGGGCGGGGTCGCTAAAACCTGCGCATCGGCCATGATATCCAGTACCTGTCCATCCGTGTTTGTGATTAACGGGCGAAAGCGATCCCATTCACCAATGTCCTTTAGGTCGCGTGCAAGATCTGAGAACAAGTTGGACTTGTCCGTCATAAAAATTACCTGCTTATTCATTTTGCTCGCCCAGCTCGCCACCGCTGCGAGCGTCCGGCCCTTGCCAATTCCAGTCTCGTCACCCAAAATAAATGCCCGCCCTTTTTGGATTCGGTTAATGGCTAACGCCACTGCATCGATCTGTTCAGGGGAAAAAATTGAGGCAAGCACCTCCGCACCCAATCCAAGTTCATCGGAGACAAATTGGTCGATTGGTCCGTGAGTTTGCTCTAAGTTTGACAAGGCAACGCCAAGCCCAGACTGAAGATTTTTAGGTACCATCGTCGAGGCTGCGCCCGTTTTTGAAAACGCCCGGTAGGGCCGCTGGTAGCGGTTTTCTTCGCGCTCTTGATTTAACGAATTTGAAACTTGAGCTTCCTCTTTACGCAACACAAGTAATGTTTCATCGACGAGTGACTTTAAGTCGTTCCAACTCGTGATCGTCGCGTGATTTTGATCACGCTTAGATTGATCACCTGCTGCACCCGCCTGCATCACATAAATATAAATAGGAAACTCTGTATGCGATAGCCAAGGTGGCACCTTGATCGATTGCAAGACCTCAGCATAACCAGACACTCTTGCCCCAAGGTTTGGAGTCCCCGAGGTCATCACACACATGGCATTTTGCGAAAGTTCGGAAAAAAACCGTTGAATTTCTTCTGCTGGGGTGTCGCGCGACACACGACAATAGCCACCGTCTGACAATTCATTTTTTTGTTGTACCCCTTGCACGAAGGGGCGATGATATGAGCTATTGCCCCACGCAAGCGTCTCAGGGTCTCGCACATACACTGTCGTGCTTTCTGGTAACAGCCCAAAGCCAATGCCTGGGATCTTGCCCTGCACATACACGCTTGATGCAGATCCGATAAACCTCTGTATTTGAACCGCTATCGGGGCGGGAATAAAGGGCGCGACGTTCATGTCGGGTGCAAACTCTGCACGCCCAATCATCATTTCATCGATATACGATGCGTCAGCCCAAGCTTCCGCAGGTTGGCTGTTGTTTTCTACCAATGATTCAAGCACCGCGCTATCGATTGCGCGCGCGACAAGCGTAATGTCTTCTGCGCTTAACTGCTCTCGCGATTTGCCCAAAACGGTTTGTGCAAATTCGTTTAATTTATCTTTATTCTGTGCTTCGCCTTTTTCGCATGCCAGAATGAGGCCTCGCGCGCATTGACGTATTTCGCTCTCAGTGCGAGCTTCTAAAAATAATGGTGAAGTTATGAGTTGGGTCTGATAAACAAATTCCTGTTTATCTCCGTTCTCTACAACATAGAACCGACCGGCCAGGCTATTAAACACACGCTCACCACGCTCGTTCCTGCCTAAGTAAGTTGCCTCTGCAAGCGTAGCGGCGATGCCCTCCTGGGTCTGTACCCGCTGCGCCAAATCGGAATCGGGGGCAGCTTGACTTTGTGCTTGTTGCCGAGCCAGGCGTGCAGCCTTACCTTCTAAATCAAGGCGAAACATATCGGGGTGCATCATCGCATAACCCGCTTGCGGCCAAATCGCATGAAATTGCGCTGGAAATATTTTGTCTGACCTTGCCTTGGCCTGATATAAATAGCCACCCTTTGCGCTCACACTAAAACCTAACTCAGAGACCACTCTAGAGAAAATTGTGCTTCTGGGCGCTACACCCGAGATGACGAGTACCAGCTTGTCACGAAAGGTGCCAACCTTAAGCTGCGCACCGTTTGGGTCGTTTAAGGTGATCCACTTTTTTTCTGCGAGAGGGCTTTGTGCTGTGGCCATAATTACACCCGTGGTCGAGATATTGGAGTTAAGGAATTCGTGGTCTGGGCGCTAACAATCTCCTCAATGTCTTTCTTGACCTGAGTCATTTGTTCGTAGAACTGAGTTTCATCAGCGTTCAATGCACCACCTTCGTTCAGCCAACCATTCCCAATATTGATCGCATCTAAAATCGCCCGAAGTTGTTGTTCTGTGAAATGAACTTCGCTCGGCATCTCATCTTTGTGTACGCTTATCACCACTTTGATGGCCTTGGCAATAATGTCGTCTTCTGCTTCGTCAAAACCTGACCAGTCCCCTGAGCACAAGGCATGATAATGATCCGCTACGATCTCACGCCTCATGGCAACCAACGCGTTCCAGATATTCGTTAACGTTTCACTGCTCATGCAAACTGTGCTATGGCTGTCCATGACCTATCCTTACTACTTGTTACAAGCTGATGATTAGTCACCAGTAACCAGCACGGCGTGACGTCATCTCGCGCACGCCTTGCTGGTTACTCAGTTGGTCGTTTTCTAGGAGGGCTCTAAGCAGTTATACGTGGACGTTGAGCACCCTGCTCTGCTTGGTCAACAAAGCCATTATCAAAGGCGTCATCAACAGCGGTGCCTAGATCAACACCATCTTCATCGATCGGCTGGAATTTTGTTTCTGCGGGTGTCTGTTCTGAAGAGGGCGACGGGCCTTGCTCTTGCGTTTGTTGATTCGACTGTTTCTGAGCGTCTTTTTTGTAAAACCCTGTCACGTAGGCAACTCGCGGCTCCATCCACTCGAACATTTTTTGATAGTCGTAAGCTTTCACGCCGTTGACTTCCAAGTGCTTACCGTTAATGATCACCGGCTCACGTCTGGCGGGCAGGTCGGCAGATTTGATGCTATTTCTAGGATCGTTAAACTCCCACAACTCAGAAGCTTCATTAAAGCCTGTTGGCGCTAAAAGTTTCACGTGCTTATTGAAATATGCTGGATTGACCGTTCCGTCTTGGTTCTTCTGCGGAGTCTGATAAAACTCAAATCTGATGGGCATCTCTGCCGAAATTTTCCCTTCCTCTACACCTTGAGTATGTGCGCAGAGCACATTCAAGAGATTGGCCGCGTTGGAATCTAGTTGATCCGTGTCTGTCTTTAATACAGTATGTAACGCGTAAACCGGTGCGGTTTTATCTTCTAAATTATCTACGAGACGCACGCACAAATCCCACTGATTTTTTTCAGGCATAGCGTTTGTGTATTTCACTTTGTCTCTGTCGTTATAGCCTGGCTTTTGGAAAACAGTTACGCTCTCAATGACGCCTTCGATACTTAAATTTTTCTTGGTTCCAGGCGGGACTGCATACTTGGTCACGACATTTGTTTTTTCTTCTACCTCAATTTTCTCAACCTCGTTACCCTGTTCATCTTTAACTACGTTGC
>Ga0114963_10002571_pt1 | contig 12400 bp, 12 predicted proteins | sample C_131016_EF_Meta_FD_87019 | JGI IMG/M metagenome (GOLD analysis project Ga0114963, IMG submission 87019) | Freshwater microbial communities from Lake Croche, Canada to study carbon cycling - C_131016_EF_MetaG | ecosystem: Environmental > Aquatic > Freshwater > Lake | place: Lake Croche, Canada...
CAACCTACAAGCATCTACCAATTGCATATGGAAAGCCCCCATACCGAATGGGTAAAGGGATACCAAATTAGCCCTGGCCTCGGCTATCGCTATTTGTATAACGATGCCCGTGGCACAACAACAGTTGGTTCTACAACCTATGGTGGCTATCGACGCACCAGTGAATATCTATTTGCCAGCCTTGGAGCCGAACGCCCGTTTGGCGATAACTGGCGCGCCACTGCGCAGGGCTATTACTTGTTGAGCGGAAGGCAAACCTCCAATTTATTTGATGTTGGGGGCGATTACGCATCGCAAGGCCCTTTGCAAAATACGCAACGCCATGGCTTTGGTTGGAAAGCAGGTCTTTGTAAAACTTACCAAGCATTGGACTTTTGCTCCAGCTATGAATATTGGCAAATTGGTGCGTCGGATACCTACTCATTTACATCCAATGGCAAAAATTACTCTGTTTTGGAACCCACCAACAACACCAAGTCTTTTCAATTCACGGTCAACTACAAGCTACACGAGTAATCAACGCTCCGCTTCTAACACATACGCACTCAATTATTTAGCCCTGTTGCACCTTATTAAATCTAAGCTTTAATAAAAGTAATCCACCGGCTGTGATGAGCACCGGCAGTAGCGAACCCCAGTTCAACCAAGTCCAGCCTTGTGTAGTCACCAAAGCGCCGGATGCAAATGAGGTAAAGGCCATAGTCGTGAATACACAAAAATTTATAGCCGCTTGCGCTTTGTCTTTTTCTTGCGACGTGTATGCTTGCATAGCCAGCGTGGTGCTACCAGTAAATAAGAAGTTCCAACCAACGCCTAACAAAAACAAGGCCAGTAAAAATTGATGAATATCCACGCCAGACAAGGCAATGCTGATACAAGCCACATTGAGCAATACGCCGACGCCCATGATGGTGAGCACGCCAAAGCGCTTGATCAAATGGCCCGTTACAAAACCCGGTGCAAACATACCAATCACGTGCCATTGCAATACCCAAGCCGTTTCTTCAAATGACAGACCACACACTTGCATGGCCAATGGCGTAGCTGCCATCAATAAATTCATCACCCCATAACCCAAAGCTGCGGAGATAGTTGCTACCAAAAACACCGGCTGACGCATGATTTCACCCAAAGGGCGTCCCGTGTGATCGCTGGCCTTCTTGGCTACAACAGGGGGGAACTCTATACAAGACATGACCCCCATCGATAGCAATGCAATGCCAGCCAATGCCACATAGGCTCCTGCAAACGGAAATTCCAACCAGTTTTTGGTGTGCATCGCCAAATTCGGACCGATGATGGCGCCCATTAATCCCCCGGCCATCACAAGAGACACCGCTTTTTCTCGGTAGTCTGGAGCGCAAAGCTCTGCCGCTGCAAATCGGTACAACTGTCCGTTGGCACTGTAATACCCTGCCACCACTGTTGCTACGACCAACAATAAAAAGGAGCTGTGCAGTACGGCCCAAGTTCCAATGCCTGCAGAAATCAGCGCAACAAGCAGCCCTAGCAAGAAAGAGCCTTTACGACCAAAACGTTGCTGCGACTTGGCGACTAGCCCCGTGCTCAATGCACCACCGACCACATAACCCATGACAGGCAAGGTTGCCATCCAAGGAACTGGCGCCAAACTCAAGCCCACCAATCCATTGATTGCAATAAATGTAACGTTGTTAGTTAAAAACAAACCTTGCGCAATGCTCAATAGCAATAAATTTTTATTCATGCCCACAGCTTAACTGATTGACTGTCACTGATTAATCTGAATACACTGGCAAAGTCATTTCCTATCCATCTACCTCTGACATGCAAAACAACCTCTACCAAGACACTCTCGGATTACTCAACGTCTCTGAAAGCAAAACACAGTTGCCCAACCGCCGTTTGGCGCTTCAATCTGCTCTTGGAGTTGGCTACTGCGCAGCCGCCATGCCCTTGATAGCGGACACGGCTATCAAAACATCTACCGCCGGCTTAGTGACCGGAGAAGTCACGATTGATGTGCAAGGCTTCAAGATGCCAGCATTTCGTGCGGCACCCAAAGGCAAAACAAATTTACCCGTGGTCTTTGTCATTTCAGAAATTTTCGGTGTGCATGAATACATTGCTGATGTGGCATGTCGATTTGCCAGAGAAGGCTATTTGGCCATCGCTCCTGAGTTATTCATACGCCAAGGCGATCCGAGCAGTTACGGCGAAATGGCCAGGCTACAAGCTGAAGTCATCTCAAAAGTACCCGACGCACAAGTCATGAACGATTTGGATGCATGTCTAACATGGGCAGATGCGCATGGCGGCAATTCCAAACGCTTAGCCATAACAGGTTTCTGTTGGGGTGGGCGTATTACATGGCTCTACGCCATGCACCAACCCAAACTCAAAGCTGCGGTGGCGTGGTATGGGCGCTTAGAAGGTCAAAAAACTGCAGCGACACCAGAGCATCCAATAGACCTGGTGGCCAACCTGAAAACCCCCGTCTTAGGTTTGTATGGTGCAGCCGATACAGGCATTCCACTCGCTTCCGTAGATCGTATGAAATCTGCACTTACACAACTTGCTGCGCAAGGCAATGCCGCTGCTAAAGACAGTAACTTTGTGGTGTACCCGGATGCGCCCCACGCATTCCATGCCGACTACCGACCTACTTACCAAGAAGATGCCGCCAAAGATGGATGGAAACGTGCGTTGGCATGGTTTAGAAAATACGTCTAAGACAAAACCCTTTTTAAAGATTTCTCACTGGAACTTCACATGTCGCCAACTCCCGCTCTTATTCGCCACATTCTCTTCCTACTTTGCCTATCAGCACTCATAGGAGCATTTCCCGCATGGGCCGGAAAAACTTTGGATGCAGTCAAACAACGCGACCAAGTGGTGTGTGGTGTCAATACAGGTCTTGTTGGCTTTAGCGCAGCAGACAGCCAAGGCAAGTGGAGTGGCCTAGATGTCGACGTATGCCGCGCAGTTGCAGCCGCTGTTTTAGGCAGTGCCGACAAGGTGCGCTATGTGCCTCTTTCTGCGCAACAACGCTTTACGGCTTTGCAATCTGGTGAGATAGATGTGCTCTCGCGCAATACCACCTTCACTTTAACTCGCGATGCATCCTTAGGGCTTCATCAAACAGCAGTCACGTATTACGACGGTCAAGGCTTTATGGTCTCTGCTAAGGCAAATATCAAAAGTGCCAAACAACTCAAAGGCGCAACAGTGTGCGTACAAGCAGGTACGACAACAGAGAAAAATTTGACAGATTTTTCTCGCACTAACAAGCTCGATATCAAACCCGTGGTGTTTGAAAAATTCGAAGCAGCCAATGCTGCGTACTTTTCTGGCCGTTGTAAGGCTTACACCACGGACGCCTCAGGGCTTGCATCGATTCGCACCAAAGAAGCCAAGAACCCCAAAGACCACGTCATCTTGCCTGAACTTATTTCTAAAGAGCCTCTTGGTCCTATGGTGCGTCGAGGAGATGATGAATGGCTGGCAATTGTGAAATGGACAGTCTATGGATTGGTGGAAGCCGAAGAATATGGCATCTCCTCAGAAACATTGAATAGTCTTAAGAACGACAGCACTGACCCTGTCGTTTTGCGCTTACTAGGCAAATCTGAAGATACGGGAAAGTTGCTCGGCCTAGACCGCGAATGGTTGGCACGTGCAGTGACTGCCGTAGGAAACTACGGCGAAATCTTTGAGAGGCACCTCGGCGAAAAAACTCCACTAGGCCTCAAACGCGGATTGAACGCGCAATGGAATAAAGGCGGTTTGCAGTACGCCATTCCAATCCGCTAAATTTCGAGACATTTAAAACAAGCTTATGTTGAACTGGCGCAGTCAACGCGTCCGTGCTTGGTGCTACCAAGCCGTATTGATTGGCATTCTTATCGTACTAGTCGGCTGGTTGTTACACAACACACTCGGCAATATGCGTATGCGTGGCATTCAAAGTGGTTTTGATTTTTTATTAGACCCTGCAGGGTTTGATATCGGTGAAAGCATGTTTACTTTCACCTCCACACAAACCTATGGCGCAGCATTCTTAGCAGGACTCTTCAACACCTTGCGCGTGTCTTGTATAGCGATAGTAATTTGTACGCTTTGGGGCACTGTATTGGGTATCGGCAGACTCTCGGGTAATGCCCTCGCACGGGGGTTGTGCTACGCCTATACCGAATTGTTTCGCAATATTCCTTTATTGCTGCAATTACTCATGTGGTACGTGGTGATGGTCGAACTCATGCCAGATACCGAGGCACCACTGCATTTTCGTGACTGGGTATTGCTAAGCAAAGAAGGTCTCGCGCTGCCATGGTTCATGTCTGAAGGCTTGACCCTAACGCCTGAATTTTTAGCTTTAACTTGGGGTCTTACTCTCTACACCTCTGCTTTTGTGGCTGAGGTGATTCGTTCTGGCATTGAGTCTGTACCTCTTGGACAAATTGAAGCAGCGCTGAGTATCGGTTTATCACCTTGGCAAAGATTGCGCTTAGTGGTGTTGCCGCAGGCTTTGCGCTTGATTGTTCCGCCCCTGACCAACCAATATTTAAATGCCATCAAAAATTCATCCCTCGCTGTTGCGATTGGTTACCCAGATTTGGTCAGCATTTCAAACACGACCTTGAACCAAACAGGACGCGCCGTGGAATGCATCGCCATCGTCATGGCTGTGTATCTGACGTTGTCATTGCTGACCGCAAGCGGGATGAATTATTTCAATCGCCGTGCAGCTTTGAAAGAACGGTGATGCAACACCACGCAAGCACTTTGCTACCAGCTAGACCACCACTTTTGCAAAAAATTAGTGTTGTGCAATGGGCTCAGCACAACTTATGGGGTACACCTGTTAGTGCAATCACTACAGTACTGCTTGTTCTTATCTTGCTGTGGTCTATTCCGTCCCTGTTTGAATGGTCTGTATTCCATGCGGTTTTCACAGCAGATGCAGATCAATGTCAGGCCGCACGTGGTATTGGCGCATGCTGGGGTGTAGTGGCAGAAAAATACCGTTTGATACTGTTTGGCCGTTATCCCTTTGATGCGCAGTGGCGGCCGTTGCTAGCCACCTTGGCTCTCACATGTCTTTTAGTGGGTAGTTGTAGGCCAGCATTTTGGAATTGCTATTTATCAGTTGCGTGGATATTGGTATGGCTTCTGTTTTTCGTTTTGATGGGCGGAGGAAAATGGTTCGGTATCCCCACAGGACTTGTTTATGTTCCAACTGACCAGTGGGGCGGTTTGCCATTGACCATGATGCTGGCCACTCTATCCATCACGTTGGCGTTTCCGCTGTCCATTCTGGTAGCGCTTGGGCGGCAAAGCACTATGCCGGCCATACGCAGTGTGTGCATTATTTATGTGGAATTGGTCCGCGGTGTTCCTTTGATCTCCGTGCTTTTCATGGCTAGCTTTATGCTGCCATTGTTATTACCTACTGGCACTTCATCCGATGTGTTGATCCGCGTACTGGTTGGCATTACCTTGTTTTCTGCTGCCTACACCGCAGAAATTGTGCGCGGTGGTTTACAAGCCATTCCACGCGGACAAATAGAAGCGGCTTACACCTTAGGTTTGAGTTACTGGCAAACACAGCGCCAAGTTGTCTTGCCTCAAGCATTGGCGCATGTCGTACCTAGCTTGATGAACAACTTCATAGCGATTTTCAAAGACACTTCTTTGGTCACAATCGTGAGCTTGTATGAGTTGTCTGGTGCACTTGGGTTGGCCGTGAGTGGCGACCCTAACTGGCGACCGTTCAAATTAGAAGCCTACTTATTCATTACCCTGATTTATTTCTGTATTTGCTTTGCAATGTCCCGCTATAGCTTGTGGGTAGAGCGTCAGGTCTCGCACCGTTGACATACCAAGGAATCTTTGTGACATCTCCACTCATTCAATTTGAAAACGTCGACAAATGGTTCGGAACGTTTCACGCTTTGCGTGATATCAATCTTCAAGTTCACCGTGGTGAGCGTATCGTCATTTGCGGCCCCTCTGGATCGGGTAAATCGACCTTGCTACGCTGTATCAACCGTCTTGAAGAACACCAAGAGGGCAAGCTCACGGTAATGGGTATTGAGTTAACAGATGATCTGAAATCCATCGAACGCATACGACGCCAAGTAGGCATGGTGTTTCAACAGTTCAATCTATTTCCACATTTGAGCGTGATGGACAACCTCACGCTTGCGCCTATTTGGGTAGAAAAACTTAGCCCCAAACAAGCGCAAGAACGTGCTATGCAACAACTCGAGCGTGTGCATATCGCTGAGCAAGCGCATAAATTTCCGCTGCAACTCTCAGGCGGTCAGCAGCAACGGGTAGCGATTGCACGCGCTTTGTGTCTCACGCCGCAGATTTTGTTATTTGACGAACCCACTTCAGCGCTAGACCCTGAGATGGTGCAAGAAGTTTTAGACGTTATGACAAGTCTGGCCCAACAAGGCGTCACCATGTTGTGCGTCACACATGAGATGAACTTTGCGCGCGCAGTGGCGGATCGCGTGATTTTTATGGATGAGGGACAAATCATTGAAGAAGCGCCGCCCAAAGCCTTCTTTGAAAATGCGCAGCACGCGCGCACCCAAGCCTTTCTCAAACGTCTGTTGGCTTAGCCGCGTTTAGTTCATGCGGCCAGCACTACGCATCGGGACTAGGCCGACATAGGGCTTACGATAAAATAGCAGATGTATTTTTCATACATAATATTTTTTTGTAATGTAAAAACGCTTTATTTAGGAGCCATGCACATGAACGTATACAACCGATTTTCCTTATGTACTTTTGTACTTTTAATGTGTAGTGTCGCAACTAGTCACGCACAACAAACTGCAACTGCACTTCACCAACGCGCCAATGCTGCGATGTGTTCGAATTGCCACGGCACCGAAGGTAAAACCGTCGATGGTTCTGCCGTACCCTCGATCAACGGCATGCCTAAAGATTACATGGTTTTACAAATGAAGGCATTTAAAGACGGTACGCGCCCTGCTACGGTGATGCACCAACTCACCAAAGGTTTAACCGATGCGCAAATTGAAAGCATCGCCAGTTATTACGCTAGTAACAAACGTTAAAAAAACTATAAGCAGGAGATCAATATGAAACGTCGTAATTTTGTCCAAGCTTCTTTAGCACTCGGCTCCATGGGTTCACTGGCCAGTATGGTGGCTTGCTCCACGACAGGTCGCATTCCAGAAAAGGCCCGTGTAGTTGTCGTTGGTGGTGGCTATGGTGGCGCAACCACAGCTAAATACGTCCGCATGCTGTCGAACTACCAAATCGATGTCGTACTGATCGAGCCTGACTCAGTCTTCGTGTCCTGCCCCATGTCTAATTTAGTGATTGGTGGAAGTAAAAATATGGCAGACATCACAACGCCATACGACAACTTGTCAGGCAAGCATGGTGTGAATGTAGTGCGGGACTATGTCAGCGGTATTGATGCGACCAAAAAAACCGTAACACTGGCCAGTGGCCCAAGTATTCGTTATGACAAGTTGGTGCTATCGCCCGGCATTGAACTGATGTTCAATTCCATTGAAGGCCTCAAACAAGCCAGCGCCTCTGGACAAATCTTGCAAGCTTGGAAAGCCGGACCAGAGACATCCAATTTGCGCAAGCAACTTGTGGACATGCCAGACGGTGGCGTATTTGCCATCAGTATTCCTGAAGCCCCCTACCGCTGCCCACCTGGGCCCTATGAGCGGGCAAGCCAAGTTGCACATTATTTCAAGCAAAACAAGCCCAAATCGAAAGTATTGATCTTGGATGCCAACCAAGATGTAACTTCTAAGGGCACCTTATTCAAGAAGTTTTGGGCAGATAACTACAAAGGTATCTTGGAATACATACCCCAACACAATGTGACGGCGGTAGATGCAAAAACCAACACCTTGAAGTTCGAAGTTCAAAACGATATCAAAGCCAATATTCTCAATGTACTTCCTACCATGCGGGCTGGAACTATAGCTGTTCAATCTGGATTAGCCAATGCCAATGGGCGGTGGTGCGGCGTTAACTACCAAACTTTTGAGTCCACGCAAGCTAAGGATGTGCACGTCATTGGCGACTCGATATTGCCCGCTCCCGCCATGCCCAAATCCGGACATATGGCTAACTCACATGGTAAGGTCGTGGCTGCAGCGATCGTTGCGCAACTCTCCGATTTAGCGGTGAATCCTGAACCGTTCTTAACCAATACTTGCTATAGCTTTGTCAATGACAAGTACGTTGTCCACGTTGCCTCTGTGCACCAATACGACAGCAAAGACAAAACCTATAAAACAGTTCCTGGGTCTGGAGGTTTGTCTGCAGCTCCGAGCGAGTTAGAGGCTATCTATGCATGGAACTGGGCGCAAAATATTTGGAATGACACTCTGAGCTAAAAGCTGTTAATTGGTAATTGGCAGCTGGCAGCTGGCTGCAAGCAATTAATTTTGTATCTCCAAACCTGTCAGACCTCAAAATTCAAATATGCCTTCACAAGCATATAGCCTGACACGCAAAACAAAAGCAAGGCAAAGCCCCGTTGCACCTGCCAAGCTTGCAGTTTGCGAGAAACGCGGCGGCCAATCAGCATGCCGCTGATCATGGCGCCTACAAAACTACTGGTTTCAACAACCGGCAACTCAGCGCCTGCCAGTAATGCGTTGACAACGCCGCCGCTTCCCACCAAAGTAATGACAAATAAAGAGGTTGCCACGATGCCTGGCACGGCTAAGTGTGTAAAGCGTCGCATCAAGGGCACGATGAGGAAACCACCTCCGACACCCAATAAGCCTGTCATCAGTCCTGTCAACATTCCAATGGCTGCCAATACCAATGCAGCCACAGGCGTCCATATGAATTTGCCAGTTTCGTTGTTGATGAAAGCTAAGCGCAAAGCATCTTCATCTGAGTTGAGATGCGTTTGCTTTGACTGTTTGTAAAAGCGCCAAGATACCGCCAGCATGAGAAAGGCGAAGCCTCCCATCAATAAATATTGCGGCAAAAGATGGGCCCAATATTGCCCAAGCCGAGTGACCGGAATTCCGCAAACCGCCATCAATAGCGCGGCCTTGTAACGCACCAATCTATGCTTGAACCCATCCATGGCGCCTACTGCGGCGCCCGCGGCAACCGCAATGAGAGCTACAGGAGCGGACTGCTGCATGGTCCAGTGCATGCCTGCAACAAGAACAGGCACAGCCAAAATGCCACCACCAGCGCCCGTCAATCCCATGATGGCACCTATAAAAATTCCTAGAACGAGAACAAGGGTCACGCAACGTCCCTTGATTGCTTGCTGTTCCTATCGCATGTCCTAAGCACAAGCAAATGAATAAATGCGCGTGCTGTTGGATTACAGAGAAATGGCTGAGATGTCATAGCCAGCGTTAGCCGCTGTTTGAACAATAGAGGCTCTGTCCATATTTTTGGCGTTAGCAAGTGCCCACAAAGTTGTACAGCGCATGCCCGAGCGGCAATAAGCCAAAACAGGTTTGGGTAATTCTTCCAAGATCTTGCCAAACTCTTGGCCTAACTCTGGAGTAACAGCGCCAGATACAGCCGGTAAATAGCGTATGGGCAAGTTGGCTTTGACAGCCGCTTCTTCAATTTCTTTGAATGCGGGTTGCCCCGGTACTTCGCCATCAGGGCGGTTACAGATGATGGATTGAAATCCTTTTTTTGAGATAGCAGAAATATCTTTTTTGGTGATTTGGTCTGCTACGGATAGTTGCTCACTTATTTTTTTGATCTTCACCCTCTTCTCCTTGCGAATAGATGTATGTCATAGTTTGCTATATTGTTCGTACAAGTTATCTAATTAGCAAACCCCGGATTAGGCAGCACACCTTCCAACTTAGGCGTATTGAGTTTGCGAGAACCCACTTTGCCGCCACTGGCTTTGAGCCATTGCTCTGCAATTTCCCAAACAGGCTTGAGGTTCTGGCTCTTAGCTTCTTCCGCTACGGGCGCCCAACCTGCAACTTTGTATTTTTTGTTGGCGTCAATCAGCTTGCCCTTCAAGCGCATATCGCCAATGCGGTTACCCATTTTTTCATTCGGCCGACACACGTACTCCAAGCCACCCACACGCACCATGTCACCACCTTGTTGGTAGTAAGGGTCTGGGTTGAACAAGTTGTCGCACACATCTTCCAAGATGGTTTTGATCGTTTCACCCGTCATCTCGCTCACAGTAGCGTACGAGTAGGTGGTCGCTGTCATATCCATCAACCACTCACGTGTAATCGCCTGGCTAGGCAACAAAGATGTGCCCCATCGGAAACCTGGAGAGAATGCTAAATCTGCACCTTGCACATCCATCAATGCATCAAGCAGCAACTGGTCGCCCGTTCCATTGAAGTTGCCACGGCGATAAAGCGTACCTTCTGTGATGGCAAGCTTCTCATTCAACTTGGCCTCGTAGGGTGCGCGCACTTTGGTGATCAACGCCTGCATCTCACTGTCAGCAGGCAACATATTGGCAAAGATAGGCAAAAGCTTATAGCGGTAGTCAGTGATGCGCTTGTTCTTCACTTCAAAATCTAAAACGCCTAAGAACTTTCCATTTGAACCAGCATTGGTGACTATGGTTTTGCCGCCTTTGTTGTTGACCAAGGTGGCGACAGGCATACCGTCATGGGTATGCCCTCCCATGATGGCGTCGATACCACTGACACGACTGGCCATCTTCAAGTCTACATCCATACCGTTATGCGACAAAAGAACTACGACTTGCGCGCCTTTCGCGCGGACTTCGTCGACCATCTTTTGCATGTTTTCATCTTGAATGCCAAATGCCCAGTCAGCCACCATGTAGTGTGGGTTGGCAATCGGTGTGTAGGGAAAAGCTTGGCCGATGATGGCACATGGCACGCCGTTCATTTCGCGCATGACATAGGGTTTGAATACTTGATCACCAAAGTCTTGGGTCTTGATATTTTGTGCAATGAATTCAATTTTTCCAGCAAAGTCTTTCTCGACAATTTCTTTGACACGGTCCATGCCGTAAGTGAACTCCCAGTGGCCTGTCATGACATCAACACCCAACAACTTACAGGCGTCCACCATGTCTTGTGCATTTGTCCACAACGAAGTGGCTGAACCTTGCCATGTATCGCCTCCATCCAACAAGAGCGCACCTGGGCGACTGGCTCTCAGACGCTTGACCAAAGTTGCCAAATGCGCAAAGCCACCCACTTTTCCATAACGGCGTGCAGCAGTTTCAAAGTTGAGATAGCTCATGCCATAAGCTTCTGCGCTACCTGGACGGATACCCGCTGTTTTCAAAAGATGCTCACCCACCAGATGGGGCAAGTTGCCTTTCATATTGCCAATGCCTAAGTTGACACTAGGTTCACGAAAGTAAATGGGTTTTAACTGCGCATGGCAATCTGTCATGTGCAAAAAAGATACTTGGCCAAATTTTGGAATGTTGTAGAGACCATTGGCTGCTGTCACGGCATCGGTCTGGGCATACGCATGCATGTTGAGGCCAGCAACACTTCCCGCACCAATGACTTGCATGAATTCGCGTTTGGTTAAATTCATATCAGCACCTACTTATTTATTAAATATGAAAAAGCCGCAATCCTGGGAGGGATGCGGCTTTGGTTGGGATTATTTGTTAACGGGTGAAGCAGGATCGAGAAGTAATGCCATCAAATGTTTGATCTGCATTTCTGACAAAACGCCTTTGTGTCCAAATCGTGGCATGCTAGAGCATGCGTTATAGGCACGTGGGTTATTGATCTTGCCCCATGTGTATTCGACTATGGGTTTTGATTCTGCGCTGTTGGGGTTAGTAACGCCGCGCATCTTGCCGTAGTTGTAGAGACTAGGGCCCAAGGTGCCGTATGACAACTCTTCTTTGCTGATTTGGTGGCAGTTGTAACAATTACCGCCGTTGGCAGCATCGGCCTTGTCAGTCCATGTTTTTCCAGCACCGCTTTGGGCAATTTTTTCGCCTTCTGCAAAGTCACCTAAAAATTTTCCATCCGTAGGTGGTTTGATAGTTTGCATATTGCGCGCTTCAATGGCTGTCGCTAGCTTTTCATCAATGGTGGTGCCCGACTGGTCTGCTTGTGAGCATAAAAGATTGTCTTCATCAGGATTGACACGGTCGAGCTGCGCTTGCCCTTCCGCACGGAAAGATCGGCCAACAATCTCTTTGGTTAATTTATCTAATTCAGCTACGGATGGCAGAGGCGTTGAACAAGCAGTTAAAAACGTAACAGCTAAAGTCGCCAAAGGGAGAGAAAATTTGCTTTGCATGTTTTGATTCCTTAGCGCTTGATGGCAGGCGCGACAGTTTCGCCGCCTTTGCCATTCACACCCATATAGACCCCCAAAGCGATCGTGGCATCACTGCCAAACAAAGGATAGGGAAAACGTTGCTGGCGATAGCAGTCATTCA
>Ga0114963_10002572_pt1 | contig 12400 bp, 9 predicted proteins | sample C_131016_EF_Meta_FD_87019 | JGI IMG/M metagenome (GOLD analysis project Ga0114963, IMG submission 87019) | Freshwater microbial communities from Lake Croche, Canada to study carbon cycling - C_131016_EF_MetaG | ecosystem: Environmental > Aquatic > Freshwater > Lake | place: Lake Croche, Canada...
GTGATTCGGGGGTCTCCATCCAAGTCTTGTCGCATGGAAAGATTCCGGTAGAGCAGTCCAGCTAGAGAAAAGAAAAGGAGGTAAAATCCGCAACGGATATAAAAAAACGGCTCATTCAAAAACGGTCTTTTCCATGCAAGGAGTGGATCTTCCGACAAATCGGTGGTCATCCAGTGCCAAAGCTCTTTCGAGAAAAGGAAGATGATTGGGAGAAACAGAAGAAGGAGGACCGGAAAGCACGAAGCGATCGACTCAAGAATCCGGCGCATCAGGACGGACCAGTCGGCATCTAGTGCATGGTGAAGAAGTGTCCAAAAGAGCGCACCTGCACAAATAGTAAATCCCACCGTGAAGGCAAAGAGGTAGGAGAACGCTAGCTGCATCGGGTTTGTCATCAGCCCCCACACAAAAGCGGAGATAAGACCGATTACGCCAACCGTCGGGAAAAGGACGGGCAGGATGCCAAGACTTTCCAGTCGAAGTTTTTCTGCAGAAGGAAGAGGTGAAGGGCTATGGCTCATGGTTACTTGGCGGCGTTTGCTACATCCGGCGGAAGAAGTTTTGCTGGCGCACTCTGGGCCAGTTGGAGGGCCCGGATATAGGCAACGATCGCCCAGCGGTCATTGACGTCGATATGATGATACGGTCCCATCTGACCCTTCCCGTGGGTAATCGTATTAAAAATTTCGCCATCGGCCATTTCCCGGTATTTGTCTAGGTGGTAGCTGGCCGCTCCGACCAGTCCGTATTGAGAGGTGATCCCATTTCCTGCGCCAGTCGCACCGTGGCAAACTTGGCAGTTGATTTGATAACGTTCCTGTCCACGTGCGAGGAGTTTTTCATCCACGGTTACCGGGATTCCCGTTCCCCACATATTTCCCATCTTCCCTGTAAGGCGGTAAGGCTGGTCGGTGCTGACATGGAAGGGAATCGTTCCGTAAGGGGGCACGCGATCGACTCTGCCTTCTGTAAAGAGTGGGGAAGGCGTTTGTGACTTGTATTTGGGTTGCCGATCCATGTCGGGAAAAATTTCGATCGGGGTGCGCTGGGTGAAGTCCCCACGAAATCCTGCGATAGCCACGATCGCCACAACTAGGGCGCCAAAAACGGCTAGGAAAATTCGAATAAAACCCTTCATGAGGATGTCTCCGGACGAACTGGGTTCGGGCTTTCTTCCGGATCCTGAAAGATCTCTGTAATGTGCAGGCCACCGATGCCTTGCAAAAGTTGTCGCGAGAATGTGGTGTCAAATCGGGGATCTGTTGATTCCAGCACAAGAAAGAAGCCATCATCTGTGGCACGCTGAAAGCGATCCCAGTTGAAAACAGGATGATGAAGGCGCGGAAGAAGTGTTAAAAGGAGTAGACCGAGAACTGTGCCGAACGCCGTTAACAGAATGGTCAATTCAAAGAAGATCGGGAGGGAAGGCTCGAGTGCGAAATAAGGTTTTCCCTGGACGATCAAGGGGTAATTGATGGCGGAAGTGTAGTAGATCAGAATGAAAGCCACAGATAGTCCCGTGCACCCACCGATGAGGGAAAAGAGAGACACGCGAGAGCGCTTGAAACCCATGGCGTGATCCATTCCGTGAATCGGGAAGGGGGAGTACACGTCCCACTTACGAAAGCCAAGGGAATGAATTTTCTTTGCTGCTTCCAAAAGTGCGCCGGCAGATGAGAACTCTGCTCCCAAACCAAAAAGAGATGAGGTCGGTTGGCTCATGCGTGGACCTGCGAAGCCCCATGTGAATATGTGGAAGGCGAGTGGTGATGAGTGCCGTTAGCATCGTCCGTATGAGGGTCGGCCTGAGGAGTGATGCCCTTGACTTCAAACATGTTGATGATCGGGAGGAAGCGGACAAAGAGCAGGAAAAGGAATACGAAGAGACCTATCGTGCCGATAAAGAGAGTAATATCGACCCAAGTCGGGGAGAAGTAACCCCAGGAGGAGGGAAGAAAGTCGCGATGAATCGAGGTGACGATAATGACGAATCGTTCGAACCACATTCCCGTATTGGGGAACATCACGATGGCTAGGACGACCCAGGGGTTTTGCCGGCAGTACTTGAACCAGAAAAGTTGAGGAGCGGCGACGTTGCACGTGATCATCGCCCAGTACGCCCACCAGTAAGGGCCAAAAGCGCGATTGGTGAAGGCGTAGATCTCGAAAGGGTTGCCACTGTACCAAGCGATAAAGAACTCCATTGAGTATGCGTAACCGACAAGGGATCCGGTAAGCAGGATGATCTTACACATGTTGTCGATATGCTTGTCGGTGACGAGGTCGTGAAGGTGGTAAATCTCGCGGAACGGGATGAGAAGGGTGAGAACCATGGCGAAACCACCAAAGATGGCGCCTGCAACGAAGTAAGGCGGGAAGATGGTGGTATGCCATCCCGGAACGATGGAGGTCGCGAAATCGAAGGAAACGACGCTATGCACAGATAAAACGAGTGGAGTCGAAATTCCTGCAAGAATCAGATAGGTTTTTTCGTAGTGGGTCCAATGACGGTTTGAGCCGCGCCAGCCCAAAGCCAAAAGGCCATACACCATCTGACGCAGACGGGTGGTGGCGCGATCTCGAAGGGAGGCAAGATCAGGAATTAGGCCCAAGTACCAGAAAATCAGGGAAACGGTGAAATAGGTGGATACTGCAAAAACGTCCCAAAGGAGTGGGCTACGAAAATTTTGCCAAATGGCATTTGCATTCGGGATGGGGGCAAGAAACCAAGCCATCCAGACTCGGCCGACGTGAAAGGCTGGAAAGATTCCCGCACAAATGACGGCGAAAATGGTCATCGCTTCTGCGGAACGATTGATCGAGGTCCGCCACTTTTGGCGAGTGAGGAAAAGAATGGCAGAAATGAGGGTTCCTGCGTGACCGATTCCGATCCAGAACACGAAGTTCGTGATGTCCCAAGCCCAGCAAACGGGGACGTTCAAGCCCCATACTCCGACTCCAGTGGAAACAAGGTAGGTCAGCATTGCTGGCACCAATGTGGCCATCCCTCCGAAAACAATGGTGAGAATCCACCACCATTTCGGAGCACGTTCTTCGACGATTTGACAGACATGTTGAGTGATCCACGATAAAGGCCGGTGGTTGGATACAAGCGGTTGACGCTCCAAATAAGCCGAGGCTTGGGCAAAAGCAGCTTGAGAGGATGGGTTATCGGCTCTCATTCGTGGCTCCCTTGTTTCGAGTGAGCAGGAGTTTCGTGGAAAGCACCTGCGCTCTTTTCTGCGGAGTGCTTCTCCGCATGGCCGTGGACAGGTGCATAATGGGTACGGGCACCGGGCATCGCTGGGTTGGGATTCCGAATTTTTCCCAAATAGGTCAGTCGGGGACGAACATTCAGGTATTCAAGAAGGGAGTAGTTCTGGGGAAGTTCGCGCAATTTTTTCACTTCCGATGATTCATCCAGCAGATCACCAAAGACGATCGCTTCGGCAGGGCAGGCTTGCTGGCAAGCGGTTTTGAGAGTTCCAGTTGGAATTTTCAAATCGGCTGAGTCGCGAGCACGAACCCGAGCTGTGATCTTTGCATCTTCGATACGCTGAACGCAGAACGTACACTTTTCCATGACTCCACGCATCCGAACGGTGACGTTCGGATTCTTCTGGAGCTTAATCGTCTCCTCGGTCCCTTTGGGGGCGAGAGGTCCCCAATAGAGCTTGTCCAAGGCGCGTTGATTGTAATCGAAGAAGTTGAATCGCCGGACCTTATAGGGGCAATTATTCGCACAGTACCGTGTGCCGATACAACGATTGTAGGCCATCACGTTCAGGCCTTCTTCGTTATGAACTGTGGCATTGACAGGACAGACCGTTTCGCATGGTGCGTTTTCGCACTGCATACAGGCGATCGGTTGGGAGACCGATTCAGGCGCGTCGGGCTCACCCGTATAGTAACGATCTACCCGGATCCAGTGCATTTCACGGCCTTTCATGACCTGATCTTTTCCGACGATCGGGATGTTGTTTTCTGCAGTACAGGCCGTTACACAGGCGTTGCAGCCGGTGCAGGTTGAAAGATCCACCACCATGGCCCACTGGTGCTGGCCGTCTAATTTAGGATTTGGGTAAAACGTTTGATTCGGCGGGATGTGAGCGTCCATTCCAACTGTTTTCACCCAAGCAGGATTTTCCTTAAATTCGTTGACGGATGCCTCTCGGACGAGGTCGCGTCCTTCCATCACTTGGTGTTCCTGGGTGACGGCGAGTTCCTGAGTGCGCCCTATGCGTTTAAGCTGGAGTCCATTCGCCTGGTAGTCCGTGGTGGATGTTCGGAGTTGGTACGCATCAAAACCGGCACCCTTAGCGACAGGTCCACTCAGGTCTTGTCCGTATCCGAGGGGGAGACTGGCACTTCCATTGGCATGACCAGGAGCAATCACGATAGGGGCTTCGATCGTGCGACCAGCAAGCGTGGCTTTCACCACATCGGCGACGAGAATCCCTTTGATGATATCGTTTTTCAAACCAAGGGAGCGTGCGGTCTCTGGAGAAAGAAGAATTGCATTATCCCAAGTGAGTTTGGTCATGGGATCCGGCCACTCCTGCATCCAGCCATTATTGGCGTACCGACCATCATCCACGGCAGCCGACTGGATAAAGATAGCTTCGAGTAAGGCCGAATCTTCTGCCGGGGAGTTTTCAACTCGCGAAAGAAGTCCCGCGACAGCATTTAGATTTGCAACTCGGGATACGGGCGCAGGAGGCGGGGTCGCGAGAAAGCCTTCGCGGACAAAATCGTTCCAGCCTTGTTCAAGCTTGTCACCTGACAGGCCTGTTCGCTGGGTGAATGTTTCACGGATAAGGGAGGGTCCTACCGGGTTCGCTTGCCCAAGAATTCGGGAAAGGATTTCCAGCTGACTTGCCCCAGCCCAAAGAGGTTGAATCATGGGCTGGATCGAAAGATACGAACCGTCGACGGCCAAAGCGTCACCCCACGATTCAAGGTAGTGGGTGCCCGGAATCGACCAAGTCGACTGTTTGGAGGTGGCATTTGGAAGAGAGGAAAGGTGAAGAGTATTTGGAACTGAGGACTGAAGGGCCGCCCAATTCATGTCTGCAGGTGCATTATAGACGGGGTCTCCGCCAAGAATGATCAATGTACGAATGGTTCCACTTCGGATTTTTTCAGCAAGCTGTGTGAGCGTGGCCGATGTCGGCGTGCGTCGGGGTTGAACAAGAAGAGTTGTTCCAACGGAGCCAAGGGCAGAATTCAGCGCGAGGCCAAGTGCTTGGAGTGAGGCAGGAAGGCGCCGTCCAACAAGGAGAAGAGATCGGTTGCCGCGAGAAACTAGATCGGTGGCACATTCCCGGATCCAAGCTGGATCGACACCTTCCGGAAGAGGTAGGTCGGGAGACTGGCTGAGGAGAGTGTTAAGCTCAGCGCTGGGCTTGGCTGCACGGATTTGACGGGCAAGTTCGAGAAGGAAAGCCCCTGTTGCACTCGGACGAAGACGGAGGCGATGATCAGCCATCGTGCCGGTGAGGGAGAACCGAGGCTCTACGACATAGAGACGATTTGTTGAATCGGAGGGTTTGCGGGTTCGGCGGCCAGATGAAAATCCTCGAGTGTCAGAAAGATCTCCTTCGTCCGATCCCAGGAAATCACAATCGACGGCGAGAATTGTAGTGGCAGCGGAAAGGTTGGGGCGAAATTCGGTATTGTCACCAAAGACGAGGGCAGAAGCTTCGATATCTCTCCCTGGAGCTAGCGGCTCGTACGTGGCCCAGGTCGATTGCGGAAACTGACGCTGGAGTTCGGCTCGAAGTCTGTCTCGGGTGGGGGAAAGTTGTTCGTCGGCAAGAATTGCGAGGGAAGATCCAGAGGTTGAGGTCGATTCGGATCGGATTCGGCTGATTTCTTCATCCCAATCTGCGGTCGAGGCGTTCTTTCCATTCTTGGTAAGATGCTGCCGACGGGCAGGGTCATATAGATCGAGGATTGAGGCTTGGGCATGATTGTCGCTCGCGCCTTGGCTTAGGGGATGGAGCGGATTGCCTTCCATCTTGATCGGGCGTCCATCAAAGGTTGTGGCGAGAAGGGGCACGGCTCCACGACGGCGAGGTTGAGCTGTGGCAAAGGACATTTTTTTTCCTGGCACCACCCATTCTGGGGATTGGGTGAACGGAACGAGGTGAGCTTCGGGTCGGCGACAGCCGGAAAGGCTGAGCCCCGCAAGAGCAAGTGATGCTCCCATGAGTCTGATGAAATTCCTTCTTGAGAGGGGATCATTTTCCCATTCAGCGGCACCCGCAGGAAACTCGCGGTGTAGCCATTCTTCGAAATCAGGTGTCTTCGCGTATTCGCCAAGACTCCGCCAATAGGTACGTCCTTGAGAAGAGGAAGGATGATGGAGTGTGCGTTTCATGGTTTAGCGATGGCACCCACTACAGCTCACAGGCGGTTTTACATTCCACTCTTTGACAAATTTCTCGCCAAGTTCGCGTTGGCTTGTGCCCATGGGTGGTTCCCAATCCAAATTTGTAATCTGGTCAAGCGGGCGGAGATGGTTTTCCGGAGCCCTGTGGCATTCCAGACACCAACCCATGCTGTGAGGTTTTGCGTGGTAAACTACTTCCATGTGATTGACGTTGCCATGGCATGCGACGCAGCTGACTCCGCGATTCACGTGAACCGCGTGATTGAAATAGACGTAGTCGGGGGCTTTATGAATTCGGACCCAAGGGACTGGGTTGCCGGATTTCCAAGATTCCCGGACCGCAGCAAGCTTGGGGCTCTGGGATTTAATTTGAGTGTGGCAGTTCATGCAGGTTTGAGTGGGAGGGACATTGGAGTGGGAGGATTTTTCCACTCCCGTATGGCAGTAGCGACAGTCCATTCCAAGTTGATTCACATGGAGAGAGTGATCGAACGCCACAGGTTGTGTGGGTTGATAACCGACCCGAGTGTATTTTGGGGTGAAATAGTAAGACATTCCCGACACGACGCTGGCCACAACGACGGTGATGCAGACCAAAATTTTGATCGGCAACCAGTTGCTAAAGCGGGGAAATATGTTGGCCATGAGGAGTCAGTATGAATTTTTTCAAGAGTTGGGTTGAATTTCGTCGATATGTGAAAATGGAGATTCTTTTGTAGTTCATCAAGGATGCATTAGAAGTATTAACCTAAAGCCTGTGCCTATTAGTTTTGTTTAAGGCCTTTTTTCCCTCTGACTTTCGAAATGGAATCAAAGGCAACAGGAATTCCGATGGAAAACACTGGGGAAGGGGTTGAAATCTGGAAAATTCATTGGAGACTCAGCTCTATGCATAAGCTTTTCCCTCGCTCTGTTTCTCTCTTTTTCATTCTGGTCTTTATGGCCTTTTCCACGGCACACGCCGAAATCAGGGAAACGAGTGTTTGGTGGTTAACCCGAAATGTGAACATGTTCGGGCATGCGATCGACTTTATCTTCTATGTGATCCTTATTTTGACTGGAGTAACATTCGTCGGTGTCTTTTCGGTTTTGGCATATTTTTTGGTAAAATATCGCGCCCGCCCGGGTGTTCCCGCCATCCATAGCCATGGAAACAACACCTTGGAAGTGGTTTGGACCACGATTCCGGTGTTCATTTTTCTCGGTCTGGCCATTTATGGTAACGAAGAGTGGAGTCGGATGAGACGCCAGACCCCTCCGTCGGATGCGCTGCCCGTGGCCGTGGTGGGTGAGCAGTTCGGTTGGAATGTCCGTTATCCCGGCGCGGATGGAAAATTGGCAAAAATGGACGCCAAAAAGGTCAGTAAAGAGAACCCATTTGGCGTGGATCCAGCCGATCCCGCGGGTCTGGATGATTTCACGACATATAATGATCTCGTCTTCCCTGTAAATCGACCGATCCGGCTTTACCTCGGATCGAAGGATGTGATTCATGCTTTTTACGTTCCTGAATTTCGACTTTATCAAGACATGGTTCCTGGGCGGGTGTACGATTTTGTCTGGCTTAAGGCCGAAGCGACGGGCAAGTTTCAACTGGCTTGTAATCAGCTGTGCGGTCAGGGCCATTACAAAATGTTTGGCAAACTTTCCGTAGTGCCGGTACCTGAGTACGAATCTTGGGCGAAGGGGAAGGCTCCTGGGTCTGCGGTCACCGATGCAAGTTCAGTTACCCCAGTTGTTTTAAATCAAAGATAAGGAGATCAAACCATGAGCACTGCAACATTGAGCCACGCCGCTACCCATAACTCTCACGAACACACCGAACCCACAGGTTGGAAGAAATACTTGTGGTCGATGGATCATAAGGTCATTGGACTTCAGTATCTCTTTACCTCGCTCCTTTTTCTGTTCGTCGGGGGAGGTTTGGCTCTTCTGCTGCGTTGGCAGTTGGCATACCCGTCAACTCAAGTAATGCCGAATGGCGATGTCGGGAATCCTATCTCACTCGCGTTCATTAACCCGCAGTTTTATAACTCTCTCTTTACCATGCACGCCACGGTGATGGTGTTTCTTGTGGTCATGCCGCTCTTGATTGGTGCGTTTGGAAACTACCTGATTCCGCTCAAAATTGGGGCAGGGGATATGGCTTTTCCGTTGATCAACGAACTGTCCTACTGGGCCTATGCATTCTCTGGAGTGATTCTGATGGCGAGCTTTCTCGTTGCGGGCGGCGCTCCTGCTGGTGGATGGACTTCGTATGCACCGTTGAGTTCCGTTGCCGCCTATAACAACACTCAGATCGGCCAAAGCCTGTGGTGTGTGGGTATTTTTATCAACGGACTCGCTTCGATCATGGGGGCTTTCAACTACATCACAACGATTGTGAATATGCGGGCACCTGGCATGGGCTTCTTCCGGATGCCTCTTGCGGTCTGGGCGTTGTTTATTACCGCATTTTTACTCCTCTTGGCGGTGCCAGTTCTATCCGCTGCGGCAGCCATGCTCTTCTTGGATTTAAATTCTGGAACAAATTTCTTTAATCCTGCTCACGGTGGCCAGCCTCTTCTTTGGCAGCATCTCTTCTGGTTTTTCGGTCATCCAGAGGTTTACATCATGATCCTTCCCGCGATGGGTTTGGTAAGTGATGTGCTGGCAATTTTTGCGAGGAAACCCATTTTCGGCTATCGCGCCATGGTCTATGCGATGGTGGCAATCGGCTTTCTTGGATTTATTGTATGGGGTCACCATATGTTTGTGTCCGGGATGAATCTGGTTCTTTCAGCGGCCTTCGGCGTTTCGACCATGGTCATCGCGGTTCCTTCTGCCATCAAAACGTTCAATTGGCTCGGTACGTTATGGGGCGGGTCGATACGTTTTACGACCGGCATGCTGAATGCTCTGGCGTTCGTTCTGATGTTCGTCATTGGCGGTCTTTCCGGAATTTTCATGGCATCTACCCCAGTCGATATTTTTGTCCATCACACGTACTTTATCGTTGCCCACATTCACTACGTGTTATTCGGAGGAAGCATTTTCGGGATCTTTGCCGCTATCTACACTTGGTATCCAAAGATGTTCGGGCGCATGTTGGACGAGACCTTGGGGAAAATTCACTTCGCATTCACCTTCGTCTTCTTCAATCTCTGTTTCTTTCCAATGCACAATGTTGGCTTGGGTGGAATGATGCGTCGGATTGCCGACCCCACGGCGTACGAACATCTCCGAGCGCTTCAACCGATCAATCAATTCATCACCTTGGCGGCAATTGGCCTAGGCTTTTCCCAGTTTATCTTTCTTTGGAATTTCTTTCGCAGCTTGAAGCATGGCGCCCCTGCTGGAAACAACCCTTGGGAGGCGACAACATTGGAGTGGATGGTGGCTTCCCCCCCTGGACACGGTAATTTCGCAACAACGCCGACAGTTTATCGCGGACCGTATGACTATAGTGTTCCTGGGCATGCGCGGGACTACATTATGCAGCAAGAACCGCCGGCACCGGAATCGCCTGTAGGCAGGCCGAAACACACGGTCTCAGCGGGATAATGGAGGCGGCTTCTCCCTCCCGAGGTCTCTATCGCACGGCCTGTTTTCTGGTCGGAGCGATCCTCTTTTTAATCACCCTGGGGGGGCAGGTGACCACCCGCGTAGCGGGCATGGCTGTTCCTGATTGGCCAGGAACCTTTGGTCACAACATGTTTGTCTATCCTTGGTCGAGCATGACTTCTTCCATGTTTATTTTTTTGGAACACTCCCACAGATTGGTGGCATCAGGTGTTGGATTTATCACGCTTCTCGTTTCGACATGGGTGTTGCTAATTCAACCCAAGGGATGGGCCCGCCGCTTGGCAATTACTGCGTCTGTTCTGGTGGTGTTGCAGGGAGTTTTGGGTGGCCAGCGGGTAATTCAGGCCTCCTGGGTTCTTGGGTTGATTCACGGCTGTCTCGCACAGGGATATCTGCTGGTGGCGGGAAGTTTGGCGCTACTCTTATCTCCGTTCTGGGGCAGCCCTGGGCATGGAGATGATCTCGCACGTAGCCGTGCCAAGATGGTTTGGTTTCTGACAGGACTCGTTTTCACTCAAACCATTCTCGGTGCGTTGATGAGACATGGGGGTCCTGGTTACTTGTCGGTTCCGGATTTTCCTAAGATTTACGGTGAGTGGATGCCGGCTTTTTGGGATACAGCCGTCCTAAGTAGGATCAATCATTATCGTGCCACCGAGCTGCAATGGCCTGAGACGACGCAAACACTAATTTTTTGCCAAATTTTGCATCGTACATTGGGAATTTTGGCCGTGCTTGGCATTCTGGGGGGTGCCATCTGGAGTGTTCGATCGGCAATGACACCATCTTGGTGGAGTCGCGGAATGGTGGGCTGGGTTTTTCTGGCCGTCTCACAGGTTGTCTTAGGGATTTCGATTCTTTGGACAGGCCGCCTGCCTGAGATTGCAACCGCACATGTGTTGTTGGGTGCATCCCTGACCTTGATGGGGTGGTTGCTCGGATTAGCGTCCTGGCGATCCACGAAGGATCTCCCCTTAGCAAAAATGAGTCGACCCACACTCCGAAAGAGGTCGAAAAGGGAAGTATCCCAATGAATCATCCTCACGAGGTATTGACGGCTTCGAGAAGTCCGGCTTCAGGGATCCGTGCATGGCTGCAGGACTGGTCTGAACTTGCCAAGGCACGGCTAAGTCTGTTGGTGCTTTTGACCACACTGGTTGGCCTTTATTGCGGTGCAGCGGGTCATTTGGAGTTATGGCGGACTCTCTGCACACTCGTCGGTACCTCTCTCGTGGCTGCTGCTGCGGCTGTTCTGAATGAGTGGCTGGAGCGAGATCTCGACGCCAAGATGATACGGACGGCCGATCGGCCATTGCCGGCAGGCCGGGTCAGTCCTGATGAGGCTTTGATTGGAGGAGCTGCGATGGCAGGGATCGGTTTGGCTACGTTGTATTTTGGTGTTCATGCTCCTGCAGCATTCCTCGCTGCCGCAACACTGGCCCTTTACCTTTTTGTTTATACTCCGATGAAGCGGTGGACGGCTTTCAACACCTTGGTTGGTGCTGTCCCGGGTGCGATTCCTCCGCTCATCGGTTTTACTGCGGGTCGTGGCCGAATTGAGATGGAAGGCTGGGCCCTCTTTTCGATTCTATTCCTTTGGCAAATTCCCCACTTCATGGCAATTGCATGGCGCTATCGGGAGGATTATCGGCGGGCGGGATTCCGAATGTTGCCATGTCGGGATGAGGAGGGGAGGGTAACGGGTTTGGTTTCCGTGCTTTATTGCTGCGCCCTGCTACCCGCTTCGCTTTGGCCTGTATCATTGGAAGCTGCGGGATGGCTCTACGGAGTGGGAGCCGTTTCTTTGGGCTTAGGGTATACCTACTTTGCTGGAAACTTTGCCTTGAAGCCTTCTCCAACGTCGGCTCGGAACCTTTTTCTTAGTTCCATCCTTTATCTTCCTCTGCTTTTGATTCTCCTTGTTTCAGACTCCCGCTGATCATGACTCCCTTACGCAAAGCCAATATTCGGATCCTTCTTCTTCTTGTTGGAGGAGCCTTGATCATGACCGCTTTTTGGGTTTATTTCATTATCGCCAAAGAGCCAATTCAACCCTAAATCGAATCCCTTCATGACCACAACAACGATCCCTTCTAGTCATGCCATTCCGGTTTCTTCGGTTGGCCCACGCTTCACCCTTCCGAAATTCGGCATGTTGGTATTCTTGGCTTCCGAGGCGATGCTTTTTGCAGGTTTGATCGGTGGATACATTGTTTTGAGGATTGCCCAAGGCCAGGGGAATTGGCCACCGCCCGGGGCGCCTGAGATCGGGGTGAAGATTCCCCCTACCTTTCTAAACTGGGTTATGATTGCCAACACGATCATCCTTTTGTCGAGCAGCGTGACATACCATTGGGGGGAAGTTCGGATGCGAAAGGGGGGGAGCGGACTGATTGGTTACGCCCTCACTGCTTTATTTGGGGTGATTTTCTTGGGTGTTCA
>Ga0114963_10002573_pt1 | contig 12399 bp, 10 predicted proteins | sample C_131016_EF_Meta_FD_87019 | JGI IMG/M metagenome (GOLD analysis project Ga0114963, IMG submission 87019) | Freshwater microbial communities from Lake Croche, Canada to study carbon cycling - C_131016_EF_MetaG | ecosystem: Environmental > Aquatic > Freshwater > Lake | place: Lake Croche, Canada...
ACGCCCCAAATCATCTTCACCGAGTCTTCGAGAATGAGAAAGAGCGCGTACGTCACCAGCATCAGTACGGTTTCTTCCTCATCGCGGAGCGGTCGCAGAAACAGGCGCTCGAGCAGCGGGCCCAAAATGAGCCCGACCAGCGGAGCCGCCAGCAATAAGGGGAGGTAAACCCCCCACTCATTGCCGCCGCCCGCTGTCCACGCGCCACAAAGACTCACCGCCGCGTAGGCGCCCACCGTGTAGGTGGCGCCGTGCGCGACGTTGACGATCTTCATCACGCCATAGACCAGCGTGAGCCCGACGGCGACGAGGAACAGCCAGGCTGCGTAGATCGAGCCATCTAAAAAGATGGCAACCGCTTCAGTCACTGGAGACTTACTTCTTAAGACCCGAAGCGATCCAGTCGCTCGACTTCACGCCTTCGGGCGGGTTCACCTCGTCGGCCTTGAAGCGCTTGATGTTGGTGATCGTCAGCTCGCCCTTGACCATCTTCGTCATTCCATACGCGGTGTCTTGAATCGCTTGGTGACCTTTGGAATTCCGCATATCGACCCGACCACTCGGACCCTCAAAGCTCAAGCCCTCGAAGGCTGCAATGATTTGTTCTTGCGTCGGATCGGCGCCGCCAGCGGCCGCCTTGGCTTTTTCATAGGCGGTCTTGGCACCTAAAATCGCCTGCGCCATGTGGTACGACGCGTAGTTCGGTGGCGTGCTGTAACGGTCGCGATAGGTCGCCTGGAACCACTTGTTGATTTCGGTGTCCGGGGCAAACACGCTGTGCGGTCCACGGGCACCAATTACCGTGCCATCGGGGATCGATTTGCCCAGCTTGTGGATCGCAGTTTCGCCCGCCGACAAGACCACCATACTTTTCTTGAACAGACCGCGTGGGGCCGCTTGCAGAATCAGCGCTTCGAGGTCGCCGTTCCAGAAACTGGAGTGAATTACCTCCGGATTGGCCGCCATCAGAGCGGAAATCTCGGTGCCGTACTGTCCGGCAAAGAGCTTGGGCATTTGCGAAGTGACGGACTTGGCGGCTGGGAGCTTGACCTTCATGGTGGCTTCGAAGTCCGACCACGAGTCCTGGCCCCAGGCATAGTTCTGGTTGATGCCGGCGAAGGTCTTCGTCGTGGGCTTCACCTGGGCGACGTAGAGGCCTGCAGCGACACTATCCATCCCAGCGTGGGCGCCGGTACGGAATACATACTTATAGGCATTTTCCTCGAGCAGGCGCGGGGTGCCACAGTCAAAAATAACCGTTACTTTTTTTAGTTCTTCCGCGACCGGTGCCACCGCGAGGCAGTTGCCGCTCGAGATGTAACCGACCACGATGTCGACGTTCTGTCGCTGGACGAGGTTACGGTATTCGCTCACTTGCGTCGTGGTGCTGCCTGCCTCGTCGACAAACACGAGCTGCACCGGTGCGCCGCCGAAGCCCTTGGTGGCGTGGGGGGCTGGCACCTTGCCTGCATTCAGGCCTTCGACGAGGATCTCGGCCGCGTTGCGCGAAGGGATCCCGAACGGTCCCGCCGCAGGCCCGGACAGAAAGGTCACGACGCCGATCTTGACCGACTCGGCAGCCTGGGCAACCGGACCCGACAGCGCGGCAACCGCGGTCGACACGGCAAGGGTCAGTGTACGAAGGGAAAGCGATTTCATCGGGGTGTCTCCAGAAGGGACCGCTGACCGCATTCGCTACGGTCCGCGGTGAACTAAACAGCGGCGGATTGTAATCTCTGTGGAGGGCTCTAAACCGGCTTTGGCGGGCTGCGCGGGATTACCCTGAACGCGGTCATCGGCGGGGGTCAGCTTGGCGATTAGGGGCCCCTTGTTCGCGTCCGTTGTCCGCGTCCCTTGTTCGTGCAACTTGCTCGTGCCTTTTTCTATTCCGAGTACTCCTGGCTAGTGCCCGTGGCGGCGCGCCACCCAGTAGGTTGCCCCCTTCGGTCCATAACGCTCGGCGTGGGCTTGCTCGTTGTCCAATTCGAATGAATCCCCCGGCTGCAGGTGACGCGTTTCTTCGCCAACGGTAAGCCACATTTCGCCGTCAATCACCGTCGCGCGCACTGCAAACGGGTGGGTATGGAGCGGCAGCTCCTGGTTGGCTTCCCAAGTGCGCGCAACGACCTCGTCGAAGCCTTCGGCGTGGGCCGCCGCGGTGAACGCTTCAAATGAACCGACTGACATCCTGACTCCAAAAAAAGGTTCTAAACTGGATTGCATACGTCCCGCGTCCGGGCGGCTAGCGCTGACCGAGACGCAGTCCGTCGAAGAGCTTGCTGAGTCCCTGGGGTTGGGAGCGCCAGTATTGTTTGGGGGCCTCGACCTGAGCGCCGAGTTTGGCCGCTGCGTGCCATGGCCAGCGCGGGTTGTAGAGCATCGCGCGCGCCAGCGCGACGAGATCGGCCTGACCCGATTCGAGCACCGCCTGCGCCTGTTCGGGCTCGGTAATCAAGCCGACCGCGATCGTGGTGACCTCGGTCTCGGCCCGGATCCTGGCGGCCATGCCAACCTGGTAGCCGGGTCCGACGACGATCTTTTGTGCGGGTGAAATCCCTCCACTCGAGACATGCAGAAAATCGCAACCTTCTGCTTTAAGCGCAAGCCCCAGTTCAACGCTTTGTTCCAGATCCCAGCCACCCTCGACCCAGTCGGTCGCAGAGAATCGAACGCCAACCGGAATCCTGCTCGAAACCGCTGCGCGCGTGGCACTAAAAACCTCCAGCACCATGCGCAGGCGGTTCTTCAGCGCGCCGCCGTACTCGTCCGCACGCTGGTTTGCAATCGGCGAGAGGAACTGATGCAGTAAATAACCATGTGCAGCGTGCAGTTCGATCGCTTGCAGGCCGATCCGTTCAGCGCGCTGGGCGGCTTCTGCAAAGGCCTTGCGGATTCGGGCGATGCCCGCTTTGTCGATCATTTGTGGCGCCAGTTCGCCCGCACCGTGGGCGATGGCCGAGGGCGCCCAGCCAAGCCAGCCGCCCTCCTCAAGGCCGAGTTGTTGACCCCCGTTCCAGGGCGCTGCGCTCGAGGCCTTGCGCCCAGCATGACCCAATTGAATGCCGATCGGCATCGACGAGTAAGCACGCAGGCTCTCGAGTACGTTGGCGAGCGCGGCCTCATTGGCATCGTTCCAAAGACCCAAATCGCCGGGTGAAATCCGCCCGTCGGCTTCGACCGCGGTTGCCTCCAGGATCAGTAAGCCCGCGCCCGAGGCCGTCATCGCACCCAGGTGCATCAAGTGCCAGGGGGTCGCGTTGCCCTGCTGCGCGCTGTACTGACACATGGGGGCGATCACGATCCGGTTGGGCAGTTCGAGCGCCCCGAGCGTGAAGCGCGAAAACAGGAGAGGCTGGCTGGAGCTAGAGAGGGCCATGTGGGCGTTCGCAGTCAAAAGGATGGCAGGGGCTCGACGATCTCTAAGCGGTTGCGGCTTCGTGGAGCGCATCACCGAGCGCACTCACGAGCGCGTCAATTTGCGCGGGGGTCGATACGAAGGGCGGCGCGAGCTGCACGGTGTCGACTCCGAAGCGCACATAAAACCCCTTGCGCCAGCACGCCATGGCCACTTCGAAGGGGCGTCGTGCGGGCTCGCCCGGGTAGTGTGCGAGGGTGATCCCGGCGGCCAAGCCGATGTTCCGGATGTCGCTGACGTGGGGCGCGCCCCGCAGTTGATGAACCGCGGCCTCGAGAACCGGGGCCAGCGCTCGAACGCGCGCGGGTGCGTCTTCGCGCTCGAGCAGATCGATCGCGGCCAGTCCCGCGGCGCATGCCACCGGGTGGGCTGAGTAGGTATAGCCGTGGGGAAACTCGATAGCATATGAGGGGCCGCCCGCCGCCAGGAACGCTTGGTAGATGGCGTCCGTGGTCACCACGCCGCCCATCGGAATCGCGCCGTTGGTCACTTGCTTGGCGAAGTTAAGCAGGTCGGGTTTGACGCCAAAGGCCTCGGCTCCCGTCCATGCCCCGCTGCGGCCAAAGCCGGAGATGACCTCATCAAAAATCAGCAAGATCTGATGCTGATCGCAAATTTCGCGCACACGCTGCAAATACCCGACCGGGGGCGGGAGGACGCCGGCTGAACCACAAAACGGTTCGACGATGACGGCCGCAATGGTGGACGCATCATGCAGCGCGATCAGTTCGAGCAGAGCATCGGCGAGGTGCGCGCCCACCGCTGGCATACCGCGGCTGAACGCGTTTTCAGGGAGGACTGTGTGGGGTAGATGGTCGGCCGCGACCCCTTCGCCGTAGAGCTTGCGATTGCCGACCATGCCCCCCACGCTGATGCCACCGAAATTCACCCCGTGGTAGCCGCGGGCGCGACCGATCAAGCGGGTCTTGCTCGCCTGTCCGCGCAAGCGCCAGTAGGCGCGTGCCATCTTCAGCGCGGTGTCCGTGGCTTCAGAGCCCGAACCGACGAAAAACACCCGGTCAAGCCCCGCTGGCATATGTTCGGTAATCCGATGGGCAAGCTGGAACGCGCCCCGGTGGCCGAACTGAAAAGGCGGCGCGAAGTCCAGGGTGCGCAATTGCTGGGCGACCGCGGTGGCGATTTCTTCGCGGCCATGGCCCAGACCACACGTCCAGAGACCCGAGAGGCCGTCGAAGATGGACCGCCCAGCCGCATCCCGGTAAAAACAGCCGTGCGCCTCGGTGAAAATGCGGGGGTCGGATTTGAACTGTCGGTTGCCGGTGAAGGGCATCCAATACGCGTCGAGCTCGGCTTGCGAGAGGCCAGAGCTGCCATGCGGGTCGCTAAGTTCCATCGGTTGATCTGCCCTAGAGTGGATTGCGAAGGCTTGGGGTCCGTTTTTCAGGGTTTTTTCGCCGGTTTTTTGGCGCGGTTCAGTCGGGGGTCAGCTTGAGTCGGGTCGGCTGTCGACGCTCGACCGACCACTTCAGCAACGCCGCCGCGCGATAAAAACCGTGCGCGAACTTACCGTACGGCAAGGTGAGAAAAAAAGCCATCACGGCAGCCAAGTGGACGCACAACACCACCGGCAGCGCTGCCGAGTCGTGCAGCCCGTTGAGCGCCAACCCGCTACTGGCGACGAGCAATAGCAAGACGATGAAGGCGCGGTCCATCGGCGCATTGGCGGCGTCGCCGTGCTGCGGATGACGGTTCAGGTTTAACCAACCCAAGCCGAGCGTACCGACGACGATCGCCGCGCCACCACTCGCCCCCAACACTTTGGGCAGACTCAGCCAGTCGTAGGGCGCTGGCCACCCCAGCAGGTAGTGATAGACGGTCGCGACCGAGGTTGCCGCGAAGCAGAGCATGAAGCCGTAAAAGGTCGCATGGTGGAAGTGTCGCCTGGCGTGGGTGTAGCCGTCGTCGGATTCGACGCATCCCTCACCGTGGCCCCCGTCGAGGTACTTCAGCGTGAGCGCGTGCCGGCTGGCCTCGCCAATCGCCGCGCTGCTCGTGGCACCGGTGTTCAAGTCCCGCCAGAAGTGGCGCAGACCAATGCCGAGCGCGCTACACGCGATCAGGAACACGGGGGCAAATAGCGCCACCATCAGGTTGTGCGGAAAAATCGCATAAAAACTCCCGGCCTCGGGGGGAATCACTTGCCACAGCGTCCCTTGCGAGTGCAGTCCAAGCGCGAGAAAGAGGCCGAGCGCGGCAACCAGTGCGAGCGCCAGCGTGAGTCCGTTGCGCTGATAGAGTTGGCCGAGCGGGCCGGGCCATGCGTACTTTGCGTAGGTGGTTCGGCGCACACGCGCCATCGCTTGCGGAACGTTGACACCAAATGGATTCGGTGGCGCGTACTGGCAGGAATGCAGGCAGGAACCACAGTTGTGGCAGAGGTTGGCGAGGTAGTGAATGTCGGCCGAGGGAAAGTCCAGGCGACGGGTCATGGCTGGAAAGACCGCGCAGAAGCCTTCGCAGTAGCGGCAGGCATTGCAAATTTCCATTTGCCGGGCAACTTCGGCCTCGGCTTCTCGAATCAGAGTTTCAAGCGGCAGCATGATCAGATGTTGTTGAGATGCCCAGGGAGCTGCGGGCAGAACCGAGGGTGTGCGCGGCCAAATTGCGCGTCGCACGTGCGGCGGAAGCCCCGGCGATGCGGCCAAAAACGGTTCCGATCGTCATGCCCACCCCCGCGGTATAGCCTTTGCCCAGAACGTTTCCGGCCATGATTTCGCCGGCGGCAAATAGGTTGTCGCTGGCTTGACCGCCAAACTGAACCGCTGCGGTTTCGTCGACCTGCACGCCAAGGTAGGTAAACGTCACCCCGGGTTTGAGCGAGTAGGCAAAGTAGGGCGGCGTATCGATCGGTCGCGCCCAGTGGGTCTTTTCGGGGTTCAGGCCCGAGGTGCGACAGTCGTCGAGAATGGAATGGTCGAATGTTCCGGGTTGGCAGGCCGCATTGAATTCGCGCACGGTTTGCAGAAACGCGGCTTGCGGCAGGCCTAGCTTGTCTGCCAAGGCTGGCAAGGAGTCGGCCTGTTCACCCCGAAAAATGGCGGGCATGAAGCGGCCAATGGCTTTCGCATCGATGATGGAATGCGCGCGTTGGCGCGGTTGCAGCGCAATCAATCGGCCCCAGAGCGCGTAGCGCTTGGGCCAGAAGTCTTCGCCCTCGTCGTAGAAACGTTGGCCATGGACGTTGACCATGATGCCGAGCGAAACGCAGTCTACGCGGGTCGAAATGCCACCGTCAAAGAGCGGCGCGCGCGCGTCGATTGCGACCATATGGGCCTGGGTGGGGTCGCCAATCGCGTCCGCGCCCTGGGCGAGCACGTCGCGCAGGACTACGCCCATGTTGTAGCGCGTGCCGCGGATGGCAAATTGATCGGCGGGCCATTCGCCAAGCGCGTTCTGGCCCCACGCCTCGCGCTGCCAGGCGATGTTGGATTCGAAACCGCCGCTGGCCAAGACGCAAACCTTGGCCGCGATTCGGCGGCTCTCGGGAGCGGACGCGCCCGCGCTGGAGGCAAGGTGGGCGGCAACGAAGTGCCCGTCGCGCAATTCGAGCCGCTCGACGGCGGCGTCGTACCGAACCTCAACGCCGAGCGCCTGCGCGCTCCGGTAGTAAGCGTTTACTAGCGCCTTACCACCCCCCATAAAGAAGGCGTTGGTACGCGAGAGATGCAAAGTTCCAGACAGGGAGGGCTGAAAGTGAACCCCGTGTTGGCGCATCCAGGTACGGCAAGTCGCTGAATCGCGAATCACGCGGCGCGCCAAAACTTCATTGGTGATGCCGCCCGTGACCTTGAACAAGTCTTGCCAGAATTCCTCTTCCGGGTAGGTCTGTGTGAGCACATCTTGTGGCGCATCGTGCATACAGCGGATGTTGCGTGTGTGCACCGAATTGCCGCCGCGCCATTCCTTCGGCGCGGATTCGAGCATCAGTACCGATGCGCCCGCCTCGCGCGCCGTCAGCGCAGCACAGAGTGCGGCGTTGCCGCCACCGATGACGAGAACGTCCCAGGTTTGATTCATGATGTTGGCTTTGGCTTCTGCAGGGCATGCGCTGCCCAGACCTCAGCGGTCGGCGCAGCTTGCCGTGCGGTACAGTGATTCACAACGAAGAATGGGGGTGGGAGACGATGTTTCAAACGACGATCGCCGGCAGCTTGCCAAAACCGGGTTGGCTTGCCGAAACCGGGAAGCTTTGGCCGCGCTGGACCCAAGAGGGGGCCGCACTCGAACAGGCCAAGCTCGATGCGACGCTGCTGTGGATCAAGCTGCAGGAGGAGGCTGGCCTCGACGTGATCGGCGACGGTGAACAAGCGCGCCAGCACTTTGTTCATGGGTTTCTTGAGCAGGTCGAGGGTATCGATTTCGAGCACAAGGTCGAGATGGGAATCCGCAACGATCGTTACAAGGCGATGGTGCCGCAGGTGGTTGCCCCGCTGCGCCTGAAGGGCCGAGTGCACGCCGTTGAAGCCCAGTTTTTGCGCGCCCACACGCAGCGGCGCACCAAGTTCACCTTGCCGGGCCCGATGACAATTGTCGACACCGTCGCCGATCGCTTCTATGGCGACCGCGTGAAGATGGCGTTTGCGTTTGCCGAGTTGCTGAATGCGGAAGCGCTGGCGCTGCAGGCCGAGGGCATCGACGTCATCCAGTTCGACGAGCCTGCCTTTAATGTTTATCTCGAGGATGCCGCGACCTGGGGCGTTGCAGCGCTCGAGCGCGCCGCGCAGGGCTTGACGTGTACGACGGCGGTGCATATCTGTTACGGCTATGGCATCCAGGCCAACATCGACTGGAAAAACTCGCTCGGCGAGCAGTGGCGCCAGTACGAACAAGTTTTTCCGGCGCTGGCGCGCAGCTCGATCGACCAAGTGAGCCTCGAGTGTATGCATTCGCGCGTCCCCGCCGAGTTGATGGCGCTGTTGGCAGGCAAGGACGTCATGGTTGGGGTGATCGATGTCGCGAATGAGGCCATCGAAACGCCCGAAGAAGTCGCCGACACGATTGGGCAGGCCTTGCAGTTTGTCCCGGCGCAGCACCTCATCGCGTGCACCAACTGCGGCCTCGCGCCGATGCCGAGAGCGGTTGCGCAGGCCAAGCTCGAGGCCTTGGTGCGGGGCGCCGCACTGGCGCGTGAGCGTGCGCAAGGCGGCTGATCGAATGCTTGGGGGGTGACGATGGACATGCGCCAGCTGCGCTACTTTGTCCAGATCGTCGAGAGCGGCAGTCTGGCGCGGGCGTCGCGCCAGCTGTTTATCGCGCAGCCGGCGCTGAGTCAGCAAATGGCTCGGCTCGAAGAAGAAGTCGGGCGGCCGCTGCTGGTGCGCTCGTCGCGCGGGGTGGTGCCGACCGAAAACGGCGAGGCGCTCTACCACCACGCCAAGTTCATGCTGCGCCAGCTCGACCAAGCCGTGTCGGTGGCCCGCCAGGAGAGCACCGGCTTGCATGGAAGGGTTGCACTGGGGTTGGCCCCAACGACGGTGTGTCGCCTGGGGCTGCCGTTGCTGCAGCATCTGCGCGCGCGCTATCCAGGCGTTGTCCTCAATATCATCGAGAGCTTCAGCGGCCACCTCGAGCATATGACCCGCAATGGCCAGCTCGATTTGACGATTCTCTTTAGTCAAAGCGCAGCCTCGGAACTGAGCGTTGAACCATTGTTAGAAGAGGAACTATTCGTCATTTTGTCAGCCGATAACGCGATCGTTCCGGCGCACAAAACGGCCGTCACGCTGGCCGAACTGAGCGCACTGCCGCTCATCCTGCCGAGCCCAGGGCACGGATTGCGGCGTCGCATCGAACTCGAATTCGAACGGATGAATTTGGATTTGGAGACGGTTGCGGAAGTTGATTCGCTGCCCTTGCTGATGACGTGTGTGGCCAAAGGGATGGGCGTGACGATCAAGCCGATGTCCGCCGTGCATGCGCTCGGAGATCACCCACAGCAATGGCGCTGTCTGCGCGTTTCGGACGCCGCCATGCGGCGCGCAAATTATCTCTACAGCCTGGCGCCCGCAAAGCTCTCGCCCTGCGCCGCGGTGGTTCGCACCGAGTTGAAGTCTGTGGTGCGCGAACTCGTCGAGTCTGGCCAATGGCAGGGCGTCTCTTTGCCGGCCGCCGAGGCTGTCTAGGCGCGCTTTTCCGTCAAGCTTCTGCGGGCGTGCCGCGTTCATGCGCGGGCGCGCGCGGCGGCGAACTGACCCGCCCGCCGTCCCGACGCGAACGCCCAGGCCAAATGGTGGCCGTGGCCCTTTAACAGCAGACCACCCTGACCGGTCGAGCCAGCGGCGCGCAGGCCTTCTATCGGTTTGCCGTCGCCATCGAGGACGCGATGTTCATGGTCGACTCGCAGTCCGCCTTCAGCGTGGACAAAGACCGAGCGCACCGGCCCGAGCGCGATAAACGGCCCGTTTGCGAGTGCTGCGCGGCCTTCGCCGGCGGCACTGCTGCGCGCGAGGGCAGCGGGGTCCATGTGGAGCTTTCGCGCGAGATCGGCGATCGTGGGCGCCTCGTGAAACACGTCGGGGCGGTTGCGCCGATAGTCGTCGAGATAGGCGTAAGCAATTCCGGGCGCGGTCGAAATGAAATGGGGCCAGGCCTGGTAGCGTTGGGCGATCGTGTTGTCGAGCAGAATCCACCCCAGCTTGCCGGGTTGATCGGGCAGACGCAGCGCTGGGCGTTCGCGCTCATCGCTGAAACGTTCGCCGTGCTGATTCACGAGTCGCGCACCGTCGTCAAACAGGCTCGTCGCCGGTGCCAGCATTGTCGTTAGAAATTTCATCATAAATGGCCGCAACACGCTGGGCGGTACGTGTTCAAGCGACCATTCCATCGTGAGCGCCAGCCAACGCCACGGGGGCAGACGGCGCAGGAAATTTTCGCGCTGGGGGGCGATAAAACGGATCTCGGGCCCAAGCGCAAGATCCCCATTAAGGATCTTGGCGCCAAGCTGCTCGGCCATGCGTTGTCCGTCTCCGGTCGCAGTTGCGTTGACCGCGTCGACCTTGGCTTCTTGTGCGCCCATGAAACGACGCTTCAGAGCGGGGTCGCTGGTGAAGTCTCCCGCCGCCAGCACCACATCGCCCTTAGCGAATAGCGTCTTTCCGCCTTCCAGGACGACGCCGCAAACACGGTCGCCTGCCAGCGCCAGCTGTTGCACCCGTTGGGCAAGACGAATTTGCACGCCGGCGCGGCGCGCACGGCGCTCGAGGTGGTAAATGAATGAGCGCGAATTTGGCAACACGTTGTGCATCCGCGGCACGCGATGGGGCGGCTCCGGCATCGGCCCATAGAAGCAGATTCCGCTCGCCAGCAGCCAGTCGAAGGTCGCTGGCATGGCATCGCACAGCACCGCCCGCAGGCCTTCGTTGTCACGTGCAGCGAGCTCGCCGGCGAAGCCCGGCATGTCCGCGCAGTGGTCGGCCGGATGGTCGACAATCCCCTGGCGCCGTTGGTGTGGCGTTTGGCTCGCAGTGACCGAGCCAATCGACCACGCCGTAGTGCCCCCAAGCGCCTGGTTTTTTTCCAGCAGGACCGTGCGCGCACCCGCCTCAGCAGCCTCGATCGCGGCGGCAAGGCCGGCGCCACCGCCGCCCACGACGATCACGTCCACGGTTTCCATGCGTGCGCTTGCTGGGCTCCGGAGTGGGCGCAGGGTGGTTTGCGGGGGCGGACGGTGCGGCTTTAGATCAGGCCGCCGTTGGGCTGGATGATCTGGCCGTGGACCCACGACGAGGCGTCGGAGGCCAGAAAGCGCACCACCGCGGCAATTTCGTCTGCCGTACCGATCCGGTTGAACGGGCTCATCGCGGCCGAGCGTGCTTTGGCCTCGTCGTTCTTGCCAAAGCGGAACAGATCGGTGTCGACAGGCCCGGGTGCCACGGCGTTGACGCGGATTTTCCGCGCGGCGAGCTCTTTGGCCATCGAGCGGATCATGCATTCGACCGCGGCCTTGGTGGCACTGTAGGGCCCAAGACCGGGGGCTGCATGGCGCACCAGCGAGGTCGTCAAGGCGAGGATGGCGCCGCCGTCGGCGACATGGCGAGCAGCCTGGGACAAGATATTGAAGGCGCCGACGATGTTGACTTCGACCAGCCGCCGAAAGTCTTCCGCCGGGAATTGCGCCATTGGGCCCGGCAGCGTGTTGATGCCCGCGTTGGCGAGAACGCAGTGGGGCGCACCGCCAAAATCGGCTTGTGCTTGCGCAAAGAGTTGGGCGACCGAGTCGGCGTCCGTGACATCGGCCTGGTATGCACGCGCGCCGCTCGCTGACAGCGTGGCGGCGAGGGCATGGGCGGCGTCAGCGTTTTGCACGTAGGTGAAAGCGACCCGATAGCCGTCGGCGGCGAGGGCCTGCACGCAGGCGGAGCCGATTCCGCGGGAGCCACCAAAGACGATTGCGAGAGGGCGAGACATGAGCAGAATTCCTCGTTGGATTAAGTGCGATGGGGCTTGCCAAAGATGGGTTCTTTGTAGGGGATCGGGGGCAGCTGCCAAGTTCCGGTCGAGGGGGGACGAACGTTGGCGTCGACGTGGACGTCGATCACGCAGGGGCGTCGTTGTTGCAGCGCTAACTCAATCGCAGCTGGCAATTCGCTTGGGCGCGTGACCGTCATCCCAGCGGCGCCGCAGGCCCGCGCCCAGGCGGCGAAGTCCGGGTTGTAGGCGGCGCCGGTCTCCCCATGATAGAACGCGGTGCCAATTTCACGGCCGTCAAACAAACCGTACTGCAGGTCGCGGATCGCGCCCCAGGCAAAGTTATTCCAGATGATCCAGACGACAGGCAGGTTGTACTCGACAGCCGTGCACAACACATAGGGCGCCATGGTAAAGCCGCCATCGCCGACCACCGCTACAACCGGTCGCTCGGGCGCTGCCAACTGCGCCCCAAGCGCGCCGCAGACGCCGAAGCCCATCGATGAGTATCCCCAGCTGTTGAGCATGCTCTGGGCACGCTTGGCTTGCCAGAATTG
>Ga0114963_10002574_pt1 | contig 12391 bp, 11 predicted proteins | sample C_131016_EF_Meta_FD_87019 | JGI IMG/M metagenome (GOLD analysis project Ga0114963, IMG submission 87019) | Freshwater microbial communities from Lake Croche, Canada to study carbon cycling - C_131016_EF_MetaG | ecosystem: Environmental > Aquatic > Freshwater > Lake | place: Lake Croche, Canada...
AAAGACACGCTTCTGGAAGTCCTGGATATCAATGTCGATACCGATGTTGAAGAGGACGAAGATATAGAACAGACCCTGAGCGAGATGGGCGAAGGAATTGTCGAGACGATGGTTCATGGCCCGCGCGCTCTGGCAAACGGTCGTCCTGACCCGCAGTGGGTGCGTGGAACGTGCCCGGAATGCGGCGATGAGCTTGTCTCCAACCTGTACTATATCGGCGGCAAGGGCTACCTTCTTGTCTGGGAATGCTGGAGCGGATTGGGTGAGCGCCCCTCCTGCTGCTATCGCCGTGTCCTGTAATAGCCGCGGCAGAGAGTGAAAAGATAGGGAGTTAAGAGATAGAGAGATGCACGAAGAGATGGCGATTGTCACCACCATGACCCCTGCCAGCGCAAATAATCGCGAGGGGGGAGAGCGGGAAGTAGCGCGTGAATTGACGCGCGTTCAGATTTACAAGCATGTCACCCGCGACCGTTTACTGGAAATAAATGACATGCTCAGTCTGGAACCGCGCCGCAGTAAAATTGCATTCACCTTACTGGAATTCGATGAAAACTACCGCGTGGCGACACGGGTGCGGCACTACGCCGACGCACCGGATTTCAAGCTGGTCTGCTGGGACATTTTGAACAACTGTTTCGATGAATGGACAGACCACAAAGGCACTCCCCATGAGGATATTTTGCAGGCGAGAACGATGACCCTGCGTAAAGACTCGAAGTACCGCCAGCCATTCGTCATCAAGATTGATAACGGCATCGGCGAGACCATGCCGGGCGGAGCCGTGAAGATGGTACGGGAGATCGACTCGCTGACGCTTCTGCTTTCGGAACGCGATGCCCGTCGGTTAGCGCAGACCGTTCTGGACTATATTCGCGACTGGGAGACAATCAATTTCCGTAAACGTCAGGAAGCGCAAACGGTTCTTGTTTCTTTACCAGAACAGATGGAACATTCCGCCCCTGCTTCGTCGTCTGAGAATAGGAAAATTGCGACTTCTACCGGCGCTTCCAGAGTTACGACAGAGGAAGAAGAACACACACCAAAATCACGACGGGGCAAGTTGACGTCCGTTGCGTGAATTACAGAAGAAAAAGTCGCTCCGAAAGGAGCGGCTTTTCGTGTATGTACGCTCTATAAAACGGTGAGATGCCCCTTTCGAGGAAGGGTGTATCCATTCGCAACCACCTTCCCCCATCTCCATCCGACGACTGCAATCGTCTTGTTTACAGATGAACGCTTGATTCTTTTTCGACGACGGGTATAATCAACACAATGGTTCCCCGAAGGTTCGGGGACGCTTCGGAGGAAAATATGCCCTACGTTATCGCCGAGCCGTGCGTCGGCGTCAAGGATAAAAGTTGCGTCGCAGTCTGTCCCGTAGACTGCATTCACGGCGGCGACGGTGACGATCCCCAGCTCTACATCGATCCGGCGGAGTGTATAGACTGCGGTCTATGCGAGCCCGAATGTCCCGTGGACGCTATCTTCATGGAAGATGAAGTTCCGGCAAAATGGAAAAATTTCATTCAGTTAAACGTGGACTTCTACAAAAAATAATCGGATTGACGCATTAACGCTCAACTTAAAGCGGTTCTTTTCTCTGATATGACAGGGTAAAGAACCGCTTTTCCATTTCGGACGCAATTTGCACCTTCTGTCTATAAACGCTTTATATGATGAAAGCTTTATAACAGTAAAAAGTCGAAAATCAAAATGGAGCCAGTGACGCCAGAGACTCTGACCGCACGAATTTGTGTACGGACGTATGAATTGGATTCGTTCGGGCATGTTAACAATGCCGCTTACCTGAACTATCTGGAGGAAGCTCGCTCCGAGTTTCTCAAACGGATGGGACTATCTTTTCATGATTTCGCCCGATATGGAGTCCAACTGGTCATCATGGAAGCGCACGTCTATTACAAATCTCCAGCGCGATACGGCGACGAAATAGAAATAACGGCGACGTTCCGGGACGTGCGTCCCGCTTCCGCCTTTATCGATTACACTCTGACTGAGATTGCCAGCGGTAGATTGATCGCTACCGCAATCACCAGAGGAGCGTTTGTGGACGCATCGACGGGTCGTCCGGTTCGCGCTCCGGAATCTTTTCGAAGCGCCTTTACAACTTTTTCGACAGCCCCGTCCCCCTGACTCCGCCGGCGTATGCGCCCAGAAGCGTACAAAAATCCTACGCCGCGAGCCAGCGGTAACCATTTGCGAATCTGCAGGGTCTGCAATACATGAAAAATACCGATACTGTTACTGCGCCTCCCGATTGCGTCCTCTCACGTGCAGAAAAGATCCCCCCGCCGGACAGCAGGGGACGACGGATCGCCATGTTTCCTCTGACACGGATTATTCTGGCGTTTCTTATTATTGGAATAGCGGCGCTGATCGGACAAAGCCTTCCCCTCGCCATTCAAAAATTATTACTTCTGGCGAACAAGGAATTACCGACCTTTATTTCTCAGGTTCTATCCGCCGCTTTCGCTCTATCAGCATACCGTTTTTTTGTTCTGCTCCTCGAACGGCGATCCCCTTCGGAAATGGATACGATGGGGTTGATAAAAGAACTGGGGACGGGTCTTGCGCTCGGCGCAGGGATTATGACTGCGATAGTTGGGATACTATGGTTGGCGGGAAGCTACCATGTCATAGCAACGAACCCTGTCTCTATACTTTTACCCATCATCGGCATCAGCATCATTTCGGGCGTCGTGGAGGAAATTCTTTTTCGTGGCATCATTTTTCGCATCACCGAAGAAAGCATGGGTACAATCTTTGCACTTATCGTTTCCTCAGCGATTTTTGGCTTTCTCCATGCTGCAAACCCTGGCGCGACATGGTTTAGCTCTCTTGCCATCGCTCTGGAAGCGGGCTTATTACTGGGGATGACGTTTGTCCTGACCCGACGCTTATGGTTATCTGTGGGAGTCCATGCAGGATGGAACTTTACGCAGGGCGGAATTTTTGGCGTTCCCGTCTCCGGGACTACCGTCAAGGGACTGCTTGTCCCGCGTATTACCGGACCGGAATGGTTGACCGGAGGAGCGTTCGGAGCGGAAGCCTCTGTTATCGCGATCCTTATTTGTCTTTCCACTTTCGCCGTGTTGACCTTTTTTGCCGCTCGTCACTCCTATTTCATCAGGCCGTTCTGGAACCGAACGCGCCCGTCAGACCGGACGCACGATGATGGTATAGAGACAACGGGATAAACCCTTATATGTTTCCTTAATTCGCATTTCGGGTACAATAGAAACTCATACCTACCATCAAGGAGCAAACTCCCTTTGTCTATCCTCGTTATCGGCGGAGCGGGCTATATCGGTTCGCATACGACGTTGACCCTCAAAGAGCGCGGCTATCAGCCCATTGTCTTCGATTCACTGGAACTCGGACATCGTAAAGTCATTGAAATTCTGGATGTCCCATTCGTGCATGGAGATTACGGCGACCTTGGCGCGTTGAACCGCACTATTAAAAAATACGATGTGGATGCCGTAATGCATTTTGGCGCCTATGCGTCCGTGGGCGATTCTGTTGTAGACCCCGCCAAATATTACGAGAGCAACATTGGTAGAGGATTGGTACTGCTCCGCGCCGTTCTGGACAACGGCATCAAGAATTTTATTTTTTCCTCCTCCGCCGCGACGTATGGCGAACCACAGATCGTCCCCATTCCGGAAAATCATCCCCAGAAAACGACCAATCCTTATGGGGAAACGAAACTGATGTTCGAGCGCATTCTGCGCGACTATGACCATGCCTTCGGACTGAAATCGGTATCGCTCCGCTACTTCAATGCGGCGGGCGCCGATGCCGAAGGACGATTGGGCGAAGACCATACGCCGGAATTACACATCCTGCCGCTTGTCATTGACGCCGCGCTAGGACGTCGCCCCGATATCAAGGTCTTTGGAACGGACTGGGATACCCGTGATGGCTCCTGCCTACGGGATTTCGTCCATGTCTATGATCTGGCGGACGCGCATATCCGGGCCCTGGAATACCTCAAAAAAGGTGGTTCCACTACCGCCTATAATCTCGGAAACTCTTACGGAACTACGGTACTTGAAGCGATTGCCGCTGTGGAAAAGGTCTCCGGCAAGAAAGTCACGGTCGTCCCTGCGCCGCGTCGCCCCGGCGACCCCGGACGCCTCGCCGCATCCTGTGATCGTATTCGTGAGGAACTCGGTTGGGATCCCAAATATCCCGATATCGAGACCATCATCGCACACGCCTACAAATGGCGCGAGTCGCACCCCAACGGATACAACTCCTGAAAAATGGCTCACATTAGTCCCGGAAGTGAGAGCGGCGCTTCCGGGACCGTTCCGCAGTCGCCTCTATCCGCCTCGCCCTGGTATAACCGTGACCGAAAATCTTACGGCTTCTAAACGGTCATTTGCAAATAACTCTCATAGCGACGCTGCTGGATTTCCCCCCGCTTCAATGCGGCGCGGATGGCGCACCCCGGTTCATTTCGGTGTCGACAGTTCGGAAATTTGCATTCCCCCATCAGAGGAAGCATCTCCGGAAAATTGAAGGCGATGTCCTCGGTGGGAACGGCCCAGAATTCGATTTGGCGCCGACCGGGTGTGTCCGCAACCCATCCGCCGAAGTTCAACCGCAACAGTTCCGCTCCGACCGTCGTATGCCGTCCCTTGAAAGTGACCAGACCGACATCGCTGACGCGCAGTTTCAGACCGGGTTGTATAGCGTTCAGCAAGGACGACTTACCGACCCCCGACGGTCCACAGAAAGCGGATATACGCCCTTTGAGACGCTCTTTAATATCTTCGATCCCCTGCCCCGACCGGGCGCTGACGGCAAGGACATCATAGCCAACAGCGCGATAAGAATCTGCGATTTCTTCGAGTTCGGCAGGGGGGGCGAGATCGGCTTTGTTCAGCACGATCAGAATATCGAGTTCGGCATCCTCGGCAAGCGCCAGAAAGCGATCTAACTTATAGAGGTCAGGACGAGGTTCGGCGGCAGCGAAGGTGATTATGACCAGATCGAGGTTTGCTACCAGAGTTTGACGTTCCCGTTCATTACCGGAACGCCGTGTCAGTGCGGCGCGACGCGGCAATACCATCTCGATAACGCCAGTTTTACCGGATTCTTCTACAGCGATTTCGACCCGGTCTCCGACTGCAATGGGGTCTGTCTCTTTGAGCTTTTTGACTTTTTCGACACGTTGGCGACGGTTCGGGCTTTCCGGGTAAGTTAAATTCTTTTTCAGATTTCCGCGTAACTTGCAGGCGTAAATTCGCCCGGTATCGGTTTCGACGGTATAAAAACCGTTTCCCGCTCTGGTCACCACACCTTCACTACGTTCCTGAAAAATCTCTCGCAGTTCAGGAGCCGCTTTAAGTTCACGCATACATTAGTAGCTTTCTCCTGTCACGGAATGAATTGCGCTCACTTACAATCGGATTAAGAAGGAACTTATTCGATATATAAACAATCACCGATTGAGCGAATTTCCTGCAACAGATAAAAAAAGTTGAGTTGCGGAAACAAAACATCCCCTGTAAAGCAGTATAGCATAATTGCACATTCCTTACCGAGACTTACAGGACAACGCGTAACGGAGCGAGCGGAGCGTTCATGGGTTCAACCAGGTTCAAAACAGTTCAACGGAAATCTCAAGGCGGCGCCAGACGCGTCGCGCTTATTGTTACGCTTCTTTGTAGCGCGGCTCTTGCGGTCCTGGGCGGACTGGCATTCCGTACCATACATAATATTGGCGGAGAAGGCGGGGCGAAATCGGTCATTGAAACGTTGCGTGATCCCCGCGCCAAATTCCCAGCAGATAAGAGTCGTATAAACATTATAGTCTACGGTAAGGACTACGACTACGACTCGATGGGGAATCGCTTTACACAGGGTTCTGGACAGGGTCGCGGATCGCGCACAGACTCCATCGTTGTCGCATCACTGGATCTGGACCGTAAGACGATCTCCCTTCTTTCAATTCCTCGTGATACCCGAATTGAGGGAGAGGACGGTAAAATCGGAAAAATTAATGCCGTCTATCGAAACCATGGTCGGGAATCATTCCTCAAGACCGTCACGAACTTGCTCGGAGTTGAGCCCGATTACTATGTTGGTATCAAGTCGGATGCCATGGGTAAAGTTGTAGATACTCTGGGCGGAGTGGAAGTCGAGACGCTGGACGCCATGGAATACGTGGACGCTCATGCGGGTCTCCATATCAACCTGCCCAAAGGAAAACAGGTCGTCAATGGAGAGCAGGCTATTGGCTTCGCCCGTTTCCGGGAAGCGGATATCTACGAACGCGATGAGAAGGGTATGCCCATCTATCTGGGCTATAAAGACCGTGCGGGAAACCCTGTCTTCAAACGACGTTCAAAAATCGTCCACTCAGAGGAAGAAGGCGACCCTCGTCGTATGGCCCGCCAGCAGCAACTCATCAAAGCGATGGCGAAGCGAGCCACCTCAGGCGCGAACCTTTTTCAACTGGATCATCTGGTCAATGTCACTCTGGAGCAATTAGAGACTAACCTTGACCGCATGCAGATTTTCGCAATCGCCGCCCTGTTCCGAACCGCAAACCCGGACTCCATTGTCACCGGGACGTTACAGGGGCACGGCGAGATTCGCGGCGGCACGTATATGGTTATTCTGGATAAAGATAAGAAAAAGGCGGCGGTAGACTGGTTACTCAAGGGCGACGAGACCGCTGCCAATCACCTGACCGTCGTCTCCGTAGAGAATGCCACGGAAATACGCGGCGCGGCGCGGCGCGTGGGCGATTTGCTGAAACAGGAAGGGTTCGATGTCGCTCACATGGGAAATGCCACCCACGCCTCGACAGCGGTTACAGGAAGCCCAACTCCCCCTTCCGGCGCGGAATCGACACGGATCATTTATGTCAAAGCCTCTTTCGCCCAACGCGCCCAGCGCATCGCTGAACTGATCGGTGGCGGGATGCTGGAAAAAAGCCGGGTTCCCGACCATGCCGGCGTCGAAGGCTACGAACACGAGCTTTCCGATATCCGCGTGATTCTGGGGCGCGATCTCGCGGTGAAATACGCCACGCTTGTCACCGAACGCTGAGCGAGGTTCGGTTTACGGCCCCGTCAGATCTAACATTAACGATCTGGCAATACGGTACAATACACCATGAATCCAGTAACTCAGACCCAGTATCGTGCGGTATTACTCTTCGGCGCACCCGGTTCCGGTAAAGGCACGGTGGGAAAGGCATTGGGAGCCATTCCCGGATTTGTCCATGTCGCCTGTGGCGACCTCTTCCGGATGCTGGACACACAGACCGCTCTGGGTCGGGCGTTCATGGAGTATTCCTCCAAAGGCTTACTCGTTCCGGACGAGATTACGGTAGCCATGTGGAAAGATTCCATCGACTCGATGATCGCGGCGCACGCCTTCGTTCCGGATCGGGACACCCTGGTTCTGGATGGCATTCCGCGCAACGTAGCGCAGGCAAAAGAACTGGAGCCTTTCCTGACCGTCATTCGTATTCTGCATCTGGTGTGCTCAGATGAAAATCTGATGTTTGAGCGGATTCGCCGTCGAGCATTGAAGGAGAACCGGTTGGATGACGCTTCCGAAGAGGTGATCCGACGCCGATGGGAAGTGTATGACTCAGAAACGCGACCCGTTCTGGAACACTATTCGAAAAAAATCGTTACTCAAGTGGAAGCGTCCGGGTCACCCTTACAGGTAATCCATACCATTCTGGGTTATATGATTTATGATTCCGCCCAGACTCGTATTTAGAACAAATTACAGGAAGTCTCATATCGCGCCAATGCCGCATCACACGACAATGACGAGACTCTTACCCCAGGGGTCGAAAAGAATCGTGCGTTGACGATAATTCGCTCAAGGACGAGCGTTCGGCGTACCCATCACACAGGATAGGTTTTGGGTTGATCGAATTACTCATTGTCATTGCCAATTATTGCTATTTGAATGGTCATGCCCGGTCGGTCAAGCGCGAAGTGTTCGTTCATGAACTTACTCCGGAAGACCAGAATCTCCTTATCGGCGTCCGTTATATCGGGGATAAGTGGATGGTACGCGAAGAGTAACTCCGGAATAGTTGAGAGGATTCAGCGATAACGGAAAACGAACGTCCCGAAAGCATTATTCCTGTCACCAAGCGACGAAAACCGCATATTTCGGGCTATACTATATAAGACGGTAACCCTGTCGCTTGATACACATATGCCCATCTTCGAATTTAAATGCAACGTCTGTAATAATCCCCGTAAATTTTCGGTTCTGGTAGGAGTCGTCGCGGATTCAGCGCCCCCCGTGTGTCCAAAGTGCGGCAGTCAGGATGTCACCAAGACGGTTTCACGCTTCGCCCGTATTCGCTCTGAAGATGAATCGATAGACTCGCTCGCCGACCGCGCTGAAGGGATCGATGAAAATGATCCTCGCGCCATGCGCGGTTTAATCCGCGATATGGCAAGCGAAATGGGAGACGATATAGACGCCGACGAATTTGAAGCTCTGATGGAAGATTCCGCAAATGATGGCTCGTCAGGCGAAGATGATTTCTGAGACAGGAAAATGATTCAGGCGGATTCCCCTGTCGTTCATCTACGGCATACCGGGACTGCTCAAAAAGGTTGGAGGACTAAATGGCTTTCGGAATAGCGCTGGTCGGGTTACACCACTGGTATACAGCTTTTGGCGTTGTGGACAATGTGAATGCTGCAGAAAACGCTTCGCTGATCGGGTTGGCGGAGTTGCGTCCGGAACGGTTGGCGCAGGCGCAGGAACGCTTCAAAGATCATACGGTCACGGGAAACGCCGACGAGTTGATCCATGACCCGGCAGTGAACCTGGTAGCCCTCTGCTGTTCGACCGCACAAGCGCCGGAACTGGCGACCCGTGCGCTCCGCGCCGGAAAGCATGTCCTCTCGGTGAAGCCCCCGGCGCGAACGCTGGCGGAAATGGAAGCGCCGCTTCTGGCGGCGAAGGAAACCGGCAATTTTTACGGCTCTTTCGAGTGCCTGCAACGGCTTTCCCCTCGCGCTCAGATTTTGCGGGAGTTGATACAAAGCGGCGTCATCGGAACGCCCATGGCGTATTACCAGATCGGGCATGGCGGGTTGCCATCGCCATGGCCCGGCGAAACTGGCCCATCCTGGTGGACGGACGCCGCACAGGTTCCCGGTGGAGCATGGATCGATCACTCTATCTACTCTGTCGATCTCGCCCGGTTCGTTTTTGGCGGGGAGATCGTTTCCGCCAACGGAATTATTGAAAACCGTGTCACTCCCGGTCTGGCGCTGGAAGACTATGGCATTTCCCTGATGCGGCTAAAGCCCGATAATGGTTCGCCGTCCGTCAGTTTGATATTCGAGGACACCTGGTCGGCGAAGCCGGGATTCGGCGTCCATCGCAACGAAATTATCGGGACGGAGGGGCGCATTACCGGCGAGGGTAACGAATGGGTCGTCTCGAAACCGGGAAACGATGTCAGTCGTCACGTGATTCCGGACGGGCCTTTCTTCAATGTCGGGCCTTTTGTCACTGCTCTGGAAACGGGAACATCTTTACCCTTCGGTTCCTCGGACGCCCGCGCTAACCTTGCCGCCTGCCTTGAAGTCTATAACTCGACTACTCATCATTGATAACGGGAAAGGATGCCGCACGTAATTCGTTCGGCATCCTCTTGTTATAGAATTATTACTGGATAATAATGGATGAGCGGATCTCTATTAAAGTAATCCTCTTCACCTTCCTCAAGGCATTTAAAATAAGCCAGGCAGGAACTCGGCGCAATAGCGCCTAATTTTTCACCAGCAAATTTAGTCGCTCTGGCGATCATAGTCGAGCGTACAGACCGGAATATTACATTTTGACTCCTTCTGATTTACTCCCATCAATGATTAATGCGCCGTTCGAGGCGAAGAAGACTCTACGGATTGGTTTTCTCGGCGTTGGCGGACGGGGCGGCGGCCTACTGGGTGAAACATTGGCTGCCGGGCGATTGCTGGCGAAATCGGATGTCAACGTTCAGATAGCCGCGATTTTCGATACCTCGGTGGAGCGGGCGCGAGCAGCGGCGGCGCGAGCGGAAAAGGAAACCCAGATAGCCCCGCGAGTCGAAACGGCGGATTTCGGTTCGATCCTGTCCCGTGGCGAATTAGACATGGTCGTTATCGCCACACCCTGGGACTGGCATGTCCCGATGGCAATCGCAGCAATGGAGCATGGCATTCATGCCGCAGTGGAAGTGCCGGCGGCAGTGACGCTGGAAGATTGCTGGGCGCTCGTGGACGCTTCCGAACGTACTCGACGCCACTGCGTCATACTGGAAAACTGCATCTACGGGTATGAAGAACTGTTGATGTTCAACCTTTCGCGGATGGGCTATTTCGGAACGATCACACACGGCGAGGCCGCCTATATCCACGATCTGCGAGACCTATTGCTTGCCGAGCATAGTGAGGGCCTCTGGCGACGATTCCCGCATGTAGAACGCAAAGGCAATCTTTATCCCACTCATGGGCTGGGACCGATCGCCCGTTGTATGGATATTCACCGGGGCGACCGCTTCACGCGCCTTGTTTCGATGAGCAGCCGGGAAGCATCCCTGACCGAATACCGCGATGCGCATCTTTCTCCCGATGACCACCGCCGGGCGGAGAAATACCAGAACGGCGATATGAATACGTCGCTCATTCAGACCGCTCTGGGTCGCACTATCCAGCTTCAGCATGATGTCACCACGCCCCGACCTTATAGCCGTGGCACTTTGTTGCAAGGGACTCAGGGAGCGTTCCGTGACTTCCCGGCGGGCGTCTACAAGAACGGCGAAGGCGATCATGTCAACTGGATGCCACTCGAAAAAGTCAAGGAGCATGAACACCCGCTCTGGCGCGATATGGGACAACTCGCCAAGGATAGCGGAGGACATGGCGGGATGGATTTCCTGATGATGTACCGCCTTCTCTACTGTCTTGCGGAGGGTCTCCCGCCCGATATGGATGTCTACGACGCCGCCGCCTGGAGCGCTCCCGGTCCCCTTTCCGACCAGTCGCTCGCGGAGGAAAGCCACCCGATAAACTTCCCGGACTTCACGCGGGGAAGGTGGAAGGACGCGACGCCCTAGTTTCTCGCCTCATACTTTTGCGCCCGCCTGACAAATCCAATATCCGTCATTCCGAGGACGTTTTCCGTCAGGGGAACATGTACACTCTCTACAGAGCTTGTTCCCCTATGATTGACATTCGACCTGCGACCTCAATGACATTTGAGACGCCTCCGCCACCGGTGGCGGAGCGTCCGATGTTGCCCATCGTTGTACTGGCAGTGGCGGGCATTGCAATGCATCTGTGGATGCAATATGCGTTTTACAGGGGGAATTCGCCCGTTTTCCCGCAAAGCGGTATTGCCCTATCAGATATTCCGCTCTTCTTCGTTCTGGCATTCGGCGGCGGCCCGCTGGTTTTCGACCTTTTCCGTAAGCTGACAAAACGGGAATTCGGGTCAGACTTGCTGGCGGGTATCTCGATTATCGCCTCCGTCGCGCTTCACCAGTATCTTGCCGGGGCGTTGGTCGTACTGATGCTCTCCGGCGGACAGGCTCTCGAAGCCTATGCGGCGCGAAGCGCCTCCTCCGTCCTTCAGGCTCTGGCGAAAAGGATGCCAACTCTGGCGCAACGACGGGAAGGAAACGCCCTGATCGAGATTCCGCTGGAGCAGGTTGTCGTGGGCGATACACTCGTCGTTCTTCCACATGCTCTATGTCCCGTAGACGGAACAGTGTTGGAAGGGCACGGTTCCATGGACGAATCGTATCTGACCGGCGAACCTTATCAGGTTTCCAAAGCGCCCGGTACGAATGTCCTTTCCGGAGCCATCAATGGCGAAGATTCCCTGACTATCCGTTGCGATAGACCGGCGCACGATTCCCGGTACGCCAAAATCATGCAGGTCATGCGGGATTCGGAACAGCGTCGCCCGCATCTGCGTCGCCTTGCCGATAGTCTGGGCGCGTGGTTTACCCCGATTGCGTTGGCTATCGCAGTGACCGCCTGGCTCGTGACGGGCGATTCGATGCGCTTCCTTTCCGCCATTGTCGTCGCAACCCCCTGCCCCTTGCTCATCGCGATCCCGACCGCAATTATCGGTTCAATCTCACTGGCGGCACGACGCGGCATCCTGATCAAAGACCCAGCGGCGCTGGAAAAAATTAGCGAGTGCCGAACAGCGATCTTCGACAAGACCGGGACGCTGACCTACGGGCGACCGCTGCTGACCGAAATCGTCACTGCGAACGGATACACGGAAAATCAGACGCTCGCTCTGGTGGCAAGCTTGGAACGTTACTCCCGACATCCCCTTTCCGCCGCGATTGTCACGGCGGCGGAAG
>Ga0114963_10002575_pt1 | contig 12390 bp, 6 predicted proteins | sample C_131016_EF_Meta_FD_87019 | JGI IMG/M metagenome (GOLD analysis project Ga0114963, IMG submission 87019) | Freshwater microbial communities from Lake Croche, Canada to study carbon cycling - C_131016_EF_MetaG | ecosystem: Environmental > Aquatic > Freshwater > Lake | place: Lake Croche, Canada...
CCGCACACTCGATCGGCCTGCGGCTGTCTCCACGAGCACTGGCACCTCCGAGCCGCGATTTTCGTGCGGCTGCCAGCCCACGAGCACGTCATACAAGCCGGCCTGCGGCGCCTTCAATTCATAACGGATCGAGGCCCCGCTGTCGGCCCCAGCGTAGTGATAGCCATACGCGACGAATCCTTTCAACCCGCTCCCCTCGGTCCACTTCCCCTCGCGGACAGCCTGCCGGTCGTCCTGCACGACTGCCTTGTGCGTGGCCGCGAGTTGCGCCGCATCGAGACCGCTTGGCGGGCCTTCTGCGGAGGCCAGCGGCAGGGCATCGGCAGGAATCTCAATCGGCGCCGAAGGACTCGCGCGGCGGGCCTTGCCAGGGAGTTTCAAAAGCTCGTCCATGTCGCTCCAGTGCTTCTCATACACGCCACGCGGATCGGTGCCGTGCTTGATCGCCAGACTCGCAGCCTTGCCCACCACCTCCCCCATCATCCCACAGGTCTTCATCACGCGCACCGTGCCGAGCGCCTGGTGATCGACCGAGACGCAGCGGCCGGCCATGAAGAGATTCTCCACGTCCTTGGAATAGAAGCAGCGGTAGGGTACCGGATACCCGTAGGTGCGGTCGACCCGATTGTCGTGGACCGCGATCGAGATGAACGGGTTGTCGGGGAACTTCTCCGCGTATTCCTTCTTCGGGTAATGCAGGTCGATCGACCAGGTGGAAGGCACGCAGCCGTCTGGAAACTCCTTCTTCCCCACGATGTCGTCCTGTGTGAGCACGACGTCACCGAGGATACGGCGGCTCTCCCGCGGTCCGCCGATGGCGGCCACCCAGGTGAGGATGGCGTTCGCGTGCTTGTCGGCACCGTCGCCGTTTTTCATCGCGTTCCATGCGCCATAGACCGCCCGGAGGTTCCAGTCGCGGATCCCCTCAGCGTCTGCCAGCGGATCCTTGTCGAAGCCGCTCTCCCAGAACCACTGGCCGTGGTGGTCGCGGGGGTAGGGAAAATCATTCATCGTGAGCGGCAGCGCCCACGGCGTTGCCGGAAACGTCTGCGGGCCATCGGCCTCGGCCCAGGCCCACATGTTGCTCATCCCCATCCGGCCCTTTGGCTCCATGCTGGTCTCGGCGCCGGCCAGGTGGCCGATCGTGGCGTGACCGGTGGCGTCGCAGAACAAGCGACCGGTGAACCGCAGCTCGCGGCTGGCCTTCGTGTCGACGGCCGTGACGCTCTTGATCCGCATGCCATCCCGCTCGACTGCGAAGGCATGGGTGTTCAGGAACAGATCGATCTTCGGCTCCGCGCGGACGATCTGCTCCTTCTTGGCATCGCCAAACTCTTCATAGGTGCCGGGGCTCTTCTTGGCATGGTCGCAGAACTCCTCGATGATCTCACCGATCCGCGGATACTTGCCGCGACGGATCAGACCCATCGCCCAGACGCGGACCTCGCTCGATCCGTTGCCCCCGAGCACCGGCCGATCCTGAACGAGCGCGACCTTCAGCCCCATGCGTGCTGAAGAAATCGCAGCTCCCATGCCCGCATAGCCGCCACCGATCACGACCAGGTCGTAGGGGCCCTTGGTCTCCGGCGCCGCCGGCAGGCCCGACTTTTCCATACCAAGTGCCGTTCGCCGCCAGGCGGCCAGGATGCCCGAGTCGTTGGGCGGGGGAGCCTTGTCGGTGGTCAGCACGATGCAGTCGCAGCGGCCATCGAAGCCGGTGAGATCGCGCAGGCCGACGGTCGCCTCGCCGGCCGGAAGCGTCACGGTGCCGCCGTCCTGCCAGCCCCACGCGGCGCCGTTCGTGCCGCATGGCTCCGCCAGCGGCGTACCGTTCACGACCACTGAAAAGCGTCCGGGCGATCCGGCGGCGTTCCACCGCGCCACCCAGTCTTTCGTGCGGACGAAGACACGGTAGTCGCCGGCCGCCAGGATGGAGACCTTCGTGGTCGCATCGGCCACCGGCTTGCCCAGGCCGTGGGCGAGCAGGTAGGGCGAGCCCATCTCACGGATAAACTGCGTATCGAGCGTCCAGCCGCCATGGTCGGCGAAGCTCTCGGCTTCGACGAGCACCGTGGCTGCATCGGCACGCGGCCCGCCGCGGAACGCGAGAACCGATACGGCAGCGATCAGGCACAGGTGTGCGAACGATCCGCGAAACGAGAGGGCCGCGTGGTGCAGGTGCATGGTCCCAAGGTCTCCTGAAGGTGTGGGTTCATTGTGCGCAAGGTCGACGCCCCTCCGCAAACGGTCAACACCCCGAAGACGCTGACACCGCGGCAGACAGCATCGATCATCTCGACGAGATCATGGCCCTGCCGGCTGCGGCGGCGACCATCAGCGTGGGCACGGCAAGACAGATCACGCCGACGGCAAGCAGGGTCCCCGTGACCGGCGACACGTCGAACCGCGACCGGCCTGCGAGCGTCTGCACGAGGGCAAAGCAGCCGATGAGCGCCGTGCCAACGACGGCCGCTTCCACCAGCCACAGGCGGCGGCGTTCCGTGACGCCCGCCCGCCGCGCCGCCCAGGCGAGCAGCGGCAGCCACTGGAGCGCATGGATCGCCGCGCCATGGGGAAATTTCGGTACGCCCGCAGCCCCATACCGCTCCGGCTCGAGTCCGGCGGCCACCTGCATGTCGCCATGCACGCTCACCCAGATGCCGAGCAGGCACGAGACGACCAGCAGCACCAGGCCCGCCCGACCAGCCAAGAGCATGTCGGAAGCGAGGCCCGTGGGCTGCCGGAAGAAACGAATCGTGAGGTCGACAGCGGCAAGCGTCACCCAGAGAATGAGCAGGCCCATGGCGTCGTAGAGCCACGAGTCGAATGGCGTCGAGCGGTTGAAGTGGCTGGCCACGCCCCGCCAGGTCTGCAGATTGATCAGGCACACTTCCACGAGGAGCGCCCAGGCAACGGTCGCCGCCAGCCAGGCATCGCCGCGACGCCACGGGAGCTGGGCCCACGCCCAGCCGAGCGACAGGCACGTCAGGCCTCCCGAGATGCCGAAGAGGATCGGCTTCCGCCAGCTGACCGGCCCCTCCCACGGCCCACCGGCCACGGCCCAGACGACGAGATGCGCCGCCCCACTCTCCAGGAGCAGCATGCCGCAGAGGACGAGCAGCCGCGCGCGGCGGTCGCGAAACCAGTCTGTTGAACGTGGCGATTGCATGGATGCCGGAAGTGTAGAGGCGGGCTTGGATAAACGGGAATCCAGCCCGGCCATCTACGCCAACATGCCCTTCACGACATGGCCGTGCACGTCGGTGAGCCTGAACTGCCGGCCCTGGTAGCGGAACGTCAACTTCGTGTGGTCGATGCCCACCATGTGCATGATCGTGGCCTGCATGTCGTGGATGTGCACCGGATCGGCCGTGATGTTCCAGGCGTAGTCGTCGGTCGAGCCATAGACGTGGCCTGCCTTCACGCCGCCGCCGGCCAGCCACCACGAGTAGGCCTTTCCAAAGTGATCGCGACCCTTGGGATTGGCCGGGTCGCCTTGGCCAAAGGGCGTCCGCCCGAACTCCCCGCCCCAGGCGACGAGCGTGTCGGCGAGGAGACCGCGTTCCTTGAGGTCCTGCACGAGCGCCGCCGACGGTCCATCCGTGTCGCGGCACTGGGTTTCGAGCTGCGTGAACAGGTTGCCGTGCTGGTCCCAGCCGGCATGCATCAGCTGCACGAACCGCGTGCCCCGCTCGAGCAGCCGCCGCGCGATCAGGCAGTTGTAGGCAAAGCTGCCCTTCACGTGCACGTCGGCCCCGTAGCGGTCGAGCACGTGCTTGGGTTCGTCTGAAAAATCAACGAGGTCGGGCACGCTCGCCTGCATTCGGTAGGCCATCTCGTACTGCGCGATCCGCGTGTCGATCTCCGGATCGCCGTAGTCGGCCAGGTGGGCCGCGTTCATGGCGGCGATGTCGTCGAGCAGCGCCCGCCGCGACTCACGGCTCGCGCCGGCAGGATTCGCGAGATACGGCACCGGATCGCCCGTGTTGCGAAACCGCACGCCCTGATACCGGCTCGGCAGGAAACCACTGCCCCAGTAGTGGTCGAAGAAGAGCTGGCCGCAGCTCTTCTCCTTGTCCGACGAGGTCATCACCACGAAGGCCGGTAGCTCGTCGGTGTCGCAGCCGAGACCGTAGCTCATCCACGCGCCCATGCTCGGTCGACCCGGCACCTGCGCCCCCGTCATGAAAAAGGTCACACCAGGAGCGTGGTTCACGGCTTCCGTATGCATGCTTCGCACGAGGCAGATCTCATCGGCGATGCCGCCGATACCGGGCAGCATCTCGCTCATCTCGATGCCCGCCTTGCCATATCTTTTGAAGCCCTTGATCGGCGCGACGACCGGCCACTTGGCATAGCCGCTCGACATCGTCGAGAGCCTGGTCCCGCCACGGACGCTCGCGGGGATATCCTCGCCACCGCGGCTGATCAGCGCGGGCTTGGGGTCGAAGAGATCGACGTGCGACGGCCCACCTCCCTGCCAGAGCATGACGACCCGTTTCGCCGTCGGCGGATGATGAGGCAATCCCGGCAGGCCGGGTGTGCCGCCATCGGCCGGCGTCCCACCCGCGGCGGCGGCATCACGCCTGAGCAATGACGCCAGCGCGACCGCTCCGATGCCCAGACCGCCCGAGCCGAAGAGCCGACGGCGGGTGAAAAAGGGGACGCAGCTCTTTTCTGTGTTCATCTTTAGCTTCCTTTTCTGGAACGTAGCAGGATGGAAAAGAGCTGCGTCCCCTTTTTCTTTCACTCCCGCGTCAGGGCCTCGTCGAGGTTGAAAATGCCCAGGCAGACGCTGCTCAAGGCCGCATGCTCGGCCACGTCGAGGGTCTCGTCTCGCGGGCTCTCCCCCACGCTCACAAACTGCTTCGCCGCCTCGGCGTCGGCGCGGAACGCAGCCAGTTGCCGCTCGTGCATCCGCCGGAGTGCGGTCATGTCGTAATCGGTCGGCCGGCGGCCGAGCACGCGACGAAACGCAAACGCGAGCCGCCCGTCCGTGTCGGGAGTGGCCATCATGGCCTTGTCAGCCAGCACGCGAGACGCCTCCGCCCAGGTTGGGTCATTCAACGTCGTGAGGGCGTGCAGCGGCGTGCAGGTTCGGCTGGCCCGCACGTTGCATGTCTGCCGATTGGCCATGTCGAACATGTTGGCCGGGTTCACCGTCCGCCGCCAGAAGGTGTAGAGGCTGCGACGATAGAGGTCGCTGCCATGCGACGCCGGATAGGTGAAGTCGCGTTCCTTCGTGATCGCCAGCGCCTCCCAGATCTCGTCCGGCTGGTAGGGATAGACAGGCTGGCCCCCGAGCCGCCGGTCGAGCAGGCCGCTGGCCGCCAGCGCCCCATCGCGAAGCACCATCGACGGCATCCGAAACCGGCTGGCCCGCGCGAAGAGACGGTTCTCCGGATCCTTGGCGAGGTGGTCTGCGGTCACCTTGCTGGCCTGCCGGTAGGTCGCACTCGTGACGAGGAGCCGATGCATCTGCTTCTGACTCCAGCCCCGATCGCGAAACTCCACCGCCAGCCAGTCGAGCAGCGGCAAATGGGTGGGATACTCGCTCTGCACTCCCATGTCTTCGGTCGTCTTCACGATCCCGGTGCCGAAGAAGTGCTGCCACATCCGATTCACCTGCACACGGGCTGTCAGCGGATGCTCCGGCAGGAAGAGCCACTGGGCCAGCCCGAGCCGGTTGGCCGGGGCACCTCCCGGCAGCGGCGGCAGGAACGATGGCGGGGCAAACGGAAGCGTGTCGCCCTTGGGCGAGAGATAGTCGCCGCGGTCGAGAATCTTCGTCTCCCGTGGATTGGCGTCGCTCATCACCATCACGCGGGGCAGCTGGTCTCCCTTGTAGTCGTCGAACGCCTTCTTGGCGGCTTCGTACTTCACAACCTGCGGCAGATCCTTGACGACATCCGCCTTCACCTTGGAGTCGAAGTGACTGCGGAGCTGGTTCTCGATCGATTTTTTGTCGCCGTCGGTGCGGTCCTTTTCAGGCTTCCGCAGCAGCGGCGTGAGATTGCGAGAAAGGTCCCCGCCATCGGCCGGCTCACCGTCGGAAAAGAGTCCGGCCTTCCAGGCGGCGTAGGCAGCGTCGAGCATCGGCTTGGCATCTCCTTCGAGACCCTTCATGGCGGCCTCGAGTTCCGCGAGCCGGGCCTTGTTTTCCTCCGTGGGGAGTTCGACGACCGGCGGCGCCACGCGAATCCGTGCCGAGAACCGCGTGGGCGTGCCAGACTCCGGCACGCGGTTGAAGGCGTCGAGCAGCGCGTAGTAGTCGACCTGTGTCATCGGATCGTATTTATGGTCGTGGCACTGGGCACAGGCCATGGTGAGGCCGAGCCAGGTGGTGCTCGTCGTGTCGACCCGGTCGAAGAGGTTGTTGAACCGCTGTTCCTCGGCGATCGCGCCCCCCTCGCCGTTCAGGAGATGGTTGCGGTTAAAGCCGCTGGCGATCTTCTGATCGAGAGTGGCCTGCTCGGTAGCCGCAGGCGGCAGGAGATCTCCCGCCAATTGCTCGGTGGAAAAACGATCGAACGGCATGTCGGCATTGAGGGCCTTCACCACCCAGTCACGCCAGATCCACTGCCAGGTGTCGCCGTCCTGCTGGAAGCCATTGGAGTCGGCGTAGCGGGCGGCATCGAGCCATGACAGCGCCATTCGCTCGCCATAGTGCGGACTGGCAAGCAGGCGATCGACCAGTTTTTCATAGGCCTGCGGATCGGGGTCGGCCACGAAGGCATCGACCTCCTCGGGCGTGGGTGGCAGACCGACGAGATCAGCATGGAGCCGGCGGATGAGCGTCGCCCGATCGGCCTCCGGCGATGGCTTCAGGCCAGCCCGTTCGAGCTTCGCGAGGACGAATCGGTCGATGTCGGTCAGCGCCCAAGCTGCGTGCTTCGGCTCAGGTGGCTGCGGTCGCACCGGCGGCACGAACGCCCAGTGCGGCGTGTACACGGCCCCTTCCTTGATCCACCGGTCGAGGAGTTTTTTCTGGTCGTCTGAGAGCCGTCGGTTGGATTTCGGCGGCGGCATGACGACGTCGGCGTCGGTCGAATGGATCCGTTCGAGCAGCACGCTCGCCCCAGTGTCACCCGGCACGATCGCCCCCGCCTCGATCGCCCCCGCCCGGTCGTCGAGCCGCAGGCCGGCCTCCCGCTTGTTGCCATCCTGCCCGTGGCAATAGAAGCAGTTCTCAGAGAGGATCGGCCGGATGTCGCGATTGAAGTCGAGCGACGCCGCTGCCGGCTCAGACGCCTCGGCCGGGGTGCAAATCGCCGTCCCGATCATCGTCCAGGCCGCCACCATGAGCATGGCGACGACCTCGGCGGGCGGCGGCAGAAACCGCCACGATTGCCGCGGAAGCGCGTCAAACCGTTTCGAGCAACCCATGGAACTTTTCCTGGATGGGGTTACCCGCTTCGCCGATCCGCAGGCGTGAGCCCAGCGAACCGCGGACCTGAAGGTCGATCGGCGGGGAAACTGCAGACCGTTCTCTGCAGACCGTAAAGGATAGCACGCAGGCCGTGGCGGTGCCAGCGATGGTGCCTCGCGAAAACAGCGGCACAGCCCGGGCATTTTCGGCTGACCACAGAGCCTTGGATGCCGTCAGTGCCGCTGATCATAATGCGACCAACAGTGGTTGCGGGAACCGGGAACCAGCCGCTGCGTGTCGCTTCCAGCGCGATCTGCTCGCACACCGTTCCCAGGACCTCAGCATGGCCGCCTTCTTGTCTCGATCGATCCGGTGGCTCGCCCCCCTCTTCGTCGTCGGCTGCACACTGACCGCGTTCCTCAACTCGCTCGACGGTGAGTTTCTCATGGACGACTACTGCGAGATCCTCGACAACCCCTTGATGGCGTCGCCCTGGCCTCCTTGGCGGGTGATGCTCGTCGGCCATGAATTGCCGTCGCGGCCACTCCCCTATCTGACTTTCGCGATCGACCATGCCCTCTGGGGCAAGCGGGCTTTTGGCTACCACCTGACGAACCTCGCCATCCACGTCATGGCGGCCCTGGCACTGTTTTTCCTCACGCGGACCACGCTCGTCTCCCCACGGCTCCGGGATGCCTTCGGCCGGCATGCGGACGTGCTGGCAGCGTCCATCGCCACGCTTTGGGCCACGCATCCTCTGCACACGCAGGCCGTCACCTACATCTACCAGCGGCTTGAGTCGATGGCCGGCATGCTCTGCCTCGTCTCGCTGGCGGCGTTCGCCGGCGCGGTCGCGCGGCAATGGAACACCCGCTGGCTGGCCGCCAGCGTGGCCGCCTCTGCAGCCGCGATGTTTTCCAAGGAGCCCGCCGTCGTGCTGCCGTTTCTGATCGCCAGCTACGACTGGCTGCTCTGCGGCGGCACAACGCCTCCCCAGGGCCGCCGAATCGGCTTCTACTCAGCCCTCTGCTCGACGTGGCTGATGCTCGGCGTGCAGATGGCTGTCCAATCCGACCGTTACCGCGGCACTGGCGCTTTCGATGTTTCGCCCATCGGCTACTTCCTCACGCAGCCTCGCGTGATCCTGCATTATCTGCGGCTCGCGTTCTGGCCGACCGACCTCTGCTTCGACATGGACTGGCCGATTCTCACTCGATGGTCACAGATCGTGCCGTCGCTGGTGTACATGACGGCGTTTGGCACCACCGTGTTCTTCGGCCTGGTTCGACGGAAGGCCTGGGCCTGGCCGGGCGTCGCATTCCTCCTCGCACTCGCACCGTCGTCGAGCTTTCTGCCGCTGGCAGCGACGGCGGAAGAGTATCGGATGTACCTGGCGCTGGCGGCCGTGGCGGCGGCGGTGGTGCTCGGAATCCACACGGTGATCCGCCGATGGACGCCGCCGGGGAAAGCGGAGGTCCTGGCGTTCGGCGGAGCCGCCACCCTGACGCTGGCCGCCGTGCTGGTCCTTGTCACACTCACGCAGGAACGCAATCGCGTCTACGCAACACCCGGGGGTGTCTGGCTCGACGTGATCGAGAAGGGCAGGGCCGGAACCAGAACCTACTGGAACCTTGCCCTGGCCTGCGACACACATGACGGGTTCGACGCCGCGATGCGGTATGCGGACAAGGTGTTTTCGACCAATCACGACCTTGATGTCTACGAGCACCTCGCAAAACGCCGCCTCGGTCAGGGCGACGCAGCCACTGCCGAACGCTACCTGCGGCACGCGGTGGAAACGCAGGGGGAAGCGATCGCCAAGGGCGAGCTGGTAGCCGTGCGCACCGCCGCATATCTGGCGATGATCCTCACCATGCAGGGCAAGTCCGCCGAAGCCCGTTCTGTTGCCGCCACATACCTTGAACGCGTGCAAGCCACGCTGGGCGACGACCATCCGTGGACCCGCGAACTCATCGCGATCCGCGCCGGAGAAGAGGCGGATGCCGACCGCAGCGGGAGCGACCACGAACGCAGTCGCCCACCAGCCACTCGATAGTCCCCGGACCACTTCCTTGTCACCGGACCACGCCATCGTCAACGAGACCAAATTAAGGCAACAGGTTGTATCTCACGATGCACCGCACCGCCGAAAAACCGTCCTTCCAGCCGATCTTCTTCCCTTCCGCGTAGGTCCGTCCGGAATAGCTCACCGCGACCTCGTAGATGCGGCATCCCAGCCGGGCGACCTTCGCCGTGATCTCCGGCTCGAATCCGAACCTGTTTTCGGTGAGCGTGATCCGCCGCAGCACGTCGGTCCGAAACGCCTTGTAGCAACACTCCATGTCGGAGAGGTTCACATTGGACAGCATGTTGCTCAGGGTCGTAAGCATCCAGTTGCCGACCGAATGCCAGTAGTAGAGCACGCGGTGCGTCTGCCCGAGAAAGCGGGTGCCAAAGACGACGTCGGCCCTGCCGTCGAGCAGGGGCGCCAGGAGTTGGGGATACTCCCGCGGGTCGTATTCGAGATCGGCATCCTGCACGATCACGATCTCTCCGGTGGCAGCGGCAAAGCCTGTTCGCAGGGCGGCGCCCTTCCCGGCATTCCTCTCGTGCAGGCAGAGCATGCAATCAGGCCGCGAGGCGACATGCTGCGAGAGCCACTCCCGCGTGCCATCCGTCGAGCAGTCGTCCACGACGACAATTTCCATCGTCAGCCCGTCGGGCAGCGGTGCGGCCATGACGCGATCGAGTGTTTGCGGGATCAACGCCCGCTCGTTGTAGACCGGGATGACAACGCTCAGTTTCACGGGCGGGGCTCCGCGGGTGGCGATGAGAAACCAAAAGACAAAATAGTGTCCGTCGTCGTCCGTGCGTCGTTCGCCGGCCATGAACACCAGCAGCCGTTCGGCATGGTGATTGCGAAGGAATTGAGCGATCCGGCCCGCGACCCACTCACGGCATCTCGCCCCGGTCCTCGACCGCCCAGAGATTTTTCTGTGAGGCCACGAAGAGGGTCTTGTTGGCTGCGCACGGAATCGACCAGACCGGCGTGCCCAGCTTGACGTCCGCCAGTACCTTCTTCTCGAGCCCGGCCGCCAGCACGACGAGTGACTTCCGCGTGCCGATCCAGACCTTGCCGTCGGCCACGAGTGTGCTCGACCAGATCTCCTCGCGGGTGTCATGCATCCAGTGCAGCCTCCCGGTGGCCGCGTCGAGGCAGTGCACCTTGCCGGCATACTCCGCCGCATAGACGAGACCGTCGACGACGGCCACCGTCGAGAGTGCCCGCCCGATACCGGTGTATTGCCAGACCCGGCCACTCTTCGTGATGTCGCCCGTGCCGTCGATCGCGATGCATGAAAGCGCGCCGCGGCCGGGACCATGCACGGGGTCCTGGCCGATCCCGACAAAAACCCGGTTGCCCACGATCACCGGTGACCCGATCACCTCGTTGGGACTGACGAGCATGCCGTCGGCGTCGAGCGTCCGCGGGCCGCCGCGGACCAGCGCCCAGTAGTCGATCTTCGCGCCACCCCGCTCCCGGTAGCCCGGAGGATTGCAGTCGAACGACCAGGTCTTCCGGAGGATCGCAGGCTGGTGGACTGCCGGCGCGGACGTCGCCGGCTGCCCACTCGCTCCGGCGTTGATCGGGAGCGGCTCGAAGCCGTGGCAGAGACCATCGCCACCGCCGAATACGACCTGCTTGCGGCCCTTCACATCGGCCAGCGTGGGCGACGACCACTGCCCGTGGAACACGTTCGCACTGATGCGGCCGTCATCCCGCGCGAGCAACTGCCCCGACCGCTTGTCGAGCACGATGAGCGACGCCGCCGTCGGCAGCACGACCTTGCCGTCATAGACGCCGTTGGCCGTGCCTACATAGAGATGATCGCCCACCACGAGGATCGAGGAGTTGGCGGCATCGTGCGGAAAAACCGGCAGGTCACGGATCATGTCGAACCGCCAGAGGATGTCGGCATCGCGGTCACCCAACTCCACCGGCACCGCGGCCTCGGGCACCGAGAAGCTCGCCTCGGCGGTGAACTTGCCGTCATTGCCGTTGGCCATGCCGGCCACGTCGAGGCAGACCACCTCACATCGATTGGTGACGAGATAGACGCGGTCGCCATCGACGGTCGCCGTCGAGCAGATGCCGAGGTTCATGTCGTCGAAATCCTCGCTCACCTTCGAGCGGTCGATCTCCAGCCGCGGCACCACCAGCCGCCAGATCAGGCTGCCTGTCTTCTCGTCGAGGCACATGAGCACGCCGCCGCGGGTCGTCTGGAACCGCGGGTCATCGAGGTCCTCGTCGTTGGTGCCGATGTAGACGCGGCCATTGGCCACCACCGGGCAGGAATAGTTTTCGCTGCCGAGGCGGACCATCCAACGGACGTTCTTCGTCGTGGCGGGATCGAATCCGAGCCGGTCGCGTTTCTTCCGGCCGGGATGGAACGACGCCGGCAGGCCCGCCTCACGGGAGACGAGGTTGCGGTACTGCCCGCCCCCCCACTGCGGCCAATCCGCGGCGGTGGCGGGCGATCGCGTCATAGCCGACAACGCCGCCACGGCGACGAGGGCCAGGATTTGGCAGACGGTCTTGGACTGCATGGAAATTTTCCAGTTGCCAGGAGGATATTGTTGATGCACGCAGTCTCCGGGTCCAGACACACGCTTCCGACTCGCATGACACCTGAAAACCAATCCCTGCAGCCCCCGCCTCCCCCCGGCGGTGAGCCGGCGCCCGCAGCCAGACCCACGGCCGAGAAACAGGATGCGGCTTGCCGGCGGGTCGACATTGCGATCGTGGGCGCCGGGGCTGCCGGACTCTTTGCGGCCGTCTGGGCGGGTCGCACGGCCCGGAGCCGCGGCCTGACGCCGTCGATCGTGGCCCTGGATGGTGCACGCAAGCTGGGCGCGAAGATCCTCGTTGCCGGCGGTGGTCGCTGCAACGTCACCCACTGGCGGGTGACCGACACCGACTTCGCCGGCAGCACGCCGCCGGCGATCCGCAAGGTGCTCGC
>Ga0114963_10002577_pt1 | contig 12390 bp, 11 predicted proteins | sample C_131016_EF_Meta_FD_87019 | JGI IMG/M metagenome (GOLD analysis project Ga0114963, IMG submission 87019) | Freshwater microbial communities from Lake Croche, Canada to study carbon cycling - C_131016_EF_MetaG | ecosystem: Environmental > Aquatic > Freshwater > Lake | place: Lake Croche, Canada...
ACCATTAACAATTAACCATTAACAATTATCCAATGGTGATATCAAAGTTCACCAAGTTAACAAAATCTTTTATTCTGTTATCAATATCAACTTTACTGATTTCCTGTAAGCGAGTGGTGCCAAATTTTTCTACACAAAAGGAAGCCATAGCAGAACCAATAATTATAGCATTTTTCATGTTTTCAAAAGATATATCTCCAGTACGGGCAAGATGTCCAACAAATCCACCGGCAAAAGTATCACCAGCACCAGTTGGGTCAAATACATCTTCTAAAGGTAAAGCTGGTGCAAAAAACACTTTATCTTCGTGAAACAATAAAGCACCATGTTCACCTTTTTTTATAATTAAGTATTTAGGACCCATTTTCATTATTTCACGTGCTGCTTTTACCAATGAAAATTGAGCACTCAATTGACGGGCTTCACTGTCGTTAACCAACAAAACATCAACTTCTGCTATTACCTTTTGTAAATCATCCATAGCTACTTCCATCCAGAAGTTCATGGTATCCATAACAATCAGCTTGGGCTTATTTTTCAATTGCTTGATTACGCTCATTTGTACGGCAGGTACCAAATTTCCCAACATTAGTATTGAACAATCTTGGTAGCTTTCTGGTAAAATTGGATTAAAATCTGCCAATACGTTAAGTTGTGTATCTAATGTATCGCGAGTATTCATGTCTAAATGGTAGCGACCAGACCAATAAAAAGACTTTTGATCTTTTTTTATTTGAACACCTTCTAAAGAAACACCTCTTTCAGAAAGGGCATCCAAATCTTCTTGAGGAAAATCTCCACCAACAACCGAAATCTGTTTTATAGAGTCTACAAAATTTGAGGCACTCCAAGCTATATAAGTAGCAGCACCACCAACAATTTTATTGCTTTTACCAAACGGAGTTTCTATATCATCGAAAGCCATTGATCCTACTACTACTAATGACATAATTTTAGTTTAAATTTTTGCAAATTTACAAGAATTAAAGCTGATATATCTTCAATTGGCATTATTTCGAGTGATTTTTCCCAATTAATAGCATATATTATTTGGGTTTATAAAAAAATTGAACTAAAATTATATTTGCCATATTGAGTTAAAGCGATAAAAATGTCAACTAAAAAAATAAATCCACGTAGATTATTGATAACTGCAACTGCCGCTAAACTTTTTAGAGAAAAAGGTTATTCAGCAACTGGTATGCGGGAAATTGCTACTATTGTAGGTATTGAAGCCGCTAGTCTTTACAACCATATCCAATCTAAATCTGAATTGTTAGAAGAGATTTGTTTCAAAATGGCTGAATCTTTTACAAACCAACTCAAAGAAGTTGAATCAAACCCCACATTAAATTGTCTACAACAACTAGAGAAAATTTTACGTTTTCATATTGGAATGTGGATCAATCATTTAGACGAGTCTATTGTTACCACCACTGAGAGTAAATATCTAAACGAACCCTCATTCACAACTTTTAACCAAGAACGTAAAGAATATGTGAATAAACTTGAAAACATCATTGAAATGGGTATTCAACAGGGTATAATCAAAACAATTCAACCCTATACCGTAGTACTTTCAATAATGAGTGCTTTACGAGGCATCGAATTCTGGCATCGTTCAAAAAAAGGAATAAGTGCAAAAGAATTGGAAAACAATATGGTATCCTATTTGATTACTGGACTAAGCAACGTAAAATAAAGATATCAAAATACCATAAATCAGAAACATTGGGCTTGAAATCTATTTTAAAATGTAATATCCATATTATCGGGGTAATTTTGCACTTTAATTGAATAGAGATGGAGAAATCAAATTTTGTTGACCAGATTAGAATTTTCACAAGAACTGGTCATGGAGGTGCGGGCAGTAAGCATTTTATGCGTACGAAATACAATGCAGAAGCGGGTCCAGACGGTGGTGATGGTGGAAGGGGTGCACATATTATATTGAGGGGTAATAAAAATCTTTGGACATTATTACACCTTAGATATTACAAAAACGTGTTGGCCGAAGATGGAAGGCCTGGCGATAAAAGCAATAGAACTGGGAGAGATGGTGAGGATATCATTATTGAAGTGCCACTAGGAACGGTAGCTCGAGATGCGGAAACAGAAAATCAAGAAGTTGAGATTTTAGAACACGGACAAACTGTAGTTTGGCTTCGTGGTGGTAGAGGTGGGTTGGGGAATGCTCAATTTGCTACTCCAACAAACCAAGTGCCCGAATATGCACAACCTGGCGAACCTGGAGTTGAAGGTTGGAAAGTTTTGGAATTGAAAGTATTGGCAGATGTAGGACTTGTTGGTTTCCCTAATGCAGGAAAATCTACACTCTTATCAGTTGTTTCAGCAGCTAAACCTAAAATCGCCAATTATGCTTTTACAACACTTACCCCGCAACTGGGTATCGTAGATGTAAGAGGAACACAATCCTTTTGTATGGCAGATCTTCCTGGAATTATAGAAGGTGCCGCAGAAGGAAAAGGTCTAGGTCATCGTTTTTTACGTCATATTGAAAGAAATCCTGTTTTGTTGATGGTTTTACCTGCAGATAGCAATGACATCAGAGCAGAATATCAAATTTTACGCAACGAACTTGAACAATACAATCCTGATTTGTTGGATAAAAAATTTGTAATAGCAATTAGTAAATCAGATATGTTGGATGATGAATTGAAAGCAGATATCCAAAAGGAATTACCAGAAAATATACCTTATGTATTTATCTCATCTGTTAGCCAGATGGGTTTAACCGCATTAAAAGACATGCTTTGGCTGGCTTTACAAGATTCAAATGCTTAAAATAAAATCAAACGTTATATTTTAAAAAAATTTATTGGGGATTTTTAGGCGGTTTTGCATCTTTATAACCCCATAAATACAAACATGCATAACTACGGAATGGCTCCCATTGCTCAGCTATTTTCAACATTTCTAATTTCATTTGCTTTTTGTTCTCTTTAGATATATCATACAATTTGCACATTGCCGTTTGGATTCCCAAATCATCTACTGCAAATACATTTTCTCGCTTTAATGCAAAAAGTAATAGCATTTCAGTAGTCCAACGACCAACCCCTTTAATTTGTGTCAAATAAAGAATAACTTCTTCGTCAGACAAGGATTTTAACATTAAAACATCCATCCCATTTTCTATTGCAAAGATTGCAACATTTTGTACATAATTGGCTTTAGACAAAGAGAAACCAATTTTTCTAAAATCTTCAATAGGAGTTTCCAAAACCATTTTAGGGGTAGGTTCTGGAATGGGATATAAATCCAAAAAACGTTGACGAATTATTGAAGCAACTTTTACTGAAAGTTGTTGGCTTAATATTGAAAAACAGAGATATAAAAAAATATTTTCTTCATAATTTAATAATTTTTCACCCTGCTGAAGCACCAAAAGTTGCATTTTTTTATCTTCATTTAGTTTATCTTTATATCCCATTTAATATATATAAAATTTAACAATTTTTAATTATTGGCTCTTAAAAGAAGAATATTATACTTTATTTCAATATCAATCAAACCAATTGGCTATTTTACTTAACAATTCATTAATCTTGAATAAACAAATCGTTTAAAAATAATATTTTACCTTTATCAATTAACTTTTAGCATTGAAAATACATTACAAAACTATTGTTCTTTCAGATATCCACCTAGGAATTAGCAATTCTAGAGTGAGAGAAGTGGTTTATTTTCTTAGAAACCATAGCTGTGATACATTATTCCTGAATGGAGATATTATAGACGGATGGCAATTGCGCAAATCGGGGAAATGGAAAAAAAAGCATACCAGTTTTTTTAAGCTTATTATGAAATGGTTGGCAAAAACCGATTGTAAGGTTATTTATTTAAGAGGCAACCATGATGATTTTCTTGATGAAGTTCAACCGTTAGAATTCGGAAATTTTTCATTAAAAAAACACCATGTTTACGAATCTTTTGGCAAACGCTATTTTGTGGTTCATGGAGATATTTTTGATTCCGTTACTACTAAATTAAAATGGGTAGCCAAATTAGGTGATGTTGGATACACATTTTTATTATGGGTTAACAAACATTACAATAATTATAGAAGAAAAAAGGGATTACCCTATTATTCTCTTTCTCAAATGATCAAACAAAAAGTGAAACAAGCAGTTTCATTTATGTCTGATTATGAAAAAGAGTTGTGTGAAGTAGCAAAAGCAGAAAAATGTGATGGCGTTATTTGTGGACATATTCATCGTCCAGACAATAAATACATCGAAAATATACACTACTTAAATTCTGGAGATTGGGTAGAAACTATGAGTGCTTTGGTAGAAACAACAGAAGGAGAATGGAAGTTGATTTATTATACTGAATGGTACGAATCTTTTATCGCTTCTAATTTAACTGTTCAAGAAATTTCAAGTGTAGATGAAGAAATAGATTCTGCAATAAATGAAATCCATGAAGGGTAGAAATTTCATTTTTACAGTTCAAGGCGAAGGTAGAGGGCATTTAACACAGGCAATCGCTGTTTTTGACATACTTAGAAAAAACGGAGATACTGTATCTTGCATAATATTAGGTACTAATGAACATAGGCAAGTTCCTGATTTTTTTTTAAAGAAAATCAATGTACCTATTTATCAATTGGCGAGTCCCCATTTTGTAATGGACGGCAACACAAAATCTATTCATTTAGGAAAAACTTTTACAAAAAACGTCACAAAAATTGGAATTTACCGTAAAAGTTTAGCCAAAATAAAAGAAATTTTTAACACACACAAGCCTGATATTGTACTAAATTTCTATGAACCTTTAATGGGATTATATGCTTTAAGCAATAGATTTTCATTCAAATTGGTGTCAATTTCTCATCAAAACATCTATTTACACGAAGATTTTAATTTCCCACCTGGTGATCGAATTCAAGCTACTATACTCAAAAGATATACGAACTTAACAAGTTTTGGAAGCCATCTGTATTTGGCAATTTCTATGTATCCTTTACCACAAAGTAGAAACAAAAAGCTAACTGTTTGCCCGCCAATTCTTAGAAACGAATTGTTTCAATTAACACCAATTGTAGAAGATTTCATTTTGGTTTATTTGTTGAACAGTGGCTATATGAAGGATATTATACAATGGCAAAAAAACAATCCAGAAGTAAGTTTAGTTTGTTTTACAGATAATCGTGAGGTTAAAGAAAAATATAAAGGTGAATGGAGGATGAATAATAAATTGGTATTTCATTCTTTAAAAGATCAAAAATTTCTTGATTTTATGTCAACTTGTAAAGGGTTGGTATGCACTGCGGGTTTTGAATCCGTATGTGAGGCAATGTATCTTGGAAAACCAGCTATGATGGTTCCTGTTGCTGGCCACTACGAACAATATTGCAACGCAATTGATGCTTCTAAACATGGGGCAGGTATTTATTCTAAAGAATTTAACCTTACGCTGATGGAAAATTATTTTGCAGAACATTTTCACAATAACGAAAACTACAAAAATTGGGTTGATGGGATGGAAAAGACCATTTTGTCTGCCATCGAAAACAATACGAAACCTACCGAGGTTAATTCATCAACCTCAAGTAGATTTCGTTTATTTAATTTTAAATTTCGCTAATTAATTGATTGTCCAACTTACGCTTCCATCTTTTTCATCTTTTAATGCGATTCCAATCTCTGTTAAAGTATTTCTGATTTTATCTGAAGTCATGAAATCTTTTTTCAATCTTGCCTCTTTTCTTATGTCAATGATAAGCTGTAATACCCCATCAAGTTTGTTGTTGTCTTTATTATTCTCAGAGATTAATCCAAATATATCTTCTAAATAAACCTTAAACTGGTGTTGTAAAAAGAGTAAAGCATCTTCAGAAAGGGAATAATTTTCTAAAGCTCCGCTTCTAAATGAGTTGATTAAACTGATCATTGTAAACATATTGGCAAGTACTTTGGCAGTATTTAAATCATCGTTTATAAATGATTCAAAATCTTTTGCCAGCAATAGCAATTGTTTTTCAGTTTCTTCATCAATGGGTTTTGAAACATTTGGTTTCAATTGTTTTAAAACTTCGTATCCTTCCCATAAACGCTTCAATCCTTTTTCTGCAGCTTGTAAAGCTTCATTACTAAAATCGAGCGTGCTTCTATAATGTGTTTGCAATATAAAAAAGCGAATGGTCATAGGGCTAAATCCTTGTGTAAGCAAGGGGTGATTTCCACTAAAAAGTTCACTCAGTTTGATAACGTTATTGTAACTTTTGCCCATCTTTTTTCCGTTGATGGTGATCATGTTGTTGTGTAACCAAAAACGGGCGGGAATTTGATGGTTGCAAACTGCACTTTGTGCAATTTCACATTCGTGGTGTGGAAACTGTAAATCCATTCCACCACCATGAATGTCAAATTGTGTGCCTAAATATTTTGTACTCATCGCAGAACATTCTATATGCCAACCTGGAAATCCCATTCCCCAAGGACTTTGCCACTGCATAATATGTTCTGGTGAAGCATGTTTCCATAAGGCAAAATCAGATTTATTGCGTTTTTCATCTTGTGATTCCAACTCGCGGGTTGTTTCAAGTTGGTCTTCAATGATTCTACCACTTAAAATGCCATAAGCCATTCCTTTGGCACTAAAATCTTGATGGTATTTTTCTACATCAAAATAAACTGAACCATTTACAGTGTATGCATACCCATCTGCGATGATTTTTTCAATCATTACAATTTGTTCAACTATATGTCCGGTTGCTGTTGGTTCAATTGTAGGCTCTATATTGTTGAATTGCTTCATTGCCCAATGGAAGAGATTGGTGTATTTCTGAACCAATTCCATTGGTTCCAATTTCTCTAATATTGCTTTTTTTGCGATTTTATCTTCTGCTTCTCTACCTTCTTCTTCAAAATGACCAGCATCGGTGATATTGCGAACATATCTCACTTTAAATCCTAAATGGGTTAAATAACGAAAAACAATATCAAAGGTTATGAATGGTCGTGCATGTCCTAAATGGCTTTCTCCACTTACCGTTGGTCCACAAACATACATTCCAACATGGTTTGGAGTTATTGAAGTGAAAATCTCCTTTTTCCTAGTTAGTGAATTATAAAATTGCAATGGCGTCATAATGCCAAAATTATCATTTTTTAGACAGACTTAAGTCTGATATTATACCCAAGTGGTCAGATAAGCGCTCATCCATTATTTTAAATTGTTGAACGTCAAAAGATTGATCTGCGAATATATAATCAATCCTCAACGTTGGTAAACTTGAAATAAACTTTGAACGCCCACCAGTAAAGGTTTTACCAATTCCTAAACCCTTTTCTAAAAAGGCATCTTTGCGATTCGCCCTTATGGTTTTGTAAGCATAAGAATGAGGAACATCATTTAAATCACCACAAATAATTAACGGATAAGGGCTTTCTGCGATTCTTTCATTAAAAATATCTACTTGTTTTCCTCTTTGCCTAAAAGCATATTGCATTTTGCGATAAAGGTTAGACGTAGCACTTAACACCTCGTTTTCTTGGGTTTTTATTGTTGCTAAATATTTATATTCTTTATTTAAAAATCCAAAAGATTGCATGTGAAAGGTAATAATTCGAATCGTATCTTTTCCAACTACTATATCTGCACCAATAGGAGTTTCATCCGCAGTCGAAATTTTTTCGGGCAAATCAAATTTAAATGAATTAAAAATTGGGTATTTTGATAAGATGATTGCTCCAGTTTCGTGGCCGCCCTTACGGACATTATTGATTAAAGTTGCAATATAACAATAGCCTAATTCGTAATAGAAATGCTTGATATTTCGGTTTTGATTTCTGTAATCAGAAAAAAATTCTTGAAGACAAATAATATCAGGATCATATTTCGCGATTTCTGTTACAATTTTATTGTAATTGCTTTTATCTGAATCAAAATTAATAACATCATAAGGCATAAATGTTCTTACATTCCAATCTAAAACCCTAATAGAATTTGGAGGTTTTACAATTGAAAACGGAACCTGTTTGTTGAATGCAAAAAGTTCTAAAATATTTTTATAAGAAGATATTATTATAACACATGATATAATAGCAAGAATCGTTGCATTTCTGAATTTTAATATCGTTGATAAAACGAACAATACCAATAAATACGGGTAAATTAATCCTGAAAATCCAGTAAATCGCCAATCAGACGGATGTAGTGATGGTAATATTGATGCAATAAGAAATAAAACACCGATAAAAATATGTAACCCTATAAAAAATTGTCTTGAGTTTTTCTTCAAGTGGTTTAAATTTATAATTCTTCCTCACTAGCACGCCTGAGCATTTCTTTTTCTTCCTCGGTTAGTTTATCATAACCTTTGAGGTTGATTTTATCTAAGATCTCATCAACTCGCTGCTGTGTGAGGTTTATTGTTTTTTTAAACGGCTTTTGTCCTCTTGTATTGTAAAAAACCTCTTGCTTTTGTAATTGTTTTTTTGATTCAGTAATTTTGGGAGTAAACATATTTGCTACCCAATTGAAACTATTGTTTATCCATTCCCCTAAATCATTTCCATTTTTTAGTGCTTCAATAAATATCAATCCTGTTAAAGCAGATAATATGTGTGGAATTATCATTCCTAAATTACCCACAAGATAAAATACATCTATCAACCCAAAAACAGTGGTAACAACCCACAATGGCACACCGCCATTTATCATTGGGAATAATCTATAATTTGGAGAAAGTAAAGTTGTTCCTGCAACGATTGCAATAACTGGAGTTGTTGCACCAAAATAAAAATGGGTTTCCGCTGCACCTTTTAACTGTGGAATAAAGCTATAAGTAAGTAGAATTGCTATCCCTCCTACCAAACCTCCATACAAATAAACAGGAATGGTTCTGTTGTTTCCAGTTAAATCTTGAAAAATGAAGCCATAACTCCACAACCAAAAAAGGTTACTAATCATTAAAAAAACATCTAAATGAGTAAACATGGCAGTTAAAATTGTCCATGGCCTAACTATAAACAAATTTATGTTCGCCGGCATTGCAAACCACTGAAACATATTTTTATAGAAAAGAGATTCACTTAGATTTGATAATCCGTAAACGGCCATAGAAAATCTAAGTGTAATGAAAATAAATACGTTTATAATTATTAAATAAAACAATGAATTATTATTTTTCCAGATTGATGTTTTATTAACTCGAAAATTATTACGGTTATTCATAAGTTTGTTTTCCAAGGGGCTTAAAATTAATTGATGATTAACTTAATATATGTTGTTTTTAATAAAACGTTTTTCTATTGTTTTTGTTCCAAATAAGTAATATCAAAATTCCAACCACGGCACCTCCTACGTGTGCGAAATGTGCTACACCACTTTGATCATTTGAAATTCCGCCTATTATATCCAGAACTACCAAACCAATCATCGCATATTTTGCTTTTATAGGAAATGGTATTGGTAAAACAATCATCTCAGAATTGGGGAAAGTATAACCAAATGCAGCAAAAATACCCATTACAGCTCCTGATGCTCCTAATGTAGGAACATCAATTCTGCTCATAAATATCTCATAAGGCAGTTTGTGTAAATCAAACCAAAGTGCGCCCATTTGCACAAATCCTGCTCCTAAGCCGCAAAGCAAATAAAAAATGATAAACCTTACTGAACCCCATAAATTTTCTAAAGTGCTGCCAAACATCCACAATCCAAACATATTAAATAAAATATGAAAGAAACTATTTGGATCGTGCATAAACATATATGTCAAAAATTGCCAAGGCTTATAAAATTCCGATTGATAATAATGTAGTGCAAAAAGATCAGTCATTGGAACGGCATCTCTTCCAATTGTAATTTGTGCCAACCAAAACAATCCGTTTATTATTATTAAATTTTTAATTACTGGTGGTAAATACTGAAATCTACCGGGTCTAAACATTGAACTCATGTGGTTAATTTAACTTGAATTATTTAAATTACGTTAGAAATTTGTTTTTATTTTTAGTTGTACAACATTTTCAATATGGTGAGTATGCGGAAACATATCAACCGGCTGAATCTTGGTTACTTGATACTTCTCGTCTAACATTTGTAAATCCCTTGCTTGGGTGGCTGGATTACAACTTACATATACAATTAATGGTGCCTCAATGGCCAATAATGTTTTCACCAGTTTCTCATGCATTCCAGCCCTCGGTGGATCTGTTATTATAACATCTGGCTTGCCATGTTTTTCAAAAAATGTAGCATCACAAATATCTACTACATCTCCCGTAAAAAACTGTGCCTTATCTTCTGAAATATCGTTTAATAAAGCATTTTCACGTGCATCTTTTACCGCTGCATCTATCACTTCCACACCTATTACCTTTCCCGCATCTCCACTCATAAATATTCCAATACTTCCTGTTCCACAATATAAATCATATAAAGTTTCCTTGCCTGTTAATTCAGCAAAATCTCTTGTTACCGAATATAAAGTAGCTGCTTGATAACTATTTGTTTGGAAAAATGATTTTGGTCCAATTTTGTATTGATATTTCCCTAAAATTTCAATAATAAACCCTTTCCCAAAATAAATTACAGGCTCTAAATCAAAAATTGTATCGTTAAATTTTGGATTTACGGTGTACAATAAAGTAGTTATTGCTGGAATTCTTTCCAATAATTCATTACACAACAAACGAGTTTGAGCTTTATCATCGTATCCTACACAAATATTTACCATCACTTCGCCAGTTGTTGAAGTTCTTACGATAAGATTTCTCAACCAACCTTCGTGGTTTCGAATATCATAAAAAGAATATCCTTCCCGCAAAGCAATTTCCCTTACAGTGTTTCTTATTTCATTTGAAGGCTCTGCCTGCAAATGACATTCATCTATCTCAATAACCTTATCAAACCAGCGGGGAATGTGAAAGCCTAATGCCGGACCAGCCGCTTCGCCATTTCTTTTTTCAAATTCTTCTTTTGTATAATAGCGCTTATTAGAGAACGTAAATTCCAATTTGTTTCGATACAATCTCGTTAATTCTGAACCAATTATAGGTTGAATTGCAGGAAGTTCAATCTTCCCTATGCGATGTAAATGTTGTTCTACTTCGTTTTGTTTGTAAGACAATTGTGCTTCATAAGGCAACATCTGCCATTTGCAGCCGCCACAAACACCAAAATGTGCACAAAATGGCGTCGTTCTGCTGCTCGAATAACTGTGAAAATGAACAATATCTGCTTCCGCCCAATCTTTTTTATTCTTCTTTAACAATACATCTACTACGTCCCCTGGCACCGCTCCTGTTATAAAAATCACTTTCCCATCAACTTTTGCCAATGATTTACCTTCAGCAGCATAATCACTTACCAAAACCTCTTTTATGTACGTTGGCTTTTTTAATCGCATAATGTAAAATTAAACCCTATGTTCGAATTGCTTTAACAAATCTTAAATTCGTTTTTAAATACTTTTGCACTAATATTTTTATCTCATGAATTTGAAATGGATTTTATCTGCTGTTCTACTGTTTTCTTTGCATACTAATGCTCAAACTGGTTATCAAATCAACGTTACTTTAAAACCTTTTAACAAAGGTTATCTTTTCTTGGCATTTTATTATGGAAAAAAACAAATGCTTGTAGATTCTGCAGCAATCAACGCCAATAGTCAAGCAATCTTTAAAGGAAAAGAAAATTTAAAACCTGGCATTTACCTTGTTGCTTTCCCTAAAAAAGATGGCTGGTTTGAAATGATAATCGATAAAGAACAACATTTTACTGTGGTGGCAGATAGTGCAGATTTAATCAATAAAATCAGTTTTACTGGCTCTCCAGACAATAATCTCTTTAGCCAATACCAAAAATTTGTTGGTGAAGCCGGTAGAGAAATGAATGCACTTCAACAAAAATACAATACCGCTACTTCAAAAATTGATTCTGCACAATGGCTAGCCAAATTGGTAGAAAAAAATAAATCAATACAAGTTTATAGAGAAACATTCGCAAAAACAAACACGAAACATTTGCTTACCTCTATTTTTAATGTGATGACAGAACCTCAAATCCCAAAATCACTTAAAGATTCTACTGCAATCTATTATTACTTCAAAAATCATTATTGGGATAAGATCAATCTTACTGATAATCGCCTTATTCGTACACCAATATTTGAAGGGAAATTGAACAAATATTTTGATGAAATCATCAACCAAGATCCAGATACCATCAAAGTTGCGGTTGATGACATTCTACTGGGAGCTAGAGCAAATAAAGATATGTTTCAATACTTTTTGGCAAATTTTGCAGATAAATATGTGAATCCAAAGTATATGGGTCAAGATGCTGTTTTTGTGCATCTCTTTCAAAAATATTTTGTGAGTGGACAAGCAGACGAGTGGATGAATGAAAAGT
>Ga0114963_10002579_pt1 | contig 12384 bp, 9 predicted proteins | sample C_131016_EF_Meta_FD_87019 | JGI IMG/M metagenome (GOLD analysis project Ga0114963, IMG submission 87019) | Freshwater microbial communities from Lake Croche, Canada to study carbon cycling - C_131016_EF_MetaG | ecosystem: Environmental > Aquatic > Freshwater > Lake | place: Lake Croche, Canada...
CGCCATCAGGCTGGCGCAGCGACGCATCCAACCGGCCCACATCATCGCATGGTCACTGTGGCGAAGGGCGCATCCAGCGGCTGCGCAGGCCTCATATTTTAAATATAAAAAGCAACTGTAACGCTAGACAATGCCACAAGAACCGTGTCAAGGTTAATATTTATATGGTTATTTTCTCGACACATTGTTTTTATCAATAAATCAAAAACAAAAGAAAGGGGGTTTGGGGGAAATTCATTTCCCCCATGCTTAAACCCCAACCTCAATCCCCCCGCAGCGCCGCCCCCGCCGCCAGCGGCGCCAGTGGCAGCGCCATGGCCACCAGCGCCCCCAGCAGCAGCAGCATGGGCCGCGCCAGGCTCTCACTGGCCGCAGCCTCGATAGCGGCCGCCCCAAAGATCACTGCCGGAATGGCCAGTGGCAGAACCAGCAGCGGCAGAAGTACGCCGCCGCGTCGGGCCCCCAATGTCAGCGCCGCCCCCGCCGTCCCCAGCAGCGACAGCAGGGCCGAGGCCAGGCCCAGTGCCAGCATGGCCGTGCCCCAGGCCTCGGTGGGCAGGTTGAGCATGGCGGCGGCGAGCGGGGTTGCCGCCAGCAATGGCAGGCCGGTGGTCAGCCAATGGCCGCAGGCCTTGGCCAGCGCCAGAAGTGCCGGATGCAGGCCGCAGAGCAGCAGCAGGTCCAGCGAGCCATCCTCGGCCTCGCTGCCCCAAAGCCGGTCCAACGGCAGCAATGCGGCCAGCAATGCGGCGGCCAATAACGCCCCGGGTGCCAGACGGGCCAGGGTTTCGGGCGCCGGCCCCACGCCGAACGGGAAGAGCGCCGCCACCAGCAGAAAGAACAGCACCGAGGCCAGCGCATCGGCAGGGTGGCGGATGGCGAGGCGCAGCTCGCGCCCCAGCACGGCCAGGAAGGCAGCCCCTACCATTATGACATGTCCAATTGCCGTCCACCCGCAATGGGCAACGGCACATGGGTGGCGGCCAGCACCATGCCGCCCTGCCCGCAATGGGCCGCCAGCAACCTGCCAAAACGGGCGATGGAGGCAGTGTCGAGCCCCACCGTCGGCTCGTCGAGCAACCACAGCGCCGCCGGCGCCAGGGCAAGCCGGGCAATCGCCAGCCGCCGCCGCTGCCCGGCCGAGAGCACGCGCGCCGGCAATTCGGCCAGCGGTGCCAGCGCCATGCTGCCCAGCGCCGCGTCAACATCGCCCCCGGACAGAGCCGCGTGGAAGGCCAGATTTTCGCGCACCGAAAGAGCGGGTTTCAATGCATCCAGATGTCCAAGGTAGCGCAGGCGCACGGCATGGGCGGGGGCGTCCTGGCGGACATCCTTGCCCGCCCAAAGGATGCGCCCCTCGGCCGCCGGCAGAAGCCCGGCCAACACGCGCAGCAGCGAGGATTTACCGGCACCATTGGGTCCGAGCAGCGCGACCGCCTCCCCCGCTTCCAGGCTGAAGGAGAGCCCGGCAAAAACCGCCCGCTCCCCCCGCCAGCATGCCAGTTCCTCAACCCGCAGCACCCGCCACCCCCCGTGATAGCCGCGGTGGTAACACGAAACGGCAGAACGCCAAGCGACATGGCTAAAATCGGCGCTGTTTAGCGCCCGGCGGACCCTTGGTGGTGCCCAAGGTCCATGCTTTAACGCCCGCTCAAGGCAAAGAGGACCTCGCAGAACCATGCGCATCACCGGGCAGGATACCCTGAAGACCCGCTCCACACTCCAAGTGGATGGCAAGACCTATCATTATTTCAGCCTGCCCGAAGCGGCGAAGAGCATTGGCGACATCACGCGCCTGCCGATGAGCCTGAAGGTGCTGCTGGAAAATGTCCTGCGTTTTGAGGATGGCCGCTCCTACTCGGTGAAGGATGCGCAATCCATCGCCGGCTGGCTGGCCGAAGGCCGGTCGAGCCAGGAGGTGCCGTTCAAGCCTGCCCGCATTCTGATGCAGGATTTCACCGGCGTTCCCGGCGTGGTCGATCTGGCAGCCATGCGTGATGGCATCATCGCGCTCGGTGGTGACCCGCGGAAGGTGAACCCGCTGGTGCCCGTCGATCTGGTGATCGACCACTCGGTGATGGTGGATTATTCCGGCCATGCCGACAGCCTGCAAAAGAACGTCGATGTCGAATTTGAGCGCAATGGCGAGCGCTATGAATTCCTGCGGTGGGGCCAGAGCGCCTTCAGCAATTTCCGCGTGGTGCCGCCGGGCACCGGCATCTGCCACCAGGTCAATCTGGAATATCTGGCGCAGGTGGTCTGGACCGCCTCGGATGCCGGCGACGTCTTCGTCTATCCTGATAGCTGCTACGGCACCGACAGCCACACCACCATGGTCAATGGCCTGGGCGTGCTCGGCTGGGGCGTGGGCGGCATCGAGGCGGAGGCCGCCATGCTCGGCCAGCCCATCGCCATGCTCATCCCCGATGTCATCGGCTTCAAGCTGACCGGCAAGCTGCGCGAGGGCGTGACCGCCACCGATTTGGTGCTCACCGTCACCCAGATGCTGCGCAAGAAGGGCGTTGTGGGCAAATTCGTCGAGTTTTATGGCGAGGGCCTGAACGACATGCCGTTGGCCGACCGCGCGACGATCGGCAATATGGCCCCGGAATACGGCGCCACCTGCGGCATCTTCCCGATCGACCATGTGACGATCGAATATCTGCGCATCTCGGGCCGTGATGAACATCGCATCGCGCTGGTTGAGGCCTATGCCAAGGCCCAGGGCATGTGGCGCGACGCCACCACACCCGATCCCGTCTTCACCGACACGCTGTCGCTGGATATGGCCACGGTCGAGCCCTCGATGGCCGGGCCGAAGCGGCCGCAGGACCGGGTGGCGCTTTCGGGCATCGCGGCCGGCTTCTCGAAGGATCTGGCCGGCGGCGTGATGGGCGTGCCGGGTGACCAGCCCGATCTGCGCGTGCCGGTGGCCGACGCCAATTACGACCTGGGCCATGGCGATGTGGTGATCGCGGCGATCACGTCGTGCACCAATACCTCCAACCCCTATGTGCTGGTGGCCGCGGGCCTGGTGGCACGCAAGGCGCGGGCCAAGGGCCTCAAGCCCAAGCCCTGGGTGAAGACCTCCCTGGCACCCGGCTCCCAGGTGGTGACGGATTACCTGGATCAGTCGAACCTGACCGCCGATCTCGACGCGATAGGTTTCCAGACGGTCGGCTATGGCTGCACCACCTGCATCGGCAATTCCGGCCCGCTGGAAGACCCGATCGTCGATGCGATCGAGAACAACAAGCTGGTGGTCTCCGCCGTGCTCTCGGGCAACCGCAATTTCGAGGGCCGGGTGCACGCCAATGTGCGCGCCAATTACCTCGCCAGCCCGCCGCTGGTGGTGGCCTATGCGCTGGCCGGCAGCACCAAAATTGACCTCACAACCCAGCCGCTCGGCACGGGCAGCGACGGCCAGCCGGTGTATCTGAAGGACATCTGGCCCACCCAAAAAGAGGTGAACGACACCGTCCACGCCGTGGTGACGCGAAAGATGTTCCTCGAGCGCTATAGCGATGTGTTCAAGGGCCCGACCCAGTGGCAGGCCATCAAGGTTGAGGCCGATAGCGACACCTATCGCTGGAACTCGGGCTCCACCTATGTGCAAAACCCGCCCTATTTCGAGGGCATGACGATGGACCCGGCCCCCATCGCCAGCATCCAGGGCGCGCGGGTTCTCGCGGTCCTGGCCGATAGCATCACCACCGACCATATCTCGCCTGCCGGCAATATCCGGAAGGTCTCCCCGGCTGGTGACTATCTGCTGGAGCATCAGGTCCGCCAGGCCGACTTCAACTCCTATGGCGCCCGGCGCGGCAACCATCAGGTGATGATGCGCGGCACCTTCGCCAATATCCGCATCAAGAACGAGATGCTGGACAATGTCGAAGGCGGCATGAGCCGGCATTACCCCTCGGGCGATGTCGCGCCGATCTATGACGTGGCGCAGCGTTACAAGGCCGAGGGCACGCCGCTGGTGATCTTCGGCGGCAAGGAATACGGCACCGGTTCCTCGCGCGACTGGGCGGCCAAGGGCACCTTCCTGCTGGGCGTGAAGGCGGTGATCACCGAGAGCTTCGAGCGCATCCACCGCTCCAACCTGGTCGGTATGGGCGTATTGCCGCTGGTCTTCCGCGAGGGCGAGAGCCGCAAGTCACTCGGCCTGACGGGCAATGAGATGATCGACATCCTGGGCGTGGAAGAATTGGCGCCGCGGATGACGCTCGAACTGGTCATCACCCGCGCCGATGGCAGCAAGCACACCACCGGCGTCACCTGCCGCGTCGATACGGCCGATGAGGTTGAGTACTACAAGAATGGCGGCATCCTGCAGTATGTGCTGCGCGGGATGGTCCGCGCGGCCTGAGAGGGTTGCCCTGACCAGGCGGGGGAAGTCGCAACCTTCCCCCGCCTGGGTTGCCGCAACAGTGGCGGCATTGCTGAGCTTAGCCGCGGTCAGATAGGCTTTGCCTTCGATAAAGCCGCGGCGTTCAGGAAGCCTCTTAACTCAACCCACCGGCGCGCAAGCTGCCGGGCCGCGCCCGCTGGGCCGAGGGCGCAGAACACCCCCACCGTCACCAACGAATTGCGCACCAATAGCCAGCCCCGCCGCCCGCCCACAGCGCGACCAGAGGAAACCACCATGTCTCATCGCTTCCAGGACCGTGTCGTCATCATCAGCGGCGCGGGCTCGGTCGGCCCCGGCTGGGGCAATGGCCGGGCCGCCGCGGTGGCTTTCGCCCGCGAAGGCGCCAAGGTCTATGGCCTGGACCGCAACCCCGATGCCATGGCCGAAACCGCCGAGCGCATCGCCGAATTCGGCGGCAATTTCACCCCCGCCCAGTGTGACGTGACCGACAATGCCGCCGTCGCCGCCATGGTGGCCGATTGCCAAAGCCGCTTCGGCCGCATCGATGTGCTGGTCAACAATGTCGGCGGTTCAGCCGCCGGCGGCCCGGTGGAGATGAGCGAGGAGGTCTGGGACACCCAGGTCGATTTCAACCTCAAAAGCGTCTTCCTCACCTGCAAGCATGTACTGCCGGTGATGGAGGCCCAGGGCGGCGGCGCCATCGTCAACCTCGCCTCCACCTCCGGCATTCGCTGGACCGGTTCGGCCCAGGTTGCCTATGCCGCCTGCAAGGCCGCCGTCATTCAATTGGGCCGGGTGGTGGCGGTGCAATATGCCGCGCGCGGCATTCGGGTGAACACGGTGGTGCCCGGGCAAATGCACACGCCCATGGTCGAAGTCCGCCTCGCCGGCCAGCGCACCGGCGGCGATGTCGAGGCGCTGATCAAGCAGCGCGTCAGCCGCATTCCCATGGGCTTCGCCGGGGATGGGCGCGACACCGCCAATGCCATCCTCTTCCTCGCCTCGGATGATGCCCGCTTCATCACCGGCACCGAATTGGTCGTCGATGGCGGCATGTCGGTGCGCTGCGGCTGAGGCAACAGGCCCGCGCCGCTACCGCCGCCGCCAGCCCTGCGTCCAGCGCTCAATCGCCCCACCCATGGCCAGATGCAGCAGTTTCAGGCCCAGATTCACCGCCAGAATGGTGCAGGCCATGGCGGCCGCAGCACTCGACTGCCCAGCCTCATCCATATGCACCACCGCGACCGAGGCGGGCTTGGTGTCCGGCCCATAGAGAAAAATCACCGCCGAGACCGTCGTCATCGCATTGACAAAAAGATAGACCAGAGTTTCGAGGATCGCCGGCAGGCAAATCGGCAGCGTCACCCGCCAAAAAGTCAGCCAAACCGGCACCCTCAGGCTGGCCGAAGCACTCTCAAACTCAGGATCCAACTGGCGGATCGCGGCGACGGCGGTGAGGTGGCAAACCGTATAAAAATGCACCAGCGAATTCAGCACCAAAATGGCCAGCGTGCCGTAGAGAAACCCCAAGGGGTTCAACGGCTCATTGAAAAACAGGATATAGGCCAGCCCCAGCACCAGCCCCGGCACCGCCAATGGTATGCTCGCGGCAAAGCGCACCAGGCCGGCCAGCGGCCCCTGCACCACCCCGCGCTCCAACACATAGGCAACAAGAAAAACAATGGCCGTGCCGCACAGCGCCGTCAGCCCCGCCATCCGCGCCGAGAGCAGCAGCGCATCCCAACCCGCTGAATCAAAACGGCCAAAATCATAATTCGCCCAGGTCAGCGTGAGATTATAAGGCCAAAACCGAATGGCCGAGCCCCAGGCCGCAATGCCCACCACGCTCAGCAGCGCTACCGCCACCGCCAGGCAAAGCAGCAAAAGCGGCACATCCCGCGCCAGCCGCATCTTCGGCGCATAAGGCACCGAGCGGCCCGAAAGCACCCCCGCCTGCCGCCCCTGCGCCCAGCGTTCCAGCAGAAAACCGCCCACCGCCGGCAGCAGCAGCACAATGCCCACCACCGCGCCCATATTGAAATTCTGCTGGCCGACCACCTGCTTATAAACCTCGGTGGCCAGCACCGGAAATTGCCCGCCAATCACCTTGGCTATGCCAAAATCCGTCACCACCAGGGTGAAAACCACCACCGAGGCCGAGACCAGCCCATAAGTCGCACTCGGCAGCGTAATGGTGGTGAACATCGGCCACCGCCCCACCTTCAAGGCCGCCGCCGCCTCATAAAGCCGACCATCCGCCCCCGCGAGCGCCACCGACAAAATCAGCGCCGCATGCGGAAAGCAATAAAACACCTGAGCGATCACAATGCCGATCGGCCCATAAACCGAATGGCCCAGCAGCCATCCCCGCAGCATCCCCTGATTGCCAAACAGATAAATCAGCGCCAGCGCCGGCAAGAGCGAGGGTGCCAACACCGGCAGCAGCATCACCGCCCGAAAAAATGGCTTTCCCGGTATCCGGCTGCGCGTCAGCGCATAGGCAAAGCAAAAGGCCAGCGGCACCACCAGCAAGCTGGTCAGCCCCGCCACCCACAGCGAATTCCACGCCGAGGCCGCAAGCGCCGGCGTGGTCACATAAGCCGCAAAATTCGCCAGCCCGACAAAGCCGCCTTCGGCATCCTGAAACGCCCGCACCAGCAGCCAAGCCAGCGGCAGCACCAGAAACAGCGCCAAAAACCCCGCCGCCAGCAGCAGCGCGCCCTGCATGATCCGCTGGTCGCGGCCCGCCCGCGGCCGCACCAGGGCCAACTCAGCCATGCGGATACGCCATGACCTTATCTGCCGGCACTGCCACCAGCACGCGGGCGCTATTGGCCAGGCCAAGCCCGCGCATCTGGTCCGAAGGCACATCAGCCTCCAGCGTCACCCCCTCCACCAGCAGGTGAATGCGGCAAAACGGCCCCAGAAACTCAATCCCGCCCACAATGGCCATAAAGGCGCCGGGATAGGCCTCGGCGGCGGGGCCCAGCTTCACATCCTCAGGCCGGATAAACGCCCGCGCCGCAGCCCCCGCCGGCAGCGAGGCCACAGCATCCGAACCAAGACTGATATTGCCCGCCCGCAGCCGCCCCAGCGGCTCCACCATGGCGTCAAAACTGCCCGAGCGGCCAACAAAGCTGGCCACAAAGGCCGAGGCAGGGTGGCGATACACCGCCTCCGGCGTGCCGATCTGTTCGATCCGGCCCGCATTCATCACCACAATACGGTCGGAGATCGACAGCGCCTCCTCCTGGTCATGCGTGACCATAATGGTGGTCACCCCCAACGCCTTTTGCACCGCGCGGATTTCCGTGCGCAGCCGCTGCCGCACAATGGCATCCAGCGCCGAAAGCGGCTCATCGAGCAGCAAAAGCCCCGGCCGATTGGCCAGCGCCCGGGCCAGCGCCACCCGCTGCTGCTGCCCGCCGGAAAGCTGCGAAGGGTATTTTTGCGCGTGCTCCTCCAGCCCCACCGTGGCGATCAACTCCGCCACCCGGGCCCGCGCCTTCTCCCGCGGCCAGGCCGCGCCCCGCAGCCCATAGCCAATATTGCCAACCACAGAGAGGTTGGGAAACAGCGCATAGGACTGAAAAACAATGCCGAAATCCCGCTCGGCCGGCGGCAGCGCGGTGATGTCCCGCCCCGCCTGGGTAATCCGCCCATTGCTGGCCATATCCAGCCCGGCAATCGCCCGCAACAGCGTCGTCTTGCCGCAACCCGAGGGGCCGAGGAAGGAGACAAACTCCCCCGCCCCCACGCTCAGCGACACATCATGCAAGGCGGTGAAGCCGCCAAAGCGCTTGGTCACATGCTCGACCGTCAGATAGGTCGGCCCCGGGGGCCTCGCCGCCAAAAGGTCGAGCATGGTCGCCTCAGTTCCGCGGCGCGGATTTGCCGTCGTAGCGGCGGGTCCATTCGCGCAGGATCTCCTCCCGCCGGGCGGCGAGGGCCGAGAAATCCTGGCTCACGAGGCGGGCAGCGAAATCAGCCGGGTAGTTCTCCACCGTCGAGGTCGCCGCCGGATGCGCCAGCAGCGCATAGAAGCGGCCATAAAGGTCACCCGCCGCGCGGGTCACGGTGAAATCGGCCAGCCGGCGCGCGGCGTCCAGATTGGCGGTGCCGCGAATAATGGCCGTCGCCTCCAGGTCAAAACCCACGCCATCGGTCGGCACGATCACGTCAATCGGCGCGCCCTGGTTGCGCAGCGCCACCGAGCGCATGTCGAAGGACAGCCCGGCGCCATACTCACCACGGGCTGCATTGTTGCAGGGCGCGCTGCCGCTATGGGTATAGACCTGCACATTCTCATGCAGCCGGTCCATGAAGCTCCAGGCCTGCGCCTCGCCCATCGCGCCAATCCAGCCGGCGATGGTCAGGAAGCCAGTGCCGGAGGAGGCGGGGTTGGGCATCACCACCTGGCCACGAAAGGCCGGGCTGAGCAGCGCCGCCCAGGTGGTGGGCCGCGGCAGGCTCCGCTGCTCGGCCACCACGCGGTTGAAGCAAATGGCGGAGACGAAGGCGTCCATCCCCGTCCAGGTCATCGGCGTGCGGGCAGAGCGGAAATTCGGCCGCAGCGCATCGGCGCCAGCCGGGGTATAGGCCTCCAGCATTCCAGCCGCTTCCAGCTGCAGCAGGCTGAACACCGAGAGGCCCCAGATCACATCGGCGCGCGGATTGGCCCGCTCGGCGATCAGCCGGGCGGTGATAACGCCGGTGGAATCCCGCACCCAGGCAATCTCAATTCCCGGTACGGCGCGCTCGGCCGCGGCCTTGAAGGGAGCAAGCTGCTCATTTTCCAGCGCGGTATAGACCGTCAGCCGGGTCCGCGTTTGGGCCTGCGCGGCGGCGGTGGTGAGACCGATGGCCGCCATGGTGGCGAGGAGGATACGGCGCATAAAGCACTCCTTACTGGTGTGATGAACTCCGCGCCACATTCGCCGTTGCAGGCTCGCGCGCGAATGGTGGTTTTATGACAGTGCCATGAAAAGCGCAGCGCACTACATCCTCCCCTTGGCCCTCTTTGGCTAAGGCAGCGCTGGCGCTAGGCTGTCGCCAGTTTTCAAGGCAGGGATCATGGCCAAAGCCTACGATATAGCCATTGTCGGCGCCGGTATTCTGGGCCTCGCCCACGCCCTGGCCGCCGCCCGCGCCGGGATGCGGGTGGTGGTGCTGGACCGTGATGCCCAGGCCAATGGCGCCTCGGTGCGCAATTTCGGCTTCGTCACCGTCACCGGCCAGCAGTCGGGCGATTGCTGGCGCCGCGCCATGCGCTCACGCGATGTATGGGCCGAGGTGGCACCCCAGGCCGGCATCGAGATCATCCATCCCGGCCTCGCCGTGCTGGCGCGCAGGCCCGAGGCCGCTGCGGTGCTCGAAGCCTTCTCCCGCACCGAAATGGGCCAGGGCTGCTCATTGCTCGGCCCTGCCGAAGCCGCGCGCCGCTTCCCCGACATCACCGCCGGCGCCCCCGCCGCCCTGCTGCACAGCCCGCATGAGCGCCGGGTGGAAAGCCGCGACGCCATTCCCCTGCTCGCCGCCTGGCTGGAACGCGCTCATGGTGTGGAAATCCGCCGCAATTCCATGGTGCGCGCGGTACAGCCCGGCGCAGTCGTAACCTCCACCGGCAGCGTGGCCGCGCGCCGCATCGTGGTCTGCCCCGGCGATGATTTCCTGGCCCTCTTCCCCGAGCGGATCGCCGCCTACAACGTCACCAAATGCAAGCTGCATATGCTGCGCCTGGCCAATCCCGGCTTTCGCCTGCCCGCCGCGGTGATGAGCGATCTCGGCCTCGTGCGCTATCTCGGCTATGCCGAATTGCCCGAGGCGGAGGCGCTGCGCCCCATCCTTCGGCGCGAACAGGCCGCCCAACTCGATAACGGCATCCATCTCATCATCGTGCAATCGGCCGATGGCTCGCTGGTGGTGGGCGACAGCCATCACTACGGCACCACGCCCGACCCCTTCCAGCCCGAGGCGGTGGACCGCCTCATCCTCGATGAATTCGAGGCCGCTTTGGGCATCAAAGCCCCGCCGGTCACCGCGCGCTGGACCGGCATCTACGCCTCCGCCCCCGACCGGCTGATGTTCCGCGACACACCCATGCCCGGCGTGCGCATCGTCATGATCACCAGCGGCACCGGCGCCAGCACCTCCTTCGCCATCGCCGAGGAGACCATCACCGAATTGCAGGGAGAGATCGCATGAACAGCCTCAAGGCCGTGGTGCTGGATTGGGCGGGGACGGTGGTGGACACCGGCAGCCGCGCGCCAATGGGCGTCTTCGTCGAGGTGTTTTCCCGCTTCGGCGTGGAGATCACCATCGCCGAGGCCCGCGGCCCCATGGGCATGGCCAAGCTGGAGCATATTCGCGCGCTCGGCGCCCTGCCCCGCATCGCGGCCGCCTGGGCGGCAAAACATGGCCGCCCCTTCGCCGAGGCCGATGCCCAGGCGATCTACGACATCTTCGTGCCGATGAACGTGGCAGTCGTGACCAAGCCCGAGCATTCCACCCTCATCCCCGGCGCGGCAGCCATGGCCACGGCGCTGCGTGCCCGCGGCCTGAAAATCGGCAGCACCACCGGCTACACCCGCGAGATCATGGCCCCGCTGCTGCCCCTCGCCGCCGCCCAGGGCTATGCCCCGGATAATCTGGTCTGCGCCGGGGACCTGGCCGTGGGCCGGCCCACGGCCATGATGATGTATCGCTGCTTCCTGGACCTCGGCGTCCATCCCGCCAGCAGCGTGGTGAAGGTAGATGACACCCCCGCCGGCATTGGCGAGGGCATCGCGGCGGGATGCTGGACCGTGGGCGTCACCCTCTCCGGCAATGAGGTCGGCCTCTCAGCCGAGGAGCTGGCGCGCACCCCGGCCCCCGAGCTGAACCGCCTGCGCGACATCGCAGCGGCCCGGCTTTTCGCCGCCGGCGCGCATATCTGCATCGACAGCGTGGCCGATATCATGCCGGTGCTGGACCAATTCGCCGCAAGGCTGGCGCGCGGCGAGCGCCCCTGAGCCAAGCTGGCGCAGCACCCCCAGCATCGCTATTGCATGAGCCGACAAGCAAGGATGTATAGATGGCCAGACCGGTGATGCTCGTGGTGCTCGATGGCTGGGGCTTTCGGCCCGATTGCGCCGATAATGCCGTGGCCCTGGCGCATACCCCGCATTTTGACCGGCTCTGGGCCGCCGGCCCCCGCGGCTATCTGGCCACTTGCGGCCGCGATGTCGGCCTGCCGGAGGGCCAGATGGGCAATAGCGAGGTCGGCCACCTCAATCTCGGTGCCGGGCGCGTGGTGATGCAGGACCTGCCGCGGATCGACACCGCCATCGCCGATGGCTCACTGGCCGCACACCCCGCCCTGGCGGCGGCGGTGGCGGCATTGCGGGCCAGCGGCGGCACGCTGCATCTGATCGGCCTGCTCTCACCCGGCGGCGTGCATGCGCACCAAAACCACGCCGTGGCACTGGCGCGGATTTTCGCCGACGCCGGCATCCCCGTGGCCATTCATGGCTGGACCGATGGCCGCGACACTGCGCCGCAATCCGCCCCCGACTTCGTCGCCAATTTCGAGGCGGCGCTGCCACCCGGCGCGCGGCTCGCCACCCTCTGCGGCCGCTACTACGCCATGGATCGCGACAATCGGTGGGAGCGCGTCAGCCAGGCCTGGAACGCCATGGTGCTGGCCCAAGGCCTGCCGGCCGAGAACGCCCAGGCCGCCATCGCCGCTGCCCATGCCGCCGGCAAGACCGATGAATTCATCCCCGCCGCCATCATCGGCCACTACACCGGCATGGCCGATGGCGATGGGCTGCTCTGCTTTAATTTCCGCGCCGATAGGGTGCGCGAAATCCTCGCAGCCCTGCTCGACCCCAGCTTCACCGGCTTCCCCCGCCCCGCCACCCCGCGCCTCGCCACAGCCCTGGGCATGACGCAATATTCCACCGCGCTGGAGCCATTCCTCACCACGCTCTTCCCGCCCCAATCCATGGATGACCTGCTGGGCCAAA
>Ga0114963_10002580_pt1 | contig 12379 bp, 11 predicted proteins | sample C_131016_EF_Meta_FD_87019 | JGI IMG/M metagenome (GOLD analysis project Ga0114963, IMG submission 87019) | Freshwater microbial communities from Lake Croche, Canada to study carbon cycling - C_131016_EF_MetaG | ecosystem: Environmental > Aquatic > Freshwater > Lake | place: Lake Croche, Canada...
CAAATTCAGTAGAAATAACATTGGAGATAAATCTCCAATATTGAAAACGAAGTTTCAATGTTATTTTATATAATTGTACTTTGGTAAGTATAGATTTATTTTAATTTTTGAGTTCTATCTCATTTCCAATCTGAATAATTGGCATTTTTAAACAAAAATCCTTTGTAACCAATTCCCCCAAAACTATATATATTTGGACTACTGTTATTCTGTTTTATCGCTGAAGCTAATGCCGATGATCCAGAAAAACCACATATAAATACTTTACATGAGTGTAATAGATCACAATATTCGTATATATTATTTATTATAAATGGTTCATGTGCTAAATCTTTTATAGAACGATTTTTAATATTTTTAAATTCGATTCTTCTCGGAGTCAATTCAGGATATTTCAAAAATATACTTTCAAATGAATTTTTAATTTGGGAGTCGGTAGGATTCGTTGAAATAGTGGTTGTATCATAAAAAATGTATTTATCTATATTATCAGTATTTTTAGGTTCATAATAAATTACCGGATAGTCTCTGTATCCGTTTGAAAGTCCATGTGATATTTCAATATTTTTAATAAAATTACTAGTTTCGTAATTTAAAACTTTACTTCCACCTGCGTTAGCAGGTAAATCAGAAATTCCTTTAACATAAGGATTCAACTTCCAAACTAAATCATATATTTCATCATTTCTATATTTGTTTTCTGATGATATATACATTATGTCCTAATTTACTATATAACTCTGGTAGACTAGTATACTGTAGATTATCTCCTAATCCACCCCATGGTTGAGATATAATTATATCTTCCTTATTTCCTCCCACCATAGAGTTTATAGTATTAATTGGCATCCATCTATCGGGAAATTTTAATGGATTTTCTTTATTTCTATCATCTCCTAACCCCCATAAATACTGAGGGTATACAATTGTGGATTTTTTATTCATATCCGCTCCTAACATTGCCCCCCAAGCACTAAAAGTTGAATTTGAAATAATTGCTCCTGCTTCACATAACATCATACAATACATCGTTTCAAGTTCATTCAAATCTTCTAAATATTCAATCTTTGTACTATATTTTTTAAATTCAGAATCATGATCTTTACACCATTTTAAATCATCGGATATAACATACACTTTTTTAATTGTTGCGTTTTTTTCTAATATTTCAAGGCCCTTATAAAAATATTCATTGGGTAAAAGTCTATTTTCTTCCACATAATCTCCGCGCCTCACATGAAAGAATGAAGAGTGCTTACAGTCTATCATCTTGCAAAATTTATTGTAATGTTCCTTATGAAATTCATTATCTATCAACATTTTTTTTATGCCTTTTATAACTGGATGAACAAGTCTATAATTCTGAAAATACAATTCAGTACAAATTTTAATATCATTATGCTTGTTTTTAGAAATAAACTTATATATTTTTTTTTCATCCTCTGTAGTTAATTTTTTGGCAGAATTTATAGGTTGAGTGTCGTTACCTTCATATATTTCTTTAAATATTTTTTTATAATTATCCGAATGTTTTGTAACCGTATAATGATTTAACAGGCATAATATGTTATCAGTTTTTTTTTGAATCAATCGTCCAATTGCGTAAATAAATAATTGATTTCCAAATCCACCTTTCAATGTTAAAAAAATACATTTTTTATTTGATCCACCACGCTGTGTTTTCCTTTTAAATATGTTTTTTTTTCTGGTATATTTTACCATATATCTATTATATACAATATAATATATGTTTGTATTAGAGTATACAGGATGTTAAATAGAAAAAAATATCGCAAGAATTGTACACGCAAACAGGAGAAAAAACAACACGGAGGTAACAAAAATACTACCACTTATCCTCCGGATACTATAAATTTATATATATCAAGTGTAATATATATAAATTTAGATAAAAGAAGGGACCGTAAAGATGAAATTGTAAAAGAACTTAAAATTTTCAATCCCGAAAAAATACATCGTGTTTCAGCAGTTTTTGAACCAGACCGCGGTTATTTAGGTTGTACAAAAAGTCATCTGAAAGCTTTAAAAAAGGCAAAAAAACATGGTTGGAAAAATGTATTAATACTGGAAGATGATGCTAAATGGGAAAACATAGAAACAGGATTCCCTTTATTTGAAAAACTTGTTAAAGAACCATACGATGTAATAATGTTGGGAGGAACATTTGCTGAATACGATCACACAACATATCGTGTAAAAAAAGCCAAATCTTCTGCTTCATATCTAGTGAACGGAGAATATTATGATACGATTATTAAAAAATGCGAAGAAGTACTAGCACCTAATGAAGATGTAACACCTGATGTTCAAGTATTTGAACCACTTCAAGCAAAAGACAGATGGTTTATTATATCTCCAGCGCTTATGATACAGCGCAAAAGTTACAGTGACATAATAAAGGGAAATGTAAACAATAAAAAATTATTTGCTTGATTCAAGAATTTTAATAAATCTTCAATAGTAAAAACTATTATACATTAATAATAGGAGAAATATATGCGTTATTAGAGACGTTTTAAAATTGTCAAGCCATAATTATTCGTAAATTTTTCATGCAGTACCCAATCGGAATTATTAGAAAGAAATTCATCTATTGCCGGCTGTAATCCATTTAAGATTTCATCAACCGGAATACCCGATACACGAGACTGCTCTTCAGGGTCGTACTTATGAATGTTTCTTAGTGTCTCTCCGCGTATTCCATCAACATCCGTATCATGCATAATAATGTATTTTTTTGTTCTTGGGGCAAATCTTGCCAACTCCCTTTTCAGTTGACCATAAACATGCCAAGTATCAATAAATGTCAGATCAACGTCATTTTCTAATTCTATTTCTAAATTGTTCTTCCAAATTGTCTGTATTTGTAAACCAGATTCTTTATTGGCGTTCTCAATTTCCTCAGTATTACAAACATTAACATCATTCATAATGAGTAATTTACTACTACTACCATTTTCATGAAGCCCTAAAGCAAGGGCCCAACTGGAAACGCATTTTCTAACTCCCATTTCAATAACACTTTCGCACTTTGAAGCATAGCCTCTTAAAGTAGGAAGGTGTTCAAAAATATCAGACGGGGTGTTTACAAGCACACTGTATTTTTCTTCTGTTTTTTTAAACATTATCTACTGTTCCAAACTTTAATTATTTTGTCTTTTACCCGAGTTTTATCTTCTAAATACATTTGTATGTTGTATGATCCACCTGGTTCAATTTTCATTACCTCTAAATCATCTTTATTTCCAAACAAACTGTAAGCAGATTTTTCACCGCTGACATAAATACATGAAATCGCCATAGCTTTTTCTAGAGCAATCCTCATATCGCGATTATTAATTGTATTTTTCCATCGTTCTATTCCAACTACATCATCTAATTTTTTCAAAAAATCATATGTAATTACCATAAGAGTTCCCCAACACCCCTTCCAATTTCCATTACGAAGAAAATCAAGTATTTCACCAGGTTTTTTTGTATTCTGAAAAATTTTTTCAACAAGGGTATTATCAATACTAGGATCTTTTACAAACTCGTAAAAAAACATGTAATCGTTCACATTTTCATAAGGAATTTGCGTGTTTACAAACGTAGAATCCTGTAATATCATTGCCTTGTTAAATAATTTACGTGTCAGTAAATAATAATATGGTAGGTACTCACCAGCACCGGGAAACTCACTTTGAATAATTTCAACATTATCCATTTGTATTTCTTCCAATATATTCTTATCAGAATTATCGTCAATAATAACTATTTTCAAGTCAGGATGATGTTTACGAATTGCCGCGTAAGATTCCTTATACAGTAGGTTATGTTCTGGCTTTTTTACACAACGTGTTATTATAAAACCTACATCTTCATTTGAACCTCCTTTATAAATTTTATTTTTACGGTACTTCCGTTTTTTATGACTTTGTTTACGTTTTTTACGTGATATCTTATACTGCATACAATACTGTAATATTGTTAGAAAATATAATAATAAATACAATATTAAATCACCATTTAATGTAGGTATGAGAAAGAGAAGTAAAAAAATGAAAGGTGGCAATATATCTGAAAAATACAAGATTTATTGCTTTTGGACTGGGAATAACGATTTAACAGAAAATAGGAAACGTTCGTTGGAACAACTTAAAAAAGTATCGGAGGCAGATGTAATATTAGTTAATAAAGACAATCTAATGAATTATATAAACCCGGATACCCCTATACATCCTGCTTATGAGTATCTGAGTGATACACAAAAATCCGATTATTTACGATGCTATTTTATGCATTTAATTGGTGGGGGATATTGCGACATTAAAGAAACAAAAGGGTCTTGGAAAAAATCTTTCGATGACCTGGGAGCCAGTGATAAATGGGCATGTGGTTATAAAGAAATTGGCCCATTTGGAGTTACAGTTGATTCTTTAAAAGATAAATGGGAATTACTTATTGGCTGTGGTGCTTACATATTCAAACCGCGTACGCCTCTGACCGAAAAATGGTTTAATCAAATGAATTCAATGTTAGATGAAAAATTACCCGCACTAAAGGAAAATCCAGCAAAAACCCCACAGGATTCTTTAGAAAAAAATACTGGATACCCAATTGAATGGAGTGCATTTAATAAAATTTTCCACACAATATGCTATGAATATCATGATAAATTAATGAATACTTTACCAGAACTTATACTTGTTGAAATTGAAAACTACAGGGGAGGATACAGAAAAAATACTCGACGTAAGAAAAAGTCAAAACGGCGGAGCAGTAAAAAACGTGGTGGCGCCACAGCAAAAATACTATTTAGCATCGTGATCCCCTGTTACCCACCAGATTTTGTAGCGCTTGATGGATTGATACAACAAATAAACTCTTTCAATAAATCCGACTCGTTCGACATAAAGGAAATTATAATAACTGCCTCAGAAACTGATAATCTAAACATTACTACGGACTCACCATACCCCATCGTCAAATACACCACACTTGAAAAGCAGGGCCCCGCAGAAAACAGAAATCGTGGTTGGGATAAAGCACAGGGTGACTGGATTGTATTTTTAGACGCCGACGATTTTTATCACCATGATAAATTACGTGTAACAGTTGACGTTATAACGCAAGTTCCAAACACGGATTGTGTGATACATTCATATAAAAAGGCTACAGGACCTGACGAAACATTTTCACAGCCGGTAAAAAACTACAGCATTGTACGTACCGATGAAATTTTTAACGCCACTTTTCCTGATGGGAAATGGAACGAATGTAATCCAGAACTTGGTGGATGTAATATAATTTTACCACCAAAATATAATTTCCCAATTCATCATGGGATGGCCTCTGTAAGAACTTCTTCAAAGGTGCGTTACGATAAGACAAAATACAAAACAGAAGATGGCTACTTCTGTAGACAACATCTGATTAATAAAAAACTAGCTGTGACAGATGCAGTTCTCATGGTTTATAATCAATAATTTTAATTAGGCCAATTAATTACTGAGTTTCTTAACCCAATATTGTAGCTAAAATAGGTATACGTATTTTAAATAAATATTCTTTGGAAATATGCCCACACGCCTCATTTTAATTCTTGTATTTTTTTAATAATAGTTGTCGTAGACTTTCCAGCAATAAAGTCGAATATTCTTACTTCTCCACAAAATTCCCTACCTGGTAGAGTTTCTGCCGTATAGTCACCCCCTTTTACTAATACGGCCGGTCTTATCATTTTAAACAGGTCATAGGGAGTATCCTCTTCAAATACAACGATCCAATCTATCGACTCTATCTGATTCAAAAGCGCAATTCGCGAACTTAATGAATTAATTGGACGTGTTGAACCTTTCAAACGACGAATTGATTCATCACCATTTAGTGCTACTACAACAGAACCATTATCTGGAACAATTGATCTACAAAACTTAAAAAGTGCTATATGACCCTCATGAACTATATCAAAGCATCCATTCGTAACTACATATGGTACCTCAAGGTGTAATAAATTTTCTACAGAAATAAGTTTTGTATCTCTTAGAATCTTATAGGCTTCAATTATATCTCTCTTTTTCATAATATAAGTTCCTACATGTTTTACAGAATGTGTTCCCATCCACGTAGCTAAATGAACAAGTGTGGATTTATCAATATTTTTATAGTAATATGTCATTATCGATAGAACCACGTCTCCTGCTCCAGTTACGTCACATACTTCGGTTGATACTGTTTTTTTATGAATTATTTTTCCAGTTCCTGTTAAATATGATATACCATTTTCTGAAAGAGTTAAAAGAGTTTCTTTGCATTCAACACGATTCTTTATTGTTTGATGAATTTCATGTATCCGTTCATATGAATAGTCAATTCCAAAAATATCGCCTATTTCTTTTATGTTTGGTTTGAATAACGTACACTTGCTGTACTTTGTGTAATCAGTCTTGGGATCTACAAAAGTGGGTGTGTTATAACTATTGGCCTTTTCAATTACGTATTGAGTCAACTCTTTTATTAAAAATCCCTTATTGTAATCAGAAAGTACTACTGAATCAACACTATTCTCATTAAAAATTTTATCAATCGCTTCTTTACAAAGAGTAATATGCCTGTCTAAAACTACCCGTTTTTTCTCAATATCATATCGAAATATTATTTTTTTATTTGAGAAGCCTCGCGTCTTTACTGTCGTACAATATTCATCCGCAATACAGAAATGAGGAATAATTTCAGGATATTTACGTGTTATTTCCTGTATTTCTTTTCCGGGCGCGTCGTTTCCAATCATAGAAAATATAAAGAGTCGGCTACACCCGAGAGCCTGTAAATTCATTAAAACGTTTCCACACCCTCCCAGTTGCCTCGTCTCGTCCTGAGAATGTAGAACAGGAATGGGGGCCTCATTTGCCATCTTCTCTATTTTTCCATGAATTTGAACATCCAACATAATATCACCGAGAACAATTATTGTCTGCGGTTTTATGTTGAAACATTCCATCCTATTTATCTTGTAGAAATGAATTACTTCATTGATATTGATGGAACAATATGCCAAACTGACGCATCCTGTACAAACACTCTAAATCGCTATATTAGTGCTGTGCCTATAGCTGAACGTATCACAAAGGTAAACGAACTTTATGACAAGGGTAATACTATCACGTACTGGACTGCGCGAGGCTCCGAGTCGAAACTTGATCTTTACGAGTTAACTCGCGAACAACTAAATAATTGGGGCTGTAAATTCCATAAACTTCTCATGGGAAAGCCATCCTATGATTTATATATTGACGATAAGTCACAGAATGTTGATCTGTTTTGGCCGATTACAGGGGGTAAGGGACTTATCAAAAAGTCTACTACATCGTTTATAGAAAAGGGATGGGGAGGCGAGATAATCATCGTGAACAACGACCTCTACTGTGGAAAAATTCTTCGATTTAACAAGGGTGCCAAATTCAGCATGCATTTTCACATGAAAAAGAGGGAGACTTGGTACGTGACATCTGGTCTCTTTATATTTCGTTGGATTAACACAGCGAATGCCGATGTAATCGAAGAAACTCTGAAACCTGGAGATACAATTACAAACCTTGTAGGAGAACCTCACCAAATTCTATGCCAAGAAGCTGGTGATATTTTTGAAGTGTCTACTACACATTTTGATAGTGATAGTTACAGAGTGGGCAAGGGAGACTCACAGAAATAATATAAAATAAATTATGGTTTTATAAACCAAACTTCTGAAAAATCAGTCTTATTCAATACAACATTGATATTATTTTTGGCAAGAAACTCATCTGTTGCCTGTTTACACCCTTTCCAATAACCATAATCATCTAAAATTATTACACCACCTGAAACAACCTTGTCGTACAAATTTTCAAAACATACCCTTGTTGATTCATACCAGTCACCATCCAAGCGTAAAATACAAATTTTCTCATCAAAGTTAATAACAGTATCCTTAAACCAGCCCTTTACTGGAACAATTACATTATTATCAATGTTAAATTCTTTCATACATTTGTACAAATTATCCAACGGCGCATTTCCATCTTTTTTCATACCCCAATTTGCCAAGTCTAGCGCCTTTTCTCCAGTATAAGCAACGATATCTTTTTCATCGGGTTCAGGAAATCCTTCGTAACTATCAAAAGCATAAAATACGCGATTCACATTGTTATCCAAAGCAAATCTAGCTGTACCACAAGTCATTCCACCCTTCCATACACCACATTCTACAACACACCCGTCCAGTGGTCTAGTATCTAAAATACTTTGACAAAATCGTAAAAATCTTTCAGGACGACACATTGTATATGGAGTTATTTTGTCATACAAAGATAATGTATCATTTATTGTTAGCATGTTATATCGTAGTATAATATGTTAAAAATTAAAAATATACGTACTAAATAGTAGCGTATTCAAACTTTCCAAAACTATCAATAGTGTCTTTATTGCCGGGGCGAGCGTATATTATACGTTTTTTTACTTTATCTACATTCAAGTGTATCGCTAAACAGCATATAGATGAATCAATCAAGTGAACTTCTTCAGCACCTTCAAATAAATTTACATAGTCTGTGAAGGGTCTAAAAATTGCTTTAGCAGCTAGAGCATGCCCTTCAGGATCTGTACTTGAATCTACTTGGTTCGTATTCAAATCGATAATGAGACGTTTTTCTCCTTGAGACCGCAACTTATCGACTATAGGAATTGTATGTGTTGAGGCATTTTGATGAACAACTATATAAGGCCGACCTTGAAAAGATTCATAAAGTTGTTTTGCAGATTCAGTTCTTGGAATATGGAAATGACTTTTGCGATTTTCTCTTGAAATACCCATATCGTCATAAAACGAATTCGGAAAATCATGACTACCAGTATTTGGTTTTGATGCGAATAATCCGCAACTATAAACATCATATCCATCTTTCTCGTATTTTTTAGATTTCTCTGACCAGGGTGCTAAATCATCATCTCCATTTACGCCAATCAACTTTATCTTAGGATTATCTCCATAAATATCTTGCATTGCCTCTTTATTCTTATTTTTACATGCAACATGAACTTCGTCATATAATGTGGCAAGATACCGCACAGCTCCAATCATACATATCATATCCCCTAAACCTAGATGCGTATAAACAAATGCTTTTGACTTTTTAGAACCACCAGTCATCGTACCAGGAAACCAAGCACTTGCTTCAAATGAAATATTTACTGAGGCTCTGTTACTCCAGCGACGATTACACTCCTCCTCTGTCACTTCTGACCAATCATTCACAATCCAACAGCCCCCTACGCGCTCGTACATCGGATCTAAAAATGACGACTTGATAATCGGAATTGCCCCGAAATATAGTGTTTCATATACTCTGTGCGTATCAACACCTGTTCCGGGAGGACATACAACACACTTTGTCCGTTTTAACATGGCATAATAATCCGCTCGGATTTGTTTTGTCTCATCACCTGAATGATTTAGCGATTTACCCTTATTGTAATTCATGTACTCATCTGAAATTGTGGCCCAGGACTCGCCATTGAATCGGTCTCTTGCCTTTGAACGCTCACTACCATTTGTATCAATGAGAAAATTCACCAGACACAGAATTTCTTTTGTCCCTGGTTTGGAATTATCATTCAGTATGTCTGTCATAACTTTATGAGATGTGTACTGGTCGTCACGAAATCCCAAAGGGAGTTGAATAGCACCCTTTGCAGAAGAATTTACAGAATATACTTTTGTTACATATGGGCTTACCGTTACCATTTGCCCGTCATCAAACGTCTCGTCCATGTTTCCAACCACCAGAACTACCTTCTTGGAAGGGGGGGAAGCGAGAAATGCTGGAATATCTCCAAACTTTAGAAAGACTGAGTCACCCTCCTGCAGAGAAGAATCTATCGGCTTCAATGAATATCTATCGTCTAAATTATATTTACATAGGTTTTTGAATCCCTGTCCACTTATCATTGTGGACTCGGAGCCCCCCTTCATTCTCCGTTGATACTTTCGCTTTTTGGAATATTTTTTCCTCCTAATACGTTTTGTATGTCTAGGCATTCCTATATGTTAATTCCTTATTTTTGTGGCAAGTACTGGACTTGAACTCTTTATCTTTTCAGAATTCTCAGTAGCGTGTGCAAATTCAATTTCATCATCAATAATCTTACAGAACTTCTTGAAAGGGTCTTTCTGGACAATAATAGAAAGCAAAGCTTGATCATGACGATTTTCTTTAAAATATTTGTTTAACATCGTATTTCTATAATTATAATCGTCACTAAACAAGCTCGGATGGGTCATAGCTATTTTCAATAATTCTTCAACTACAGAAAGAGATTCTGGGCATTTGCGATACATTTGAAAACCTCCCATTATTTGATTAGTATTTGCTATCTCTCCATCAGCCGGTACACCAAAATAATCAAAAATTTCTTTTATAGTCCATTTTTTTGCCAAGAAGGCTCCCTTCCCACCATGCGACGCACCGTCTTTTAATCTCATAACAAGTACCGAATGCCCAGATTCCGGAGATATCATATTAGTGTAGTCATAAAGTCGGGGTAATCCTGCAGTTTGTAATGTACAGCCGGCATCAGCAAATAAAAGTATATCATTATCATTCATTTTTGATAACATATCTTTCATTATAAAAGGCCTCCACAACCAGTATCCTGCTCCTCTAGGCGCTTTCAAATATTCACCGTTGGTTTTTTTGAACTCTTCTGATAAATCTTCTGGTCCGTATATTTTTATACCACCATTAAAACAGCCCATCGCCTCAGCCTCCTTTTTAATACGCTCTTTTGACTGCTTGAAAGTATCATTTCCATAGGATATGAATGAAAATTTATGTTTTGGAATAAATGAATTTCCACCCTTTTGTTTAGCGCTGTTTATTCCAGTCCATCTGTCAGAAAAAAAGAGAGGGTTACCCCCTACGATTTCTGTAAACATTTCTATCCACTGTTTGGGATAAATCAGCACAGAATGCGCATTCTCTTCTGGTCCTAACATGCCCCCCCAAGCACTAAATGTGGAATTAGATATGACCGCCCCCGCTTTAGATAACATCATCGCATAAAGTGTCTGAAGCTCATTCAAATCCTCCAAAATTTCGATCGTCTTTGTTGGAGCACATGACGCCCACTTCTCCTTCTGCTCTTTACACCAGGCCAAGTCATCCGAAACAACATAAATGTGTTTTATTCCTGCGTTTTTTTCCAACTCTTTGAGTCCGTTACAATAATATTCGTCGGGTAACACCCAACCCTCTTTTATATAGTCTCCGCGACGAACATGCATAAATGCCGAATGTATTTGGTTTATTTTATCTTTTAGCGGCTTGTAAGATTCTTTATGAAATTCGTTATCTATTAACATCTTTCTCATATCTGGTAGAACTTTATGAACAAAGGTATAATTCTGACAGGATGCCTGTAAAAGATAATCAACCGACGTGTCTTTCATGTATTCATCCTTATTTAATTCACCAAATACCTCGCCTCGGTATAATTCTTTGGCCTTGTCCAAACGAGACTTTACATCCCCCTCTTTAACAAAATGAACATCGCTGTATAAATTATTATAATCAGTTTTAGAGTGGGGGTTAGAGTTTGCTGACTCTATAATACAGATTTTGTGACCTGTTTCCTTACTAATGACAAGTGCCACCCCATATATAAATAGTCTATTTCCCAATCCATCGCTCCTTATAAACCTTATAAAAATACACTTATCGGGAATACTTCCACCTCGTAAACGTTTCTGTTTATTCTTCTTCGTCTTTCTACGACGTCTTCTTGTTAGTTTATATACCATGTATATCCTATAATTGGTAGATAAAATAATGCTTATCTTAGATGGTCATTTTAATTTCGTGTTACGAATCTGTACCCACCTTTCAGGAAATGACAGCTCGTTGTCTCCTGGACCATTATTTTTCAGCCAAGGAGCAGGGTACGTAATGACAGAATTCACATTCATATCGGCCCCTAACATGGCTCCCCAGGCACTAAATGTTGAATTGGATATAATGGCTCCCGCCGTACATGACATCATCACATAAAGCGTATCAAGTTCATTAAGTTTGTGCCCATTTACTTCATCATAAAATACAATTTTCTTCTTCGGAGCATGTTCTTCCCATACCGATTGGTGATTTTTACACCATTTTGAATCATTTGATAACACGTATACTGTCTCTATTTCGTTTTTATCATTCAACTTTTTCAAAGCTTCGCAGTAATAATCTATGTTAAGAGCCCAATCCATACCAACATAATCTCCACGCCGAACATGCATAAAAGCCGAATGCTCCGAATCTATTTTAAACCTCTTGTAATGATCCTTATTGAA
>Ga0114963_10002581_pt1 | contig 12379 bp, 8 predicted proteins | sample C_131016_EF_Meta_FD_87019 | JGI IMG/M metagenome (GOLD analysis project Ga0114963, IMG submission 87019) | Freshwater microbial communities from Lake Croche, Canada to study carbon cycling - C_131016_EF_MetaG | ecosystem: Environmental > Aquatic > Freshwater > Lake | place: Lake Croche, Canada...
GCCGCGCTCGGAGCGGAGGCCGACGCGGCGCTCGTGACGTTCGTCGACACGCTGCCGGCGGGCGTGCAGGGGCAGGTCGTGACGCTCGCGCAGCACACCGGCAGCCGGGCGCTCGACTCGCGGATCGGCCGGATCAGCGCGGCGCTGCTCGCGGCCATCGACGACGCCAAGGCCGCCGACGCCGAGCGGATCGCCGCCGGCGAGCGGCTCGTGACGCTGCGGCCGGCCGATCCGGCCGTGGTCGAGCTGCTCATCGCCCGCACGCTCGGCCGCACGAGCCCCGAGTGCGCGGCCGGCCTGGTCGCCGCGGTCGGCAGGTCGACGGCGGCCGAAGCGCCGACGGCGATCCTCGACCGGCTCGGTGGCTTCACGCCGCCGGTCCGCGAGGCGGCGGTGCGCACGCTCCTTTCCAACCGCGACTGGGCCGAGCGGCTGCTCGACCGGCTCGAAAAGCGCACGGTGAGCCTCGGCGACATCCCGCTCGTGGACCGCACGAAACTCACCGACCATCCCGACCGGCGGATCCGCGACCGGGCGAAAAAGATCCTCGCCGCGGGCGGCGGCCTGCCGAGCGCCGACCGGCAGAAGGTGATCGACGAGATCCTGCCGGTGGTGCTCGCCGGGGGCGACGCCGCCCGCGGGAAGCTCGTCTACAAGGAGCAGTGCGGCAAGTGCCACGTGCACTCGGGCGAGGGGGGCAAGGTGGGCCCCGAGCTGACCGGCATGGCGGTGCACCCGGCGGGCGAGCTCCTGATCCACATCCTCGATCCCAACCGCTCCGTCGAGGGCAACTACCGGGCCTACACCGTCACCACGGAAGACGGCCGCGTGGTCACGGGCCTCCTCGCCGCCGAGAGCCGCACGGCGATCGAGCTGGTCGATGCCGAGGGGAAGCGGGTGGTGGTGCAGCGGGACGAGATCGACGAGTTCCGGCCGTCGCCCAATTCCCTGATGCCGGTCGGCTTCGAGAAGCAGATCAAGCCCGAGGGCTTCGCCAACCTGCTCGCATTCCTGACGAAGCGGGGCATGTTCGTGCCGCTGCCGCTCGACAAGGTGGCCACCGCCGTGAGCACGCGGGGCATGTTCTACGACGCCGAGAGCACGGTGGAGCGGCTCGTGTTTCCCGACTGGGGGCCGAAGACGTTCCGCGGCGTGCCCTTCACGCTCGTCGATCCGCTCGGACAGAGCGTGCCCAACGTGGTGCTCCTCCACGGACCGATCGGGAAACTGCCGCCGACGATGCCGAAGCAGGTGGCGCTGTCGCTGGCGGCCGAGATCCGCGGGCTGCACCTGCTCGCGGGCGTGGCCGGCTGGGGTTTCCCGGCGTCGCCCAAGGGCTCCACGTCGATGATCGTGCGACTGGTCTACGCCGACGGCGCAAAGGAGGACCATCGCCTCGTCAACGGCGAGCACGTGGCCGACTACATCCGGCGGGTGGACGTGCCGGAGAGCGAGTTCGCCTTCGACGTCGGCGGGCGGCAGCTCCGCTACCTGCGGATCCAGCCGGGGAGAACCGCCCCGCTCGCGCGGGTGGAGTTCGTCAAGGGAGACGACGACACGGCGCCGCTGGTCGTCGCCGTGACTGCCGAGATGCCCTGAACCGGCGGCCGCGGCGATGCCCTCCCGACTCCGCCCCCCGACTTCCGGCGACGCCCGCGGCCGGCGGGTGGCCGTCGTCATCGAGGCCTCGAACGCCTACGCCCGCGGTCTCCTCGAGGGCATCCAGCGGCATCTGCGGGTGCACGAGCCCTGGACCGTGTTCCTCCCGGAACACGGCCGGGGGGACCCGCCGCTCGAGCCGCTCGCCCGCTGGCACGGCGACGGCGTGATCGCGCGGATCGAGACGGCGGCCACGGCCGCGACCGTGGGGGGGCTCGCCCGGCGGCTGCGGATTCCGGTGATCGACGTGAGCGCCGCCCGGCTGCTCGCCGACGTGCCCTACGTGGAGACCGACGACGTGGCGATCGCCGCGCTGGCCGCCGACCACTTCCTCGAGCGCGACTTCCGCCATCTCGCCTTCCTCGGCGACGCCCGCTTCCGCTGGAGCGACAACCGCTGCCGCGCGTTCGTGGCGGCGGCGGCGGCCCACGGGCGTGACGTGGCCGTGTTCGGCACGCCCGTCTCCGCGGCCGACGACGACGAGGCGATCGAGGCCTGGCTCGCCGCGCTCCCGAAGCCGGTGGGGCTCCTCGCCGCCTACGACGTGCGCGGCCGGCAGGCGCTCGACGCCTGCCGTCGCTTCGGGATCGGGGTGCCCGACGAGGTGGCCGTGCTCGGCGTGGACGACGACGCCGTGCTCTGCGGCCTGACGAGTCCGCCCCTGTCGAGCGTGATCCCCGACGCGGTCGGGGCGGGGCGACTCGCGGCCGAGCTGCTCGACACGCTCATGCGCGGCGGAAACATCGACCGCGCGGAATGGCTCCTGCCGCCGCTGGGCATCGCGGCCCGCCAGAGCACCGACGTGCTGGCGATCGACGACGGTCTGGTGGTGGCGGCGGTGCGGCACATCCGCGACCACGCCTGCGACGGCATCAAGGTGGCAGACGTGGCCCGGGTCGTCGGCTGCTCGCGCCGGACGCTCGAGAGCCGATTCACGAAGCGGATCGGCCACACGCCGCACGAGGAGATCGCGCGGGTGCAGTTCCGGCGGGTGGAACAGCTGCTGCGGGAGACCGCCCTGCCGCTCGCGGCGATCGCGGCCCGCTGCGGCTTCCGGCACACGGAATACATGACCGTCGCCTTCGTCCGCCGCCACGGCCTCCCGCCGAGTCACTGGCGTACGCGCAGCGGGAGCCAGAAGGCGACATCGCGTACGCGCAGCGGGAGCCAGAAGGCGACATCGCGTACGCGCAGCGGGAGCCAGAAGGCGACATCGCGTACGCGCAGCGGGAGCCAGAAGGCGACATCGCGCACGCGCAGCGGCAGCCAGAAGGCGACATCGCGTACGCGCAGCGGCAGCCAGAAGGCGACATCGCGCGACGGCGGGCGACCCCGGGCGTGACCGTGACGGGATCGAACGGGTGCGCCACGCGTCTTGGTGCATCGACGGCGAGGAGGGGCGGCAAAAGTCTCCTCGTTCGGCCGCGGCGGCCTCCACTCGGGAAGCGTTCGCCGACCCCTCCTCACCTCGACGACGACAGATGAAAACTCGACGATCTCCCGGATCGTCCTGCGCGGAATGCCTCAATCCAGTGGAGTAGACGGCGGCGGATGGCCCGCCGCCGGCGGCTCGCGCCACGGCGATCTCGTGACCGCGATCCCTGCGCGCCGGGCCGTTCACGCCCGGCGCGTCGCGGCCGTCACGCGACGCCCGTCACTTCACGTCGAGCAATTCGACGAGGAAGTGGAGCGTGGCGTCGGGCGGAATCACGCCGCCGGCGCCGCGCTTGCCGTAGCCGAGGTTGCTCGGGATGAGCAGCTCGATCATGCCCTCTTCACCCACGAGTTGCATCCCCTCGGTCCAGCCGGGGATGACGCCGTTGAGCGGAAACTCGATCGACTCGCCGCGGGAGTAGGAGCTGTCGAACACCTTCCCGCCGTCGAGCCAGCCGTGGTAGTGCACCTTCACGGTGTCGGAGGCCTTCGGGTTCGCCCCGGTGCCCTTGCGGAGCACGCGGTACTGCAGCCCCGACGGGGTCTTGGCGAAGGTCTTGGGGGCGTCGGCGTCGATCTTGCCGGCTCCCTTGGGCAGAGCGGGATGGGGCACCTCGACGGCGTCGGCGGCCATGACGGACTCCAGGGTGAAAGAGGCGAAGGCGAAGAGGACCAGCGCGGCGACGACGCCGCGGAGGAGGGCGGAGAGCGGATCACGGGCGCGCATCACGGTGGCTCCGGGGAAGGCGGGGCGGAAATCGCGGGCGGCAGTATAGCAGGCAGGCTGATCGCCGGCGGGCGGCGGCCGCCCGGCGCCGGCGCACCGGCTCAGGCCCGCGGCCGGGCGAGCAGCCCCTCGATCTCGTCCGGGTCGATCGGCACGTGGCCGCAGAGATCGACCGGGCCGTTCTCGGTGACGAGGATGTCGTTTTCGAGCCGCACGCCGATCCCCTCGTCGGGGATGTAGATCCCCGGCTCCACCGTCACCACCCAGCCCGGCGCGAAGGGCCCGTTCGGCGGCGCGAGATCGTGGACGCCCAGCCCGAGCGAGTGGCCGAGCCCGTGCATGAAGTACTTCCGGCAGGCCGGCTCCTCGGCCGTGTCGGCGGCGACGTCGGCCGACGTGACGAGGCCGAGCCCGAGCAGCTCCTCGTTCATCTCCAGCTGCGCCGCCCGCTTCCAGTCGCGGATCGTCGTGCCCGCGGTGGTCCGCGCGATCGACGAGCGGAGCACCCGCAGCACCGCGTCGTAGACCGCCCGCTGCCGGGGCGTGAAGCGGCCGTTGACGGGGTAGGTGCGGGTGAGGTCGGCGTTGTAGTTGGCGTAGCAGGCGCCGACGTCGACGAGCAGCAGGTCGCCGTCGCGGCAGGGCTGGTCGTTGGCGAGGTAGTGGAGCACGCAGGCGTTGCGGCCCGAGGCGATGATCGGCTCGTAGGCCATCTTCGCGCGGCCGCGGGTGAACTCCCGCAACAGCTCCGCCTCGAGCTCGAACTCCGTCACCCCCGGCCGCAGCGTCGCGAGCAGGCGGTCGAGACCCGCCGCGGTGACGTCGACCGCCTGCCGGATGAGATCCACCTCCGCCGGATCCTTGACCGCCCGCAGCCGCCGCAGGATCGGCGCGAGCCGCAGGGGGCGGTGCAGCGGGTAGCGGTCGAGGAGCTGGCGAGCCATCCGCACGTCGCGCGGCTCCACCTCGATCGCCGCCCGCTCGTGCTCGTTGGCGGCGAGGCAGACGGTCTCCATCTCGCACATGAGCCCGTGCAGCACGCCCGGCAGCTCGTGCGTGAACCGCACCCGCGCCGCGCCCGAGATCTCCCGCGCCTTCTCCTTGGAGAGCTTCTCCCCCTCCCAGGTCGCGAGGTGCTCGTTGGGCTGCCGGATGAAGAGCAGCTCGCGGGAGGCGGGATCGATCGCGTCGGGGGCGAGCACGAGCACGCTCTCCTCCTGCTCGATACCGGAGAGCCAGAAGAGGTCGCTGGCGGGATGCAGCCGCAGCGTGCCGTCGCCGCTGGTGGGCAGGACGTCGGCGGCGTGCACGATCGCGACGCTCCTGGGCGGCAGCGCCGCTGCGAGCCGGCGGCGGTGGGCGACGAACAGGGCGGGATCGATCGACGCGTGGCGCATGGGAGGGGCTCCGCGGGGAGAGCACCATCGTACCCCGTCGCGGAGAAGAGTCCCGCCGACGCCGCCGGCCCCGCGGATTCGCGGGGGCCCGCCGCCGGTCCCGGGTCAGCGGTAGCTGTTGCCGCCGTACTGCCTGACCCGCTCGGCCGCCTTGATGGCCTCGGTCTTCACCTGCTCGCCCACGACGGCGGCCCGCTGGCCGTTGATCGAGAAGCTCGGCAGGAGGCCCGTCCAGGAGACGGTGAGCACGCCGGTGAAGATCAGCAGGGGCACGGCCACGATGAGCAGCCGCGAGCCCCACCGCGAGGTCGCCACCTTCTGCACGGGCGCCGGCATGCCCACCGTCGCCAGCCCGACCACCTTCTGCGTGTAGCTCGACTTGCGTCCGCGACGTGCCATGGCTTTCCTCTCCTCCCGAGTCCCTCGTGATCCCTCACCGGAACGGTTCCACTCGGAGAGTGATCGGCCGGGCGGGGGGCGGAGAATGACGGCCGCCGCCCGCGGGGGCAAGGCCAGCCGCGCCGGCAGAGTCGACGCGACCCGGAGCCTCGCGCGCGGGACACCGGGGCATCGGGGTCGCCCGTGCCATGTCGCCCGGACGTTCGCTGCGGCCCTCCGGGCCTGCGCTCACTCGAAGCTGCCTGCGCTCCGCCATCCTTGGCTGCGCTGGTCAGCTACGCCGGCTCCATGACACGGGCGACCCCTCGCGGATTCCACCGGTGGCGACGCTCGACGGGCGCCCGCCGGAGGGGGTGGCCGCGATCAGGCCAGCACCGCGGCGATCGGCTTGCCGCCGCCGCCGATCTTGAAGGGGCGGCCGTTGGGCGCGTGGAACTCGCGGTCGTAGGGCAGGCCGCAGGCGGCGGCGACGGTCGTGTTGAAGTCGATCACCGACACGCCGTCGCGGTCGGGGCGGAAGCCCCTCTCGTCGCTGGCGCCGTGCACCGCGCCCCCCTTCACACCGGCGCCCGCGAGCACGCAGGAGAAGACGCCCGGATGGTGGTCGCGGCCGGCGTTCTCGTTGATCCGCGGCGTCCGGCCGAACTCCGTCGCCAGCACGACGAGCGTCGAGGAGAGGAGCCCGCGGGACTCGAGATCCTCGAGCAGCGTCGCGAGCGCCCGATCGAGCTGCGCGCCCTTCTCGGCCATCTCGGACACGATGTCGCGGTGCATGTCCCAGCCGCCGAACTCCACCTCCACGCAGCGCACGCCCGATTCCACCAGCCGCCGCGCGAGCAGACAGCCGAGCCCCACCCGGGAGTCGCCGTACTTCTCGCGCATCTCCGGCTTCTCCTGCGCGATGTCGAAGGCTTTCAGGTCCACGCTGCCGAGGAGCCGCACCGCGTCCTTGTAGAGCTGGTTGTAGGCGGCGAGCTGCGGGCCGTCGTACCGCGCCTTGAAGTCGCGGTCGATCCGGTCGGCCAGCGTGAGCCGGCGGTTGAAGTTCGTCTCGGAGAGGTAGGCGGGCCGCTTCGTGTTCTCGAGCCCCTTGAGCGGGTCGGCCACGGGCACGGGGGTGAAGGAGGGATCGAGGAAGCCGGCGCCGGGGTGCTCGTTGCCGTTGCCGACGAGCACGTAGCCGGGCAGGTCCTTGCTGATCCGCCCCATCGCCTGCAGCGCCCAGGCGCCGAAGGCGGGATGGCGGATGCTGGCGATCATCGGGTAGGCCGTCCGCATCAAATATTGGCCCTGCTCGTGGGCGCCCGTCTCGGTGGAGAGCGAGCGGACGACGGCCAGCTTGTCGGAGAGGGCGGCGAGCCGTGTCATCTCCTGCCCGAAAAGCACGCCGGGCGTCTTCGTCTTGATCGGCTTGGTCGGCCCCTGCTCCTCGCGGCCCGGCTTGGGGTCGAACGTGTCGATGTGGCTCATCGCCCCCTGCATGAACAGGGTGATCACGTTCTTGGCCCGGAAGCCGCCGCGATCGGCGGCCTCGAGCTGCCGGCCGAGCGCGGGCAGGATGCCGACGCCGAGCGCGGCGCGGGCGACCCGGCCGAAGGCCGCGCGGCGGGACTGCGGCCGGTCGAGCCAGCCGGCATCCGGCGGCGCGGCATCCGGGAGCGTCGCCGCGTGAATGATCGGCTCGTGAACGGGCGGCTCGTGAACGGGCGGCTGGTGGGCCATCGACGGTGTCTCCTCGGCGGCCGGCGGCACCCCGCCGACTCAGGCTACTGGATGAAGATGAACTCGCGGGTGTTGAGCAGCGCCCAGATGAGGTTGCCGCAGCCGGCGGCCGGCGACTCCGCCGAGCGGATCTCGCGGATCGCGAAGCTGCGATCCTCGGCCGAGGGGCGGTGGGAGAGCAGCGAGATGAAGATCACGTCGACGGCCTGCGTGGGGGCGTGCGACACGACCTCGTCGTAGATCACGCTGCCCTTCTCGAGCATGCTGTGGGTGATCGGCCCGTTGAACATGGCGAGAATCTGCGGCACCGTGGCGATCGTCCGCCCCCCCTCGATGGCCTGCCGGTCGCTCTGGCCGAACTGCCGGAGGAAGTGGCCCAGCGGCAGGGGCGTGGGCAGCTCGCTGGCCCGCACGAGCACCTGCCCCTGGTAGCCGTACTGCTTGTTGATGTCGCGCCGGTAGGCGTTGGGGCTGAAGCTCTCGGCGTAGCGGCGGTAGGCCGCCTCCACCTCCGCGTAGCTCGTCTGCGCGAGATCGACGTCGGCGACCTTGGCGAAGGCGGCCACGGAGGGCCGCTGGAAGGGCATCTCGTTGCGGGCCACGAGCGTGAGGATCGAATCCCAGAGCTGCTCGGCCGTCATCCGCCGCAGGGCCGGCCCCGTGAAGCGGAAGGGGGGCCCCGACGTCGGGTCGTGGAGCACCGCCCGGCGCTGGTAGGCCTGCGTGGAGACGACCAGGCGGACGAACTCCCGCAGGTCGAAGTCGAGCCTGAGCATCTCGTCGGTGAGGTGCTCGAGGAGCGCCGGGTAGGAGGGGGCGTTTTCCTCGCGGAAGTCGTCGACCGGCTCGACGAGGCCCACGCCCATCAGCTTCCGCCAGAGGCGGTTGGCGATCGTGCGGGCGAACTGCCGGTTGTCGTGGGAGGTGAGCCAGGCCGCGAACTGCTCGCGGCCGTCCTGCTCGCGGGCCGCCGCCGGCACCTCCCCCCAGAGCACGTGGGGCTGCACCGCGGCGAGCGGCTTGTCGTCCTTGTACTGGTAGTCGTGCGGCAGCAGCAGCTTGGCCTGCTCGTAGCTGACGCTCGTCAGGTTCGCGCCGATGAACTGGTTGAACTCACCGGGCACCTTGCGGTCCTTCACGTTCTGCCGCGCGGTGGCCATCGTCTCCTTGACGCGGCGGAGCCCCTCGGCGTCCTTCTCGCGGGCCGCCTTGGCCGCGGCCTTGGCCTCCTCCTTCGACTGCGATCCCTTGCGGTCGCGGACCCCCGAGAACCGCATCCGCGTGCCGGAGGTGAAGGCCGCCAGCTCGTAGAACTGGTGCTGCGTCCAGGAGTCGAAGGGGTGGTCGTGGCACTGGGCGCAGCCGATCTGCGTGCCGAGGAACACCCGCACCGTGTTGTCGACGTAGGGGAGCGGCATGCCCTTGTCGCGGAGCTGGTAGCCGGTCGCCGGGTTCTCCCACACCTTGCCGTCGGCCGTGAGCATCTCGTGCACCCACGCGTCGTAGGGCCGGTTCGCGGCGATCGACTGCTTCACCCAGTCGAGGTAGGCCTCGGCGAAGATGTCGTTCTGCGGCCGCTCGCAGAGCCGGAGAATGTCGGCCCAGAAGTTGTAGAAGTGGCTGACGTAGTCGGGCGACGCGAGCAGCCGCTCGATCAGCTCGGCCCGCTTGTCCTTGCCGCGGTCGTCGAGGAACGCGACGGTCTCGTCGAACGTGGGAATCCTGCCCGCCAGCTCGAGGTAGATGCGGCGGACGAAGGGCGCGTCGCCGAGCGGATCGCTGGGCTCGACCTTGTGCTCCCGCCAGTGCTTCGCGAGCAGGTCGTCGATCCGCGCCGCCGCCGCCGCCACCTGCCGCCGCGCCGACGCGTCGATCGGGGCCACCTTGATCGTCGTGCCCGACGGCTCGGCGAGCACCGCCGCGGGCAGCCGGATCGGCGGCTCCTTGGCCGGCTTGGCGGCCGACTTGGCGGCCGACTTGGCCGGGGCCTTGGGGGCCGCGGGGCCCTCGACGGCCGCGACCGCGCACGCCACCGCGACGACGACGACCACGACGGCGCCGCCGGACGGGTGCCGGTGCCCGTGACGGTGTCCGTGACGGTGTCGTTGAGGGTGTGGCTGTCGGAACGGGATCGTCATGGCTCGCGGCGAGACCCTCCCGGGCCTCACTCCTTGGGCTTGGGCAGACCGGCCTTGAACTCCTCGAACGACAGCTTGCCGTCGCCGTCGGTGTCGATCTTCTTGAACCGCTTGTCGGCCTTGTCGACCTGCTCCGGCTTCATGCCCGCCTTGTACTCCTCGAGGGAGAGGGAGCCGTCGCTGTTGGTGTCCTTGCGGGTGAACACCTTCTGGGGATCGACGGGCTTCTTGGGCTCGGCCGCGGCGACGCCCGGCAGGTTGGCCGAACCGACGACCAGACAGACGACGACGGCACCGACGACCGTCGAACGCACGAACACCATGGAGCGCATGGAAGCCTCTCGAGGGAGGGAGGGGATGAAGGGGGAAGCCGTTCCCGAAGCCGGCGGATGCCCGCCCGCCGCTGCCGAATTGTAGGAAACGGCAGAGGGCGCAGAAACGTCATCCGGGTGGACTGCCGACACCTTGAACGGGCCGTGGCCCCTCCGGTTTCGCGGCGGCGGGCCGCCGGGGCCGGTCACCGCGGGCGGAAGGCCTTGTCGAGCCGGCGCAGCGCCTCGACGAGCCGGGGCGTGGGGCAGGCGAGATTGAGCCGGATGCACCCCGGCAGCCCGAACTCCCGGCCGTCAGAAGGGCCGAGGCCGGCGGCCACACAGGCGGCGTGGGGGTCGGCGACGCCCGAGTCGCGGCAGTCGATCCAGGCCAGATAGGTCGCCCGCGGCGGCACGCAGGCCAGCCCCGGCAGGGCGTCCACGGCGGTGACCACCATGTCGCGATGCGCGCGGAGCACGCCGAGGAGTTCCTGCCGCCACGGATCGCCGTGCCGCCAGGCCGCCTCGGCCGCCGCGTAGCCGAGCGGATTCACCATCGGCACGAGTCCCTCCCCCGCGGCCCGCCAGCGGCGGCGTAGCCCCGCGTCGGGCACGATCGCCGCGGCACAGCCGAGCCCGGCGAGATTCCATGTTTTCGACGGCGCCACGAGCGTGATCGCCCGGCGGGCGGCGGGATGGTCGAGGCTCGCGAACGGCACGTGCGCGACCTCCCCGTCGAGCACGAGGTCGTTCCAGATCTCGTCGCTGACGACCGTGAGCCCGTGCCGCTCGGCGACGTCGGCGATCCGCAGCAGCTCGTCCGGGCCGAAGACACTGCCCGTCGGGTTGTGGGGATGGCAGAGCCAGAGGAGCCTCGCATCGGCCGCGGCGGCGGCGAGCGCATCGTGATCGATCGACCACGCCCGGGCCGACTCCACGAGTGGCACCCGCACGGCGCGGCGGCCGGCCAGGCCGGGGAGCGTCAGAAACGGGGGATAGACGGGGGTGAAGGTGAGGATGCCGTCGCCCAGGGCGGCGAGGAGTCGGGCGGTGATCGCCAGGCCCGTGACGACGCCCGGCGTACCGACGATCCAGTCGGGGTCGACCGCCCAGCCGTGGCGGGCGGCGAGATGGTCGACGAGCGCCGGCCGGAAGCCGGGCGGCTCGTGCGTGTAACCGAACACGCCGTGCTCCACCCGGCTGCGGAGCGCGGCGAGGACCGGCTCGGGGGCGCGGAAGTCCATGTCGGCCACCCAGAGGGGCAGCACGTCCCCCTCGAGCCAGCGGTCCCACTTCTCCGATCCCGTATTGCGCCGGTCGGGGCACGACGTGAACGGATCGTGGTGGGGAGGCGTCGTCATGGCGGAATCGAGGATACCACCCGGGTCGGTCACCGACCGTTCCTGACCGCCGCCCGATCGTTTTGGCAGGCGAGGTGGTCGCCGGACAGGACCGCCCCGCAAGCGGCAGCCCATGACGGCCATGCCCTGCCGCCGGCCATGGGCAACGCGTGTTAACGACTGCTCTCCGGTGGATCCCGCACCGGCTTGCCTGCGGCGAAGAGGGCCAGGTGCGCCCGCACCGCGGCGACGAGGCCTTCTTCTCCGGAGTGTTCCGCCAGCTCGAGCGCTCGGCGGCCGACGGTGATCGCCTCTGCACAACGGCCCGCCTCCGCGTGCGCCGCGGCCAGCGTGTCGAGCACGGTCGGTTCGTCACGCCCGGCGAGCCGGCTCGCCTCGACGGCCAGGGCGACGGCCTCTTCGCCGGACCGAACCGCGGGATCGGGGCATGTGGCGAGCAGCCACGCGAGATCGTTCGTGGCTATGCCATTCTCCGGATCGAGCGCCACGGCCCGCCGGTAGCTCGCCGCCGCCTCCACGTAGCGACGGCATTGCCCCCGCGCGAACCCCAGATCGCGATGGTAAGCGGTGGCGTCCGGCTCGACCTCGGTTGCCCGTTCGAGCGCCTTGATCGCCTCCTCGAGCCGGCCCGACTGCCCGAGTGCGACGCCCAGGGCGTTCCAGGCCGGAGCGTCAGCCGGTTCATGATCCACGGCGCGGCGGAGGCTCTCCGCGGCCTCGCGGGCCCGCCCGTTGGCGAGGAGCACGCGGCCGAGCTGGCGGGCGATGGATGGATGGTCACGCCAGATGCGGCGGCCCGCGAGGATCACGTCGAGCGCCTGCTGCGGATCGTCGCAGCCCAGCAGTGCCTCCGAGGCGCCCGCGAAGGCATCGACGGAGTCGGGCGCTGCGGCCAAGGCGGCCCTGTAGTGCTCGAGCGCCTCCTGATACCGGGATCGCCGGACGAGCAGATCGCCCGCCAAGTTTCGTGCCTTGACGTCACGGGGCCTTACCCGGATGACGGTTTCACAGATGTCCAGCGCCTCGTCGGGCCGGTCGGCGGCCGCGGCGATGGCCGCCAGCTGCACGTATCCGGCGCGGCTCCCGGGAGTGATCTCCAGCATCCGGCGGGTGTGTGCCTCGGCCTCCTCGTAGCGGCGCTGCTCCAAGAGCGCGCCCCCCATGCTCAGATGGGCGTAGGCGTTGTTCGTGGTGCGTTCCAGCGTGCGTCGCCAGAGCGTCTCGGTGTCGC
>Ga0114963_10002582_pt1 | contig 12378 bp, 10 predicted proteins | sample C_131016_EF_Meta_FD_87019 | JGI IMG/M metagenome (GOLD analysis project Ga0114963, IMG submission 87019) | Freshwater microbial communities from Lake Croche, Canada to study carbon cycling - C_131016_EF_MetaG | ecosystem: Environmental > Aquatic > Freshwater > Lake | place: Lake Croche, Canada...
CATAAATAATTTATAAGTAGATAGTTATACTTTTATATTTTTAAATAAATAAAAGTATAATTAAATATAAAAATAGTATATATTAAAATAGTAATAAGTCTAATTAAAACACGTCCGTAATTATACTTCAAATAATAAAACTAATTATGAAACTCATCTTCATACAAAAACACATATTAAAAATATAACACCTGAAGACAAGTTTTGTTGCGATATTTGCTTAAAAATTTTTAATCATAAAAATAATTTGAGTACTCATAAAAAATTATATTGCAATAAAAAAATAAAAAATAATATGGACCAAAAATATACAGAATACAATTATAACAATGAACAAAATAATATTATTAAAGTTGATAATGTAATAATAGAAAATTTATTATTAAAACAAAAATTACAATTTATCGAAGAAAAAGCACAATTAGAATCTAAATTAATTAAACAACAATCAGAAATTGAATCTAAATTAATTAAGGCAGAATTAGAATCTAGATTAATTAAAGAAAAATCTGAAATTGAATCCAAATTAATCAAAGAAAAAACTGAAAATAAATTATTACAAAAACAATCAAAAAATGAAAAAAAACTTATAAAAGAAAATAATAAATTACTTCTAAAATCAAAAGATGATCAAATTGATTTAGTTCAAAACAAGAGCATCGAATCAGTTAGACACGCTTATTCAGAGGGTAAAATGAATGCGATAACATTTGTGTCTGTATGTTATAATAAAACCCCTAAAATGCCATCATTACCAAAGGATTCTGATTATGTTGTAACTGATGTTAAGAGTGATAAAGTAATCAATTATTGGATACAACAAAGGCCTGATTTTGCTGACGAATATATTGCTGAAAGATTATTGCATATATATGATAGTAAGGATTTTGCAAATTATATTACAAATATTGTAGTTAAAGCCTATAAAAAGGATGATCCAGCAGAGCAAACCTTCTGGGCTTCTGATGTTTCAAGATTAATTTACATAGTTAGAAGCACGATTGATAAGAAGGATGAATGGATATATGATAAAAAGGGAGTTATTATAAAAGAATCAATTATTGATCCATTATTAGATGAAGTATATAATATTATAACTAAATATAAAAGATATATGGAAGATAAATATTTACATAGTTTAATTAAAGAAGAAAATGATTATTATATGAGTAAAGTATCAATAATAAATGTAGCAAATAAATTAATTAATGATTTTAGAAATAGACAATTTGTTAAAAATCAGATAATAAGAGTATTGGCACCTAAGTTTTTTCTCGATCGAGATATTAATAAAGATAAAAATAAAATAAAAGACATTAGTAAACAAAAGCAAATAGAATATAAACCACCAAAGTTAGAAGCTAATACTATATTTGACAAAATAAAACAGAAAAAAATAGAGGAATCAAAACAAATAGAAGAATCATCAGAAGATACTGAAGAATTTTTAAATGATCCAAGAGTTAAAGCTAAAATGGAAAGAGAATTATTAAATATGAAAAAATCCATTAGAAAAGAGAATTCTACTGAATCAGAAGAAAAGCCGAAAATAGTTAATAAAAAAAGAAAATAATTAATTTTAAAATTCAAAATTTTTTAATTTATAATATTGCACAGATTTTTTATGACCACCTTCAATAACATCATTGGGTCTATCATGTTGTATTAATCCATCTTTGTGTTCAGGTGGTGCATAAATAGTATATAATTTTAAATTTTCTTTTTCACTTGTATTTTCTATTTTATGTCTACAACCTGCAGGAATAATAACAGAAAAACCATCTTTTAGATCATAATTTTTATCATTTATAATAGCTAAACCAGAACCTGATTCAACTCTTATAAATTGATCATGATCTTTATGAACCTCCATATGAATATTTTCTAGGGGTTTTAAATTCATTAGAACCATTTGTAAATTTTTTCCTGTAAATACAACTCTTCTATAGTCTGTATTTTCTTTTGTTTCTTTTTCTAAATTTCTATAATCAGGTTTTATGTTTTCCATATATAATGTATAGGGAATGTTTAATTTAGAATTAAAAAGCAAAATATTATTGCAATTAAAGAAGAAAATTAGGATTTTTTAATTTATAATATTGAACTGATTTTTGTCTATTTTCTAATTTATTTAAAAACCCTCCAATAATATTATCTATATCGTCTATTTCACTTTCATCACTCTTGTCTATTTCACTTTCACTTTCACTTATTTTTTGACCTATATCTTCATTATCACTTGATTCCTCATTACTTCTACTTACATCACTATCATTTATAGTCTTTGTATTTTTAGTAGGTATTTCAGTCAGAACAGATTTATCAATAAATGTTGTTATATTAGAAAGATCATTTTTATCATAAAAATCCAACATTTTTTCATCATCTTTATAATCTCCTTGATCTCTTGCAGATTTAAATTGACCAGCATTATAAGCTATTTGCATTAATTTTGTCATTGATAATTTTTCTTTTTCAACTAAAGGTATTCTAAAATGTTGTATAAAAAAATGATAGAAATCTATTTCATTTTTATATTCCTTGTGTTCTATTTTTATAATAGCATCTTCCATTGCATCATCAGAAGAAGCAAATTCAATAGACATTGCTAATTTTTTTATATCTTCTTTTACAGGTATTTTATTATAATCTTGTAAATAACAATTATTAAAAAAAGATTTTAGAGGTTTCCATAGAGCCAAACCATCTCCTTTACTTGCTCTAACAGCAATACCAGTATTATAAGCTAGATTCCAGAAATCTAATACATTCATATTTATTATAATATTTAATTATAAAAAAATATATTTAAAGAAAAATGATTTATAATATATTATAAAAATGGAGGATGAAAATATATATGTTGAAGAAAATATATATACTGAATGGGATATGTATGTAAAACGGAAAAAAAATAATGAAAACACAGATAAAAATATAGAAATAATAACAAATATTTTAAAAAAAAGTCTAAATGATAGTTATATTATAAGATATTTAAGTGTTATAACAATAGAAGCATTAACATTAAAAAATAAGGAATTGTTGAATATAATTTTTGATATATATAAAAATATTAATGTTAGTACATATGATAAAAGTTATTTCATGAGTATTTTAATAAGTGAACAATTTAATAAACATGTAAATATTGACGATAGAAACAAAATAATTGAAGCAATGCTTACAAATAAAATTGCGATTAATATAATTGATATATACGATATTTATTCTCCAAATAAGTATAAAAATTTAGATATAAATATATTACAAAATATACCAAAATTACTAGAATATATAAATAAATATTATAACAAAGAAAAGAATATTTTAATTGATCATTTATTTTTAGAAAAAAGTTCAAGATATTATAATGATGAATCTAATGAAATTTATAGAAATTATATTAATGAAATTATAGACAAATTAGTTATTAAAAATTATAAATTTGATGATAATACATTATACATATTATATCATTGTGGAGAATTTAAATATTTAGAAGAAAATAATGTTATTAATTCTGAATTTCTTGAAAAATGTTATGAAATATATATGGATAAATATAAATATAATTTATCAAATATAAAAAAAATCAAATGGAATAAAATTAGTAATAAATTAATAGAAGATAAAAATTATAATAAAATAATTAAAAAGGATAATAAAATAAAATGGTATGGAAACTTGGAATATTTTTTTGAAAAAAAAATAATACCTACAAAAAAATTATTTAATAATATATGTAACTTTTTATATAATTATATAAATGAATCCAGGGGATATAATGAAAAACATATTAATAATATAAGAGACATAACAGATTTTGTTAATTTAATAGTAAATTATGGATATCATTTTATTACTGATGATGTTGTTACATTGACAAAAAAATATTTAATAATAACAAATATTGAAGATTATAATATAGATTTAAATAACAAAGATTTAATTAAAGCAACTATAGAAGTAAATTTTAATCCATATAATATTAAAATAGAATATACAAATGATAATTTAGAAGAAAAATGTAAAAGTAAATTGGTATTGAATGATATAAAAAATATTTTAAATGAAAATAAAAAATTAGAATTAAATCAGATATGTTTAGAAAATTTATGCAAATCAAGTGATTATTCAACTGTTAAATCAATTATGAAATTGTATAAATTAAAACCTAATATGAAATGTGTTATGAATGCAATTGAAGGTGAATGGGGAAAATTAGGTATAATAGAATTATTTAAATTAGTATATAATGATTATATTGAAAATAAAAATAAACCAGACATAAATAAACCAGTCGAAATTAAATTAGTTAAAAAATTGAAAAAAATATAATTACCACTTAAATAATAATTAATTAAAATAGACAATATGAATATTGATAAATTATGGAACATTTATATAGATATTGGTAGAACAGAAAAGTCATTAAATGATATTATAAATTATTTAAGAAATAAAATAGATAATAATTATAAAAATGATTTTTATGGAATGAATGTTTCTCCAATAACACATGAAGCATTAAGACTTTTTACTACAGTAAATTATAAAGAATTATTTAATATAGTGGTTGATGTATATAATAAATTAAATAATTATAGTTACTGTTTATCAACAATAAAAGGTGAGGCTTTTAAAAAACTTACATGTAATAATGAAAAATATGAAATTATTAATGCTTTTTTTACAAATAAATTTTATTATAAAAATAATTGTACAATTGTACATATAACAGATTTATTTGCAATATTTCAACCAAATGAGTATAAAAAAGATATAGTAGAAAATGTGGACAAATTAATAGAAACAATAAGAAAATTTTATTCTGACAAGATTGATGAGATAATAAAATTTATTTTAATAGATAAAAATACAAATTTAAATGCGGAATATATAAATTTTTTACAAAAAGTAGCAGATAAATTAATACCAGATGATTATAAATATGATAAGATATTATTAGGAACTTTATTTCATTTAGGAGAATTTCCTATTTTAGTAAAAAACAATTTAATAAATATAGAATTTTTAGAATATTGTTATAATGAATGGATAAAAGAAAGCAAATATACACTAGATTATTATAATGGTATATTAAATGATATAAAACATAGTAATTATTCTTTATTAACAATGATATGGAAAAAAGAAAAAAATAAATTGGTATCATATGAAGGTACTATATCTGAAAAAGATAAATGGTTAAATAAATTAGATTTTTTTTTAGAAAAGAAAGTTTTTCCTACAAAAAGATTATTTAATGGAGTTTGTAATTTTATTAATATTTTATATGGTAAGATACACATAAGTGACATGACAGGATTTGTAATATTGATGATAAATTTTGGATATGAATATACAATTGATGATGTTGTAATGATGTTAAAAAAAAGTTTAATAATAACAAATATAGATGATTATGAATTTGATTTAAATAATAAGGACTTATTAGATGTTACTATTAAAATGGATTACAATCCATATAATATTAAATTAATATATACAGATGATTTATTAGAGGAGAAATGTAATAGAAGATTAAATATATCCGATATTAATATTATAATGAAAGAAAATAAAGATTTGAAATTAAATGAAAAATGTCTAGAGAATTTATGTAAATCTAGTGATCTTATGACTGTTAAAGCTGTTATAAATAAATATGGTTTAAAACCAAATATGAAATGTGTTAAAAATGCTATTGATTCAGGATGGGGGAAATTAGGAATAACACAAATATTTAATATGGCATATACTGTTTATTTAAAAGAATTAGAACAAACAAAAAAAGAACAACTAAAAAAAACTATAAAAAAAGAACCAATAGAAATGAAACTAACAAAAAAAGTTGATAAAAAAAGTAATAAAAAATAAGATAATAAATAATAATTAGTATTAAATAAAATGTCAGAAATACATAAAATAATACAAGTAAAAAGTGAAAAGAAATGTATAAATAAAAAAAAATATCCAATTGAAGAAGAATGGATGAAATATGAAAAAGATGGTAATTATAATAAATTTATTGATGTATTAAATGAAGGAGTTGGAAGCAACTATATATATTTTATATATATAGATAAATTAATTTTAAAAGGATTATCAGATAATAATAAATCATTAATAAAATGTTGTATGGATATATATTGTAGTTATAATAAATATGATAAAGAAGAAGAAGAAGTAGAAGGAGTAGAAGGTATTCATTATTTATATTTATTATTAACATCTAAGTTATTTAAAGATAATAAGAATAATGAAGAAAAATATAAAATAATTGAAACTTATCTATCAAAAAAAGATACAAATGATTTAAATCTTTTAAATAAATTTATAAGTATATCTTTACCAACTGGAAATATAAATAATGATATAGATGAAACTAATATAGATAAATTAATTGAAATTTATAAAAAAAGTTTTCCTAATGATAAATATACTAATTATTTCATAAATAAATTGTTTATAACTAAAAATAAAAATACGAATAAAAATAATTTAGTGATAAAAAATTTTTTAGAATTATTTATAAATAAAATTATACCAAAAGACTATAAATTTGATAAACAACATTTAGGATTACTGTTTCATATTGGTGAAATATCAGTGTTAAAGAAAAATAATCTAGTAAATATAGAATTTTTAGAATACTGTTTTGATAAATGGACAGAAAATATTGATATGTATTTAGAAAAATATGAATTAAATTTGATATTTATATTAGATAAATTTTATAATAAAAAGATTATAAAATGGGATAATATAAAAAATAAAATAATTGATAGTTATAATAGTTATGTTGATAAATATTATTCAGAGGAAGAGGAAGAGGAAGAATATATCCATACAAATAAATTAAATTGGATTAATAATATAGAGATTTTTCTAGAGCAAAAAGTTATACCAACAAAAAAATTATTTGATAGTATTTGTAAATTTATGGTAATTAAACGTATTTTATCAAATAAAAAACTTATTGATATTACAGATTTTGTTAATTTGATGACAAAATACGGATACAATTTTACAATTGATGATGCTATAAATTTAGTTAAGAATTATTTATATATATCAAATATAAATGAATATGATATTGATTTAAAAGATAATGAATTATTAAAAGTTGTTAAAGAATTAAATTATAATCCTTATAATATAAAAATAGAATTAACAATTGAAATGTTAGAAGAAAAATGTAAAAATAAATTATCATTATCAGATATTAAAGAAATATTAAAACAAAATAAAAATTTAAAATTAAATGGCAAATGTTTAGAAAATTTAATATCATTTGATAATTCAAATATTATTTCATATGTTATTAAAACATATAATTTACAACCTACTATGAAATGTGTAAAAATTGCTGTTGATAATAAGTGGAGCGTATCTAAAATTAAAATTTTATTTGATCCAATTTATTTAGATTATTTAGAAAAAGAAAAAAAAATAGAGATAAAAAATGAACCAATAGAATGTGTTCCTAAAAAGAAAAATAATATTAGTTCCAAATAAAAAGTTGATTTATTAATTTATTATGTTTCTTTTTATGATAATTTCTATATATAACTTAATAAATGGACTATACCGCAAATCCTAATTATGACATAGAAAATAATGATGGTAATGATTTTTTATGTATTGAATGGTGTATTATTTTAATTCTAGCACTTATATTTACAATTATTGTTATATCATATGTTGATACATTAGGATTGATTGTTGGTATAATTGGATGTTTTTTGTTAGTTGTTTATATTATTCTGCGTATTTTAGGTTGGATTTAGAAATATTTTATTTATTGATGCCTTTTCTATAAATTCGAAGAAATATTTTCTATTTTTTATCAATGTTCCTCCAATTCTAGGATTCATTTCAAAAATTTTTAAATTATCTGTATTAATTTCATATACATAATCAAAACAACAAAAACCATTATAATTTGTTTTTTCTAATATTTGTTCAAATACATGAATATCTTTTAATTTACTACTTACAGTATAATTTGTTAAAGCTCCTCTATTTATTTCATATTGTTTTGTTTTTTGTTCAAAAATAACACTATGAATTATTTTTCCATTTTTGCATAAATAATGACCAGAATATTCTTTTTCTGATAATATATATTTTTGTATAATTTTATCATTTAAATTTTTATTGTAAAAATATGATATATATTCTTCATAATTTTTAAAAACTTTTGTACCTATACCAGCCAAATTTACATTATCTTTTATTATTATTGGAAAACTATTTTTATCTAAAGTTTTTTGATCATAAATTGTGGGAATATATATATCTAAATTTATATTTTTTAAATAATTAGCAAAATTAGATTTATGATTTAAAGTTTCAATAATAAATTCCATATTATTTGACTTAATATTTGATATCTTATCAATATAAAGAGATAATAATATTGTATTTTCAGGTATTTTATTATCAATAATATCATCAAATGTTATAATATTTATATCTTTTAATCTCATTTTATATATAGATAGTATAAAAAACCATAATTTGTTATCAGTTAGAAAATTCATTATAAAATAAATATTTAAAATAAAAATTGAAATTATAACATAAAATAACACTTTTAATTAATTTATATTATATAGAAACAAATGGGGCTACTTAATGTATTTAATCCTAGCGAAAAAATGTTATTCCATTCAGGTTTAATTTTAAGACATATTTTAAAATTAATTTCAGCATTTATAATGATTGTTACAGCAGTAGGATCAAGTACACAACAAATTATCGGAACAACTGCAACATTAATAGTTTTATGTTTTTTTGCATTAATTGGATCATATATAGCTATGTACATAAAGAAGTTTGAAAGAGAAGATCATATTATAATTGTAAAAATATTTGCATTAATTAATTTTTTTGTTTTCATAAATAGTGCTGTTGCAAGAGCTATTGATACATCTCCTATGGGAGCATTAAATGGCGTACTTGTAGTAAGTATATTAAATGTATGTTATGATATTTTAGTACATATATATCATCATTGGTATTATAAAAATCAGAATGTATTACCAACAACATTTTAAAATTTTTTTATTTAATAAATAATATTTAAAGATTATAATTATAATTATAATAATAGAGATATTAATAATGTCAACATTAAAAAAAATACATAATTTGTTAGATGATAATAGATTTAATAATCCAGATAATAATGATTCAATAAAGAAGGACCTTGTAGAAATAGTAAATACTGCTCTGTCAAATGAAGAAAATTTATTGGATAAAAAAAAATATATTGCTGATAATTGGTATAATAAATTAATTGGAAATTTTTATCCAATTTTAAATAAAAATAAAGATTTGATAAATATATTAGAAAAATTTATAAGTACTATTGACTTGGAAGACATAAATATAAATAAAATATTTTATTTAAATTATTTTAATTTATTAAGTGAAGATAATATAATAAAATTATATAATTCTCTATTTAAAAATAAAACTGTATCTAATGATAAAAAAATAGAAATAATTATTTATTTCTTAGATTCTTTCTTAGATTCAATAGATTTAAGTCATATTGATTTAGTAGAAAAAATAATATATGATTTGATAATTAGATTTCCTGATATTTTTGATAATTATTTGGTTTATACTATATTAAAAAATATATTTATATTATACTGTTGTAAAAATAAAATTGATATTGATGATAAAAAATATATTAATAGTAAAAAATGTACTGATAATGTTTATAAAACATATTATAACTTATTAAATTTATTTAAAAATAAAAAATATGAATATAGCAATGAAAATATAGCAATATATTATCATTTATCGTTGTATGACAAATTAGATAATAATAAAAAAACAGATATTGATTTTTTTAATTTTTGTTATTCTAATGAATATCTAAATTATATATTAAAAATTTGCAAAAATAGTTACTGTATATTAGAATTATTTAAAAATATTTTATTTTTACCAGAAACGATAAAAAAGAGAAATAAAATAAGTTTTAATAAAAATGAGAATGAAAATAATAAAATAATAAAAAAATTAGAATATTTCTTTAACAATAAAATAAATCCAACAAAGGAAATGTTGATGAATATAGTAAATTTTTTTATTAGTATACATGAATATAATTGGAATAATAGCAATAATATGGTATTAAATAGACAATACATATATGATTTAACTGCTGTAGTAAATTGTTTCGTATATTTTGGATATAAATTAACAGCAGATGATTTATGTGATTTATTAGAAAATAATTGCGTAATTACAAATTTTGATGATTATGAAATAGATTTAAATATAGAGAAATATTATAATGTAGTATCAAAAATAAATTGTGAACCATATGGTATTAATATACCATATAATATCGATAATTTAAGAGAACATTGTTTAAATAAAACAACTTCAGATGAAATTAGTAAAATATTAGAAAAAAATCCCAAATTAAAATTAGATAACATATGTTTACAAAATTTGTGTCTATCATCTGAATATTCTGTTATAAAAAATATAATATCTAAATATAATTTAAAACCTGATTGTATATGTATTTATAATGCATATAAAAGTGATAAATCAAAAATTTGTATAAAATATCTATTTATGGATGCATTTAGTGAAGAAATAAAAAAATATGATAATAATAGTAATAATAATATTGATAATGATGAATCAGACATAAGTGAAAAAGAGAATATACCGATTGAAATAATACCAAAAAAGAAGGTATGTAAAAATAAATAAAAAATTGAATTATAATTTACTAAATATAATAATAAATTAATTCAAATATAAACAATAATGGCATCAATAAAATCAATTAAATTATTATTAAAAAAAAGAGCAGATAAATTAAAAATACCAATAATAATAGATAATATAACAAATATAATTAATAATACAATATCAAATGGTAAAAATTTATTTGAAAAAAACAAAAATAATTATAGTTCATGGTATAGTATATATGCACAATTATTATGTGAATATAAAAAAAAAAATATTATTAAAGATGATACTTTTGAAGCTTTAAGAAAATTTATTAATACTATTGAATGTACTGTTGATAATTTTATAATAATAGATAGATATATATTAGATGTATTAAAACTTAATAAAGAAGAACTAAAAAAAATGTATGATGTATTTTTTAAGGATAAAATTATATCAGAAAGTGAAAAGGAGTTGTTTAATAAATATGTATGCAAACTAGTAAATGGGTATATTCGATTAGAAAATTTTAATTTTTCAATATATACAAATATATTTGATAATAACACATTACAAAACATATTAACAATGTATTTAATTGGATTACGTGATGATTTTAGAAAACAACCATATAATAAAATTCTTAAGGTTTATAAAGAAGAAAATAAAAAATTTACAAAAAATAAAGAATTATTAGCTACATATTATCATTATTCATTATATGATGAATTGGATAATAATTTAAAAACTGATTTAACATTTTTTAAATATTGTTATTCAGAAGAATATATCAATTATATCAGAAGTTTAATAACATTTGATTGGGGGGATAATTTTTTTAGTTTAATAAAACATATGTATACAAATTTACCATATAGATATAAAAATCATAAACATGAAATTAATAAAGATATTAATTATGATGAATTTATAAAAAAGATAGAATATTTTTTTGATAGCAAAATAGAGCCAACAACTGAAATTCTACTAAAAGTATTGAAATTTTTAAAATTATCATATGAACTAAATTATTCTGGTGTTGTTCCTATATGTGAATTTATAGTTGACTGTACAAATGTTGTAAATACATTTGTATATTATGGTTATAAATTAACAGCAGATAATTTATGTGATATATTAGAATATAATATGATTATAAAAAATTTAGATGATTATGATATTGATTTAAATATTGAAAAATATTATAATATATCATCTAAAATAAATTTAAATCCATACAATATAAAAATCTCTTATAATATTAATAAATTAAGAGAATATTGTAAAACAAAAACAACTTTAAAGGAATTATACGATATATTAAAAAAAAATGCCAATTTAAAATTGGATCTAGTATGTTTGGAAAATCTGTGTTTACATTCTGATTATTCAACTTTAAAATCTATTATAAAAAAATATAATATTAAACCAAGTATTAAATGTATTTATAATGCAATTGAAAATAATAAAACAACAAATATAATTGGATTTCTATTTAAAGAAACCTTCAGTGATGATATTAATAAATTTATAAAAGATGATAATAAAGTAGATGATAATAAAGTAGATGATAATAAAGTAGATGATAATAAAGTAGATGATAATAAAGTAGATGATAATAAAGTAGATGATAATAAAGTAGATGATAATAAA
>Ga0114963_10002583_pt1 | contig 12370 bp, 15 predicted proteins | sample C_131016_EF_Meta_FD_87019 | JGI IMG/M metagenome (GOLD analysis project Ga0114963, IMG submission 87019) | Freshwater microbial communities from Lake Croche, Canada to study carbon cycling - C_131016_EF_MetaG | ecosystem: Environmental > Aquatic > Freshwater > Lake | place: Lake Croche, Canada...
AACTGCACCGAATGGGTCTAAGTTAGGTATTTCCCAACAAAAGTTAATTGCATCATCACTATAGATATAATCATTTTGCAATACATCTTCACTATCAATCATACCTTCTGCTTGCACATTCATTGGAGCTCTAAACGCCACTATGTTACCAATAGGTAAAGTTTTCTTTCTAAAATAATTATATGCAAAACGTTTATGAATTAATAAGCCGTCGTAAACTGGGATATCGTTAATAATCATACCCCTATTGTATATTATTTCCTATACATAATCAACACAAACACCGTAACAATTATAGTTTTTATTTTTCCAATCTTTATTTTTATCTACTATAATAGATTTTTTTACAATAGGCTTATCTGGAAAAGTCCATATATAACCATTACTAGTCAAAGTATAGTCATCAATATTATGGAAAAAACATTTAATTTTTTTCTTTAATAGCCATTCAAATGCTTCAATGTTTTTAGCATGACACCAAAGTCTAGGATGTTTAAAAAATTCAGGTTCTATTATATACTGCGGTTCATTGTGCCCCAAATATAACCACTCACCGTGTACCATCCACACATCTACTTCAACGTGATGTTTTTTAAGTACCAGTTGTATATGGTCTGGATTATTTTCCAATTCAGGTACTGGACCATTTAAATTGCCTCTATGAGATATTGTTAACATTTTCTACAACCCATAAACGTCTTTGAGCGTCATGGAATATTTTTGAGTTATTTAATTCCCAGTCATAAATGTGCATACCACCATTTAAAGCTTTATCTGTATATTTTGTATACCTTACATTTAATTCTTTAAATATATCTTCAATATATTTTTCTGTTGGGTAACCATCAATATCAGTTAATGCTTGATCGTCGCCAATTCTTTTAATATTATATATTTCACTTTCAAATGAATTATATACAACCGTTTCAAAAAATAATAATTTACAATTATTAATACAATTTATTAAATGTTCTTTATGGTTGTATGTTAAATGATAGTATAAGCCAAAGTTTATAATAATATCATGTTTGCCCCAAATCCAATCTTTTGTGTCTAAATTTCCTTGTACGCAATCATAATCTGGGTAATCTACTTTTATTTTATTATCAATATTACTTTGTCTTCCTTCGACACCTTTAACGTTAGCACCCATTTCTTTAAAACGTGCACCAATATAACCGTTATAAGGTCCTAGTTCTAAAATATTCTTATTTTTAAAAAAGATTTCGTTATATTTTGTAAGTAAGAAAGATATTCTATTTTTTTGCCAGTCTGGATGATATGTTGTATCTTTCATATTATTTTGTTGTTTAAAAATACTGTTAAATCTTCTGGTGTACCAATACCCCACATCTTTTCTATATTAAAGATTTTTACTTTTTTACCATCCTGTATTGCTTCATTGAATACTGGGCAAACATAAAATTCATTGTTAATTCTAATATTTTTAGCTATCATTTGTTTTGCATACTTAACATAATCACTTCCTTTTTTCCAATAATATACACCAACTGTAGCAATATCACTTATAGGTTTCTTTTCTGCTACTTCAGTAACAAACCCATTTTCATCTACTTTAGCAAAACTCCATTTTGGATCTGTTGCTTTAAATGTTAATATACCAGCATCTACACCGCTAGTAATCATACTATACATAAATTCATCACTATTCCATTCTACATATTGATCTGAATTAGCCATGATTAATGGTATATCATTGTTTATATATTCTTCTGCTTGTAAAGTAGTGCATGCAGCTCCTTCAGTTATACCATTTATCATTGTATAGGTACAACCAGGAGCAATTAGTTTTAACATTTGATCTAAATTATACTTACGCTGATGCTGTTCTTGAAAAATAAAATGATAATGCGCATCAATATTTAAATTATTAACTACAACCTGTATCATAGGTTTACCATTAACGTCAATTAAAGGTTTAGGGTTAATATATCCTGCTTTTTCAAATCTAGATCCCGCCCCTGCCATTGGAATCAAAATATTAAGTTTATCGGACTTCCATTTACGGTTGTTGTAGTTTTTTTCTAAATTCATAATAAAACTTTGTATTGATTCAATTGTCAAATCATCTGGACTATTAACAGGTAAAACGTGTGCACCAGATCTTTGAGCGGCTCTTCTACCAATAAATGAATCTTCTATTATTAAAGTTTCATCTGGATTTACTTCAAAATCTAACATACAACGCATGTAAATTTCAGCATTAGGTTTAGTGTGCTTTACATCTTCATTAGTGTATAATTTTGTTAAAAAATTATAAAAACCTTTTTTTTGCAATTGTAATGTTGCTGTTTCTCTTATTGAATTTGTGCAACAAGCTATTTTATATTTTGATGAAATTGACTTTAAAACAGTTATAATGCGTTCATCTGGAGTAAAACTTTGTATTAACCTTAAAGTTTCTGTTTGTTTATTTTCCCAAATTTTATCATGATATAACTCTAATAAACCTTTTTCATCTGATAGTTTTTCTAATTTTTTTCTTGTACTTAATCCGTCATACTTACCAATATGTTCATTGTATGTTATTTGATATTCAGGGTCTATATCACTTAAAGCCTTATTCAAGGCTTCATAATGAAGCTCTTTTGAGCTAACTAAAACCCCATCTAAATCAAATATAATAAGCTTAATCATTAAAGTGTTGTGTTATTTTAATATCATTAAAGTAATCTTCTAGATAATAATCTTTTTGTTCAAATTGAAAGTTACTTAACTGATCAGTTGATATTTGATCTACTAAACTAAAACTAATACAATCAGCAAGTTCTGGATACCAATCTAACATACTTTCTGTCATTTCTTGTATGGGTATACAACCTAGTTTTAATGCTTCATAAAAACGTAAATTTATAAACTTACCGGTGCCTAACGGGTTAAACACATATTTGTACGCATTTAACTTGTTTAAAAAATCTTTATATGAAAGTTTACGTTCTGTAACCACAACATCAATATTTAATTTTTTAGTGGCTTCCTCTATAACTTTTCTTCTAGTTGGGTAATAATTATTAATTTGACCAATAAACACTACTTTTTCTATTTTATCTACTTTATCTACACCTAAATTTGTATCTTTAGAAAGATATTGTTTATTAATAACTGTCTTAGCCATTATATTAGCATCGTCAACATCACTAACATATTGTACAAGTAATTTAATTTGTTCTAAAAATTTTTGATGGTCTACATTCCATGGAAAGCTAGAATTATAAATTTTTTCAAAATTAAAAACTATTACTTTTATATTTTTAGCATTTATTTCATTAATAAAACTTTGGTGCTTCCAAATTTTAACATTTGGATCATAATGTTCATCTACTATAATTAAAAACTTTTTATTCGTTAAATCTGCTAAACTATTTACATTTATTAATTCACGTTTAAGAACATTTTTTAAAGCCATTCTAAAATTTAGAAATAAAGAATGGCCTACATTTTCTATACTATCATTGCAAATTATACCTATGTTACTCATTTATAAGAGCTTTCCAATATGGCATTGTTATTTTAGTTAAGTCAAATTTATGATTATAAAAATTAGGTATTTGAGCTTTAACAAAATCTGGGGTAACATCTTCCCATTTATCTATAAACAGTATAGGTAAGTTGGTAAAATTTCTAAATGCAGAACTTTTTTCAACTATAGGCACAGTACCTAAGTATAAAGATTCCCAAATTCTATGACAATCAATACCGTTACCTTGAGGTGAAATTATAAACAAACTCTTAGATACTCTTTGTAAATAATCTGTATGAGAATGGTGAGAATCCATAAAAAAACCATTTTGATTAGTAATATAGTTAACTCTATTTCTAATACCAGTATTTGTACCAATATCAAAATTTTTATAAACTAAATTTTCTTTTGGGTTACGCTGTTTTATTACATGTAAAAAATTATCTATATTACCATGTGGCCATTGCTTATTAGCAATACCAATAGGTACAGGGGTTAATTTAGGGTGATCTAATATAGCATTTTGAGCATACCAATGCAAAAGTTTTTCATCATCTAAATATTGTATATATTTTGAATCAACGGGAAAATCTGTATTATGTGATATAAGTTTTATTGGGTGTTTAATTTCATGAAAAGATTCTCTAAAAAATAAATCTAAATCATGCCCATAAACATAAACAATACGTTCATTATCTTTTACATAAAAATCAGATCTATCTCTTATTACTGTTTTGGTGTTTTTTAATTGATTAGGTATATTACAATTATTAGTACCAAAATAAGTTATATCAGCTATTTCTTGTATTCTTTCTCCAGAAACAAAATCGCTGTCTTTTAATTCCAATGTGAATTCCATAAATGAATGCAAATAGTTTTAATTGTTGAGTATGAATTGTAATCATTACCTTTAGTCCTATCTCTATCAAAATTAGGGTATGGGTAAAAATAAGCTAATGGTAGTATCACTATATTATTTAAACTATCAATTTTTTTGAAAAGTTTTTTAGTTAGATACCACGGACCTGTAGTTTTAATAATATCCATTCCGTCTCTATCACTAACATTTTTAATATCATTCAAATCTATAATTAACTCATGGTTTGGTACGCAACCAATTAAACCATTAAATAAAGTTGGTTCTTTATCATACGCAACCCCTGTAAAAAAATCTAAATGTAATAGCTCATCAAAAGATTTTACTCCAACAAAATCCGTATCTAAATATATACCTCCAAATTTTTCTAATATAGCGTAACGTAATATATCAGATTTTTGCCCTAAATTTTTACATGAATTAAAAAGCTCTTTGTTTTTAAATTCAAAATCTTCTGCTTCTATATCAGTCCATAAACGGTATTCATACCCAATATTGGCTGCTTTAATTGAGTCCATATATTCATATAGTTTATTTGGTATAGCTTCACCAAGCCAAATTTGATGTATTAGTTTTGGTATTTTTTGTTTACCTGTTGGTTTAATATTTTGTTCGTAAAGCTTTTCTATTAAAGCCCATTTTTCAGGTAAATTTTTTTCTTTATACCCGGAACTAGTATCCATTAATGCGCTAAATGTAAACATATATGAATATATAAGTTTAATTTAAGGATTATCAATTATACATTGATTACAATTTTTATCATATAACCATAAATTTACATCATCTTTACCAGGATTTACTTTCCATTGACCTGCCCCGTTGACTCCAGGCATTATGATTTGATTATGTTCACCTAAAAATGCTGCCCACCAAGAAAATGAAGATTGTGATAAAGCTATATTATCACTTTGTAATAACGTATCAAAATCGTTCATTGACCTTGCATCACTTATTGGATTAAATGTTTTTACTATACCTTCACTATTTAAAATACAGCCATCATTTATTAATTTTTTAACTGTATCGCATTCAGAATTATCTGTTACTATTGTAGCGGTTTTAAAGCCGGAAACTTCTAATATTTTTTTATAAACTTCATATCCTAAAAATTGATTTATTAATTTATAATCAGTCTCTCTAACATGCATTATTAATTTATCTTTATTAATATTATTTGGTATTATATTAAAAAATTTTTTAATTTTTTGTTTGTAAAGAGTATAATAGAAAGATTTTTGTACAAATGAATCAATTACTATATCTCTATCTGTTCCCAACAACTCGTCCATATTGACATAATTATCACCATATGATTTAGTATAGATAGGGTTAACTGGTTTAGCTTCCTGTATACTTGGATGTATATTAAAATTAGGTAACCCGCTATGATATAATTTAACGTTTTTTTGTTCAGCTAATATATAACCAAAAGCTAATTGAAACATTCTATTACCCATCCTACCCCAATCATCATATTTTATGAAAACGCTCATGCCCAGTAACAACCTCCTTCTACAATATGCCTATTTTCTGGTTTTTCTGAATCTAAAGGTGTTGTCCAATATTCATTAAAAAAAGGAGCAAATTCTGGTATATCAAGCCATCTTTGTCCCTTTATACCAAATAAAATTTGAGTTGAACCACCTAAATGTATACCTGTTTTACCTAAACGTTTACATTCGGCTGCAAATAATAATGATGTAAATCCTGTGCCAAATATACCAACATCAAAATCTTCATTGCGTAATATTTCTAAATATTTATCAAATATATCAAATGAAGTTTTAAATTTTGAGTTTGGAGCAATTTTTAAAGCAAATGGATATTTAACTGTCTTTAATCTAAAATTTGGAATTATACGACCGTTCCATATTTTATCTAAATTAACAAAGTTTTTTTCTATAGACTCTGCAAATGGGCTAAAAACAAGAACTTTTTTCTTATCTAAATATTTTGTCCATGGTTTATCAAAAAAATACGGTTCTAAATGTTGTAAGTCAGTTATCTTAGCGTATGGGCAATAATTTTCAAAAACATATTTCTCAAATATTGGATTTACCTTATTCCATTTAGGTATTAAGTCTACTTGACTAAGAGCATATTTTATATAATCATTAAATCTTACTGTATTATCTACATTATAAGGATATAATCCAGCAATATCTTCCACTTCATGTTGTAAATGGGGTTGGAATCTATTTGATTCCTCTATTGTATGTGCACAATACATTAAATTAAGCTCGGTTACTCCTATCTTACCGGCACATAACGGTTTACCTAACTTCAAGTAATGTGAAATAAAATTATTACCTTCTACTATAGCATTATCATTGTTTAACATATATTGAGTCTCCAAAATGTTGGCCACGTTCTAAATTGCAAGTTGTGTGCATTTCTTTAAAGTTAAATATTTTTAAATATTCTGATACATCATGTCGTAAAGGGGTATTTTCATTACGCTGCACATCTTGCACTTCAGCAATTATATATGATACATTTTTTAAAGTGTTAGTAGCTCCTTGAAAGGCTTTTAATTCCCCACCTTCTATATCAATTAAAATCATATCTACTTTATCAATATTATTTTCTTTACAATATGTATCAATACTAGTGCATTTAACTTTTATATCCTCTTTAATTAAACTATGTTGTTTTTCAGTTGGAAAAAAACCTGCGCTTGATGATCCAAAATCCCCACCAACATTTACTGAAAAAAATGTTAGTTCTTCTTCTTTTGAAGATATACCTTTAGGGTTAAATTTAACTTTTTTAAGATTGTTATTAGTCTTTTTAAGTTTATCTATATTTTGCTCACAAACAGATAAAGTATATGGGTTACATTCAAATGAATGTAATTCCTCACATGATGTAAAAAAGTCTAATATTTCTTGCGTATAACCACACTCTCTTGCCCCTATTTCCAGTATAACTTTTACTTTAGATTTATCAATGTATTTAGTAAAATCATCCTTAACATATATGTTATACGGGTCTATCATTAATATATTTTATATACGTTTGGGTTTTACTCCACCACGTGTTTGGACCTAATAAATTTTCTACTGGTATGATTTCTCTATTTTCTTGAACTTCTTTCCATCTTTCATGTAAGCCTTCATAACCACCGTAATATACTTCTTTAAACTTTACATCTTCTTCAAAATAATAAGCATAATGATTGAATCTTTGTGTTAATAATAAACCGGGACCATTTTTACCCTCCAATTTTGGTGGTTCATGGCTTATAAAATTTTCACCTTTCCAATTCCACAAACGTCTATAAGGTTCATAGTTTCCTTCTCCCCAATGACCAAATGCAACTTGGTTTTTACCAACGTAATAATTGCATAAGAAACAACCTGTTTTACCATTATTTTTAATTAAATGTTCTTCTGCCTTAATCATATCTTCTGGGTACCATTGTTCATCAACATCTATCTGCCAAAGCATACATTCATTAGTTAATGATCTAGCTACTTTAATTGCAGCATTAACTTGTTCATCTTTATTTTTCCAGGGGCCGTTAATAGGTCTTACAATATGAATTTTATTACATTTAATACTATCCAAAAGTTCTGTTGTACCATCATTAGATAAATAATTTTTGTGCATTGAATCTGGTAGTTCTTTACACCACGAAGTGGATCCTGTTGGTAAAGAAACACCTTCAACTATAATCCAATGATCTAAAATATTGGGCAATATTTTATAATAATCATTATGTTTTAAGTGTCTTAAGCCGTTTAAAACTATTGTAAATCCTATTCTTATTTTATTTCCCATTTGTTTTTTATAGTTGGTATTGGTTGTCCCGGTTTTCTTATAATTATCTTTTTGTTAGATAAATTCAATTGTTCAACTAAATTAGCCATTGCACTATCTACCAATACTATATTTTCAGCTTCTTCTAATAATTTACGCCAGTAAAATATGCTATGATTTTCATTTATATGTATAACTTGATTTTTACTTAATATTTGTACATTAACTTCACCTCTTGAATGTTTTAAACCTACCAAATCAAATTTATCTTGTTTAACATATTGATTGTATATTTCTTGCTCTTTAACAAAATTTCTATTATAAATTAATTCCCATTTATTTTCAAAAGGTACTTTAGCTAAACGATATTTAAATTCATCAAATTTTTCATTTCCAAAACCGTCTCCTAATTTAACATATTCATCAGTGCATTTACTGCCAGGAAAAGTAGCAGCTATGTCTATTATTTTTTTTACCTTAACTTCGTTTAATGCATTAATTGATTCTGAAACACAATTCCAAACATTATCTGTTACTGGTATAAAGTTAATATGCGGAGCTGCCTCTTTAAACATTTCTACAAATTGTTTAAAAATTGGCCAATGAACGTAATAACCTTTACTATTATAATAATTTGCTATAGGTAAACATATAATTAAATCCCCTAACCTACCTGGTTGTAAAATTCCTATAGTTTTCATCTCATTATGTTTTGTAATTTTTTTATATCGCTTTCAAGTTGGTTTTTATAAGTTTTCATCCAATCACTATTGTCCCATATACCAACTCTTAACTTCTCCAAGTTGTCAGTAATATTATCTATTTTATCTTTTGTTTCACTTACATGCAAATGTTTAATTAAAATATCATGTCTATATTTTGATCTGTTAAGTGTATCGTATACAACCTGGTTCCAAGTATCCTGATGTATATTCTCAATATAAGGTTCTACAAAATAACCTATTGCATCAATACTTTTTCTATGTATAAAAAAATTAACGCAAAATGGTTTTACTTTTTCATATTTATTACCCATACCTCTCATACCATCATTGCAATGCACCATTAATACATTATCTTTTGGACCATTTTAAAACTCTTTTAAAATTTCTACGTCCCAATCCTGTGTAATGAACGCCATATCATCACCTACCATAGCATAAACATCAGCATTTGTTTGTTTAGCCATTTCATTCCACATTGTAGATAAACCTAAAAATTTACCATTATTTTTAAATTTTATAACCTCTACAAATGATAAATTATTTTGTAAGTAACTATAAAAATTTATAATTGGATCGTCTTCATCTACACCTAATACTAAACAAACATTTTTTTTATTTTTTATTGTTGTAATTAAACTAGCTATTAAAGTTAATAATTTATTTTTTCTATTCCTGGTTGGACACATTAATGCTATTTTCATACTGACCACTTTCCTTTATATGTATTTTCTAAACCATGTGTCATGTCGTTTAATTTTTCTCCCAATAATTTATGACTACTAAAACCTTTATGGGTTGTAATAGCTTCTGGTATTAATGCATGTTTTAAATTATGTTTTTTAAGTAAATTAGCATAATCATTATCTTGGTACCAAAATTTAAAAGATTCATCAAATTTACCAATTTTGTTTAAAGTTTTACGATTAACACCTATACTACAACCTGTAATATGAACTCCAATATCGTAACCTTCTGATGGCTTATCATAAAAGAATTCATGCTTATGATTGTTTAAATCTTTTGGACTAACTGAATCATAAACGTTTAAAGCTTCACTTAATTTGGTTAAACTACCTTCTTGATATACTACATCGTTGTTTGAAATTAAAATTTTATCATCATCTATAGTTTCAATACCTAAATTAAGAAATCTATTATAGTTAAAAGGCTCGTCCGGAAAAATAAATTTGCAATTTAAAGGAATAGTTTTATTTTTAAGCTTTGAATTAGTTTCAACTACTACAGCCTTCATACCTTGTAAAGAATTAACACATTCTTCAAGCATGTTATAGTACTCTGGATTAGCAGTATTAGACAATATTAGAACAACCATATTATATTATAGTATAACAAATAGAGTTATCAATTGTTTCTTCGTTTTAATTCATAGATAGAATTTCCGCTACTTAAATGATGCTCGTCTGTAATAAAATGCATTTCATCTTTAGGTATAAAATGTATTAATGTTTTATAAAGACCGTGCATATCCATAAGCCCAGGTCTAGGAGGATTGCTTAATAACGTATTACACGCTTTTTTAAATTTTGATAAATATTTGAATGGTAAAAAATAAACACAATCATTAACAAAAAACATATCATCCCAATGATCTTTTTCACGGCATAAAAAGTTAAATTTGTTTAAATCAAAGTTTAGTTCTTTTAATTTACCTTTATTAAAAAATATATCAAACCTAGTAAACATAACGTAGTCTAATTTTTCATCTTCTATTAATTCAATACTTTTTATAAAAGTTTTAATTTGATGAGAATTTTTAAAATTTAAAAATTGACACGCTTCTGGCTTATAAAAATTTATAATGTTATTAGTTTCTGGGGATTGGTAACTTGTAAGATAAACTTTTGTTTCAAATTTTGATAAAGGTTTTATTATTTCTTCTATGTAATTTTCTTTACAATCTAAATATGTTCTCGAAACTGGCCATCTATTATCATGTATTAAATGGCTTATACCAACTAAATTAATTCCTAGCTTCATTTTTCTTTATATCTTTTAAAGATTGTAATACCTGTTCTTTTGTTTTTGTCGGTGGCATGTTTGGATAATGGCCGTGTTTTTTTAAGTAAATTTCTCTACCCTTAGTAACATTTTTAAGCCACTGATCTGACTTGTTTGCAATAGATGAGTTATCAATAGCCCCTGGAGCTTCAGTTAAATATTTTTCACTATCAGCAATATCAGCAAACCACCAAAATGGTGGGTGATAACCTGCTTTTATAATACAATATGTGTGATCTACGTGCTCCCACGCATTATAATATGCTTCATGTATAAAACCAACTTCTTCTAATACTTTACGTGTAAAGAAAGAAAACATTGCTACAGTATGTTCATATAAAGCAATTTTTACATTATTATTATACTCTATGATAAGCTTAGGGTTGGGATCTGTATGCTGGTTTAACAAATGTCTGTTATGTAAATCAAAGTCCTTAATCTGCTGTTTACGGTTAAAAGGTGAGCCTGGCCCGTAGTTAAAATGTTGTATACCTGATTCTTTGCAGGCATTAATATACTTTTGAAAAACACTTTCTTCCTTAATAATCATATCATCTTCAATAATAAAAATGTAATCACACCCTTTATCATATAAATGCTTCATTGCTTTATTCTTAGATTTACCAACACCTAGATTTACTTCATTTTGTAGCCAATTACCTGGTACTTTTATTTGATTTTCTGCTTTACCATCATTAACTATTACTAATTCATCTATGACGTGTTTTGGTAATGATGCAAGTAAGCCTTTTAAAAATTCATTTCTATTACATGTTATTATGCCTACCCCTATTTTAGCCATAACATATTATAATAAATAATAGATATATGTCAACTGCAACGTTAAGTTTTACTCAGTTACCAGCAGCTGGAGAGGTCCAAAATGGTGACTTTTTTGTTATAGAAAATATAACTGGTGCTAAAAAATTAGATTATCAAAACTTAATATTTGGTCTAAATAATGTTACGTTTGCAGCTACTATTTCAGGACAGTCAACAGACATAGTATCTTTATCATCAAATTTAAATTCATTATCGGCACAAATGGTTAGTGAAGTTAATACTTTAGAAAGTTTATTAACAACCACAATTCAAACAACTACAGCTAATTTTTTAAATATATTATACCCAATTAATTGTATAATATATACAACAATAGCTACCAACCCCGGTTTATACATTTACGGTACTGCTTGGGATCAAGTAGCACAAGGCTTATTTGTTGCTGGGGTAGGTAACGGGGTAGATAAAAACGGTACAGGTTTGACAGTAGCTCCAGAAAATGCAGCAAGTAATTTTAACGTCGGGGAATATAATCATACTTTAAACGTAAATGAAATACCACCACATACTCATGACTTTCAAATACATTTACAAACAACTAATTCACAAACAAGTTATCAAAACGGACCACAAGCAGCTCCAGCTTATAGGTTAGATACTTTAACTACATATAAAACTTTAGCTAATACAAATGGTGGTGGTAGTCATAATAATGTACCG
>Ga0114963_10002585_pt1 | contig 12367 bp, 15 predicted proteins | sample C_131016_EF_Meta_FD_87019 | JGI IMG/M metagenome (GOLD analysis project Ga0114963, IMG submission 87019) | Freshwater microbial communities from Lake Croche, Canada to study carbon cycling - C_131016_EF_MetaG | ecosystem: Environmental > Aquatic > Freshwater > Lake | place: Lake Croche, Canada...
AGCAAAGTCGGGGGTCTGTTCTACGCATACACAATGGTAGCGGACATCGTTCTCATCACTGTACAACAGTTCTCCAGTTCTGGCATTGACACCACGAATTTTCTTTACGTGATTGGCGTGAAGATGTCCGTGAATGTTTACACCAAAACGTCCAAGCGATTCTACGTGCAGAGGAATATGACTCAAAATCATTCCGTTCATAACGTGGTATGCACGAAGTTCGCGGAAGTATTGTCTGTATTCATCATCACGGAAGATATCGTGGTTACCGCGAATAAGCACTTTGTCGCCGTTAAGGCGGCCAAGGGTGCTCATTGCTCGACGGTTAATGACAACGTCACCAAGGTGGTAAACTTTGTCGTTGGGACGAACACGTTCGTTCCAGGCTTTAACCATTGCTTCGTCCATTTCATCTGGATCATCCCATGGGCGAAGTTTTGTGACCCCATCGTTGCGTGTGAAGTGACATACACCCGCATGACCAAAGTGCGTGTCGCTGACTAAAAATACTGCTGGCATATTCAACTCCTTTCTTAAATTACAGGTTTAAAAGTTCGCCAATCATCAATGTTTGGCTTTTCGTTTTCATCGTAGGTCCAGCCCAGGGCTTTCATCATACGATGCTTTACTAACAAGTTGGGGCTACGAAAACGCTCAGTATCTGTAAAGCCCAACATAACACCAACTTCTGTTACTGCACCAGATCTACAAATACCTGCGGTACAATGTACAACCACATTCATGCGATTCTCTAGTGCATGTTGCAACAAACGAACCAACTCATTGGCCTGTTCTTGGCTACAACGCATGGCTTCATCTAACGCAAAGTCGTTAAGCTCAATGTCAAGAAACTCAAAGTCATGACGCTCCTTGAATTCGTGCCGGGCATCGGGGCGCCAACCACCACAATCAGCAATGCTGATCAGCATACTGTTAGGGCCAGCGGCATGATGAAATCCGCTGGATACATCTACTGCCGCGACATTTTCAATCCAAGGCATTATACCCTCCAAATTTCTTTAAAGCCTTCTTCTACAGTAGGCTTTTCATAAAAAATAATCATCTGGTCAATTATCTCCCAGGGAATTTCTTTGCCGGGACGGGAATTTAACCTCTTTACTAATTCATCCTTAGGTACTGCTGGAAATTCTACCGCAATGTGCTCGTAGTCGGGTAACATACGAAACTTTTTGGCACGACTGGCAACTGTGGTGCTGGTCTGATCCCAAATTACTGTATGACCATGGTCACGTGCAAATATCACTTGGTCAGCCATCAATTCAACTGCTCGGGGCATGTAAGACTTAAACACTTCTGTATAAGTCTTACCTTGAGACCTAGCATAATCTTCTACAAACGGATCTGTAGAAATCACAGTTAACCCTAAAGCCCATGCTTGGTTTTTAATCCAGGTACTTTTACCTGAACCTGGAATACCAATCAACTGATAACACCGTGGCATTAAAAGTCCTCCACAACTTCTTTCAAGTCCTCAATGCTGTTTAAATCAACATCTTCATCTTCTGTCACACGACCACCATAATAGCCATTGTGGCTGTTACGAACTTCAATGTCTATATATCCGCGGTCTGTACGCAAAGTGAAACAAACGTCTTCGATAACTTCGTAAGCATTGTCGTTGTCTTGCCGAACCCAGTCTTTGTCCTCTACGGACAATACCATTGCTCCACGTAACAGGTCAAAGCTGTTGCCTCTACCTACTGCATCTACTCCGTTGATGTGATTGAACCACACGCTGTTACAACAATCATTTCCGGTGTCATAACGAAAGTACTCGCCTTCGGTAGTACGAAATACTACAGTCCAAGCATCGTTACCCAGGAAAATGCCATTGATGCGTCTTCCAATCAAATTTTTGAATACAGTCATGGCTTTTTCCTTTCTTGTTTGTTTGTTTGTTTAATGTTTATTATACATTAAATGGATTTATGGAGCAACGGGTCAGATTTGAACTGACGGTTTTAGGGATTTGCAATCCCTTGCGTTGGGCCACTCCGCCACCGTTGCATATGGGTGTTTGTGTTGGCGCTTGAATCCGCGGTAGCCCCAACTCTTCCTGGCTCCTCTCTACGTCCGCCGGCTTCCTAGTAGAGTTCAGAGTTGTTCCAGTGTAGCTACTACACAAACATAATTGGCTCCCCAAGGTGGGATCGAACCACCGACCAATAGATTAACAGTCTACTGCTCTACCGCTGAGCTATCGGGGAATAATCGTTACTAACTGAGCGTCTTGATCACGTATGGCCCATTCAGTGGAACCCACACGTATGTGAAGACAACAGGCCATGCGTCTTAAAACAGTTACAGTTCTTGTAGGAACAAGACCCATTTGCTGTAAACGCTCATTGGTGACACTGAGTATCACTGCCTGGTCTTTTTCTTTTAAATCGTTTAATGTCATATGTTAAAATGGAGCGGGATAAGAGAATCGAACTCTTGACCGAAGATTGGAAATCTGCTGTTTTACCATTAAACTAATCCCGCTAAGGACTTGGCGTACCCTCACGGCCTCGAACCGCGAACCTTTGGTTTTGGAGACCAACGCTCTGCCAATTGAGCTAAGGATACATAACTTGGAGCGGGAAACGAGGCTCGAACTCGCGACCTCAACCTTGGCAAGGTTGCGCTCTACCAACTGAGCTAATCCCGCATAACATTGGTACTCGGTAGGGGAATCGAACCCCTCTTCCCGCCGTGAAAGGGCGGTGTCCTAGACCGATAGACGAACCGAGCAAATAAGGGAGAGCCACGGTTGCAGGACCTAGTGCTCCGAAGAGGAAGTATCCAGGCGATGTGGCTCTCAAAACTTGGCGGAAAAGACGGGACTCGAACCCGCGACTTCCTGCGTGACAGGCAGGCACTCTAACCAACTGAGCTACTTCTCCAAATTTACTATATTGAAATACATTCCCAATTACTCAGACCTACTACCGCGAATCAGTCCTGTTCATTGTACCGATGGTGTTTTCCACAAGAGCGACTTGCTTCATCATCACAACCTTGTCTATCGGATGGTAGACAGTTTTAAAAATGCACTTCAATATAGCACCCTTCACAGGGTTCTATGGGTTTAAATTTTTAAAGAACGTGTAATTTCTTACTTGATGTATCAATTGTACATTAAACTGATTTATTGGACAACCATGCTAGAACTTTTTCTGGATGTACATTGCTGTAAATGTCAGCTCTGGTATCTGGTCCAAGTTTTATAGTAAACGGTTGCTCTACATAGTATTCAACCTGTTGTTTATTCACAACAGCCGCAAATTGCCAGTACTCTTGCAGGAATCTAAGATTTCCTTTTCTACCAAACAATTTTTGTAATGCAGTCACATTGTCTGGGTTATCCAATTGTATTGATTTAACAGTTGGTGCCAGCTTGGCCATCATTGGCTCAAACAACAAAAAATCACATACTGAAACAAACAGCACTTCGTCAATGCCGGCAGAAATAAACTGCTCATGCATTTCGTTGATTTGTTTAACGTGGTTTATTGTAGGATGACTTTGAATTCGATTAATACCAAATACTAGAATTCGGTTTGCACAAAAGGAATCAGACTCTAAAAGATTATCTTTCATAGAGTCTGATTATATACTAAAACTAAAACTATTGCAACGATTATTAACCGCGGATAATTCCGTTAATTAAACCTGGCATGAAAATAGATTCATACTTGGTATACAATGGTTCTGTTAAAGCACGGAACTTGTCCATTTCGGATTGTTCTAATGCTTTGTACTCTAAACCGTACTTTGGTGCATCGTTCATGATTGCTTCGCTGTCTGCAATGGACCACTTGCGCTCTAAACGTGCGGCATCAGTAGCGGCAGTAGCTAAAATTTCTTTTAGTTCTTCTGTCAAACTGTTCCACCATGATTCGCTAACGATGATACTGGTCAAGAACAAGCTGTGCTTGGTGTCTGTAACATAACGCTTGCTAGTTTGGTTAACTGTGGCTAGTACACGTGGTAAAGTTGTATCAACCGCATCGTGGTTGTCGCCTTCTTTACCAATTGTTTGCCAGAAATGATCGATAGCGTGTGGATCAGGTTGACCGCCAATTGCTTCGATAGTGTCCATACCGATTGGGTTTGTACCTGTGTAGAACTTCATGTTGCGGAAGTCAGCTAATTCGTTAACTTCTGTATCGCTAACCATAACACGATAACCACCTGAGTATGTGAACGCTAATCCACGTGCTGGTGATTTTTCTTTCAAGTTCAATAGCATGTCTTGACCAATGTTGCCTTCTAGTACACGAGTAGCATGATCATGATCGCTAAACAAGAATGGCATTTCTAAAGCCATAAATGCCGGTGTGTTGTATTTCCATAATTGACTAATGTGTAACTGGCTCATTTCTAGTGTGCCATTTTCCATGTGTGTCAATGGGTTTTCTTTGTGACCGTTGTGGAATTTATCAGCGTACTCAGTTGCTGTATAAATTTCAATATCGATTTCGCCATTTGTTTTAGACTTAACATCAGCGGCAAATGCTTCTGCTGTACGTAAGAAAAGATGTACCGGCTCGTGTGCGATTAGCCACTTAATTTTGTTAGTTTTTTGCATCAAGAATCTCCTGGAATTTTATATATGTATTTATGTGCAATCTGAAATACTGCTCAATTATTTATATAAAAATCAGGAATATATGGTGGAGAATACTGGAATCGAACCAGTCGTACCCGAAGGTGGCGGATTTACAGTCCACTGCATCACCATTGATGCTTCTTCTCCGTATGAGTCTACCCTTTAGTTGCTGTGTTGGATAACAGCGGCCGTTTATCTGACGGTTGCTCTGGCAGTCCGCTTTATCGGTGCGGTGCTTGGGCGTGTTCTTCTAAAGGGTATTATAAAGCATACTAGTGTCACGGTGATTCCGGTGCCCTGTCCCACAAGGTGTTCAGGACCTTTGGACGCTCTCGTCTCGTATGCTTTAGAATACCCTGCGTTGCCGCAGGATATGATAGGGATGGTACCCTACCCAGGAGTCTTACTAACCGGTTATCGCCCGGCTTTTATGTATCCTGTCCGCCCGTTTGCTAGATGTTTATAGTGCCTAGCGAGGACCTCGTTTCCTCTTTATACACTTACTCCTTACTTGCAAGCGCGAGCCTGTTCCAACAGTTTAGTATGTTCTACCAGCTGTTTGACTTGAGCTTCTGCTCTCGCAACCTTTGCTTCCATTAAAGCAATTTTCTGCTCTGACGTTAGCAAAAACTGATTTTCTAATAATTTTTGTTTTTCTAACATTTCCTGCTCCTTAAAACAAAAAACCCTAGGGTTTTTAATCCTAGGGTCCTTTAAGTTTGTGGTTGTTAAGTGTGTTACTTAATCATCCCATCCCTCTTGGACCCTACTGTTAATCTCTGTGCCACGATCATTACTATTAAACATCGGTGCTGACACAGGCCAATAGGCTAACCCGCCTAATACTGGCTGTGTAGATGAAAGATGTTTACAAGTTCTTAGTGTCATAATGTTATCAATTATACATTTATTTATCTTTATTGTCAACCAAGTTTGGATAAGTTGAAAACAAATGTTTTTTTAGTTCAATGTTTGGGTGTAGTCGGTAGTAAAAAATATCCCTGGCCAACTTGATAGTTCGGGTCAAGAAGGTTGGTGTCCAAATCAACTTTTCGTTTTTTAATCCAATGGCTTTGAGTGCGGCAATGTTCTTGGTATCCTTGAGCATGGTGGCCAAGTAATTTTCTAGAGGTTGTTGTGTGATCTGTTCCACTTCACCATCATTGATTAACACCTGATACGCCCAAAAAGATGACAAATGTTGCTTAGTGTATTCTTTTTTATTGACCAGACTATTTAAATGTAAAGTAAACTCTGCATTTACGTCAGCAATACAAGGCGTTGTTGTTCTGTTTAACAAACTAACCAGCCCAAGCCGAGATCGACTTAATAAATAAACTTCGTCTACACCAAGTGCCTTGTACATTTCTCTATAGATTTGTAAATCTATTAGATAATTCTGTGTAAAGCACAATGGCGGTCTCACCAATGAGCAAATTAAAACTCTTCGCCCAGAAAATATTTCTTGCCAGCTAGTCGTAGAAAAACAATTCTTGTCATACAACTCGAATTGTTTTTCAGGATACTTCAACGGATTAATTAAGCAGAGCGAATGTTGTCAATTAACAATGGGCTAAAAATTGCACGATATTTTTCGTACAATGGCTCAACTGCTTGTTTTAATTTAGCTACTTCGCTATCAGCAAACTCTGTATAGGTAATACCCATTTCAGCGTGTTTAGCTGTGTCTGTGGCCAATGTATCTGCATCAGTCACTGACCATTCACGTTCTAACTTAGCAACTTCCATGGCAACTTGTTTCATTGCGGCTTGTTGATCTGCTGTCAAGCTGGCAAAGAAATCTTTGTTAACTAAGATAGTAGTTAGATACATGCTGTGGTTAGTAACACCAATGTGGTGATGACCAGCATGGTAAGCTTCTGCTTCGTAACGTGGCAATGTTGTTTCACGTGTTTGGCTTGCTTCGTAACGGTCAATCTTAACATAAGATTGATCACCTTGTAAACTAGCATCTTTAAATGGAATTACATTCAAGCCAAACGCTTTAGCTGTATCAATACGAACAGTACTAATGTCAGTTACACAATTTAGACCTTTTAGATCTTCAACTGTGGTTAGTTTGTCGTTGGATGCAAACACACGATAGCCACCTGAGTACGTAAATGCTAAACCTTTAGCACTTGCATTTTGCTCGATTGTATCTAATAGATTTTCACCAATTTTGCCGTCAAGTACGCGAGTAGCGTGTTCGTGACTGTCAAATAAGAATGGCATCTCTAGTGCAAAGAAGTCTGGGCAGTACCACTGACCAACGTTGCCAATTTGTGTCTGTGTCATTTCGATATCGCCAGAGTGCATTAAGCCTACTGAGTCCATCATTTCGTTAGCAACACCAAATTTAGCTTGGTATTCTTCTTTTTTATACATTTCTACTTGGATTTCGTCGTTTGTTAGAGCGCGAATACGCTTGTCAAACTCTTTAGCTGTGCGTAAGAAAAGCTCAACTGGTTCGTGTTCTAATAGCCAACGGATTTTGCGTGGTTGATTCATGTGGGAAATCTCCTGAAGTTCTTATTTTTATTTATCATTTTACCTGATTCAGGTACGAATTACTCTTGATAGTTGTAGTATATTTCTTGCCTCTGCAGGAGTTGCTATAGTGTTACCTAAATCTTGTATAATTCTAACTGCTTTAGTAACTAATTCAGCATTAGTTTTGGCTAATACCCCACGTTCAATGAATACATTGTCTTCAAGTCCTACCCTGGCATGTCCACCATGTATTGTTGATAATGCTACAAATGGCATTTGTTTGGATCCTATACCAAATGCATACCACGTTGCATCCTTTGGTAACAATTGATGGGCATACAGTAGTGTTCCAATTGATGAGTTCCAGCCATAGTTAATGCCTGTGGCAATTTGCCACAGTGGTTCTCCTTCTATTAGGCCATCTGCAATTAATGTTTTGGCAATATGCAAGTCACCGCTATCAAAAATTTCTAACTCGGGCTTAACACCAGTCTGCTTGATAAGACGTGCCATTTCTCGTACCACTGGAATAGAGTTTACTGTAATATTTTTTGGACCTCTGTTCATCGTATTAAAGTCTAAACTGCAAATATCCGGATGCAATTCTAATATGTGTGCTACACGTTCTTCTGCTGATTTAAATAACGGATCTGCTTGACCAAAAACTACACCGGATGATCCTGTTGATCCCGGGCCTGTGGTCAAGTTAATAATAACATCTGTATTTTTTTGCTTGATTCGATCAAAAACTTCTTTGTATAAGTTAATATCCATGCTGGGTTCTCCAGTGACCGGATCCCTGACATGTAGATGTACTACTGCGGCACCGGCAGTGGCAGCGTCTAATGCACTGGTAGCAATTTGCTCAGGAGTAATCGGTAAGTTAGGATTTTGTTTTAATGTAGTCCCGCTACCAGTTACCGCGCAGGTCAATATCGTCTTCATAAAATTCTTCCGCCATCCACTACAAAACAGTTGCCAGTAACAAAACGCATTATGGTTGCACATGCTTCAACCACCGATGCTATATCATCAGGGACAGCAATTCTTTTAAGTGGCGTTTGTTCCGCGGCTTTGATATAAAATTCATCGGGGTTGTCTAGAAATCCTGTATTTACAGAACTCGGGCAGATTGATATAACACGAATATTGGGTGCTAATCTTAATGCTAAGTTTTTAGTCAATGTTTCTATACCTGCCTTGGCCGCTGTATATGCCATATTACTGCCGTGGCCGGGACGCAGGGCAGAGCCCGATCCAATGTTAACAATCATTCCTTCATGACTTTGTTTTAGCAATGGCAAAAACACTCTGATGGTTGAAAATACTGAACGTAAGTTAATTGTTAGCATTGCATCAACAAATGTATCGGTGTATTCATCCAGTTCTTTAGTTCTTATAGTTTTTGAAACACCAGCATTGTTAACTAGTATATCACACCTACCACATCGATCACGTACTTGTTGTGCGGCAGATTCAAGTGCTGTGGTATCAGCAACTGACGCTAGTATGGCAAAATGATTTAGCTCTGGGTTTGGCAAAGCATCCATCATTGCTTGTGCTTGATCTAAATTTCTACGCACTAGTACTACTATGCGGGCTCGTTTTTCAGCTAACCGGATAGCGGTAGCATACCCAATTTTACCGGTGCCGCCGGTAATAACTGCTACTTGGTCTTGGAGAGTATTAAGTCTATCAAAGGTCATATGAGTGGTAAATATTCATGTTGTTGTAGTATACTATCTTTCAATTTAAAATACAATAATCTAAATGCCCATTCTACCATATTCTGGTGACCAATTTGGTTATTATACCGTTGGCACCGCATTCAAAACTTACAGCAAATTGCAAGCAATCGAAGAAATGCAACGTACCGGTACACCACTGGTATGGCACTTCAATGATAAAATTTATGATGCGTATCCTTGGACTCAGGAACCCACCGAATCGTTGGATGAGTTGTATCGACGAAGAGCACAAGAAATACGAGATGCCTACGACTATGTAGTTTTATTCTACAGCGGCGGTGCCGATAGTTGGTGTATGCTAAATGCGTTTTTAAAGAATGATATTAAAATTGATGAGATTGTGCAAATACATAGTTATGCTGCCGATCGTGACAAACATAGTGTATTTAACGAAGAAATCTTTTTTACAGCGATACCACATACAGAAAAAATAATCGAAAAGTATCCCAATATACGACACCGTGTAATCGATCTCAGTACTATCATCGACGACTTGTATCTACGACCGGATGTTAAGTACGAGTACATATATAATATCAAAGGCATCATGTCTGCAAATAGTTTGGCCAGGAGTTATATCCGAGATTACACCGACGACTATAAACGTATTATGGACAGTGGTAAAAAGATGTGCTTTTTATGGGGCGCCGAAAAACCTAGAATTAGAAGAATCAACGGAAAGTATCATACTTTATTTGTTGATGTTTTTTCCGAAACAAACTTACGGTTACAGTCACTTGACACTCAGGGCTACTTTGATGAATGGTTCTTTTGGTCTCCCACGTCTGCTCCTATTATAGCAAAACAATGCCACATATTATTAAAAGTTATGCGGGCCAGCGATAAGTTAATAGCTTCGTGGCTAGCACCAGGCGAACATAATTATTTGCCGTTGCATCCATCGGGTCAGCGACTCAGAAATGACATTTATCATCAGCTGATATATCCTGGTTGGGATCCTACAACCTTAGTGGCGCCTAAACCACAAAATTTAATGCTGAGCGAAAGAGACAACTGGTTTTGGGCACAAAATCCAGAAACTAACATAGCTGTTCGTAATGCTCAAGAAGGCATCAAAGAAATGGTCAAACGTATCGGAGACAGCTGGCTCAACGATACCACTGACATAACTCGTGGTATTAAAGGATGTTTTAGATTCTATCCTATAGAATAAATTAATTGGTGCGACTGGCCGGAATCGAACCGGCACGCCATTATAGCGAGAGATTTTAAGTCTCTTGTGTCTACCTATTTCACCACAGTCGCAAATTTTACTTAAATCTAGACTCTTGATCTTTTTTAAGCTCTTCTACAAACCTTGGAGAAAATTCAAATTGTTGTGACCACTTGATTGGCTTCCAGTATTTATAAAAAATATTGTTTACTAATACTACACCAATAACAAACACAATAAACCCTAATACTGTTAAAATACTTGCCGCTAAAAATACTGCGGCTTGATCCATGTTCATTTTACTTCCTTAAATCTGGTGCCCCAAGCGAGACTCGAACTCGCACACCTTTCGGCACTGGCTTCTAAGACCAGCGTGTCTACCAATTCCACCATCGGGGCATTGTGTTACTTATCAATTGATTTTGGTGGGCCAACTTGGAATTGAACCAAGACTCAATCGATTATGAGTCGATTGCTTTACCATTAAGCTATTGGCCCAACTACACATGCAGTATATATTATTGCTGTTTAAAGGTCAACGGCGCTGGCGCGGTATTTCGGATAGACTGCGTTTGGGTCTTGCCGATTCCGAATATCTAAGCTCATCTTCGGGCTCAACGTAGTCAGGACTGCCAGGAGGAATGTAATCCTGAGTTGGTTTGGTTGGCCGTTTTTGGGAAACAAAATCTGTGCCTTGTAATTTAGTAGCAGCCGATCTAGTAGGCTGTACAGGATCTTTTGTTGCGGCTGGTGCCGATTTAACTGCGGGTGGGGCTTTTTTAATTGTCTTAGCACCAGTGGACGGCTCCCATCCGGTGCGTTTTACTGCGGTTAATTCTTCCAGTAGTGGTCCTTTTTCAATAATGTTTCGAACATAAGGGCCTTCCTTTTTGTTTTCAATTTTGACACGAATACTTACTAGTTCACGTGAAGGATCAGACACATCATGAATACCAATTTCGGGGCGACCCTTGGCTTCTTTGTATGTGGCAGTCAAATTGATATCATGTAACTTGTATGCTAATTCGTTAAAACGCAAAATCTTGAAGCCACCTTTACTGAAGTCTACTATTTCCACGTTTTTTTCGCCCAATGTGGCAAAATAGGAAACGGCATTGGCAATTTTTACCACAAAGGATGCTTCGGTTCTATCGCTGTTGCCACGCAACTCTTGACTCAATTGATCGGCAATGTTACGATACATGTATTCCAGTGCGGCAAACTGATCGGTGTTGCGTAGTTTTTCAAACTGTTTGGTCATTGAGGTAACATCAACACCAAAGTAGTTCCATAACTTGATCATGCTAGACATTTCACTGCCGCCGACCTGGCCGAACTGTTTGATTCCACCCACTTTGAGACTGGCATTTAATCTTAATTTTTTATCATTGACTTTTACAAATACATCAACCTTGCTTTCTTTTTCAGCAATCGCACCATTGGCAATAATTTCAATTGCATCTGTTTTGCCATTGACATAAAAGTAACGGCTATAACGTTCTGCATTGGGCGTGTTTACGTAGGCAGCCGCACTTGAAAACTCTTGTTTAAGTGCTTCTCGTTTTTTCAAATCCATTAGGTCTTGATATGGTTTTGTTTTTAAGAATAAATCAAATGTAATAGTGTCAGCGTGACGATTGTCAGCATCGTTTACTGTGACAGAGTACACGTCTTTTTCTTTGGGATTTAACTGTGCAAGAACACGTTCTACATCTTGTATTGTGACCTGTGCTATTTCTTCTTGCGGAGCACGTTTAGTAAACTTGGCAAACATTGCGGCACCAAGAATACCTTCTGCAATTTCCCCACGATTGGCCAGTTTGTCTGCGTGTATAAAACAACTGTTCATTCCGCTGGCGCCGCCATAATAAATCCATAGTTTGCTGTCTGCATCACGAAATGCCTGGCTACTTACACCTGGTTTGTTTTTACCTACTGTGGCTTTGATTTCTTTGGGATCAATTTGAGACTGATCAACAGTGACCATTGGTTCTTCAATATCAATGCCTTGATACGCCAATGCGGCCGCTAGTGCGCGACCAGCATTGCTACCACTGATCAGATACGATGTACCCAATGGATAGTCTGCAATGGTAGCTTCAGTGATAATGTTGATTAGATCGCGCATCAAGTATTTATCTGCGTTCTATATCTTCTTCTGCACAGTCCGGACCGTACTGGATTTCTACCAGTTTGAGCGGATCCTTGAACGGATTAGTCAGCTGGTGCCACTCGGAGCGAGCTACAAAGTAGCTGCCGTGTACTCCCAGTGTGGTTGTTCCAGTTTCGTTAACAATCCTGGCCATACCTTCAGCCACTTTCCAGTATTCAGACCGC
>Ga0114963_10002588_pt1 | contig 12351 bp, 11 predicted proteins | sample C_131016_EF_Meta_FD_87019 | JGI IMG/M metagenome (GOLD analysis project Ga0114963, IMG submission 87019) | Freshwater microbial communities from Lake Croche, Canada to study carbon cycling - C_131016_EF_MetaG | ecosystem: Environmental > Aquatic > Freshwater > Lake | place: Lake Croche, Canada...
GTTCGCCGGGTCGGCCAGCCAGGCGAACACCTGCTCGGGTGGCGCCGCAATCGTCCGTTCCACACGAAGGGTGACCATCAGCGCGTCAACGGGTCCCCGTCCAGTACCGCGGATCCGATGACCTCTCGGAATCCCGATCGCAGGCTGTCGATCAATGTCTCGCGATCGTCGACCGCTAAATCATCGCTACTGACTCCCACACTCGCGATGCCCTCGTAGGTCAGCATCGTGACGTTGATGGCGGCGCCGATGGTTCCGACCAATGGGTACATCCGCTCGATCTTGGCCCCGGCGAGCCACACCGGTACCGGTATCCCGGGCACATTGGAGGCGGTCAGATCCGAGGTCTGGGCGGCCGCGGATACCAACTCCGGGGGCAGGAACCGAGTCAGCTCGGCGAAGTAGTCGGCCAGCTTCAGTGCCGGCTCGGCACGCCAGCTACGGACGGTGTTGGCCGCCGCCTCCAACACATCATCGATGACGTTGCTGATCGGGATCTCGAATCGGGCGATGGTGACCGCATTGCTCTGGTCGTCGGAGGTGCGAAGCGAGATCGGCATGTTCATCCGAAGCTCGCCGACGGGCCGACCCATAGTCTCGTGATAGCGGTACATGCCGACGCTGATCGCCGCGAGGAACAGATCGTTGACCGTCCGCTCGCGCTTCTTTGCCGCCGCACGGAACTGCGCGAAGTCCATGTCGATGGTGTCGAAGTGGTAGTTGATGCTGCGGGACTGCATGATCGGCGACAGCGGGCCGAGCGGCAACGGGATCTTGGTGAACCGGGCCACCGACTCCGCGGTCTCGCGGACCTTGCCGATCAACTCAAGCGGGTTCTTGATGGCCGACATCGCCAGTGGCCCAATACCTTTGATGACATCCTCGGCGGTCTTGGCGACCCAGCCTGCATTGTTTCGAATTACCGCCTGCATGAAGCCCTTGGTGTCGAGTTCGACCGGCTCGGGTGCTGCCGGCATCGGGCCGAGATCGCTGCCCTCCGGGGTGAAGTCGAACAGCGCCAGGCCGAGTTGCACGGTCCCCTGGCCGTCGGCGATGGCGTGATGCAACTTCATGACTAGGGCCGACTTTCCGCCGGGCAGACCCTCCACCACGGTCACCCGCCAGAGCGGACGTTCTTTGTCGAAGTCGGTCATGGATTGCCGGCGGGCCTCGGTGAGCACGTCGTCCCACGTCGCCTCGGGCATGCTGTAGCGCCGCATGTGATAGCCCAGATCGAAATCCGGGTCGACGACCACGCGCGGGGTTTGCAGGTTGAGCGGTCCCTCAACGACTTTCGAGCGCAACACCGGGGCGACACGGGTCGCTCGTTCGAAGCGGTCGCAGAGCACGTCCCAGTCCGGCGTCTTCTCCAGCACCAACAGACCGATGATGGTCGACCGCATGACCGGGTCGTCGGTGGCCATCCGCCAGGTTGCGAAATCCCAGCCGCCCAGGCGACGTGCCCCGGTGATCGTCTCCTGACCGCGAAGCTTCTTCGTCGGGGTCTTTTTCGCGACTTTCTTAGCGGGGGCCTTGGCAGCCGCTGCCTTCTTGGCGGGCGCCTTCTTGGCTGGAGCTTTCTTCGCCGGAGCCTTCTTGGCGGGTGCTTTTTTCGCGGGTGCCTTCAGCGCCTTCTTGGCCGGCGCCTTCTTCTTCGGGCTGTCCATAGGGGAATCCTGTCATCAAGCGCTGTCCCGGGTGGGCGAGATGGTCCAGGTCTGTCCCGCAATCGTGGCGGCGTGACGCGCGCAAAAGGCCCGCCGGGTGGATGCGGGGTCAATAATGACCGGGTGAGCATCGACGGGGCGCGACCGCCGGGCGGCAGTCCAAGCCGATCCGATCTGGGCCGCTGGCGCCGACACCTGGCCAACGAACGCGCGGAGGCGGCCGTCTACCGCGACCTGGCCCAGCGCTACGACGGCGAGGAGCGCGAGATTCTGCTGGCGATCGCCGCCTCGGAGGAGCGCCACGAACAGCACTGGCTCGCACTGCTCGGCGATCAGGTCGGCGAACCGCGTCGCGCCGACCTGGGCACCCGGGTTCTGGCATTCCTGGCGCGGCACTTCGGGTCGGTGTTCGTCCTGGCGCTGGTGCAGCGGTTTGAGGCCCGCGCCAGTTACGAGGGCGACGTCGACGCGACGGCGACGATGGCCGCCGACGAACAGATCCACGAAGAAGTCATCCGCGCACTCGCCGGCCGGGGCCGAGACCGGCTGTCGGGGAGCTTCCGGGCCGCGGTGTTCGGTGCCAACGACGGCCTGGTGAGCAACCTGGCGTTGATCCTGGGCGTCGGTGCCAGCGGTGTGGAGTCGCACACCGTGTTGGTGACCGGGTTGGCCGGGCTGCTCGCGGGTGCGCTGTCGATGGGCGCTGGCGAATACGTGTCGGTCAGTTCGCAACGCGAACTTCTGGAAGCGTCAACGCCGAGTCCGAACGTCGGTACCGCCCTGACCCAACTGGACGTGGACGCCAACGAACTCGAACTCGTCTACCGCGCCCGCGGGATGAGCGCGGACGAAGCCAAGGCACATGCCGCCACCGTGCTGCGCGACCCCGGGGCGGGGGTTGATACGCAGGCAGGTCCCGACCCGAACCGCCACGAGGCCGTCGGGACCGGTTTTAAGGCGGCCGTCGCCAGCTTTCTGTTCTTCGCCGTCGGCGCGATCATCCCGGTGCTGCCGTATCTGTTCGGCCTCAGCGGCGTGACGGCCGCCCTGACCGCCGCCGTTCTGGTCGGTATCGCACTGTTGGGAACCGGCGTGATCGTCGGCCTGCTGTCGGGTGCGCCGCCGCTGCGACGGGCGTTGCGCCAGTTGATGATCGGCTATGGCGCTGCGGGTATCACCTATCTGCTGGGATTGCTTGTCGGTGGTGGAGTGGGTTAGGTCGCCAGTCGGGCGTCGGTCACCACATCAACATGGGTCGTACTCGGTCCCGCAGTGCAGATCCAGCGCGGTGAACGCCTCCGGGCCGATTGCTGCCGGGCCGACGAAGGGGAAGTCCAGAATGAGCGTGGTGTAGCAGATAAGAGCGATCATCGCGGTGAGCATCAGGGTCATGACTGTGTGAATCGGGTAGCTGCGCGCCCCGAACAGGTAGCAGAACGTGACAAGGATGAACGCGCCGACGACGAGAACCAGCCAGATGATGCCGGGCAGACTGCTCACGGCGTCATCGAATCTGGAGGCGCGAAGGCTTTTGATCTCGTCGAGTCGTGTAACCGACTCGCTGAAGAACTCTCCCTCCGTGGGTGTGGAAATCTGGTGGCCCGCGTAGGCGTCTGAAATCCGTCGGAGGACAGGCTCGATCCGTGGGCCCCCGTCCCTCAGCGCCTCTCCCCGCGCAAGATCGGGCCATTCTTTCGTCACGATCACATCGCGATACTCCGCCCACAATTGCCGAATCTCACTTCTGAACGGCTCGGGAAACGCCGTCGCGTTGGCGTAGACGGTTTGAATGTCGCGCGCCTCCTGGACGATGTTCGCCGAGGTCTGCTCGTAGTAGCCCCAGGTGGTGGAGGCGACCAAGGCCATGAACACGCCGTAGACGGTTCCGAGAGCGTTGAGAACCGGCCCCGAGATTTCGTGGTGCTGGCGCAGGAAATCCTGACGAACGAATTTGCGTACCAGCAGAAGCCCGATTCCGGCCACCGCCACCGGTAACAGCAGGCCGATCAGCGCCTGCTGGGCCGGCGTGAGGTGGAAGGCGAACCACTGCTCCCAACTGGACCCGTTCCTCGAAATTGGAATCTGAGCAATGCCCGCGGGGCCTAAAGGCCGAGGCACCGTGACGCTCACGGACAGGTACTGAGGCACCGGCGACATGGCCACAGATTACCGGCGTTGCTATCCAGAACTGCCGAGGCCGCTCGCGGTTGTCTACAGCATCCGTTCGGACTTCGGCACCTTCGGCATCTCGGTGGTGATGCGTTGCATGGTGGACAGGAACATGTAGAACTCGGGGTAGACGATCGGCTTGCCGCTGTTGAGGATGGCCACCGAGATCGCGCGTTCAGGGTCGGCCCAGGCGAGCGTGTTGACGAAGCCGAGGTGGCCGAAAGCGTGCTGGGTATCCAGACCGAAGAGGCTCACCATCCGCGCGCCGAGCATCAGGCCGTGAGAGAACCGCGTCGGGTACCCCAGCGACAGATCGACCTCGAGGTGCGAGCGCTCGATGAGTGCGTCGCGGATGGTCTCGGTCTCGATCACCCGGACGCCGTCGAGTTCGCCACCGCGGCGCATGATCTCGAAGAAGCGCGATACCTCCCACGCGGTGGTCACCATATTGGCCGCCGGCACGATACCGGTGAGGAAGCGCGGATCGTTGGTGAGCTTGACCAGGCTGTCGACATCGATACCGAGGGCCCGGGTGACCAGTGTGGACAGCAACGGCGCCGTCGGCGGGCCGGTGACGTAGTTGATTGCGACCTTGTCGACGTCCTCGGCCGCGACGCCGTAGTTGGTCCAGCGGAACCCCAGCGGATCGAGAAACTCCTCGGCCAGCACCGTGCGGATGTCCTTTCCAGTGGCGGCGTGCACAACCTCGCCGAGGATGAATCCGCCCGAGACGGCGTGATAGGCAAGGTAGCGGCCGGCTTTGGCGAACGGTTTGGCGTTGACCAGAACGTCGGTCATGTAATCGCGGTCGCCGAGCTTATCGAGATCGAGTGCACTGCGCGGCAGGTTCGGCACCCCTGCGCGGTGGTCCAGCACGTGGCCGATGGTGATGTCGCGCTTGCCGTTCTTCTCGTAGCCCGGGATGTAGTCGGCGATGGGATCGTCGATACCCAGCACGCCGCGCTCAATAAGTTTGTGCACGACGAAGGCGGTGACGGCTTTCGAGGTGGAGTAGACACAGAACGGGCTGTCGACGGTGGCCCGGACGCGTTCAGTGTCCCGGCCGTCATTCGGGCCGTTACCGCGGGCATGACCGATGGCCCGGTTGAGGATCACCGCGCCGTTACGTCGAACGCACACCTGCATAGCGGGGTGTACCCCGCTGCGATACCAGTCGCGGACTGATCTCCACATCGCCTCGACCCGGCGGGCGCTGACCCCGCCGGCCTCGGGCGGATCCTCCGGGCCGACGTCGGTCACCGAATCAAGATCGCGGGCGACGTGGATCCGCCGCAGTGGGTCGGGTAGCCCGAGCGGTGGCCGTGGAACCTGGGGCAGCTTAGGAGCCATCGCCGAATCCTATGCCCGTCGACGATTTTGCGCGGGGTTCGCAGAAAATAGATGCCTTCAGTTAGTGCTTTTGTCGGAGTCGGTCGGTAGAATTGAGGTATCAATCGCGGCCGTCTCGGGCGGTCGTTCATCGCAGTATCGGGGGCTCGTCAAAAAGCTGCCGGGGGCATCACCCCCGGACTTTGTTGTGGCCTTCGACTGCCTAAAAGAAGGGTGAGATATGACCGACTCCAACAAGACCTTGATCGCGGCGTTGCTGGATCACTCCGGCTCAATGCAAGACTCCAAGGTGTTGACCGAGGACGGCTGGCGTGAGCTCATCAACGCCCAGCGCTCCGAGCCGGAGTACTGCGAGGTGACGCTGGCTCAGTTCGACACCGAGTACGAGGTGCTCTACCCGCCCACCGCCATCGCTGCGGTGCCGGAGTTCGTCCTGGTGCCCCGCGGCCGAACGGCATTGCTCGATGCAGCGGGAGAGTTCATCACCGAGGTGGGCGAACAGCTCTTGGCACTGCCAGAAGACCAGCGGCCCGGCAAGGTGATCTGCCTGATCATGACGGACGGGATGGAGAACGCCAGCCACCGGTGGACCTGGGAGGCGCTCAAGGCGCTGATCATCCAGCAGCGGGAGGTCTACGGCTGGAAGTTCATCTTCCTGGGCGCGGATATCGACGCCGTTGAGGTCGGGGAGCGTATGGGTGTGGATCGGCGCCACGCGATGACCTTCGATAAGAGGTCGCATGCCGGCAACAGCGCGGCCTACCGGCGGGCGTCGAGCATGGTTCCCGGATCCAAGCGTGACTACCTCGACGAGGGCTTCACCGAGGACGACCGTGCCCGGGCGATGGGTGAGGCACCGAACAAGAAGCGCCAGCGGGGCGCCTAGCCCGTTAGCGAACATCGGCGTGCTGTCGCTGATCAATGGCGGCAGCACGCCGACGTCCGATGCCCAGCTCTGCAACTACACAGGATCGGGGGATTCGTCATGGGTTTATCTGATAGCAGTATCACCAACTTTCGCGCCGCCATGCTCGGCGTCGCCTACGGCGATTCGTGGGGTTATCCCAACGAACGACACAGCTATGGCCGGCTGACTTTTATGGACATGCGCGGTCCGGACCTTCCCGAACGGCTGATCGTCTCGGATGACACCCAGATGACCCTGCAGCTTGCGCAAGCCCTCGATGGTGCGGCCGGCAAGAGTGCGGGGGAGTTGCAGTCGGCGATCCTCGCCGGCTGGCTGGCGTGGCTGCATGACCCGGATATGCGGGGATACGGCCGCACCACCATGAAAGCGTTGCGCGCTCTGCACTTCGGCGAGTCCTGGTGTCAGGCCACCGTGGTTGACAGCGATGCCTGCGGTGCGGTCATGCGCGTCTCGCCATGTGGTTTCCTTCCGGACGGGTTGTGGCAGCCGGTGTCGGCATGGCAGGCCGCTACCACCCACGGCGGCCCTGCGGCCATTGCCTCGGCACTGCTGGCCGCCGCAGTATTGCGGCGGGTACTCATCGCCTCCGATCCGAAGGCTTTGGTGAGCGAGGGGCTGCTGGGCCATGCGATCGAACTCAGCCATGATGACGCCATGGTGAGCACTGCCGCGCCATGGCTGATCGACCATCCGCGCGCCGGAAACCTCGATGCTGCAACCGATCTCATCCGAATCGGGATGGTGAAGGTGCGTGAGGCGGTCCAGCAGGCCCGAGACGCCGCGCCGCGGTTCCTCGCCAATCCCTGGGTCGCAGATCCGTCGCTTCCGCGCTACGGCGGCGAGGGTTGGCGCTCACCGCAAGCGCTGGCATGCGCACTGCTGTGTGTCGACATGTTGCCCGGTGAGCCGGTGGAGGCAGTGCGCCGAGCGGTGACCACCGGGGGGGATAGCGATACCCTCGGCGCCATTGCCGGCTTCTTCCTCGGCTGCGTGTACGGCGACGAGTGGCCGCACCATTGGCTGACCAGACTGGAGCCCCGCTACGCCACCTGGATTGCAGCGAGTGAGGCCTATGTATTCGCCTGAACACTGGCCGCTGGACAAGATCGAGCGGAACCTGGCGCGTCCGTCTCGGGGGAGACGGTGCGTGTTGCTGACCACCGGTGCGCTCAATCCGGTTCACCGTGGACACATCGCGATGTTCGACCGCGCTCGAGACGCTCTGGAGTCCGAGCACGGTTTCGACGTGGTCGGCGGATTCCTCTCGCCATCGCACGATGCCTATCTGTCTGGCAAGCACCGTGATTCGGGGTTCTTTCTCGCAGACCTTCGGCTGGCGATGTGCGCCGCGGCGACCGTGGACCACCCGTTGCTGGCGGTGGCATCCTGGGAGAGTTCGGTCTCAGGGGCGTGGCCTGATTTCCCGGTGGTCACGGCCACGCTCGAACATGTTCTTGCCGAACGGTTTCCGGGCGAAGACATCGTCGTCATCTATCTATGCGGTCAGGACCACTTCTGCCATGCGGGCGCCAGCCGACTTCCGGCGATCGCGGTGGTCTCCCGCGCCGGCAAGACCGAGCAGACCGACGCTGCTCGCAATGTCTACGCCGTGCGCGCCGACGATTCGTTCAGTCAGTTGAGCGCGACGCAGGTTCGAGAAGCTCTGGCGAACGAGGACATGCAGACGCTGAAGGAGTGCGTGCATCCCGATGTTCTGGCACTGCTGAATGAATCGCACGCACTCGGATCCGGGCGCCCCGGTGTGGCTCGAGAATGACACCGCGCACGCGCTGATGTTCCCCGCGCGCCGTCGTGGTCTCCAGTTCCACGCGGCGCAGCACCTCGCGCAGGATCACGCGCATCTCCGATAGTGCGAAGTTGGCGCCGAGGCAACGACGGTTGCCGCCACCGAACGGCAACCAGGTGGTCGGGCTCAAGGATGCCGACTGCGGGTTGCCGGCCAGCATCCGGTCCGGATCGAACCGGTCCGGGTTCTCGTACTGTGCGGCACTGGCATGGACCAGGCCGATCCCGGGTGCGACCATCACGCCCGCCGGTAGCCGGTAGCCGGCGAGTTCGACCGGGGCGGTGAGCGTTCGGCCGACATCGAACACGACGGGTCGGATCCGAAGGGTTTCCTTGCCGATCGCATCGAGGTAGTCGTCGCCAGCCGGGTCTCCGGCCGCACTGGCCTTGGCCGCCGCCACGGCCTCGGCCAGGATCGCAGGATGGCGGCTCAGTCGCTCCAGCGCCCAGGAGAGCGCGGTGGCGGTGGTGTCGTGTCCGGCAGCGAGCAGTGTCATCAGCTGATCGCGCAACTCGCGGTCGCTCATCTGCCGTCCGTCGTCATCGGCGGCGCGTACCAACATGGCCAACGCGTCAGTACGGTCAGCGAGGCCCGGGTCGGCGCGACGATCGGCGATCTCGGCATACAGCAGCCGGTCGGCCTCATCGAGGCGGCGGCGAACGTGCCGCCAGCCACGCCGCTGCTGCAGTGCCGGGTTGTAGGTGGCCAACGCCGCCCACGGACCGAGGTTCATCACCCGCGGCATGACGTCGCGCAGTGCGGCCAGTCGCGCGGGATCGGTGGCTCCGATGACGGTGCGCAGAATCACCTCAAGGGTGATCTCGGACATCTTGCGTCCGACCGCGAAATCGACACCCACCGGCCAGTTGGCGACGTTGGCGGCGGTGATCTCAGCTATGACGTCGGTCTGGCGGGCTACGGCGTCACGCGTGAACGGCGCCATCATCAGGCGGCGCCGGTCGCGATGGACGTCGTCGTCGATGACAAGAACGGAGCTGTCGCCGAGGATTCCGGCCAACATCGAGTTCGCTTCGCCGGCATGGAACACCGCCGGATCACCGGCGAACACAGTCTTGATGTCGGCGGGGTCGGCCAGGTAAACCACCGTTCCCATGGCGGCGACGCGGAGTGTGAACACGTCTCCGTAGCGACGCCGGCAGGCAGCCACCATTCGTGGCCAATAGCGCAGCATCAGCGCGGCCTGAATCAGACTCGGCAGGCGTGGTCCCGGCGGCAGCTGACGCGTTGCTGAGGAGTCCATACCTCGACGATACGACTCAGACGTGGGACGGATGGGGTTCAAAGTGCGAAGTCAGCGTTCACCCGTTGTTAGCCTCCCGCTCAGTGTCGCGTCTCAGTTAGCTCATCGCCGCAGGTTACTGATAGTGCTATGCGATGCACCGTGTTCGGAACCGGCTACCTCGGCGCGACACACGCCGCAGGGATGGCCGAGCTGGGTCATGAGGTCGTCGGCGTCGACATCGACCCCGGCAAGGTCGCCAAGCTCTCCGGTGGCGACATCCCGTTCTACGAGCCCGGGCTGGCAAAGGTGTTGCGCGAGAACCTCGCTGCCGGACGCCTGCGCTTCACCACCGACTATGACATGGCCGCGGATTTTGCCGACATCCACTTCCTGGGCGTCGGCACGCCACAGAAGAAGGGCGAGTACGGCGCCGACCTCCGGCATGTGCATGCCGTTATCGACGAACTCGTACCGCGGCTGACCCGGCCGTCGGTGATCGTCGGCAAGTCGACCGTACCGGTGGGCACCGCGGCCGGCCTGGCCGCTCGTGCCCGCGAACTGGCCCGCGACGGGGTGCCGGTCGAGGTCGCCTGGAACCCGGAGTTCCTGCGCGAGGGTTTCGCCATCCACGACACCCTGCACCCCGATCGGATCGTCGTCGGGGTTCAGCAGGGGTCGACGCGCGCCGAGGCCGCACTGCGCGAGATGTACTCGCGTCTGCTCGAGGGCGGTGCACCGCTCATCGTGACCGATCTGCAGACCGCCGAGTTGGTCAAGGTATCGGCGAACGCGTTTCTGGCGACCAAGATCTCGTTCATCAACGCCATCTCAGAGGTGTGCGAGGCCGCCGACGCCGACGTCCGCGTACTCGCCGACGCACTGGGCCATGATCCGCGTATCGGGCGCCAATTCCTCAACGCCGGATTGGGTTTCGGTGGCGGCTGCCTGCCCAAGGACATCCGCGCCTTCATGGCCCGAGCCGGCGAACTCGGTGCCAGCCATGCGCTGACATTCCTTCGCGAGGTGGACAGCATTAACATGCGTCGCCGCACCCGGATGGTGGAGTTGGCTGCCACCGCATGCGGGGGATCGCTGCTGGGCGCCAACGTGGCGGTGCTCGGCGCGGCATTCAAGCCGGAATCCGACGATGTTCGCGATTCCCCGGCGCTCAACGTCGCGGGCATGCTGCAACTCAACGGTGCGACCGTCAACGTCTACGACCCCAAGGCGATGGAGAACTCGCAGCGACTGTTCCCCACCCTGAACTACTCGACGTCGGTGTTGGAGGCCTGTGATCGGGCCGATGCTGTTCTGGTGCTCACCGAATGGCGTGAGTTCGTCGACCTCGACCCCGACACGCTGGCCGCCACGGTGCGCGCCAAGGTGATGGTCGACGGCCGCAATTGCCTGGACAGTGGGCGTTGGACGGGTGCCGGGTGGACGTACCACGCACTGGGCCGGCGGGTGGGCTGAGCGTTTCGCGCGACGCCAACCGCGATACTGACACTGTGACCGAGCGCGATGTGACCGAACGCAATGTGTTGGGCGGCCCATTGGAGCCGTGCGGGACCGACCCGATGACCGGCTTCTACCGGGACGGTTGCTGCTCGACCGGACTCGAGGATCGCGGACTGCACACCATCTGCGCGGTGGTCAGCGCCGAGTTCCTGGAACATCAGCGCTCGATCGGCAACGATCTGTCCACCCCGATGCCGGCATACCGTTTCCCCGGACTTCGGCCCGGTGACCGGTGGTGTGTCACCGCCGTCAATTGGCTTCGCGCCCACGACGACGGATATGCCGCACCGGTTGTGCTGGCCAGTACCCATGAGCGCACCCTGGACGTGGTGGACCTCGCCACCCTCGAAGAGCATGCCGTCGACATCCCCGACGACCTCAGCGGGTTGTGACGGGAATCTCTGCGACAACCACTCGACTCTCGACGTCTTCCCGCACGCAACCTTCGCGAAACCCGCCGATGAGACTGTGACCTCGTGCGAGTTGCGATCGTCGCCGAATCATTCCTGCCCAATGTCAACGGTGTCTCCAACTCGGTGTTGCGGGTGCTTGAGCATCTTCGCCGCACCGGACACGAGGCTTTGGTCATCGCCCCCGACAGCCCCCGCGGTGATGCGCCTGCCGCGCGCGTCCACGACGGCATCAGGATCCACCGGGTGCCCTCGCGGATGTACCCGATGGTGACGTCGCTGCCACTGAGCATGCCGCGGCCGCGAATTCTGCGGGTGTTGCGCGGGTTCGACCCGCATGTGGTGCACCTGGCCTCGCCGTCCATGCTCGGCTACGGCGGACTCCTTGCCGCGCGACGGCTCGGGGCGCCGACGGTCGCGGTCTACCAGACCGACGTCGCGGGATTCGCCACCAGTTACGGAGTGCCGATCGCGGCTCGGGCGGCCTGGGCGTGGAACCGCCACCTGCACGGCCTGGCCGACCGGACGCTGGCGCCGTCGTCGTCGGCGATTGAAAGCCTTCGCGCCCATGGCATTCCGCGGGTCCACCACTGGGCACGCGGGGTAGACATCACCGGCTTTGCGCCCTCGGCGCGCGATGAACGGCTGCGCCGTCAGTGGTCACCGCAGGGCAAGTCGATCGTCGGGTTCGTCGGCCGGCTGGCGCCGGAGAAGCATGTGGAGCGCCTGGCCGGGCTGGCCCGACGCGACGATCTGCAACTGGTGATCGTCGGCGACGGCATCGACCGCGCCAAGCTCGAAGCACTGATGCCCACAGCGGTGTTCACTGGCGCGCTCTATGGCCCGGAGCTTGCCGCCGCATACGCCAGCATGGACGTGTTCGTGCACCCCGGTGAGCATGAGACGTTCTGCCAGGCGGTGCAGGAAGCTCAGGCCTCCGGGCTTCCGGTGGTCGCACCTGATGCCGGCGGGCCGCGAGACCTCGTCGCGCCCTATCGCACCGGGCTTTTGCTGTCGGTGGCCGGGTTTGAGTCGCGGCTGGACGAATCGGTCGATCATCTTCTCGCGGAACGGCCGCGATATTCGGTGGCGGCACGCCGGAGCGTACTCGGGCGCACCTGGCCGGCGATCTGCGACGAACTACTCGACCACTACGAGGCGGTGCAGGCCGGCGGTCGTCCCGACCTCAGGATTGCCCGCAGCGCCTGAGTCGCACATCAGTCCTCGATGCTCAGCGCCTGGGTGGGGCAGTTCTCACA
>Ga0114963_10002590_pt1 | contig 12347 bp, 11 predicted proteins | sample C_131016_EF_Meta_FD_87019 | JGI IMG/M metagenome (GOLD analysis project Ga0114963, IMG submission 87019) | Freshwater microbial communities from Lake Croche, Canada to study carbon cycling - C_131016_EF_MetaG | ecosystem: Environmental > Aquatic > Freshwater > Lake | place: Lake Croche, Canada...
GCCAGACCGGCGCACAGAACATTGTTGCTCCCTGGGAACGAGTCTTACGTAAAGCCGGATTTGTCACCAAGGCCTGGGTTAAGAATTTAGCTGAGGCCTCGGCTTCATCACTCGACGTCCGTGGAGGCATTCACCAGCCTGTTATGCGCCTTTCAGGTGGAAATCAACAGAAGATACTTCTCGCAAAGTGGCTAGTACTTGAGCCGAAAGTTCTGATCTTGGATGAGCCAACCCGTGGTGTTGATGTGGGAGCAAAGATGGCCATCTATCAAATCATTAGAGATGTAGCTGCTCGTGGAGTGGCGGTAGTAGTCGTGTCATCAGAACTTGAGGAAATCCTCGGAATCTCAAACCGGGTGCTTGTTATGTCTGGTGGAAAACAGAAGAAGATCTTGTCACGCTCAGAAGCAAATGCAGAAAGCGTTATGAGCCTAGCAATGCCAATCGCAGTGGGATCTAAGTAATGAAGAACGAAATCCAAGAATTCAAAGTAAGAGAATGGAGAATCAAGTGACTACACAAGTAGACACAGATGCTGAAGCAGTATCAACCCAAAGAAGAGCGCTTTCGTGGGTATTTAAGGTGATCAATGGACCCATCGTGGGCCTAATTTTTATGTGTGTTGTACTCACCTTCACATCTCCTTATTTTCTTACTACCCGAAATATCAATAACATCCTTGTCCAAAGCGCAGATATCGGAATCCTTGCGGCTGGCCAAGCTCTCGTAATTTTGATTGGCGGTATCGATCTTTCGGTTGCAGCAATCATGACTGTAACGATGATGTTCTCAGCGTGGCTCTTCAAATTCCAAGGAGTTCCATTTATACCTGCACTTATTGCAGGTCTCATCTTGGGTGCATTAATAGGGCTGGTCAATGGTCTTCTTATCTCATATGGAAAAGTTCAGGCATTTGTAGCGACGCTTGCAACAATGTCTGCCTGCCTTGGAATGGCATTGGTAATCACGAATGGAAACACAATCAATACCTTCCCCGAGTGGTTCGCAGGATTGACTTCCAATGCTGCGCCGCTCGTTCCTGTGCAAGCAATCTTGTTGGCGTTTGTCTTCGTATCTTTGGGATTTTGGCTTCGTTTTCGCCCAGCTGGACGCGCCTTGTACGCAATCGGGGGAAATGAAGAGGTAGCTCGTCTTTCGGGCCTTCCGGTAAGACCACTAAAGACCTTTGTATATGTGATTTCCGGATTCTTAGCTGCGCTCTCTGGCTGGATTAACATTTCTCTTCTCGATTCAGCGCAACCAACAGCAGGTTCTAGCTATCTCTTAACAGTTATTGCCGTTGTGGTTATTGGCGGTGCCTCTCTTGCCGGAGGCGTTGGATCAATGGGGCAGACATTTATTGGCTTACTCATTATTGGCGTTCTTAATGCTGGTCTCGCGCTCTTGCACGTGAATCCAAATCTCCAACAAGTTGTTATTGGTGCAGTGATCTTGGGAGCAGTTCTTACAGATCGTAACCAATTTGGTATGAAATTCAACTTTTTGAAGAAGAAGGCGAAGTAATGACTACTGAACTTTCTAAAGATTTTCTCCTTGAAGCACAACGTCGCATGGTGCGAATTCGCCTATTCGACGAACGTGCTTCAAAGATGGTTAAGCGAGGACAGATTCCTGGCACTGTGCATACGAGCATTGGGCAAGAGGCTCAAGTTGTTGGTGCGTGTATGGCGCTCGGCGATCAGGATTACATGACTGGCAATCACCGTTCGCACGGACATCCCATCGGGAAAGGTTCGCCGCTATCACCACTTATGGCAGAGCTTGTTGGAAAAGCAACAGGTGTTTGTAAAGGACGTGGAGGATCACTCCACCTGGCAGATTTCAGCGTTGGTTCTCTTGGCGAATCAGGAATTGTTGGATCATCAATTCCAATTGCAACAGGCGCAGCCTTCTCATCCAAAGTGCTAAATAATGGAAAGGTCTCTTTAGCTTTCTTCGGAGACGGCGCAGCAAATCAAGGCAATCTCTACGAATCAATGAACCTCGCCGGAATCTGGAAACTCCCAGTTATTTTCTTATGCGAGAACAATCTTTATGCACTCTCAACTCCCGCCCATACAGTGACGAGTGGAGTTATCGCATCACGTGCAGCAGGTTTCGATATTCCTGGAATTCGCGTTGAAGATGGCCAGAACTTCCTTGACGTATTCAACGTCGTAAAGACCGCTGTTGATAGGGCTCGTAACGGTGAAGGACCATCACTTATCGAAGTTGTTACCTACCGTTTTAATGAGCACTCTGAAGGGCTTCGTCTGGGTGTTGATTACCGAGATCAAGATGAAAAAGCTGAGTGGCTAGCAAAAGATCCCATCGTTCTCTTCCGCGATCATCTTATTAAAGAAGGCATCGCCACAGCAGAAGAACTTGATGCAATCTATGCCGCGGTCGAAGTCGAGGTTGAAGAAGCATTCGAATTCAGCCAATCAAGTCCTTTCCCAGATCCATCAGATCCATATGAAAATCTCTATACAGAACCATTCGAGGTGTACGCGTGAAGTCAGTAATGAGTTATTTAGGTGCAATCGGCGCAGCGCAACGTGAGGCGATGGATGCAGATGACCGCGTCGTAATTATTGGCGAAGATGTCGAAGCAAACGTCTACGGAACAACGGGAGCCGGTAAAGCACGTGCGGCTGAAGGTGATTTCTTACAGCGCTACGGCAAGAACCGTATTCGTAACACTCCGATCTCAGAGGAAATCATCGTCGGCGCAGCTGCAGGGGCTGCAATGACAGGACTCCGCCCGATTGTCGATCTTTCATATTCTTCTTTCACATATCTTGCAATGGATCAATTTGTGAATCAGATTGCAAAGAATCGATTTATGTTTGGTGGCCAAGCGTCAATCCCCGTGGTCTTTAGATCTGCGATGTTCTATGGGTTAAATACAGGTGCACACCACTCTGATCGTCCATACCCAATGTATATGAACGTCCCAGGTTTAAAAATTATTACACCTGCATCACCAAGTGACGCAAAAGGCTTACTACGATCCGCAATCGATTGCGACGATCCGGTATTGATTTTTGAAGCCTGCCCACTCTGGCCAATGAAGGAAGAAGTAGAAGAAGATGAATATTGGATTCCACTTGGCGTAGGTCGCACTTTGCGCGAAGGTTCTGATATCACAATCGTTGCAATATCTGGCGCTGTTCCTGAAGCAGTGGCTGCGGCAGATGAATTAGCAAAAGAGGGCATATCAGCTGAGGTATTTGATCCTCGCACCTTAGTTCCGATGGATGTTGAAGGAATTATGAAGTCCGTTGCAAAGACTGGACGACTTGTTGTGGCAGACCCTGCACACAAAACGTGCAGTGCTGCAGCTGAAATCTCTGCACTCGTGGCAGAGCACGGTTGGGACTCTCTCAAAGCTCCAATCAAACGAGTGACAACTCCTGATACTCAAATTCCATTTAGTCCGGCCCTTGAGAAGCATCTCTATCCAAATCGCATCTCAATTGCTGCTGCTGCACGTTCAATCCTTCAAGTTTCACAACCAGTCTAGAGAAAGAGAAAAAATGAGAGTAGAAGTGTTATTGCCCCAGTGGGGTATGGGCATGAGTGAAGGCGTGATTTCGCTTTGGCTTAAGAAAGTTGGCGATTCGGTTAAAGAGGATGAACCGATTGCTCAGGTAGAAGCAGAGAAAGTTGAAGAAGAACTCACCGCCCCTGCTACAGGAGTATTGACTGAAATTTTGGTCCCTGCGGGAGATACCGCAGAGGTACGTACTGTTGTTGCGATTATCGAAACAGCGTAAGCATGGAAAAATATGACGTAATCATCATCGGCGGTGGAGTCAATGGTGTTGGTATTGCCCAAGAAGCTGCGCTTCAGGGTTATCGCACCTTGCTGCTCGAGCAAGATGATCTGTGCAGTGGTGTCTCAGCTTGGTCTGGACGTTTAGCGCATGGTGGGTTACGTTATTTGGAGCATTTCGATTTTGCGCTTGTGCGTGAATCGTTACTCGAAAGAGAACGCCTAGTAAAAAATGCGCCCCATCTTGCAAAGCATGTTCCCTGGATTATGCCTGTCTATAAGCACAGTAAGCGCGGGCCGAGCCTAGTTCGTCTTGGAATGATTCTCTTTGACATTCTCTCCTTTGATAAGGCAGCTCCCCGCCATAAATTTCTCAATAAAAAGAAGACAATTGCAGCATTTCCTGCAATTGAAACCAATGGACTTAAAGGTGGTTTCCACTATTGGGATGGACAGATTGAATTAGCAGAGCGGCTTTGCGTTGAAGTTGCTCTCGATGCCATGGCACATGGTGCGCATATTAAAACTCACTCACGAGTTGAATCACCTATCATGGAAGGTAAACGTGCGGTAGGAGTAAATTACAGAGACCTTATTGCAGATGAAATTCATACTGCATACGCACCTGTTATTTACAACGTTGCTGGGCCATGGATCGATCGAGTATTCCAAAAGAGTGCAGATATAGCTGTACAGCCACGTCTTAATGGAGGCACAAAGGGTTCACATTTAATTGTCGATGCCTTCCCAGGTGCGCCGAAAGAAGTTATTTACTACGAGACCCGTACTGATGGTCGCCTCATCCTTGTAATTCCTTGGCTTGGCAAATACATGCTCGGTACGACAGATATCCGCTGGGAGAATGATCCAGATGATGCGCGATGCGATATCGGCGAGCTTGAATACATGCTCAGCGAGGTAAACGCACTTGTCCCAGAAGCACAATTAACAATTGATGATGTTCTCTACACCTATAGCGGTGTCCGTCCACTTCCTTATGAGCCAAATAAAGATGAATCAGCAGTTACCAGAACCCATATTCTCTTTGATCACACCAAACATGGTGTCGAGGGGCTTGTAACTGTAGTCGGTGGAAAGCTCACAACGTTTAGACAATTAGCAGAGGATGCCGTCGTCGATTTGAGTAAGCGGTTAAAGCATAAAAAAATTAAGTCAAAGACACGTAACCGTTCATTACCAGGTGGAAAGTTTAAGAGTCTTGGTCTTTTAATTTCTGAGCTAGAACTTCTAGGGGCCTCATCTGTTGTAGCGCAGAGGCTTGCAAAGATGTATGGATCTCGATCATTGGAAATCTGGAAAATTGTCGAACTCGATAGCTCAGCTAGCGAACTCATCGAGCCAAAAATTGGACTTACTCGCGCTGAAGTTGAATTTGTCTTAGTTGAAGAATTCCCGAAGACACTTGCAGATTTGATGGCGCGGCGATTAATTCTCGCATTCGAAGGCGGACATGGCCTTGGGGTTGTCGAAAAAATTGCTGATATCGCAGCAGGCAAACTGGGTTGGTCATCATCTGAGACTACAAATCAAATTGCTGGATACAAGAAGTGGCTTGATCACCTTGCAATCCCAGATATCAACGGACCACGCTCAACTCATTTTGGTGCTAAGCAGGTAGTCGGTTCAAAATGACAACTAAACGACACATCCTTGTTATCGATGCCGGATCATCCAGTGTTCGCTCACTTATTGTTGATGATTCTGGAACCATCGTTGGTGAAGGACGTCAACAAGTTGTGTGGAAACACCGCCAGCCCGGATGGGCTGAACTCGATCCAACAGTTCTATGGAAATTAACACGCCAAACTATTCTTGATGCTGTCATTGACGCCGGAGTATCTGTCTCTCAGATCGCGGCTGCGGGAATTACTAGCCACCGAGAAACAATCATGATCTGGGATAAGCAGACGGGTGAACCAGTACACGATGCGCTAGTTTGGATTTCAAACCAAACTGATGACATCATCGAAAGATGGAACGAGCAAGGACTTGCCTCTGAATTCAAATCTCGAACCGGGCTTCACAACGACTCATTCTTCTCTGCTGGGAAAATTGCTTGGCTCTTAGAAAATGTTGATGGGCTAAAAAGTAAAATTGCTTCTGGAAAATGTATTGCAGGAACTGTAGATACCTGGCTTTCATGGAACCTTAATGGACGAACAGTTCACGCAACAGATCCTTCGTGTGCATCTCGCACAGCTCTATTCAACATTCATGACCTTACCTGGGATCTGGAATTACTAGGAAAGCTTGGAATTCCAGCCAACATTTTCCCCCAGGTTCTAGGTTCTGATGGAGATTTTGGAAATGTGGATCGTGCAATTTTGGATGCAGATATCCCAATCCGTGCAATCATGGCTGATCAACAATCAGGAATGTTTGGCCAAGCATGTTTTGCAGAAAACTCTCTCAAAAATACATTTGGCACTGCCGGAGTCTTAACAGTCAATGTTGGAAATTCGCCTAAGGAAGTTAACGGACTTACAACTTCTGTAGCTTGGGATGTTCAGAATTCAGTTCAGTATGAAGTTGAAGGGGTCGTCTTCCACAGTGGGCAGACCATTCAATGGCTACGTGACAATCTCGGTGTTTACGCACCGGCAAACAGAATTGATGAAATAGCAAAATCAGTCAGCAATAATGGTGGAGTCTATTTGGTGCCCGCACTTGGTGGATTAGCAGCACCATATTGGGACCGTAAGGCGCGAGCATCAATTCAGGGCCTCTCACTCGATACTTCTGCAGCTCATCTTGTTCGCGCAGCTGTCGAAGCGATGGCATTTCAAACCCTCGATATCGTCGAAAAACTCTCTGACTTTAACGTGGATTCATTTAAAGTCGATGGCGGTGCTGCCAGTTCAAATTTTCTATGCCAATTCCTTGCGGACATAACAGGGTTACAAATCCAGCGACCTTATGAACTCGAGCGAACAGCGCTGGGTACTGCCTATGTAGCAGGTTTAAGTGTTGGTATTTGGAATAGTTTAGAAGAAATTAGTAGTAGTTGGACTGCAGAAAGGATCTTTGAACCCGTCCTCAAAAATTCTGAAAGGCAGCAACTTGTTAGTCAATGGAAAGAAGCGGTTCAAAGAACACTCACTGGAGGCGGGAAGAAGTGATACAGACGAAAAATACCGGTAACGGAACAGCGGCAATCTCTACTCGAGAGATTATGGAACGTGCTCAACGAGAAGGATGGGCTGTTGGCGGATACAACATGCATAATCCTGAAACGACACAGGCGCTACTGAAAGCAGCGGAAATTTCTCAATCCCCAATCTTCATGCAAGTAGGGCGTGCAATCATTCCTCACATAGGGCTTAAGGCTGCCTTCGAAATGACTAAGCGGATTACAGACGAATCAGATGCAGCATTCATCATCCATCTAGATCACGGAAGTGAAGAAGAAGTTATTGAGGCGATAAACCTAGGATTTAAGTCGATAATGTTTGACGGCGCACATTATCCATTGGATGAGAACATTCGAATTACGAAAGAGATGGTCAAACGCTGTCAGGATAATGATGTCTATATTGAAGCGGAACTTGGAAAGATTCCAGATGTAGGTCAAAAGGTAAATTGGAATGATTTCTACACTGATGTTAATGAGGCAGAACGATATGTAAATGAAACAGGGATTGATTCACTGGCAATTTCTTGTGGAATTGTGCACGGGGTATTACCAGACCTCGCACCAGAGCCTCTTGCCCTTGACGTCGTTCGCAATATTCGCAAAGTTGTCTCTATCCCGCTCGTTATGCATGGAGCATCAGGAGTTCCAGACGATGAGATACAAGCTGTGATTGCCGCAGGGGTAAGCAAGATTAACGCCGATACCGATCTTCGATTCGCTTTCCGTAAAGGGATAGAAGATGTATGGGCAAAGGGCGATGCACAACTTGAGACCGCCATGGCACAAGGTCGCGATTATATGGTTGATGCAACTGCGAAAAAGATGTTGCTCTTTGGGTCAGCAGGTAAAACAACCATTACCTCGCGCTTCTCATCTGATGCGAGCCGAACATGGTGAGTGGAGAAAGTTCCCTGCTTTCCACAGGCACTGCGACGCCCCTCAAAGGAATTCGCAAAGTAGCTGCTCGGCGCATGGTTCAAGCGTGGGAAGCACCCGTTTTTCATCTTTCAACTGATGTAGCCATGGAGAACGCTCTTGTACGAGCGAGGAGACAATCCGGCACAACTGTGACGGATGTATTGATCCAAGCAGCATCTATAGCACTACAAGAAAATCCTGGGCTTAATGCCCATTACAACGAGGAAATAGTTACAACATTTACTGAGATAAATATAGGTATCGCTGTAGCAACTGATGCGGGATTAGTAGTGCCAGTTGTGCATAACGTTGGCTCGAATGATCTGCAAGCTATTGCTGAAAAACGTGGCAATGTTGTGACAAAGGCGCGCGAGGGTAAACTTTCTATGCCAGATATTGAAGGAGCGACTTTCACAATTTCGAATTTGGGCATGCTTGGGATTGACAGCTTTGATGCAATTGTAAATCCGCCACAAGTTGCAATTCTTGCTATTGGATCAACACGAGAAGTGCCATTTGTTCAAGGAACAACAATTATAATTCGCAAGTCAGCAAATTTCACTCTTACTTGCGACCACCGCGCAATTGACGGTGCTACAGGTGCCAAGTTTCTCTCTGCCCTCTGCGATGCCATTGAAGCAGACTGAGGCAAAGAAGTGAATATCGAAAAAATTCTTTCACCGTATGGTCAAATGAAATTAATTGAGGGTCCTGATTTTTTGACACCTATCAATGAGATCGAAGTTGCACCCAAATTACTTCGGTACTCAATTGAAAAATCTGCGGGAACTTTTGCTCGGATGTATCGCCCTCAACGCACAGTAGCGATGACTAGTCGTGATAGTTCTAGTAGTGGTTATGACAATGCATTAGTACAGGCAGAAAAACTAGGCTTTATGCCGGTTGTCAGATCACCCGGCGGTAGGGCGGTTGCGTATCACGAGGAATCCTTGGTACTGGATGTCTTGTCACACGATCCTAATCCACACCAATTCATCAATAAGCGGTTTGAAGCCATCGGAGAAATATTTGTGGAAGCGTTTGCTCGGCTTGGAATTGACTCGAAGCTAGGGCAACTTCCGCGAGAGTTCTGCCCAGGCAAATACTCAGTAATTAGCAATAATGTGAAGTTAGTAGGTACGGCACAAAGACTTATGCGAGGCGGTTGGCTTATCGGAGCGTCAGTTATTGTTCGTAATGCGGCACCAGTTCGAGATGTTCTAAATAATGTATACCGTGCACTTGAGTTAGATATGGATCCAGACACTATTGGTTCTCTCAACGAAATGGATTCAACAATCTCAGTGGATGATCTAAGTACTGCGCTAGTTACAACGTTGAAAGAGCACTTTGAAATAATGGATATTGAACTCTCAATGAACTTTCAGAGCGAAAATCGTGAATTGGTAAAAGCATAATGGGAGCTCTCGAACGCGCTCAGGACTTAATTCAGGCAGCCGATCCAAATAAAACGCTTCCGCAATGTGAGATTAGGCAGATTGAGATCGGTCCAGAGGCACTTTTTTCTGTTGGTGAGGTAGTAGAAAGATTTCTCCCCCAGAATTCAAAAATTGGATTAATTGTTGATAAGAAAATTATTTTCCGTCAGAACAGTGAAGCAAAGCAGACTGTACGCGAAATTCTTGCTAAAAAATTTATCATTGAAATTATTGAACTTGATGATGGTCACCCTGAGCTACACGCATCTGAAGATGTAATAGCTGTATCTGCTAAGAAAGCAGCAGGTGTTGATGGAATTGTTTCTATTGGTGGAGGAACTATTACCGATATTGGGAAGATGACATCGGTTGCACTCGGAGGAATACCCCATATTGTGATCCAAACAGCGGCCTCCGTAGATGGATTTACCGACAATGTCTCAGTAATCCTTATAAATGGTGTAAAGCGCACGGTTCCTTCGCGTTGGCCAGAAGCTCTTATTGCTGACACAACACTTATTTCAGAGGCACCGACTCTGATGAACCGAGCTGGATATGGCGAGATAAATTCTATGTTTACAGCACCTGCTGATTGGCGAATTGCTGCGCTACTTGGTTTTGAAAAGAAATTTCACTGGGGGCCAATTCAGCTCCTACAAGGAGTTGGTGAAGGAATTGAAGTTTGGTCACCCGGTCTGCGTAATTCAGATATCGGATCTACGGAGAAGTTAGTAAATGCTTTAGCAATTCGGGGAATCGTTACTGGAGTTGCAGATACAACAGCATGTCTATCTGGGATAGAACATTTGATCTCGCATATGTTAGATATGTATCAAGGTGCACATCATCTTGCTATTGGACAACATGGTGCACAAGTAGGAGTTGGCTCTGTATATGCAGCTTCTATTTGGGATTTGATATTCTTAAAATTCTCTTCGGCTCCTGTAGAACTTTCTAAATTTCCAGATAAAGAGGCGCTCAGAGTCAAAGTACTCGAAACTTTTGGGTCGCTAGATTCAAGCGGTTCACTCGCCGAAGAATGCTGGAAAGATTATGAAAAGAAAATTGATTATTGGAGTTCAAATTTCTCAGCTATTGAAAGCGTCTTAAATCAATGGTCAACTCACTCTGCAGAGTTAAGAACGCTCATCAAGACTCCTGAAGAAATTGTGCATGGATTGATCTCATCAGGCTCACCCGTGTCATTCCAAGATCTTGAGCCTGTCATTTCTGGAGAGGTAGGACGCTGGGCAGTTTCAAATTCACACCTTATGCGCAATAGATTTGTGGGAATTGATTTACTAGAATTCTTAGGAATGTGGAATGAAGCCGAAATTGATTGGGTCTTTTCACGGACAGCTCAAGTCATAAAGTTGCTAGGAGCAGATGCATGAATCGTGATCTAGTTATCGGAGTTGACGCATCAACAACGGGTGCAAAAGCTGTGGTGTGGAGTCCTGACGGAACTCCACTTTCGCAAGCAAAATCGATGTATCCACTGAGTACTCCACAGCCTGGCTGGGGTGAACAAAATGCAGAAGATTGGTGGGCAGCAACAGCTAATTCCGTTCGGCGTGCTGTTCAAACTGTTGATACTTCTCGAATTGCAGCAATTTCTATTACACACCAACGAGAGACTTTTGTATGTGTAGATAAAGATGACAATCCTCTTCGTCCTGCGATGCTATGGCTTGATTCTCGCGCTGTGGAAGAAGTAGAAAAATATGGCACAAATCGAGTTCACGAAATTACTGGAAAACCAGTTAATTTAACTCCAGCTTGGTACAAACTTTTATGGTTGCAACAACACGAACCAGAGACAATTGAACGCACATCCAAAGTCACGGATGTACAAGGTTTTATCGTCAATAGACTGACTGGTGATTGGGTAACCTCATATGGTTCAGCAGATCCACTTGGCGTAATTGATATGGCCACATTTGATTACAGCGATGAACTTACTTCCCAAGCACGACTTAAGCGAGAACAATTTGCACGCCTTGCCGCACCTGGTGAAATCATCGGCACAGTTAGTGATGCCATTGCTGAGGAACTAGGTTTGCCAAAGAATTTACCTGTTGTTGCAGGTGTAGGTGATGGCCAAAGTGCGCAACTCGGAACGGGTGCTATCTCACCAGGAAGTTATTATCTTAACCTGGGCAGTGGAGTTGTTTCAGGAACTATTTCCCATAAATATGCATTCAATAAAGCTTTTCGAGTACTTGCGGCAGGCATCCCTGGTGAATATACATTTGAAACATTTATTGGTGGCGGTACTTTTAATCTTCAATGGTTTATCGAAAAATTTGCTGGAGTAGATACAAAAGCACTTGGACTTGAACTCTCTCCAGAGCAAGTCTTAGAAACTGCTGCAGCTCAATTACAACCGGGTTCAGAGGGCTTAATGGCCCTTCCATATTGGACTGGTGCACTCACACCATTTTGGGATCATCATGCTCGAGGTGCTCTGCTTGGATTTACTGGTCGCCATGGAAAATCCCATGTGTATCGAGCAATTCTTGAAGGAATTGCATTCGAGCAACGATTCCTAACTGAAGGTGCTGAAAAAGCTACAAATACCCCCGTTTCTGAGGTGATCGCACTTGGTGGTGGATCCCGTAGCAAAGTTTGGTGTCAAATAATTGCTGATGTCATGCAGCGCCCAGTGAAAGTGGTGCGCGAATCAGAGTCCACATGTCTTGGTACAGGAATGTTAGCCATGGCAGCAGTTGGAATCCATAGAGATATCCGCTCTGCAGCTCGCGCAATGAGCGGGGTATCTCAACCATTTGAACCGGATGCAGCTCGTATCGGCGTCTATCAAGAACTTTATGAGGCTTACCGAATGATTTATCCCGCCCTGCGAGATGTATTTCCAGCGATTAGTAAAGCGATTGCAAAGAATCCATGAGCTCCACAAAAGTGATGAAAGATTACAAAGGCTACATCTTTGATCTCGACGGAACTATCTACTTAGAGGATAACTTGCTTCCCGGAGCGCAAGATTTAATTAAGACCTTGAGAGAACAAAATCGGAAAGTAATATTTTTAAGTAATA
>Ga0114963_10002591_pt1 | contig 12346 bp, 9 predicted proteins | sample C_131016_EF_Meta_FD_87019 | JGI IMG/M metagenome (GOLD analysis project Ga0114963, IMG submission 87019) | Freshwater microbial communities from Lake Croche, Canada to study carbon cycling - C_131016_EF_MetaG | ecosystem: Environmental > Aquatic > Freshwater > Lake | place: Lake Croche, Canada...
AATTCACTTGCTGTTCAGCAAATCGCTTGTAGTTTTCCTGCCATTCAGAAGGCTGAGACACTTTAGTCAATTCCACTGCGGTCACTTTGTACTCAGGACAGTTGGTTGCCCAATCTGAGTTATCTGTGGTGATCACGTTGGCGCCTGACTCAGGGAAATGGAATGTGGTGTAGACCACACCGGGTTGCATGCGCTCAGAAACCAGAGCACGCAATACCGTTTCACCTGCACGGCTAGTAATTCCAACCCAATCGCCATCCACAATGCCCCGGTCCTCGGCATCTACGGGATGAATTTCAACCCGATCTTCTGAATGCCACGCCACGTTAGCAGTCCGGCGAGTTTGGGCGCCGACGTTGTACTGAGACAAGATGCGCCCCGTGGTCATGATCAAGGGGAAGCGCTTGGTCACTTTTTCGCTGGTTGGCACATATTCCGTTGCCATGAAATTACCTTTACCACGCACGAATTCATTGATGTGCATGGTAGGCGTGCCTTCGGGGTGTGCATCGTTACAAGGCCACTGAATACTGCCTAACTGCTCTAGCTTGTCATAGCTCACGCCATGGAAGGTGGGGGTGAGGCGGGCGATTTCATCCATGATTTCGGAAGGATGGTTGTACTGCATGGGGTAACCCATGGTTTGAGCCATTTTTTGAATGACTTCCCAATCCCCTAATCCTGACAAGGGTGGCATCACCTTACGAACACGCGATATACGGCGCTCAGCGTTGGTAAAGGTCCCATCTTTTTCAAGGAAGGATGAACCCGGCAAGAACACATGCGCATACATCGCGGTTTCATTCAGGAAGATATCCTGAACAACCAAGCATTCCATCTGTTCCATTGCGGCGATGACATGTTGGGTGTTGGGGTCAGACTGCACAATGTCTTCACCCATGACATATAAACCACGGAAGCTGCCATCCATGGCTGCTTCAAACATATTGGGAATACGAAGACCCGGTTCGGGTTGGATCGTGACATTCCAAGCATTGCCAAACAAATCGCGGGTGGCTTTATCTGATACATGGCGATAGCCAGGTAACTCATGCGGGAAGGAACCCATATCGCATGAACCCTGCACATTGTTTTGTCCACGCAGTGGGTTTACACCTACACCGCGACGACCAATATTGCCCGTTGCCATGGCGAGGTTGGCAATTCCAATGACTGCGGTAGAACCTTGAGCATGCTCGGTCACACCCAGACCATAATAAATGGCGGCGTTTCCACCAGTGGCAAAGAGTCGAGCCGCTTTACGCACTTCTTCTGCAGGTACGCCAGTAATGGGTTCTAAGGCTTCGGGTGAATTGTTGTCACGCGAAACAAAAGCACGCCATTTATTGAATGAAGCCACATCGCAACGCTCTGCAATGTAGTCTTCTTTCACCAAGCCTTCGGTGACCACGACATGCGCTAAGGCATTTAGGATGGCCACGTTGGTGCCTGGACGAAGCTTGAGGTGATGATCAGCCGAAATGTGCGTAGAACGGACCAGATCAATCTGACGCGGATCAACCACGATCAACTTAGCGCCTTGACGCAAACGTTTTTTCATCAAGGAAGCAAAAACAGGGTGGCCGTCTGTTGGGTTGGCGCCGATGACCAAAATCACGTCTGACTCTAAAACCGAATCAAAGTCTTGCGTACCCGCTGACTCACCCAGTGTGGCTTTCAAACCAAATCCTGTGGGGGAATGGCACACACGTGCGCAAGTGTCGACGTTGTTGTTTTGGAAAACAGCACGGACCATTTTTTGCATCACATACACTTCTTCGTTCGTACAACGTGAAGAAGTGATGCCGCCCACAGAATCACGTCCGTATTTGCTCTGAATCGCTTTGAATTTATCTGCAGCAAACTGGATCGCTTCGTCGAAAGAGACTTCCTTCCAAGGATCGCTGATCTTGTCACGGATCATAGGCTTAGTGACACGATCCGGATGGGTTGCGTAACCCCATGCAAACCGGCCTTTGACACAAGAGTGACCATGATTGGCTTTACCGTCTTTCCAGGGCACCATACGGACCACGCGGTTTCCTTGCATTTCTGCCCGGAATGAACAGCCCACACCACAATAGGCACAGGTTGTGGTCACGCTGTGATCGGGTTGACCCATTTGAATGATGGATTTTTCTGACAACGTGGCAGTGGGGCAAGCCTGAACGCAGGCACCACAGGAAACGCATTCAGAATCCATAAAGGATTCGCTCATCCCAGCTGAAACACGAGAGTCAAATCCTCGCCCTTCAATTGTTAAGGCAAAGGTACCTTGTACCTCTTCGCAAGCACGAACGCAGCGACTACAGACAATGCACTTAGAAGGGTCATAGGTGAAATAAGGGTTGGATTCGTCTTTCTGACTCTTGGTGTGATTGTGCCCCTCATAACCGTAGCGCACTTCACGCAAACCTACGGTTCCGGCCATGTCTTGCAGTTCACAGTTGCCGTTGGTGGCACAGGTCAAGCAATCGAGTGGGTGATCAGAGATGTAGAGTTCCATGACCCCTTTTCTGAGGTCAGCCAGCTTGGGGCTCTGGGTACGAACATTTAAACCGTTTTCGCAGGGTGTGGTGCATGAAGCGGGATACCCACGACGTCCGTCAATTTCAACTAGACACAGACGACAAGAACCGAAAGGATCTACGCTATCCGTTGCACAAAGCTTAGGTACCTGAACTCCAGCCCCAGAGGCCGCACGCATGATGGAAGTGCCCGCAGGAACGGTGACCGTCATTCCATCAATTGTGAGGGTGACAGATTCTTTTGCGTGGCTTTCAGGGGTACCAAAATCATGATCTAGTTTCGATTTCATGGTGTATCTCCTTTTACGACAACAGGCCGCCCGATCAGGGCAAGCTCAGTGATCTCAATCGGGCTTGATTTAGGCCGCGAGTTCTTTTTTGTTAATCCCAAAATCTTCTGGGAAATGATTGAGTGCGCTTAGAACTGGGAATGGTGCCATCCCACCCATTGCGCACAAGGATCCGTTCAACATGGTGTCACACAGACTACGCAGCAACTCAATATTGGCAGCACGGTTATCGTTGGCAATAATTTTGTCGACGACTTCCACGCCACGGGTAGAACCTACACGGCAAGGTGTGCATTTACCGCAGGATTCAATGGCACAAAACTCCATGGCGTAGCGCGCCATCTTCGCCATATCAACGGTGTCATCAAACACCACCAATCCCCCATGCCCAATCATGGCCGAGATGCCAACATAGGATTCGTAATCGAGTGGGGTATCAAACTGATCAACGGGAACATAGGCACCCAATGGTCCCCCAACCTGCACGGCACGGATGGGGCGACCGCTTGCCGTTCCCCCACCAAAATCTTCAACCAATTCACGCAAGGTCAGGCCAAAGGCTTTCTCCACCAAACCGCCCTGCTTTAAGTTACCTGCCAACTGGAAAGGTAAGGTTCCGCGTGAACGGCCCATTCCAAAGTTTTTATAAAACTCGCCACCTTTGTCCATGATGATGGGCACAGAGGCAAACGAGATCGTGTTGTTGACTATGGTGGGTTGACCAAACAAACCTTTCAAAGCAGGAATAGGAGGCTTAAAGCGGACGATACCGCGCTTGCCTTCCAGGCTTTCTAATAGCGCTGTTTCTTCTCCGCAAATGTAGGCGCCTGCGCCCAAGCGAACTTCAAGGTGAAACGCCTTACCGCTGCCTTGAATGTTTTCTCCGAGATAGCCCGCTTTTTCTGCAATCGCGATCGCCTGATTCAGTACATCAAAGGCATAAGGGTATTCAGAACGCAGGTAGATGTAGCCTTGGGTTGCCCCCACTGCCACACCGGCAATCGTCATTCCCTCAATCAATACAAAGGGATCGTCTTCCATGATCATGCGATCTGCGAAGGTTCCTGAATCGCCCTCATCGGCATTGCATACAATGTATTTCTGCGCAGCTTGAGCACCCAACACCGTTTTCCATTTAATCCCTGTTGGGAACGCTGCTCCTCCACGACCCCGCAGTCCGGAATCGGTCACCTGCTGAACCACATCGGCCGGCGCCATGGACAAGGTATTTTTTAAACCTTTATAACCATCATGGGCCAGATAATCAGATAAGGAGAGCGGATCGGTAATGCCTACACGTGCGAAAGTCAGTCGCTCTTGTTTGGCAAGGTAAGGGATGTGTTCTGTCAGCCCATGGGATAGCGCATGAGCACCGCCATTGAGGAATTGGGCTTCAAATAAACTAGCAACATCTTCAGGTTGCACTGGACCATAGGCAACCCGACCGGCTGGAGTTTCAACTTCAACTAGGGTTTCTAGCCACAACATGCCCCGCGATCCATTGCGGACCAGCTCGATTGAGAGGCCACGTTGTTCTGCTTCGCGAGTAATAGCTGCGGCGACATGATCGGCCCCCACTGACAGGGCTGCAGAATCACGAGGAACAAATACCTTGGTCATTTCGCTGCTCCTTTGGCTTCAGCAACGAGCGCATCAAATCGTTGTGGGGTGACCCGACCTTTCAGTTCACCGTTAATCATGACTGCTGGTGAGAGCGCACAGTTCCCCAAACAGTAGGTGGGTTCGAGTGTTACTGAGCCATCAGGAGAAGTGGAGTGCATTGGTGTACCTAAAGATTGCTCCGCATGTTGAACCAAGGCTTCCGCACCCATTGCTTGGCAAGCTTCAGCTCGACAAATTTTCACCACACATTGACCGGGAGGAGCGGCACGAAAATCATGATAAAAAGTCATGACCCCATGCACTTCGGCTCGAGAAAGATTTAGGTGTTTAGCAATTTCAGGCAGCGCCGCTTCTGGAACATAGCCTAGGCGCTCTTGAATACGATGAAAGATGGGCAATAACGCACCAGGCAGATCGATCAAATCTTGATAGAGTTCGGTGTAGCTCACTGTATAACTTCTCCCACTGGGTGACTGGAGTCCGTCGTTCCTCAGGGTGCAGGAAAGTGGTCACCCACTTGTGGTGGTGTGTCCGGGCGGCGGTGTCGGTGATTCTCCGTTGCGGTGCAATATATGTTTAGTTAAACATAAGCACTCGCGTATTTCTTATAGTTTCAGTACTCTAACAGTGCTTCGAACCCCTCTCAATATGAATTTTATTTCATATGTTTAGAATTCTAGTTCGTCCCGAATGGTCTCTTAAGCGTAAAGGCAATCCTGATTTTCCGCTGCCTTTAGTATTGCGTCTGATTGCTGCAGTCCATGAAGGCGGCAGTTTGTCACAGGCCGCCAAGGCGCTTGGGTTATCCTATCGTCATGCTTGGGGGCTCGTGCGAGATGCCGATCAAGCCTTTGGTTCACCTCTGATCAAAATGGAGCGCGGCAAAGGCGGGCAACTGACTCGGCTAGGTGAAGTTTTGTTATGGGCTGATCGTCGGATTGCTGCGCGACTAGGGCCCTCACTAGAAAGTTTGTCTTCCGAACTGAGCGCAGAAATGGAGCGTGTTCTTTCTCACGCATCACCGGTGCGAATTCAGGCCAGTCATGGTTTTGCCGTTCAGGCCCTGCGCGAAACGCTGATTGAATCCAATCTTGATTTTGATCTGCGCTACACCAGCAGTGCTGAAGCGCTGGCAGCGGTTGCCCGACAAGAATGCGACTTTGCAGGATTTCATGTTCCCGTTGGAGAGCTTCAGGCTGCGGCACTCGCACCCTATATACCTTCATTGAAATATCGCCCTTTACGGCTCATCAACCTTGCAACACGCACTCAGGGCTTGATGTTGAACAAAGGCAATCCTCTCAATATTCAATCCATTAAAGACTTAAGCCTGAATGGCGGACGGTTCGTGAACCGACAACCCGGTTCCGGCACCCGGCAATTGATTGATCTCTTGATGCACCGAAATCAGATTGCGCATGAGAACGTGCCGGGCTACGAGATTTGGGAATATACCCATGCTGCCGTAGCGGCATACATTGCAAGCGGCATGGCAGATGTTGGATTTGGAATTGAAACCGCAGCCCGAAAATTTAACCTCGATTTCTTACCGCTCATCCAGGAACGCTACTTTTTTGCATGCCTTCCAGAGTCAGAATGTCACCCCAATGTAAGTAAGGTGATTGAGGTATTGTGTGGTGCAGAATTACGAAACGGAATCAGCCAATTACCGGGATATGATGCTTCACGCTGCGGTGAAATCATGACATTGAACGAAGCTTTTTCTGATGCAAAGGCATTTGGGCCTGGAAAAGCAAAGGCCAGTCAAACTCGAACACGCACTCAACCCTCTCGAACCAAGCGCACTGCAGACCCGTCTGCAGCGTGAACCTTCGCTGCAAAAATGAATCAGATCAACACTGCATTTTAAACAGGTAAAAAATGACGTCCCCCTCTATTGGCTTCATTGGGCTTGGTGCCATGGGTCTCGCAATGGCTCAGAATCTTCTGCAGGATCATCCTGGCATTAAGGTCTGGAATAGATCACCTCAAAAAACAGAAACGCTCATTCAGCACGGGGCCCAGATGGCCTTATCTCCTGCTGACTGCGCAACTCCAGGTGGCATCGTAATCACCATGGTATCGGACGACCAAGCCCTTCATGACGTGTGTATGGGTGGAAACGGGCTGATGGGCGCATTGGGGCCAGGAGGGATTCATATTTCATGCAGTACTGTTGCGCCTAGCACTTTAACAACCCTTGCAGAACAGCATGCCAAACACGGCGAGCATCTGATTGCCGCCCCTGTTTTTGGGCGCCCCGATGCGGCTGCCGCCAGAAAACTTTGGATATTACTGGCAGGGGCCCGGGAAGCGACAGCCCGTGTTATCCCCATCCTAGCCCCACTAGGACAAGGGATTCATGAATTAGGGGAACAGATTGAAGCGGCTGCCGCGATGAAGCTGGCGGGTAATTTTATGATTTTATCTGCGGTGGAAAGCCTAGGCGAATCGATGATGATGGCTCAACGCTATGGCGTGGATCGGGAGGGTTTTGCTGAATTTTTTGGGCGAACGCTATTTGCCGGCCCCATTTATCAGAATTATGGAAAACAAATCGCCACCCGTCGCTATCACCCAGCCGGATTTAAATTGGCATTAGGGCTCAAAGATATGCGTCTGGTCTCACAAGCGGCCGGGGCGGTACAGGTCCCCATGCCCTTGGTAGATATCCTGCGCAATCGTTTGATTGAATCCATGGCAAAACAAAGACAAGAGCATGATTGGACTGCGTTGGAACTCAGCATTGCGGAAGCGGCCGGAGAAGATTTTACAAATAACTGAATGCCTTAAGTACAGTATCCCAATAAAAGCGCAGAAGCGCAGATCCGAGGAGAACACCATCATGACAACGAAACCCGTTACAAGCTGTGAATGGCGCACCAGCCTTCCCAACGAAAGCTATGAGGTTCTGTTTGAAGAAGCAACTGAACGCGCTTTCACCTCACCGCTATATCTAGAAAAAAGGGAGGGGACCTATGTGTGTGCAGCCTGTCATGCCCCCCTGTTTCATTCCACAACCAAGTATGAAAGTGGAACAGGTTGGCCCAGCTTCTATGAGGCCATTCCTGAATCGGTGGCGACCAAATCGGATCACAAGCTCCTGATGACCCGAACGGAATACCATTGCGCGCATTGCGGAGGGCATCAAGGCCATGTCTTTAATGATGGACCGAAACCCACCGGATTACGCTACTGTAATAATGGTGTAGCGTTGAAATTCTTTGCGGCGGGAGAAGAGTTACCTGCAATGAGAACAGGAAAGTAATTCATCAAGATCAATTGATGATGGGGATCTAGAAGTAACCCCTAAAAGAAATGGCGCGCCCGGCAGGATTCGAACCCACGACCCCTTGGTTCGTAGCCAAGTACTCTATCCAACTGAGCTACGGGCGCGCAGAACTGCGAACTATAACATTAGCCCCATGCCATATCAAGCCGATTGGTATCAGCCCCAAACCTGACATAAAACGTCAGGATCATCCTCCCTTCTGATATATCACATACCAAATACCTTGACTCGCATTGCAGTGCGGCATAGACTTTATTCACCAATCCAACTTTTCTCCCATAAGGAGTTACAAAATGAGTGAAGCTTTACTGATCGTTTCAAGCCTGCTTATTGTTTCTTTAGGTTTAGTTCAAACCATTGTTCTGGGTTCTCTCTTGTCTGACACCATCAGCGAGAAAGCCCACCAAAATGGTCGTTATGCCCTGATTGGCCAGTCATTGGCTGCCTTAAAAACCGGTCGCACGGCATGGATCGGAACACCTGCATCAGGTCTGAAAGTCCGTTTAGCCTAAACAAGGTTAAAGCCCTGCCCAACTCAGAGCTGAGTCTTCCTTCCCGCTCTGAGTTGGCAAAAAAATGACAAACGTATAAGCTTTCAGCGCTGAACACAGCTCTTACCTTGTGCTGTGAAAAACTGGAAGCCATGAAAGACTCTTACCCAGGAGAGGCCTTAGTCACTCCTGCATCTCCTCCCGCACCCGCTGCGCTGACCTTGAATCTCAAGCCGATCAATTCGGTGATGAGTTTGCGTGATCAAGCTTATGTCATGCTGAAGCAAGCGATTGCCGATGCCGACATCTACGCTTCGCGGGAATTAATACGTCTGGATGAACGCTTACTCAGTGAGCAGTTGGGTGTCAGCCGAACACCCGTTCGTGAAGCCATGACCCTACTAGAGAGGGAGGGCTTCTTGCGTACCGTGCCCCGCCGTGGGATTTACATTCAACGTAAAACCAAGCGCGAAGTCGTTGAAATGATTCAGATGTGGGCGGCCTTAGAAGGGATGGCCGCGCGACTGGCTACATTGAACGCTACGGATGAGCAAATTTCTGCTGTCCGCCATCTGTTTGATAGCTTTCTGGATTCGGCCCCATCAGAACACTTAGACGAATATTCCGAAACGAATATCGCGTTCCATCAGGCTATTTTTGATCTCGCGAACTCCTCAGTGCTTTCAGAGGCCATGCACAACATCTTTGCGCATGTTCGCTCGATACGCAAAGCCACCATGACTCAAAGTGATCGGGCAGAAAAATCCATCGTGGAGCACATGCGGATTATTGAAGCCTTGGAAGCACGCGACACCGAACGTGCAGAACGGCTGGTGCGAGATCATTCACTGGATCTTGCTCAGTACGTTTCAGTCAATTGCGACTTCTTGGATTAATACTTACTAAGCTTCACTGAGGTGCGTGGATTTTCCTTTGAAGATGCGATAGGAAAACGCGCTGTACAAAATGATGGGGGGTAAGACCACCACCACGCCCATTAAGACCATTTTCAATGTTGGGGTACTGGCAGCGGCATCCCAAATGGTCAATTGATCAATGACCACATACGGGAAGGTGCTGTACGCCAGCCCCAAACCCGACAACAAAAATAGACCCATACTAAGCGTGAAAGGAATCCAAGCACGATGATCATGTTCATCGGCATTGAACTGCTTAAACCACCGCGATAGCCATATCACCGTTCCTGTAACGACGAGAGGAATGGGAGACATGATGATGATCCGATCTAGACTAAACCAGCGCGCAAAAATGCGAGGGCTGACCGCGGGGGTCGCGAGCGAGACCAACACAATACCCAAAGCAGTCAACCACAGCGCTTGATGCCCCCAGCGCGCAGCACGATGTTGCAGGTCACCTTCGGTTTTCAACACCAGCCAGCTTGCCCCCATCAGGGTATAGGCCGAGAGCACACAAGGCGCAACCAGGGCCGCAAATAACAGACTGGCGGCATCATCGCGAAAAGCCACCACAAAATGCCCCAGCATAAAACCTTGTGCCAAGCCTGCAGTAGCAGACCCAATGGCAAACATGCGATTCCATAATTCAAGCCGATGCGTGGGGGCTTTGACGCGTAATTCAAAAGAAACACCCCGTAAAATCAGGCCAATAAGCATGGCTAATACGGCGAGATAAGTGGCGTTCAAAATAATGCCGTGGGCAATCGGAAACGCCACTAACAAAATCCCTGCACCCAAAACCAACCAGGTTTCATTGGCATCCCAGAACGGGGCAATTGAATGGATCATTTGATCCCGATCATGACCGGTTGCCCTAGGAAGCAATACCCCCACGCCTAGATCGTATCCATCCAGAATCACATAGGCCATGATGGAAATACCCATCAGGGCCGCAAAGGTTAAAACCAACACATCTCGAGTCAGAAAGTCCATGATTTAACCGGCCACAGTATGTGAGAAGGATTCAGAATGAGGCACCGCTAATTTCGCCCCCGTGCGTGCCATATGGAACACCGTAGTGACATACACACCCAGCAGAATGGCATAGAGCACTAAATAAGCAGTCAGTGAACCGAACAGGGTGGTGCCCCCCACTTGCCCAAGCGCATCTGCGGTTCGCAATACCCCAGTGACCAAAAAGGGTTGGCGGCCAATTTCTGTGGTGTACCACCCTGCCAAAGTGGGAATCCAGCCGATGAAGGTGGCGGGAACCAAGATACGCATCAAGAGATCAGGAATCGGTTTTTGCTTACGCAGCATCCACACTGCTCCCCACGCCAGCACCAACATTAATAAACCCGATCCCACCATGATTCGGAACCCCCAAAAAACGGGCAACACGGGAGGGTGGGCATTAGGAAATTCATCCAGGCCCCGAATCTCGCCATCCAGTGAATGGGTGATGATTAAGCTTGCGAGTTGGGGGATTTTGATTTCATAGTGGTTTACCTGATTTTGCTCATCAGGCAGTGCAAAAAGAAGCAAAGGTACTTTACTCTCGGTATGCCAGACTCCCTCCATGGCCGCCAATTTTGCGGGTTGATGTTCATGAGTATTCAATCCATGAAAGTCACCGGCAACAATTTGAAGCGGCATCACCACTGCAGCCACCGCAGCAGCCAGGCGCAAGATTTTCTGGACATCCTCACCCCGCTCTCCCAGGAGCCAGCGATAAGCCGAAATCCCCATCATAAAAAACGAAGACGTCGCCGCTGAGGCAAGGATCATATGGATTGTTCGGTACGGCATGGAAGGGTTAAAAATAATAGCCCACCAATCGGTTGCAACCACTTTGCCCTCCTCGATCACAAACCCTGCCGGGGTGTGCATCCAGGAATTAAGAACAAGAATCCAGAACAATGACAGCGTGGTCCCGCCCGCCACCAGCCACACTGATAACTTGTAAATGGCGGGGGAAACTTTGTTTTGCCCGAAGAGCATGATGCCCAAAAAGGTGGCCTCTAGGAAAAAGGCGGACAACACCTCATAGGCCAACAGGGGGCCGGCAACCGCGCCAACGGTTTTCATGAAACCCGGCCAGTTTGTGCCAAACTGGAATGACATCGTGACCCCACTCACCACACCAAAAGCAAAGGTCAAGGCAAAGACTTTGACCCAAAATCGAAATGCGGTATCCCAAACAGTATTAGGATGGCGATCAGCTTGTTCTCTGATATAAACCAGAAACCATGCCAGCCCAATTGATATGGTTGGGAAAATAATATGGAAGCTGATGTTAGCGGCAAATTGAACCCGCGAGAGGATAGTAGCGTCCATGTAAGGCATCCTAAAATGTATTAACAGTCTTTGTGCAATTGCAGCATTTTAACAACTAACGTGTCGTTTCGTCTTTATTTACTCACCGAATAGGTTTACAGATCATGCGTTTACAAAATATTAGCCTTTGTCTTGCTGCCGCTCTGGTTTCATTTAGTGTACAGGCCGCGCCGCTTGCCTATGTCACCAATGAACGGGCGGGCGTCTCAGTGATTGACCTCGATCAGATGAGTCTGGTTCGTGATCTTGAAATGGGGGGACAAGGACCACGGGGATTGAGCGTCACGGCTGACGGTCAGTTTCTGGTCTCAGCCAATAAAGGCAGCAGCGATATCAGCGTAGTCGACACCCAATCAGGCAAAGTGATTCGGCGGATCTCTGTTGGAAAGAATGTGGAGTTTGTGCGGGTGTATGGCGATATCGCCTACGTCACTTACGAGCCGAGCGGCCCTGGGGCCCCTGTAGAAGCAGGAAAACCGGAAGCCGCCAAAGCAAATGCAAAGCCCGAAAAAGACGACAAGGAAGACGACCTCATTCCTGCCGAAATTGCAGTCGTGGATATAAAACAAGGTAAGGTCATTGCCTCGATGAAATCGGGGAGAGAGACCGAAGGCATTGAGTTTTCTGCTGACGGCAAGGTCATGCTCGTCGCAAACGAAGGCGAAAATACCGTCACTGTATACGACCGTCAGTCGGGTCGCATTCTGCATAAGATCGATGTAACCGCCCAGGGAAGCCGTCCCCGTGGAATCAAGATCTCTCCAGATGGAAAAACCTATGCAGTGACCTTAGAGTTCTCGGACAAAGTGTTGCTGATTGATTCCAATTATAAAGTTGTGAAATCTTTTGCCACCAAAAAATCACCTTA
>Ga0114963_10002595_pt1 | contig 12344 bp, 13 predicted proteins | sample C_131016_EF_Meta_FD_87019 | JGI IMG/M metagenome (GOLD analysis project Ga0114963, IMG submission 87019) | Freshwater microbial communities from Lake Croche, Canada to study carbon cycling - C_131016_EF_MetaG | ecosystem: Environmental > Aquatic > Freshwater > Lake | place: Lake Croche, Canada...
ATATTAGAAATAGTTTCTTATTTTGGATGGTCTTTACATCATTGGATAAAATTATCTAATCCTGGTTCCACTGTTATTAGTATTGATTTGCCTATTAGTAGATTTTGTGGTGAGGATGATCCTAGATGTAAACAACAAGAAACAGCTATTAGTACTGAATGGAAAAAGTGGGCTAATAGCAACAAATCTAAGCTTTATTTGATACCAGAGTATTCTCAAACACAATATGCTAAACAAAGAACCACTGAAATTTTAAATGGAGAGTTATTAGACTTTCTATTTATAGATGGTAATCATATGTATGCTTATGTTAAAAAAGATTTTGAAATGTATCTCCCTTTAGTTAGAAAAGGAGGCATTATAGCTTTTCATGATATAGGATTAAAAGAAGAAGGAGGAGTTCATAAACTCTGGGATGAAATTAAAAATGATTATAAGCATTTAGAATTGCGATTACATCCTAATCAAGAGAAAGGAATAGGTATTATATACGTATGATTACATTTTTTTGTCATTTAAGAGTGGACGGTCAGGATAGATTGAGAAATTTACAATCTATTCTTAATTACTATTCTAAGAATATACCAGGTTGTAAATTTGTAATAGTAGAAGACGATACTAAACATAATACTCTATTAGATAATATAAAATGGCCTAAAGGAACTGCTTTGTTTTTTATGGAAAACAAAGGCTTATGGCACAAAACTAGAGCTCTTAATGAAGCAGCTAAAAATTGTAAAACAGATTTAATAGTACAATTAGATATTGATTGTATTTTTAATCACGAATCTATTCAAAAATGTGCAGATTTTTTAAACAGTAATGAAGATTATCATTTTGGATTTCCCTACAATGGCTATATTATAGATGTCAATTTTAATATCTATGATAAATTTGAACAAGAAAGTTACAATTATCAAACATTAATGAATTGTCTTCCAGATAAAGAACTTTTAAAATTAGGATATGGAAATGAAAATTTATTAGTAAGATGTACCAATAAAGAACATTTGGGGGTTGGTGGTATAGTAATGTTTAAAAAAGATTATTATTTAAATAACGGTGGATATAATCCTAATTTTTATTGTTGGGGATGTGAAGACAACGAAATTGTAACAAGATTTCATAAACTAGGATTAAAGGATTATAGAATAACAGATGAAGATTCTATTGGATTTCATTTACCACATCGTAATGCTATTAGACATGATAATCCTTATTATGAGCATAACCGGAAAGAATTATCTAAAATAGAAAATATGAATGCAGAAGAAATGAGACATTATATACAAAGTTGGTAAATTAAATATATGAACGATTTAAAAATTTTAATTAAATTCCCTACGAGAGAAAGACCTGTTAAATTTTTTGAAACACTAAACAAGTATATAAAATTAGCAGAAAATGTATCTAAGATAGGTTTTGTAATTTCTTTAGATGAAGATGATTCTTCTATGAATAATGAAGAAATCATTAGACATTTAGAAATTTATAAAAAGAATATTAAATTAGATTATATATTTGGTCATAGTAAAACAAAGATACAAGCTATTAATTCAGATATGACTAGAATTAAAGGTTGGGATATAGTTTTATTAGCATCAGACGATATGGTACCAGTTATTAAAGGTTATGATAATATTATAAGAAGAGATATGTTTAATAATTTTCCTGATACAGATGGGGTTCTTTGGTATAATGATGGTGGGCAGGATAACATTAATACTCTCTGTATTTTAGGTAAAAAGTATTTTGATAGATTTAATTATATATATAATCCAAATTATATTAGCCTTTGGTGTGACAATGAATTCACAGACGTTTCTGTTAAATTAGAAAAAGTTTATAAATCTCAAGAAACTGTAATAGAACATCAACACTATCATTATCAGAAAACAGATTTTGATGAATTATATTCACGCAACCAAGCTTATTTTGAAATAGACAAACAAATCTATATGCAAAGAGCTGAAAACAATTTTGATTTATGATAGATATATGCACCGTAGCTGATTCAAGGTATTTTCTTCAAGGTTTGACTTTATTTGAATCTATAAAAGACAAAGCTTCAGTTCCTTTTAAATTTCATTTTCTTTGTATAAACGAAGAAGATTATTTAAATCACAAAGATAAGCATGAAGGTATTATTTTTTATAATGCTAAAGATTTCTTAAGTAGAAGCAAGATTTTAAACAATCATTATCAAGAAAAATATAATTATTTTTGTTGGACTCTAGCATCATTTTTTTCTTACTATCTATTAAAGTATGAAAATACAAATTCTATAACTTATGTAGATAGCGATATGTATTTTTATAAAGATATAAATCTTTTATATGAAAAAATAAAGAATAAAGATTGTGCTATATTTAGACACAGACAATTTTCTCTCAATGAAAATAGAATAGAAGGATTATATAATGTAGGTGTTGTATATTTTAATAATACTCCTAAAGGTTTAGAAGTACTTGGCTGGTGGGCTGATGCTGTTTTAAATAAAAAATATCCAGAACTAGCAACCTGTGGTGATCAAAAATATCTAGATGCATTTTCACAAATAGTAGGACCTGAAAATATTTTTATAGACGGAGATATTGGTCACGGTGCTCCTTGGATGTGGCAATTATATGATTTATCAGAACTTAATGATGGGTATATAACATGGAATGGAGTAAAACAAGAATATTATTTTAGCCATTTTTCACAATTCAATTACAATATAGAAAATAATACTTTTAAGCATAGTACTATGCACGAATGTTATACCAATAATAATCAATTATTTCTTAATCCAGTATTAGATAAACATCATAAAGATTATTTTGATAATATTAAACAAACTAAAATCAAATACAATATATGAAAATAGCATTTGGTATGATAATTTTTGAAGGTGATTATGTTTTAAAAGAATGTTTAGAACAAGTATATCCCTTTGCTTCACAAATTTTAATAGCTGAAGGTCCTGTAAATTATTGGCAGAGACAAGGTAGAACTACGTCTTTAGATCAAACTAATCAAATTTTAGATAATTTCCCAGATCCAGAAAATAAAATTAGAATAGTTCATGGTCAATTTAATGAAAAAGATGATCAATGTAAAGCTTACATGCAATATATCAATGATGATATAGATTATATTTGGAATTTAGATTCTGATGAAATATATAAATCAGAAGATATAGAAAAAATTATTAATATATTAAAAGAACATCAACCTACTAGTATAGGCGTAAGAAGCTGTTCTTTTTATGGAGGATTTGATCATTACCTAACTGGATTTGAACTTAATAGAGATAACTTTTTAAGAATCTTTAGATATGTTAAAGGATCTACTTGGCAGACCCATAGACCACCTACTATTCAATACCCTCCAGGATCTAATATAGAAAGAAAACATATTAACAGTGATACATTATATGATACATTTGGAATACAGATGTATCATTATTCTTATGTGTTTCCCGATCAAGTATATAAAAAAGTCAATTATTATAAAGACAGTGTGAGTAGAGATAATTGCATAGACAATTATTTTAATGAAATTTATTTGCCTTGGGTTAAGGGTTCCGAACAAGATAAACAAAATATAGAATCAAAATTTATTGGTGTTCATGAATTTAAACCTCATGCTAGAGGAGAATGTTATACAACCAAATTTGAAAATACTCATCCTGAAGCAATAGAAAAGAATATTTTAAATTTAAAAGAAAAATTTAATTTTCAGCTTAAAAAATATGGATGATAAACCTTTAGATTTTTTTGTTGTAGATTTTTATTCTATAATAAAAGATATAAAAATACATTTTGTTGATGGTCAGATTAAAGAATATCTCGAAGGAGGGAGACAAGATATTTTAGAAAATGTAGATTTATTTTGTGATAATGTAAGATCAAAAAATAAATCTTTTAAACAATTTGAATTATTTAATAGAATCAATTCAATTAAATCGGATACTATTATTGTAATAAGTTTATATTTAGAATTATTACAATACTGGGGTCAACATAATAAAATAAAAGAATTATGTGAATATTATTGCAACAAATATCCTAACAATAAAATAGTAGTTCATTGGAATCATGATACAGATGCTAAACAAATTTTTAATTTTATAGATGATTATAAAAATTTATATGTATTAAATTTTAATACTAGTTTAAATCACGAAAGATTTATTGTTTTGCCTTTTTGGAGTATAAGCGATAAATTGGTTGAAAATTCTAAGACAAAATTTGCTAATTTAATTTGTACTATAAATAATAATTTAAGATCTCAATTATTTAGTATGTTAAATCAAGATCCAAATTTTTATGTTTCACAAAGAGTAGAATACTCTGAATATGAAAATATATTGAGTTCTTCAGTTTTTACTTTTTGTCCAAGAGGTGTAGGCTTATCATCTTATAGATTTTTTGAAAGTTTTCATTTAAATACAATACCAGTATTAATAGCTGATGATGTTGTGTTACCTTTTGAAAATGATTTAGATTATAAAAATTTTATTGTTAAAATACCAGAAAATAAAATATTAGATTTAAATTATATAAAAAGTACTTTATCTCAAATAAATCAAAAAGAGTTTTTGTCCAAAATAAAAGAAGTAAGAGAATTTTTTACTTTAAAAGGAGCTCAAAAAGAAATTTATAAAAAATTAAAATGATACCTATAATTTTTATCCATTCCGGTTTGCAAGATTATTTGTTTTATACATTAAAACAAGCTAATAATTTTAATAAATATGTATATCTAATAGGGGATACCAATCCCAATTTAAATTTTATTGAATTTTTTAACATGGAAGAATATAATCAAGGTTATGATTCTTTTGAAAAAAATTATGTTCATTTATCTTCTAATCCTTATAATTTTGAATTATTTTGCTATAAAAGATGGTTTGTGTTGAAAAATTTTATGGAATCAAAAAATATAGATGTAATTTTTTATTGTGATTCTGATGTATTATTATTTACAGATATAGAAAAAGAATGGGTCAATTTTAATCAATATGATATGACTCTATTACATAGATCAGCAGCCATCTCTTCTTTTATTACTCGTAGAGGCATTACAAATTTCTGTAATTCTTTAAATAAGATTTATAATGATAAAAATTCTTATCATTATAAAAAAATAGCCTCTCATTATGAAGTAAGAAAAGAATGCAACCTTCCAGGAGGAGTGTGTGATATGACCTTATTAGATTATTTTCATTACAACGATGATTTGGGGGGTGGACCCGGAAGAATTGGCGAAATGATGAGTATTATTAATGATTCAACCTATGACCATAATATAAACACCCCAGATCAAGATTTTTCTATGAGAAACGGATTGAAAGATGTAAAAATTATAAATAGCATTCCTTATGTATATAATGAAAAATTAAAAAAAGATATAAAATTTAATTCTTTGCATTTCCAAGGAGCATCAAAATTTTATATAAAAAGAACTTACGAAAAGTGTAATTGAATAAAAACAGGATAGCAAAAAAATATAAATGTTCTATATATAATATAGATTATTATGAATAACAATACAAACAATATACTTTCTTCAAAATGGGACAAAAATGATTTAATTTCTTGTTTAGATGAATTTTATGAATTGTATAATTTAAGACCTATAAAAGATAACAATGGTGGAATGAAATCTGCTCATTTGTTGTCTGCTTGGTATATAATTAAACAATTAAAACCAAAATATTTAATTGAAAGTGGGGTTTGGAAGGGATTAGGTACCTGGTTTTTTGAAAAAGCTAGTCCAAAAACAGAAATAGTATCAATAGATCCGTTTCCTCATTATAGAGAATATACCAGTCCTAATGCAATTTATCGCACAGAAGACTTTTTAACTACTAATTGGAGTAAATTCCCAAAAGAAGATACTTTTTTATTTTTTGATGATCATCAAAATTTTCTACAAAGATTAAAAAAAGCTCAAGAATGGGGATTTAAAAAAATAATAACGGAAGACAATTATCCTTATCAACAAGGGGATTGTTACACACCAAAGAAAATTTTATCTCAAAAAGATTATGTAATAGATTATGCTGGTAGGAAACAATGGTTTAAACCCGTACCAGAAGATTATGAATATTTTATTAATAATGTCGCTGTATATCAAGAAATGCCACCCATATTTAAATCAGATGTTACAAGATGGGGTGATTCTTGGAATGAAGATTATCCAACACCAGATGCTTTATTAGATGAATCTTTTAAAGAAAAATATCCAATATATTATAATGAAAAATTGGATTATACTTGGATGTGTTATTTAGAATTAAAATAATATGAAATACATAGAAGAAATAAAAGATTCTTTTTATAAAGATTATGAAGAATGTTTAGAATTTTTAAAAAAATTAAATTATTCTGATTATGAATATCCAGAGGGTAAAACAAATTTTCATACCTATTCAGAAATTAGAAATGAAAAGGAATTAATGGTAGTAAAATCCTTTTTTGCTACACAAAATTTAGAAAAAAGTAATTTTATTCTTTGGTCTGATTATGATATTACAAATAACCCTTTATTAGAACCTTATAAAGAATTTATAGACTTTAGAGTATTTGAACCAGAAAAAGAATCTAAAGACACAATTTTAGAAAATTTAAAACAACATTTAAATTCTAATGATCAATTATATTGGTTAAAATCTGATTTATTTAGAATATTAATAACCCATAAATATGGCGGTGTCTTTACTGATATGGATTTCATTTACTTAAATGATTTCTTACCGGTTCTTAATTTAGAATTTACTTATCAGTGGGGTTCTGAATTAGATTTTATAAATTTTGGTACTTGTGGCACCGTAATGAAATTAAATAAAAATTCAGAATTGTCTAATCTTATGATGTTAGAGCTAGCAAATTCACCCATAATTCCTAATACAACGGTTTGGGGCAAAGATTTATTTGGTAAAGTTTATGAAAAGAAAAAATTTAGTGTTCTTCCTTGTGTATTTTTTAACACAGAATGGATGATTAATAAAAAATATCCAGGTTTAAGTGAAAAAATAGAACATTCTTGGTTTAATAAAACAGAATATTCAAATAATTTATTTTTAGAAGCTCTTGGATGGCATTGGCATAATACATCCCACAAGTATGATATAATCGAAAAAGGATCTAAATTTGATTTATTAACTGATATTATGAATATAAAATTAAAGTCTAGAGGTTTTAATTAAAAAATAAAAGTATATGTTTGACAAATATAATATAGTAGCAATACTAACTGCATGGAAAAGAGATTATTTCAATCAACAAATAACGGCTCTTTTGAACCAAACTATAAAACCGGATTTAATAGTTATTTTTAATAATGGTAATTTAGATTTATCTCATCATAAAAAAACATTTGGTGAACAAATTAAAATAATTAATTCAGAATTAAATACCAAATACTGGGGTAGATTTGCAATTGCAAATCTTTTTAATACAGACTATATTTTATTAATGGATGATGATACTATTCCAGCTAGTCGTTGGGTTGAAAACTGTTTAAGATTGCATAATGAAAAAAATTGTATAGTAACTGCTAATGGCAGAAGTGTTAATGACGATGACAACTTTGGTGACGGAGGCAACGCAACACACGATCGAAAAGCAGCTTTTGGAGGACATTCTTGGTTTTTTAAAAAGGAATGGTTAAAATATTTTATTACAGAAAAACCTTTGAGTTACCTTACAGGTGAGGATATTAGTTTTTGTGCTCTTTGTAAAATAAAAGGAGGTATAGAAACCTGGGTGGCAAAACAAGGTGGAGAAACATCAGCTGATACTATATTTTACGCAGATGACGAACACGCCAGTTATCGATTAAATGACTGGTCTAATATTAGAATTAATATACTAAAGCATTTTCAAAATAAAGGATGGGTTGCATGAGTTTTAAATATAACGTTGAATATTTAAGAGATAATTTAGGCAACTATATAGTACCAGAAGATAGTAAAGATGGAATAGCAATAGATATAGGAGCAAACAATGGATGTTTCATAGAGAAATATTCTAATTTTTTTAGTGAAATACATGCTTATGAGCCGAATACATTTTTATTTAATTTATTAAAAAACAAATATCAATCTTATCCTCATATATTTCTATATAATGAAGCTATATACCATACATCAAATAAAGAAGTATCATTAACAAAATATAATCATAATGACGAAGATGGTTCGTTTGCAATTTACACAGATTGTAGTGAACAACATTGGTCTTCGGCAAATGAAATTTGTAAAACAAATACAGTTTGTCTAGATTCTGTTGTTTCTAGATGTAGTAATAAAAATATATCTTATTTAAAAATGGATTGTGAGACCGGAGAATATTATGGTATTTTAAATAAAGATTTAACACCTTTTAAATATATTGGTATTGAACTCCATTTTCAAATGGGTATTAGTAGATATACAGAACTTTATAATTTTATAGCAAAATCTCATAATTGTAATTTACCCTGTAATTTTTCTGTTAATGTCAATCAAGAATTACTCTTTACAAAAAAATAATTATGATTTTAATCACATACGGGACTCGACCAGAATTTATCAAGGTTAAACCTGTTATTGATATTTTTAATAAAAAAAGAATACCTTTTAAAACATTATTTACAGGACAACATAAAGACTTAGTATCTAACAATGCTAATTATAATTTTAATATGTTAGATATATGTTCTAACCGACTGGATAATATTATACATAATTGCTCTAATTTACCAAATGACTGGTTTACAGGTATTACACACATATTAGTACAAGGAGACACAACATCAGCTTTAGGATTAGCTCTTACAGCCTTTCACAGAAAAATAAAAGTTATCCATCTGGAAGCTGGGCTAAGAACATACAATTTAGGAAATCCTTATCCAGAAGAACTAAACAGACAGTTGATATCAAAATTATCCAATATAAATTTGTGCCCTACTGATGCAAATAAACAAAACCTTATTAAAGAAAACGTTACCGGAGATATACACGTTGTAGGAAATACAGGACTTGATAATTTAAAAAAATATAAAAAACATTGTGAATATAAAAATATTATATTAATAACTTTACATAGAAGAGAAAATCATGATAAAATTAGTAAATGGTTTAAAATTATTAACAAATTAAGTATTAAATATAGTAACTATCGTTTTATTTTACCCATTCATCCCAATCCTAATGTACAAAAACATAAAAATATTTTAACAAATGTTGATATAATCAATCCACTTTCTCATAAAGAATTGGTAGAAATTTTAATAAAAACATCATTAGTAATAACCGATAGTGGAGGACTACAAGAAGAGTGTAGTTTTTTTAATAAAAAATGTCTAGTTTGTAGAGAAACAACTGAGAGATCAGAATCCTTAAATAAAACAAGTTTTTTAATTAAAACACCAACTAATTTATTAAAAGAATTTGATCTACATATAGATAATACCTATGTAAATGAAAAATGTCCTTTTGGAAATGGAAATTCTTCTATAAAAATATATAATATATTAAAGGAAATTTTATGATTAATTTATTTAATTTAAATAAACACGTTATTGATACTTCAAACTATCAAAACCTTTTACATGATAAGATTGTTATTAATTTTGAAAATGTTATTAAAAAATATGTAGGAGCTAAACATGCAGTATCTTTTAATAGTGCTACTAATGCTATATTTCTATCTCTGTTAAATAAAAATGTAACAGTTAAAGTACCAAGCATGATACCACCAGTGGTATTAAATGCTATTATTACTTCTAATAATCAATATAAATTTATAGATGACACAGAATGGATCGGAAATTCTTATATACTTCACAAATTTAAAAATTATAAAATAGTAGATTCAGCTCAAAAATTAGAAAAATATCAATTTAAAAAGGAATGTGATCCTAATGATTTATTAATCTTTAGTTTTTATCCTACAAAACCTGTAGGAGGTTGTGATGGAGCAATGATAGTTTCTGATGATGAAGAAAAAATCAATTATCTAAGAGAGATGGCATTCAATGGAATGTCTTATGCCAATAATAACTGGGAGAGGGTAGTAAAATATCCAGGATATAAAATGTATATGAATAGTATACAAGCAGACATAGCTCTAAGAAATTTTAAATTATATAATAATAAGCTTAAAAAATTAAAAAAGATAAGAAATTTATATAACAAAAAATTAGGATATACCAATTCCAGTAATCATTTATATAGAATAGAAATAGATGATAGAAGTGGATTTATTAAATATATGAAAGATAACGGAGTATTATGTGGTATTCATTATGAAGCAGCACATTTGAATCCGGTTTATGCACTTTCTAAATCAAAATGTCCTATTTCAGAAATTAAATCTACAAAAACCGTATCAATACCTTACCATGAAAATTTGACAGAACAAGAGATCTATCGTATAATAGAACTAATATGTCAATGGAACCACATAAATTAAAATCTTTTGAGGATGAAAGAGGTTCTTTATTGCCTCTAGAATTTAGTTCTATTCCTTTTGAGGTTAAAAGAATATTTGTAGTTAATAATGTTCCAGTTAATAAACTCAGGGGTGATCATTCTCACTATAAAACTCAACAATTAATTATTTGTACTAACGGAATAGTAGAGGTTATTTTACATGATGGTAAAAAGGAAGAAAGATATACTCTCAATAAATTTGAACAAATATTAGTTCCAGAATTAATTTGGGATTCTCAAATCTTTAAAACAGAAAATGCAGAAATTTTAGTTTTATGTTCTACTTCTTATAGTATAGAAGATTATATATTTGATTTTGAATTATTTTTAAAAATTAAAAATCAATGAGAAATATTATTTTCAATAATATTTGTATTAAAAATTTTCTATCTGTGGGTGAAACCCCTATAGAATTAAATTTTACTTCTGGTGTAAATCTTATTACTGGAGAAAATAAAGATAAAGGAGGTCGCAATGGTGTTGGAAAAAGCACTATAATTGAATCTTTATATTGGTGTTTATTTGGTAATACTATAAGAGATATTAAAAAAGATAAAGTTATACATCATCAATCTAAAAAAGGTTGTGAAGTAATTTTGAATTTTACTGTAAATGACGGGTCAGTTTATACTCCTTACACCCTCAAAAGATCTTTAGATCCAAGCAAAGTTTCTATAATTAAACATTTAAATCAGGAAGATGTTGATGAAACCCATTCAACCATGCCAGAGACCAATGATTATATTAAAGAATTAATTGGAGCTAATGAGGAAGTATTTCAAAATGCAGTTATTATGACTGCCAATAATACTCTACCTTTCATGGCACAAAAGAAGGTAGATAAGAGAAAATTTGTAGAGGGTATTTTGAATCTAGGCATTTTCAGTCAAATGCTTTTACAAGCAAGATCGGATTATAATGATATTAAAAAAGAAAATGATATAATTGGATCTAAATTTATAGATCAACAAAGAAATTTAAAGCTCTATAAGAGCCAAGCAGATAAAAACGAAGAAAATAAAAACAATAAGATATTAGCCTTAAAGGATAAAATAGAAACCAACAACCAAAAGATTAAAAATGTATCCAACCAAGATTCAGTAAACGGAAGAATTAATGATTTGGACAAAGAGATAGAGAGCAAAGAATCTGATCTAGAAGCTCTTGAAGAAGGTTTAAAAAAGGTTAAAAAGTCTATTTCTGATACTAACTCAGAACTTTTACAAATTAATTACGAATTTAAGACCCTAGAAAAACAAAAAGAAAAATTAAAAACAGATTCATCTTGTCCTACCTGTAAAAGAAAGTATGATGAAAATGCTAATTTAGAAGATTGCTTAAAAGAAATAGAAGACAAATTAACACCTCTTCAAGATAAAAAAGAACCTTTAAGAAAATCTTTGGAAGATTTAAATAAAAAAGAATCTAAAGTAGAATCTGCTATTACAACTACTAGACAAAAGATAAAAATTCTTAATAAAGACAAGGGGGACCTAGCTCTTGCTATACAAGAATTGAGTCAATTAGAAAAACGAAATAATGAGATTCTTGAAGAAATTTCTATATTAAGAAATGAAAAGGATGGGGTATTAGAGCTTATAGATAATGTAGAGATAGAAATTTTAGAATCAGAAAAACAAATACAAGCAATACAAAAGAAATTAACTATTTTAGATACGGCCAAATATGTTGTCTCAGAAGAAGGTGTAAAAACTTATATCATTAAAAAAATGTTAAATCTTTTAAATTCAAGACTTAATCATTATTTGCAAATACTAGAAGCTCCTTGTAAATGTGAATTCAATGAAGTGTTTGAAGAGTCAATATATAACGATCTAGGTAAAGAGTGTTCTTATTTTAATTTTAGTGGAGGTGA
>Ga0114963_10002596_pt1 | contig 12340 bp, 11 predicted proteins | sample C_131016_EF_Meta_FD_87019 | JGI IMG/M metagenome (GOLD analysis project Ga0114963, IMG submission 87019) | Freshwater microbial communities from Lake Croche, Canada to study carbon cycling - C_131016_EF_MetaG | ecosystem: Environmental > Aquatic > Freshwater > Lake | place: Lake Croche, Canada...
GAATTCTTCTATTGCTTGCGCTAGCGGAATCGTCTTGTCGACTAGAGATTCGGTCCAGGTTTGAGTCTGGGCATCGTACACAGACTTCCAGGTTTTCCACGACACTTCTATACCATCAGTATCGATATCAGCCGGTTCAAAAGTGGTCTCTTCAATACTGCCTGAATCCCCCGATCCTTCGTACACAATATCTACACGGGCAATGCCTACCGCTGAACACGCATCAATGATTTGATCAAAATTAAATTTTTTAATTTCCTCTAGGGACAATTGAACATCATTGCTGTTTGCTCCCTTTGTCTCATCGTCGGCAACCTCGGCAGCGGCGAACATGAGATCATTGCGCAACTTATCAACAACACGTTGATATTCGTCCACAGAAACCAGCTGCGCTTGGCCTTGCATGACTTGCGTCAAAACTTCGATTTCGCTTTCACTAAGCCCATGTTTTTTTCTTAAAACAAAATTGGCATAGTCGATCAGTTCTGGAATATCTTTCAGACTCTCGCGATATTTATGGGTCGTGATCACGAGATGTGTCAACCCATCAATTGCAGAAGTCTCTGAGAGCTTTTTATCAAGCTCTCTGGCCGCTTCTAGTGCGTTATTTGATGAATGTGGTACTGCGTTACTTAGCTGGCTTAACAATCGCTCTGCGACCCGAGCAAATTGATCTGACTGTGCACCGAATTCGTGATGGAATAACTCGATTGTTTGTTGATTCGTCGTATGATTGCTCATTTTTTACACTCCCAAAGTGAACGAACTGTTCTTAAAATTACGTTGATTACCTTCGCTAAACAAAACGGCATTCTGGTTGATGTAACGCATCAACGGAAGCCACCACACATGGGGCGCGTCTTCATCATCTTGCATCACCTGATGCAAATCGGACAGTCCATCGTTATGACTCACGTGGATTTCGATACACCGATCACTCGAGAGCAGCTCAGCAACTAGTGTGCGTTCAATCTGTCCCGATACATGTGCCAAAATATTTAGATGCGACATGTCGATGGCGTAGTGAGCTCCACTCTGGAGCAGCTGCTCATACTCTTCCCAACTAGAGAGCAGGTGCTGGTGGCGCGGTGATGGGTACATTCCTTCGACACCAACCGGGCATTCAAACAGGTCTTCAATGCGCTTTAGGTTGACAAACATTTGGTCAAGGGTGCAATTCGCGCGTGAACCGGCGTGCAGCGAATAAGCGCGTGCACCCAGCGCTCTGTGTACCCGCACAGCCTGTTCAAACCATTGAAGATGCTGTGCAAAATTAGACGCGTCGGTCATCATCATTTTTTCTAATACGCGCACATTAGCGTGTAGCCGAAATGCGATTTCGCCGTATTGGTTTGCAAATGTTTCTGCGAGTTCTTCGGTCAGTCGACCTGTATTTTGTGGGCAAAGCTGCATGTTCTGCGTGGAAAGCTCGCCAAAATACGGCTCACTTAGCCCACACAGAGACAGTGCAATCGCGCGATCAAATCGCATGCAGGGCAGTGCAGCAAGACTCACACAAACGCGATTGCTATGCACAAATGGCCCCTTTAAAAGGCAAAAATGATTTTTGCCGATTATTAGTCAAAACCGCAATTTACAATTTTTGTATCTATTTTTATTATTATGATACCGTATAATAATATTTATTGGTATAGTGCCAATCATTCTTGGTGGCGAGCAATACCGCTTGCTGCGCTGAGGCAAGGAGTTTAGCTGCGAAAGTTCAGCGGGGATTTCTTTTTGATTACCACATCAAACACAAATTCAAACACGAGTGATGGCGGCTATCGCGTAGCGTCCATATCGTCGGATCGCATCGCGCAGGTCCTCTTTGATCAATCCGTACCTCTGACCAGACTGTCCACTGAGAGACTGCTTAGCACCCGAGTTGAACAATATTGGGAAATGCTTCACTTGCGGCATGAAGCCGGTACCCTTTCTGATGAATCACTCGCCTATCGCCTCTCCGCTCTAGATTCCTTTATTGCCGGCAAACTGTCGGGCGCACCGCTCCTACACCTCGCTCAAGTCGCCGAGCAAGAGTATCCAAACTTTATCGCGTTAATGCCGCAGTGCTTAGCCGAACTCTATGAGCAGCTGCGGGCCGCGCGACTATGGTCTGCTTTGCTGAACCCCGAATCGCTTAGGCGTCTAGCTGAGGCCGTAGAACGCGAACGTACCCTGGGACAAGAGGTATAGCGCGTGGCTCAAGAACCCTCCGAAAGCCCAAGCCCAGCGCCCTCTTTCTTAAAACGAACGTTGCAGCGCCAAGTGCTTCCGGCGACTCGCGCGGCCAGTAGCCTGCGCAACAGTGCTGTGCAAATCAAGACGAGTCTGAACAACCTGCGCGCTCTTTTCAAAGCTACCCGCGAACAAGCGTCTGAGCAATCGAAGGCTGACAAAGACCTTGCACCCCAATCGGATGCGGAGCGCTTTGAGTACCTATACAAGACGAGAAACTGGACTCCACAAGCTCTCTTGCAACAGAAAAGAAGCTTTAAATTTGCCCGTTGGCTGTCCCTTAGCTTTTGCTGGATGAGCATTTGCGGGTTTATCGCCAACGCGGTGTTTGTGGATAATTTATACGGCCTAGTGTTCGGTTGTGTGAGTCTTTTACTACTGTCGGTGTGCATGGCCGCTAAAGCCTTTCAGTGCGCCTTATACGAGGCACAGATTCAGGAACGTAGTCTTTTTAATGCCGCACATTTTCTGGCCCGCAAAGATTTATTACGACTTTTATTTTCCTAACTGGCGGTGTAATCGATGACACACCATGCTTTTCACTTCGTCTTCTCGCGCAATGTCCTTGCATTATCGATTTGTGCAGCTCTTGGGCTAAACGGCCAATATAGTCATGCCCAGACACTGCTGCAACAAGTTGCAGCGCAGACCACTCAAACATCAACTCCCATCGCGACTGCCGAGACGCGTACCCTCGTTGCTCAATCACCATCGCAGCCGCAAACTGCATCTGTACCGGTGAACCAGTCTCCTCGATCTTTCGCCACCTATAGCCCGATCAATCTCGAGGCGGTCTCAATCCAAAGCGCTGCGGCACCGCTGTCATATACCCCGCTATCAACCTTAACAACTCTAATGACTGCGCGTACAGATGCTACAAGCCAGCATCACAAACGAGAATCAACAAGTCCTAGAAGCGCTTTTGGCCAAGCGAACGCAAATGGTGGCACTCCAGGCAACGTCATGGTGACGCCGGGATCAAAACTTGTCGTTCAGCTTCCTGAACACATCCCGGTATCGTGTGTCACGGAAGCGGCGCAACGCTACCAAGTCCCCGAAATGGCTCTGATCTCAATTATCAGACAAGAAAGCGGCGGGCGCCACGTTATAGGAAGCAATAACAACGGCAGCCGAGATTATGGGCCTGCACAAATCAACGATCGCACCTGGGGCGAATATCTCCAAAAGAACTACAACATTACGCTTGGCGACGTGCTCAATAATATGTGTCAGGCAATTATGGTTGAAGCCTATATCCTTCGACTCGAATGGAACAGTTGCATCTCACGCGGCAACCCAGACATCTGGTGTGCGATCGCGCATTACCATTCGCCAGACCCCGCGCATCAAAAAAAATATGTTTCCGCCGTTTGGCAACAACATCAGTACATCGTGGCAAGAGGTCGTTTTTAAATGGCTGCATCAAAAGAAAACACGAATGGTGTCATCGAATGGACGATAGTCGCGCTTATCTGTGTGGCCACAATCGGCGGGCTAACGTGGCTTGTCGCCTCACACAAAATTGTCTATTACTTGTCGCCAGTCTTAGAGTTTCTCTCCTGGCCGTGGCTGCTGGTTCCAGGCGAATACGGGGAACAAGTGCGTGCCGATATTGCAGCTCGCTACTATGTCAGCCGCTACCATGCCCGACATCTCAGCTTTCTCGACTGGCTGACGTTTTGCAACGTCGCCTTGCGCCCATGGTCGATTGCTTTGATTGGAATCATGAGCTGGTTATTTATTCGACAACATAAAAAAGTCGCCTCCCAGCGCCTTAATCGCACACTGTCGCCAGAAGAACTCGCTCGAAACATGATGAATGTATTTACAGACATCGCACCGGTCGTATCTATACAGTCAAAAATCGCGGGAGATAAATTAAAAGAGTGGCGTCGCCAGACATTTCCGCACGAAATCATCCAAAGCGCCACCTATCAGAATAAGCCTGTTTTGGTACCTGACACTCGGGATTCTGGCACCGGACAATTTGTCATTGACCACGATCGACTCAGGGGCTATCTAACCGTCACCACATCCTTCACTTCAGATGACGGCGCGGTATTACTTAAGTCTCCCCATCTGGGTCGACAACTCGTGCATCTCATCCACGATTCGACCAAAGCCGACCTGTGCATTCCAGATCGCCTCTCCAACCATGGAAAAGCAATTTTTGCAATTCTCGCACCTTATGCCTTAGGAGGAATGGCGGGAAAGAGCCAAAGCAAGCGCGTAAGCGATGCCTTAAATCGATCTGCGTACGGGTCTGCAACTGGCAGCGCAAACTTATCTGTTCAAGAGGTCAATCTCTCCTATTCACAGTGGCGCGCAGATCCATTGCTCAAGAGATTGGCAAAAATTCACAACTGGGAATACACCTTTCTCTATGCCCTTCTCGAATATGCGAGAAATAGCGGAAAAATCGGTACGTGGTCGTTTATCTGGCTAAAACCCATGGAGCGTACCTTGTATTACGCACTCAATACAGCCGGTCGCAAAACGCCCCACGCCGAGGCGGCTCTGGCCTTTAGTCAGTTCAAATTCGAAAACGATGTTGCCAAAGCTGGAAGACTGCCGCTTACGCATGAACAAAAGCCTGCCATCTTCACCAATAAGGTGATACGCGCCTTTGAAGAAGAATGGGAGTTTTGGAAACGCGCAGAAGAAGACAGCGACGCCTGGTGGAAAAGCACGACGGGCGATGTCGATAACCAAGCCTACTTGGCTGAGCTTCTTGAGGCTAAACGCTTTTTGGATAACTTACCCCCTCCTACCGATTTACCTTTAGCTGCCTAATATTTACGACCGATCAACTACCCGCACTACAGAGCGGGATGCCACCCACAAATTGATGGAGCATTACTCATGGTGCCTCACTCTTACACGATCGATGATGTTCGCTCTAAAGTCTCCAAAGTTTGTTTAAAAATCTCCGATTCACCCGACAAAATGTGGCACCAGATAGAAGCGTTAATTGGAGATCGTCCAATTTTCAAACGCACCAGCAAAACGCATGTGCACGTGCGTATGCCCGAAAGCGGAACAGAGCCCACCCGCTGGATTGTGCTTTCGTATGAAGAAGTGAAATCGCGTTTGCGTATCATCGTTCGCGACATTGCCACGGAACCTTCGACAGAGATTTTTGAAATCGAAGTGAGCGTAGGAAAGGACGGAGATTCAGATCAGATCGTGCATCGAATTACGGACTCGCCCCTTGATCGCTGTGAACAAATCGTCGAGAAAATTCTCTCGGATCTAGAGGATCCGATCATTGCAAAACCATCTCGCGAACCAATCACAGACACTGAGCCCCCCCCCAAAAAAAGAGATCACTGGGACGCTAATGAGCCAACCATCTCTCGATGGAGCATGATTAAACAAATCGTCTCATCGTTTGATAACAGTGCACGAACGCGTAAATTAGGCAAACGGCTTTTGCGCTGGACGTGGAATCTCGCTGCATTAACCGCCATCGTATGTGGTGTCATTTTGCTGCTCCCTCTGGATCGTACTTCCGCGTCGCGCCAGTCGTCGGCATCTGAGCCAAATCGCTTAGCTAGCGGTGGATCCCTCAACAGCGGGGTTGTCTCTACACATGGGCATTTACCAACTGAGCAAATGAAATCGATTCAACTTTTGGGGAGCTACGCAGGTGTTGCTGTGCACGAAGGCGATCAACCTCATCCAGGCCAGGCTCCAAGCGTTCCTTCGTTCTATTTGTTTTCTGCCCTGGACTGTCAGGACTGTGGAGCAGTCGAGCACATGACGCGCAACCTCGCTAAAACCCGCAAAGGCTACGTCATTCCAGTGGGATTCTCCACGCAGATGGATCAGAAAAACACCACGGCTGCAGCTCTGAGCCAGGTTTACTGCACAACTCCGCGCCAGGATGCTTATCGTACATGGGAGCAGCTTAGGCTTTATTGGTCAGACAAAAACCAAGTTGCTCAATGCACAGGCTGGGATGATATGGCAAAGGTTTCTGCTCTTGCCCAGTTGTTAATTGATGCGCATGCGGGGACTGCACAAGAACGCTCGCGCCGCCCAATCTTGGTTGCACCAAACGGCGCATTTCACGTTGGAGGCTTTAATGCCACAACAACGCCCACAGACATCGCGGTGTGGCTTGATCAGAACACAATTCATCAAGCCATTTCATTTTCACCCCCAATTCAAGCGAACAAATAATGGCAACGTCACCACCCTTCGACGCCGTTGAAATTAGACGTATGCTCGCGCAATTTTTAGAGTCTACCCGTACGGGATATGAAAAAGGCGGAATTGCACGCATTGCTCAGCCGAGCGTGATTGCCCGAGTTATTCAAACGATCACCCAGGACACGTCTGAAAAAATAGACCAATTAATGCGTGAGGTTGTAGGCGAGGCCATTAGCTTGAGCGCCGGCCCCTCAATTGGCGGTGGCCCAGCACTCAGCGCCTTTTCTGCGCTGCAAGCGCAAGCTTTAGTTTCCATGAGACAGGATATTGCAGCCAAGCTGAAATCCAGGCCAGATATTGTTCAGTGTTTAACGATTGTTGAAACACACCAGCTCACCTTAATTGAATGGGTGGTTACGGGGCAATACAACCACGCGCAACTATCTACCTGGGAGCCACAGATTCACAAGCAATATGGTGATGATATTGACCTTGACCGCGTCGCAGCAGAATTTCTAGCGGTTCCGGAATTGCGCATCCCAGTGTGCGCGCCCTTTCTTGCTTGTACCGCAATATTTATAAGCGCAATTAGAACATCAAGCCTTTGGTACAAGACGCCACCATCCAGAGATACACATGCAACTGAAGTCTCACCGGGGTCAGCATGAAAGACCCCGACTTTGATCGCCTCGTCACGCTCATCATGACTGAACGTCGCACTGGTTTGGCTTTTTTAAAACATCGACTATTGCTAAGCGATAGCAAGGTCATGCGATATCTACATATGCTTGAAATCGATGGCGTGCTCTCGCCAGAAAAGCCGGGCGGCGCGCGCGATATCTTACGAGAACTCCTGCCTTACTCCACCAGTTTTAGCCAAGGGGCCGCCACCAAGTTGTAGTCGCAATTGCGCCTGAAAGCAACGCTGCGAATTTAGTTTATGCAAAACCGCAAGATCACCTACCAACTTTATGAGTCGCCTAAACAGGCGCTGGAGTTGACGCGACAGCTTCACTCTCATAAAGATCTGTGGAATGCAGCCTTGGAAGAACGCATTGACGCGTGGAAAAAAGCCAAGAAATCAATTTCTTATGAAGAACAGTGCAAGTCTCTGACGCAAATCCGGAGCGAGCTTCCCGAGGACTGGGCCAACGTCAATTGCTCATCGCAGCAAATCACACTTAAGCGGATCGATAAGGCATTCAAAGCGTTTTATGCTCGCTGCGCTAAGGGCCAGTCGCCCGGTTTCCCAAGGTTCAAAAGCATCAAGCGTATGCCAGGCTTTGGTTTCAAAGGCCATGGTGACGGATGGCGGTTTTTTCCAAACGTTCTCAACGAAGGTCGTCCAGATGACTTTGGCAACATCCAGTGGGCTAAGCACGGTACGCTGCGCATTCAAGGTGTTGGGCACATCAAAGTGCGCGGCCAAGCACGGGCGGCTGGAATCGTTAAAAGCTGCGAGCTCATGCACAAGAGTGGCAAGTGGTTTGTGAGTTTGACGCTGGAGTGTGCGGATGTTGACATCGCCAGGCCGCGAAAGGCAGACTATGCGGTGGCAGCAGATTGGGGAGTGAGTCGTCTGCTCACGCTCATGCGAACCGATGGCGCACATTGCGTGATTCGGGAGGACATCGATAACCCAAGGTGGTATCAATCGGCGAAAGACAAGTCTGAGTCATTAGCCCGAGCCATTAGCGCAAAGAAGCGATATTCCAAAAACTGGCGAGATGCCTGCGCAAAAAACGCAAAATTTAAAGCCAAATATGCACGCAAGCGGCACGATCATCAGCACAAACTCAGCGCGAAGATTGCAGCAAAGTGCGCCATCTTTGCAACGGAGAGTCTGACCATCAAGAACATGAGCGCTTCGGCGGCAGGAACCATTGACGCGCCAGGGAAGAACGTAGCCCAAAAAGCGGGACTTAACCGAGAGATACTGGACACAGCGCCTGCTGCGCTGTTCCAAAAACTTGCCTACAAAGTGAAAGAAACTGGTGGGCAATTTTTAGAGGCGCCAACAAGGCAACTTAAGCCTTCTCAGACGTGTCCTAAATGCGGACTACAACTGAAAAAGTTGCTTGCAAACCGGCATCATAACTGCACCGAATGCGGTTATGACAACGACCGTGATGCTGCTTCAGCGTTGGTAGTTTTGAAGTGGGCTTTAGGAACTTTGCCCAAACTTCGAAAAGAGAAGTTCAAAAAAGTAAGCGGGCAGGGATTGTCCGAAGCGGCGTAAAAACCGAGAAACCGCCTCCAACCGTATTTATGGATTGGTGGCGGTAGTTCATTCAACCGTAAACAAGGCTTACCGAAATAGTACGCAAAACCCCGTCCTTCAGGGCGGGGAGGATGTCAACCCTTTCATCGAATGACTGAATTGCTGTCTTTTTAAAGGCACTATCCTATGGCCACAAAAGTTGATACAAAACACGAAGTTAACTTTAATCGACGCGTCGCAGACGTGCGTCCTTGGAGCGAACAAACCCGCGAGAAACTGTCAGACTCCGGGAACTTCTTTTTTTTCTTTGGATGCTTAGTGGCTGTCGTCTGGCTTTTTCCTGTGACGCTTCCCGTGGTCGCGGTTGTCTTTCTTATCGCGCACTTCTCTGTCTTGGGGATGAAAAACATTCTGCCCTATCGATACCCCGCTCATAAAGGCATACATCCACAAACACGAGAAAAAGGGGATGGGATTCTGTACATAGGAGGCGTGCGATCCGAATCCCAATATGAGAATTTTAAGCAATGTTGGCTCTCTGACTCAGATCTGCGCAAACACTGGCTCGTAATCGGCTCGACTGGTTCCGGTAAATCAGAAGCGCTAAAGGGAATTTTTTTTAATACGCTCTGCTGGGGCGCGGGTTTTTTTTGCGCAGATGGTAAAGCAGACAATACGCTGCCAACCGATGGGTACGCCATGGCCCGCGGATTTGGTCGCGACGATGACTACCTTGCGCTTAACTTCTTGCTTGGTGGAAAGACTCCTCAACAAGTCGGGAATTCTCGACGTCGTCGCTCGAACCGTTTAAATCCATTTTCATCCGGTGACGCGGATACCTTGATACAAATGGGCGCCAACCTGTTGCCTAAAGCAGAAGGCGATGGAAAGAGTTGGCAAGAGAAAGCCTTAGCAGTCTGGCGCGCAGTAATTACTGCCCTCTGTTACAAGCGCGATACGACAAGCTTCACCCTTTCGGTCGGCGCAATCATTGATTATTTGTCTTTAAATAAGATTGAAGAGCTTTACGTAGACGGGTTTCACGAGGCCGCACGTGCACCAAACGGGGTGTGGTCTTACGGTTACTCGTCCATTAAAAACTATCTCGATTCTGGCCTTCCCGGGTACTCTGTTGAAAAGCTTTTGAAAAAGCACAACCTGACAGAAAGCACTCCTGCCACGTTAAGCCCAATGACCGGCGCGCCCAAGAAACCGCCTGGCCGAGAAGTCGATCAAGATCCGTCTGCGCTCGAACAACACGGCTATCGCGTTGGCCAACTGATGCCTGTTTTAAATCTGCTGGATAAAACGTACGGGTACATATTTAGAGCGCCTTTCAGTGAAATTGACATGATTGACGTGGCTCTACACAACCGAATTCTCTTTTTGCTTATCCCATCTCTTGAAAAATCATCTCAAGAGGCAGAGAACCTGGGAAAACTGTCCATCGCTTGTTTGCGTGTCATGATGGCCAGAAATCTTGGCTCAGACCTTGAAGGAAATCGCGAAGAATTAATTGAATCCAAAGCGACCAACGCTCCCTACCCCTACCTGGTTGCGTTAGATGAGCTAGGCTATTATTTCGCCGACGGTATTGCCGTGATGTTTGCTCAGGCCAGGGGCCTAGGCATGTCCATGCTTGCAGCAACACAAGATCTTAAAAAACTAACTGAGGGTAGTCGGGCGTCCGAGGCTGGATCAATGATCGGTAACGCGTTGACCAAGCTTTTTCTGAAAGTTGACGACCCGGACGATACTTGGAAACTCGTCAGTGGAACGTTAGGCAAGATTCAAGTCGCGGAATACGCCGGTTACGAATCTGGCAATTATCTGGGAGGATTTAAGCGAGACGATAAACTAACTGTGAGAGAATCTGATGTGATCAGCCCTGAAGAGATCAGGAAATTCTCTCCCGGCCAAGGCGTCATGAACGCTCTAGGTGTCACTCGTAGGATCTCGACCTTTTATATGGGTAAATGGCTCTCCAAGCTAAATAACTCGAATTTCCACCTGAACCGTTTTTTACAAGTGTACGATCCAAGTTCGCAGGATATTCTGGATCACTCTATTGCCATTCCTAAGGCCGCACGATCAGCCGAGCAACTCAAGGAAGACAATGCCAACAAGCTAGTAGGCGTCTTAAAAGGGCAACGAGCGGCACCAGCCGATGCACCTGCGCAGCCCATCTTTACTGAGCTCTCGCGCATCGTGGGCATACTAAACGAAAAGGTTCCCAACATCAGCCCCTTTGCGCGAGGTGTCTCCCTATATCTCGGATTAAAATCTTTTATCAACGCCGAGGCCACTGGTGGTGCTGCATCTGGCGATGCGCACGACATCATCTCACCAGCCTCGTTACCAATACTGGGCTCAGCGCAAACGATACATCTCGCGCAGGCGCTTGATGAGTATGGCCTGTCTGATCCTTTGGCGCTGATTCGCAAACCCATAGCTGAGGTACTTGCGCGAATTAAAGAGGACCCCATTCGCGAACCTGCCCAAGATGTCATCTCTCACGCAGGCTCAACAATAGAAGGTCTTGACTCGAGGCCTCGGGCGGCATGGCCTAAAGTTGCCGCGCCTATCTCACAGGAGCTAGACTTTAGTGCGCCTGACGTTAATCCGCTTTTTGCGCAAACGTCGAAGGGCGATCCTTCCTCTAGTAACGCTGGGCGCGACTTGGGTTCACCTTCGTTTGATCAGGGCATTATTGACGAAATATTGCGTGAGGGACGACCTGCTAGCAAATCCGTTATGTCTGAGCCGGACATGTGGTTGGTCGACGCAGTGACACAAGCAGAGAGCTTAAGTGAAAACCCACGCAGCGTTGATCACTCCGTTGTCGCTCTCAGCGCGGATGCGCTTGTTGAACTCGAAGGGTTGGAAAAAGAATTGGGCAATGATCGGCCCAAAACTGCAGCAAGGACCATACAAAAAGTTGTCGCCGCTCAAGTTACGCCTCAGACCGTTGGAAAAGGTGAGCCAAGCTCAGATGAGATCGATGCGTTTTTTAATAATATTGCTCGAACTTAGGAGTACAACGAGGCAGACGCTGCTAAGTTAGACCGAGTTAGACATTCCGCGACGAGGGTCTGACCGATACTTTTTCAAGATTTTTAATTGTTTCTTGCTCAAGACCCGACCACTCTTCTTCGGTCAATCCGCCAAGACATTCGATCTCATTGACCAATTCGCGATGTGTCATGCTCGAGAATCCCGCGCGTCCATCGGTTCGCATTTCGTCGATCAGGTCGAGAAGTTCGCTGTGCGTGCGCTTCGAGTCCGCCGCGGCCCAATCGTTTAAGAGATGCTGAACCATCGCTTCTCTTGAGATCGATGCATGTTTTACGTCGGTATCTTCTGCCTGTGTGTCTGTATTTTCTATGGGTTGGTTCGACTGTAACAACACAAAATCTGCATCCGTGCGAAGATGTGGCGCTAAGCGCGTAACCTCTACTAAAAAATCCGAAAGCGCCATATCTGCGTACCCATGCGTCAAAGATTCTCGCGCACTCTCACAGATGTCCTCAAAATTCCAGCTATTGATGACGTGATTTGCAAGCGCCTCTTCCAGGTCTGTTCGAGCAACGCCGAAGACATTGGGTGCGCTACTATTTTGTTGATTATCATTCTCAGACGGCATCGTTTGCTCCTGCTGGATCAACATGTTTAGGACATGTTTCTTTACCTTGTATTCGACGTTCTGCAAGCGCAACAATGCCC
>Ga0114963_10002597_pt1 | contig 12339 bp, 12 predicted proteins | sample C_131016_EF_Meta_FD_87019 | JGI IMG/M metagenome (GOLD analysis project Ga0114963, IMG submission 87019) | Freshwater microbial communities from Lake Croche, Canada to study carbon cycling - C_131016_EF_MetaG | ecosystem: Environmental > Aquatic > Freshwater > Lake | place: Lake Croche, Canada...
CTTCAGCACCGATGTAGATAATGCCCGACTCATCCAAACGGCCCAGCATACGCTCAGACAGGTTGGAAATATCACGCGTAATCTCTTCAGGTCCTAACTTGGTATCACGGGCAACAACCGATAATTCCTCAATGTGAATCGAGGTGAAACGATCTTCTGCCACCACACGCTCAGAAATCAAAATCGAATCTTCGAAGTTGTATCCGTTCCAGGGCATAAAGGCGACCAGCAGGTTTTGACCCAGCGCCAATTCACCCATGTCAGTCGATGCGCCGTCAGCAATCACATCATTCATCGCCAGCACGTCACCCACCTTCACGATAGGACGCTGGTTAATGTTGGTGTTTTGGTTGCTTCGACGGTATTTCACCAAGTTATAGATATCGACACCGACATCGCCTGCTTTGGTTTCTGCATCGTTTACGCGAATCACAACACGTGAGGCATCGACGTAATCGACAACACCGCCACGACGGGCCAAGACCGCCGTGCCCGAGTCCATTGCAACGGTGCGCTCAATCCCGGTACCCACCAAGGATTTTTCAGCACGCAAGCAAGGGACTGCCTGACGTTGCATGTTGGATCCCATCAATGCACGGTTCGCATCATCGTGCTCAAGGAAGGGGATCAATGAGGCCGCGACCGACACAATCTGTGCTGGGGCAACGTCAATGTGGGTCACACGATCCGGTGTCGCCAACATAAATTCATTACGATGGCGGCATGACACCAGCTCATCAGAGAACTTGCCCTTTTTATCTACTGCAGCATTCGCCTGAGCGATGATGTACTGGCCTTCTTCGATGGCAGACAACATATCGATTTCTTCAGCGACTTTACCGTCTTTCACACGACGATAAGGCGTCTCAAGGAAACCAAATTCGTTGGTTCTGGCATACAGCGCCAAGGAGTTGATCAGACCAATGTTTGGACCTTCAGGCGTTTCAATAGGACAGACCCGACCATAGTGGGTGGGGTGCACGTCACGTACTTCAAATCCGGCACGTTCGCGGGTCAAACCGCCTGGTCCTAATGCCGATACACGACGCTTGTGTGTAATTTCGGACAAAGGATTGGTCTGATCCATAAACTGCGAAAGCTGACTAGAACCAAAGAACTCTTTAATGGCAGCTGAAATGGGCTTCGCGTTGATCAAGTCATGCGGCATCAAGTTTTCAGATTCAGCTTGAGAGAGGCGCTCTTTGACCGCACGCTCTACACGCACCAAACCGGAACGGAATTGGTTTTCAGCCAACTCACCCACTGAACGCACACGACGGTTTCCAAGGTGATCGATGTCATCGATTTCACCGCGACCGTTGCGCAATTCAACCAAGATTTTAATCACAGCCACGATGTCTTCATTCGACAAGGTGGGGGCACCGATCAGTTCTTCACGACCCACGCGGCGGTTGAATTTCATCCGGCCCACGGGTGAAAGATCATAACGGTCTTCGCTGAAGAACAAGCCATTGAAGAGGGCTTTCACCGCTTCTTCGGTTGGAGGTTCGCCAGGACGCATCATGCGATAAATGGCAACACGTGCGGACAACTGGTCCATCGTGTCATCAATACGCAGGGTTTGAGAAATGTAGGGGCCTTGATCTAGATCATTGGTGTAGATCACTTGGCATTCTTTAATACCGGCAGCCAAGATTTTGGCAACCAGTACTTCGGTCAATTCATCATTTGCACGTGCAATCAGGTCACCGCTTTCGGTATCCACGACATCATGTGCTAAGACGCGACCTACGATAAATTCTTCGGGAACCGCAATCCGCTTGAGGCCAGCGGCTTCAATGTCGCGAATGTGCTTGGCGGTAATCCGCTTATCACGAGGAACAATGACTTTGCCTTTGGCATCGGTGATGTCAAAGCGCGCAATGTCACCCCGCATGCGTTCTGCAACCAAATCCATCTCAATGGCTTTGGCACCAAAACGCAAGGTATCAAAGCTAAAGAACTCGGTCAGAATTTGCGGTGTGGTATAGCCCAGCGCTTTTAACAAGGTGGATACCGGCATCTTCCTGCGACGGTCAACACGGAAGTACAGGAAATCTTTGGGGTCGAATTCAAAGTCGAGCCACGATCCACGGTAAGGAATAATCCGTGCGGAGAACAGTAGCTTCCCAGATGAGTGGGTCTTGCCTCTATCGTGCTCAAAGAACACGCCCGGACTGCGATGCAGCTGGGATACGATCACACGCTCTGTACCATTGATGATGAATGAACCATTGCGGGTCATCAATGGGATTTCACCCATATACACTTCTTGCTCTTTGACTTCTTTCACCGTGGGCTTGGTTGCCTCACGATCCATCAGCGTCAAACGCACTCTTGCACGCAGAGGTGACGCAAAGGTCAACCCGCGCTGCTGACATTCCACGACATCAAACGGTGGCACACCCAACGCATAGCTCACGTACTCTAAACGAGCATTTCCTGAGTGGCTGGCGATTGGGAATACGGAACGGAAGGCCGCTTCCAATCCTTGGGCATTACGCGAAACCGCATCCACTTCGGCTTGCAGGAATTCCCGGTAGGAATCAATCTGCGTTGCCAGGAGGAAAGGGACTTCCTGCACACTGGCCCGCTTGGCGAAACTTTTGCGAATGCGCTTCTTCTCGGTAAACGAGTAGCTCATGGTGTCTCCGTCGACGAATGACAGCAAAAAACAGGTGGGTGAATCTGTGGGAGATTGATTTCCACAGATTCACCTGGATTCAGCATTCCCTCCAATACATGAAGGGCCCGCCCAGCGCTTTCGCGCTTTGCCGAGGCGGTATCAAACAGCAATTACTTGATTTCGAACTGAGCGCCTGCTTCAGCCAATTGCTTCGCAATCGCATCTGCATCAGCTTTGGATACGCCTTCTTTAACAGGCTTAGGTGCGCCATCAACCAGATCCTTCGCTTCTTTCAAGCCCAGGCCAGTAATGGTACGAACCACTTTAATGGTGTTGACTTTGTTGTCGCCGGCATTGGTCAGAATGACGGAGAACTCGGTTTGCTCTTCAGCAGAAGCAGCGGCAGCACCACCACCCGCAGCAGGAGCAGCCACAGCAACAGCAGTAGCAGCAGCAGATACGCCAAACTTCTCTTCCATATCCTTGATCAAGGAAGAAAGGTCGAGAACGGTCATACCGGCGATTGCATCAAGAATTTCAGCTTTAGAAATAGACATATTTTTTACTCCAAAATTAATAAATCACGATCCTGCTTGGCTATCGCCACATCAGGACAGTGAGTAGGTCAAGCGGACTGTTCCTTCTGATCGCGCACAGCTGCTAAGCCACGCACGAACTTGGCCGGGACTTCGTTGAGTGTTTGTACGAATTTCGATACCGGTGCTTGCATGGTTCCCATCAACTTAGCAATGAGTTCCTCGCGGCTTGGCATTGATGCAAGGCTAACGACATCCTTGGGGGTCATGACAAAATTCGCCATGGCACCACCCTTGATGACAAACTTGTCGTTTGCCTTTGCATATTCGTGAACCACCTTCGCCACTGCGACAGGATCGCTAGACATCGCATAGGCAAGAGGGCCAACCATCTGGTCAGCCAATCCTGCAAATGGGGTATCCGCAACCGCCCGACGTGCGAGGGTGTTCTTTAGCACTCGGAAGTAAATTCCCGCTGCCCTGGCCTTGGCGCGCAAGACCGTCATGTCGCCGACCTCGATCCCGCGATACTCTGCTAGAACGATGGCTTGGGCACCAGAAACTTGTTCTGATACCTCAGCAACGACGGCCTTCTTCTCTTCAAGGTTGAGACTCAAGGTCTATCCTCCAAATTACCGATTAAGAAATTTCACCGATGCTTTGATGAAATTCCGAACGCGGCGACCGTCATCCAGGGAACGCGACGGAAATCCGTCCCGCTTGACACTCGCTTGCTTGATCTAAAAATAGGTCTTGCAAACGACTGAAACCTGTACTGGGGTGCGCCATCTGCGCAGGTTGTTATGACTGATTAAGGTTGTTGTGCCTGATGTAACTGAGCACTTGACCACCTGCGGTCTTTGATAACCGGCCGGGATTTTCATCCCGACCGCCCAAAGTCTGTTGCTACCTGTGTCTTATGCTGCGAGAGAGCTGGGGTCGATACGAACGCCCACACCCATCGTGCTAGACACAGATACTTTACGAAGGTAAATCCCTTTTGCTGCAGAGGGACGCGCACGATTCAACGCGCTCACCAATGCATTGAGGTTCTCTTGCAGTGCTTCGACCGTGAACGATGCACGTCCAATCGAGCAATGCACGAGACCTGCTTTATCCGTACGATATTGAACCTGACCTGCTTTTGCGTTTTTCACTGCACCCGCAACATCAGGGGTCACGGTGCCCACCTTGGGGTTAGGCATCAAACCACGGGGACCCAGAATCTGACCCAGGGGGCCCACGATACGCATTGCATCTGGACTTGCGATCACGACGTCAAAGTCCATGAAGCCGCCTTTGATTTTTTCAGCCAGATCGTCAAAACCCACAATATCTGCACCTGCAGCTAATGCGGCTTCAGCATTGTTGCCTTGAGCGAATACCGCTACGCGAGAGGTTTTACCGGTTCCGCGAGGTAATACAACGGATCCACGCACCTGTTGGTCGGATTTCTTGGCATCCACACCCAGATTGACTGCAACGTCGACAGACTCGTCAAATTTTGCCGTTGCGGTTTTTTTGATCAAATCCAGCGCTTCCTGGGCCACATAGGCACGGGTACGATCGATTTCTGCACGGAGAGCGCTATGGCGCTTAGAAATATGGGCCATGTTAGATCACTCCTTCCACTTCAATTCCCATGCTGCGGGCGCTACCAGCAATAGTACGAACAGCAGCATCGAGATCCCCAGCAGTGAGATCAGGGGTTTTAGTTTTAGCGATTTCTTCAGCCTGCTGACGGGTCAGCTTGCCGACTTTATCGGTATGAGGACGGGGGCTACCCTTAGTGATTCCCGCTGCCTTTTTGATCAAGATCGTGGCAGGGGGGGTCTTCATCACGAAGGTAAAGCTCTTGTCTGCATACGCTGTGATCACCACAGGGATAGGCAGACCCACTTCGACGCCTTGAGTTTGGGCGTTGAAGGCTTTACAGAATTCCATGATGTTCAGACCGCGCTGACCCAGTGCAGGGCCAATAGGCGGGCTAGGGTTGGCTTTACCAGCCGGGACTTGCAACTTGATATAACCTACGATTTTTTTTGCCACAATACGCTCCTTAGTTGGGTGCATGCGGGTGACAACGGTCACCCTCCCCGGAGAACACAGTTCGGCAACGGCCGAGTGCGTCGGACAGCAAGCCTAAATTAGGCCTTCTCCACCTGCCCAAAATCCAATTCCACCGGCGTAGCACGGCCAAAAATCAGCACCGAGACGCGCAGCTTGTTCTTGTCGTAGTTCACTTCCTCTACGTTTCCGTGGAAATCGGTGAACGGACCTTCTTTAACGCGAACGCTTTCACCCACTTCAAACAGCACTTTGGGTTTAGGCTTGTCTTCGCCTTCCTTCACCTGCGCACGGATGTTTTCAACTTCTTTATCCGTAATGGGCAAAGGACGATTCCCTGTTCCTCCAACGAACCCAGTGACCTTGGGTGTACTCTTCACCAAGTGCCAGCTCTCGTCGGTCAAATCCATTTGAACCAACATGTAACCGGGGAAAAACTTCCGCTTACTGATGGTTTTTTGGCCACTCTTCATTTCAACCACTTCTTCAACAGGGACCAGGATCTCGCCAAACAAGCTTTGCATATCCGAGCGATCAATCCGCTCCTGCAGGCGTTCCTTCACACTGTTCTCAAAGCCTGAATAGGCATGTACTACATACCAGCGCATTGCCATCTTTTACTCCGGGCGCCCGAGCAAACGGGCCACCACCAAGCCGATCCCGAGATCGACGAACCACAGAAAAATACCCATCACAATCACCAGCGCAAAAACAACACCGGTGGTCTGCCAGGTTTCCTTACGGCTCGGCCATACAACCCGCTTTGCCTCGTACCATGCTTCACGTGCAAAGACCCTAAATTCCTGTGCGGGAGCCGTTGACCACGCAACAGCCACTCCTGCAGCCAATCCAACCAACAAAGCCAAGACGCGAACAATCAATGCGCTTTCGGCCAGGAAGTAGTAAGCCCCCAGGCCAGCTATCGCGAGTATCGCGCCTAACGAAAACTTAATTCGATCGTTCATTCTGGCGGCGTATGCCGTCCTCTCTTTGCGATTTGTGGCAGGCCAGGAGGGTCTCGAACCCCCAACCTACGGTTTTGGAGACCGTCGCTCTGCCAATTGAGCTACTGGCCTGTATTCAACAACATGCAACTCGGTATTCAGAGTTGTCGTTTGCGGTATCCCGTCTTGGCGGACGGGACCGCATCCGAACAGTATTACTTAATGATTTTAGCGACGACGCCGGCGCCTACGGTACGACCGCCTTCACGAATCGCAAAGCGCAGACCTTCTTCCATCGCAATCGGTGCAATCAACTTCACCGTCACCGACACGTTGTCTCCAGGCATCACCATCTCCGTCCCTTCACCCAACGTGATCGCGCCCGTTACGTCCGTCGTACGGAAGTAAAACTGAGGACGATAACCCTGGAAGAATGGCGTATGACGTCCACCCTCATCCTTCGACAACACCAAAATCTCCGCCGTAAACTCAGTGTGCGGCTGGATCGAACCAGGCTTCGCCAACACTTGTCCACGCTCAACCTCTTCACGCTTGGTACCACGTAGCAACACACCTACGTTGTCACCCGCCTGACCTTGATCCAACAACTTGCGGAACATCTCAACACCCGTACAAACCGTCTTCAAGGTGTCCTTCAAGCCCACAATCTCAATCTCTTCACCCACCTTGATGATCCCGCGCTCAACACGTCCGGTCACAACCGTACCGCGTCCAGAAATCGAGAACACATCCTCAACAGGCATCAAGAACGTGCCGTCAACAGCGCGCTCAGGAGTAGGAATGTACGTATCCAGTGCTTCAGCCAGTTTCCAAATCGCAGGCTCACCAATGTCAGACTGATCGCCTTCCAATGCCTTCAATGCGCTTCCCACCACAATCGGGGTGTCATCGCCAGGAAACTCATACTTGCTCAACAACTCACGCACTTCCATCTCAACGAGCTCTAACAACTCAGCATCGTCAACCATGTCTGCTTTGTTCATGAACACAACGATGTAAGGAACACCCACCTGGCGTGCCAACAAAATGTGCTCACGGGTCTGAGGCATCGGGCCATCCGCAGCCGATACCACCAAAATCGCGCCGTCCATCTGCGCTGCACCCGTAATCATGTTCTTCACATAATCCGCGTGGCCCGGGCAATCAACGTGTGCGTAGTGACGGGTCGTCGTCTCGTACTCAACGTGCGCCGTGTTAATCGTAATTCCACGTGCCTTCTCTTCTGGTGCCGAGTCAATGTCAGCGTAGCTCTTCGCCTCACCACCAAACTTCTTCGACAGCACAATCGTCAGCGCCGCTGTCAGTGTCGTCTTACCATGGTCCACGTGACCAATCGTCCCCACGTTCACGTGTGGCTTCGTCCGTTCGAATTTGCCTTTTGCCATGTCTCTGAGTCCTTAACCTAATGATGGTGAACCGGTTTTTTTACCGGTACTGATTCAGCCCGGAAAATCCGGGGTTAATAAATGGAGCCCTTGACCAGGATTGAACTGGTGACCTCTCCCTTACCAAGGGAGTGCTCTGCCACTGAGCTACAAGGGCCCGCTACTAAAAATCGTCCGCCTGCATGGAGCGGGTGAAGGGAATCGAACCCTCGTCGTAAGCTTGGAAGGCTTCTGCTCTACCATTGAGCTACACCCGCTTCGTACTGATACCGCAGATACTCAAAATCAATCTTGGTGGTGGGGGAAGGATTCGAACCTTCGAAGGCAGAGCCGTCAGATTTACAGTCTGATCCCTTTGACCGCTCGGGAACCCCACCGGACCGAACCCGCAATTCTGGTGGCTCACACGATTAAAGTCAAGGGGTAACTTGGTGCCGGCAGCAAGAATCGAACTCGCGACCTTCTGATTACAAATCAGCTGCTCTACCAACTGAGCTATGCCGGCGTAGAAAAAACTTATTTGACCACCCTAAGACGCGCCCGACCTTTAGGCCCCCCATCCGTGGGACCTCCGTCAGGGTTTGACGCATCCGGATTATCGGAAGACCGCGATGCTACCACTGGTTGAGGCTTTTGTGCGCCACCATCAGCACGATTCTGCTCTGGCGCTTCATTTTCTTGCTCTTCGCTCACACTCGGACTGTCTTGTGCCGCGCCCTCAGCAACGGATTCAACAGGAAACGCCAACCCTTCCCCGTTTTCACGGGCAAAAATCCCGGTCACCGCACCGATTGGCACCAAAACTTCGCGTGAAATCCCATTAAACCGGGTATGAAAAGCCACTTCATCGTTACTGATCGTAAAGTGCCGTGTTGCGTTCAACCCAATATTCAACACGATCAACCCATCTTTAACGTGCTCAAGCGGCACGCGCGTATTGCCGTCCACTTTCACGCTCAGATAGGGCGTAAAACCATAATCAACGCACCATTGGTACATGGCGCGGAGAAGATATGGCTTTGTGGACGGTTGGGTCACTTGCGCATTGCCTTTTCCGAAGGCGTCATTGAATCAATGAATGCCTGGCGGGAGAACAATCTTTCAGCGTACTTCAATAATGGAGCAGCGGTTCGGGGCAAGTTGATCTGGTAATGATCCAAACGCCACAACAAGGGGGCAATTGCCACATCCAGCATGGAGAACTCGTCCCCTAGCATGTATTTTTGCTTCTGATTGGCGAAGATCGGCGCCATACGCAGCAAGAAGTCGCGAATTGCGGCACGTGCTTTCTCAGCATTTTTGGCGCTGCCACTTTCTAAAATCTCGACTTGGCTGAACAATTCAATTTCAAAATGATAGAGCGACAAGCGCGCGCGCGCGCGCATGACTGGGTCAGCGGGCATCAATTGGGGATGCGGGAATCGCTCATCAATGTATTCATTAATGATGTTGGATTCATATAGATGCAAATCCCGTTCGACCAATATGGGCAAGCGGTTGAAGGGATTCATCACTGCGATTTCCTCGGGTTTATTGAATAAATCAATATCCGCGATGTGGAAATCCATTCCTTTTTCGTACAAAACAAATCGGCAGCGCTGGCTGAATGGGCAGGTGGTACCCGAATAGAGCGTCATCATGATTGGGTAGGCCTCTCTAGTGAAAAACCGGCGGGCACTATCGTCCGCCGGTCTTGGGGGTGGAAATAACCCTAATAGTGGATGGCAACTATATTGCCGATCCTACGCTTAGTGGATATCTTTCCAGAACTCTTTCTTCAAAGCTAGCGTGACGAAGAATGCCAGCACACAGAAGAATATTGCCAGAACACCGATTTGAATGCGCGTTGCCTTTGCAGGCTCAGCCATCCAAACCAGATAATTCACCAAATCTGCAGTGAATTGAGTGTATTCAGCTTCACTTAATTTGCCGGGGTGTGTCAGTTTCAGCGTTTTATGGCCTTCTTCGCCCACCCATTCCTGCACACCCTGAAGTTCATACAGGACATGAGGCATACCGACATTGTGATACACCGTGTTATTCCAGCCGGTGGGGCGCGAACTATCTTTGTAAAAGCCACGCAAGTAGCTATACAGCCAGTCAGCACCACGAACACGGGCCTCGACCGACAAGTCAGGAGGAGGATTACCAAACCATGCCTTGGCATCCGCCTTATCCAACGCCACCGTCATGGTATCGCCCACTTTTTCTGAGGAGAACATCAAGTTTGCCTTGATCTCTTCTTCAGTTAATCCAATGTCGGTGAGGCGGCTGTAACGAAGGTATTGTGCGGAGTGGCAGTTTTGACAGTAATTGGCAAAAGCCCTTGCACCACGCTGCAATGAACCTTTGTCACCTTCCACAATAGGGGCATGATCCAAGGCCAACTCTTCATGCGCAAACGAAGGTTGATTCATCAACCCCAAGCTCAGCGCCGAGGCAGCCGCAAAAGCAGCCAGCAGTTTCATCAAACGAGAGTGTTGTTTCATGAAGTCACCCGTTCTGGCGCTGGACGTGATTTGTCGAGGCGCGTGTAAATAGGCATTAACAAGAAGAAGGAGAAGTAAATCACCGTACAAATCTGGGAGGTGGGGTTCACATACCAAAGATTGGGATCTTGAGTACCCATGTAACCCAGGATCAGGAAGGCTGTGATGAAAAGACCAAAGGCGGTTTTATACAGCGTACCGCGGTAACGAATGGATTTCACCAAACCCCGATCCAGCCAAGGCAATGCCAAGAAAATGAGTACGGCGGCACCCATCGCGATCACACCCAATTGTTTCTGTGGGATCGCACGCAAAATGGCGTAGAAAGGCGTGAAATACCAAACCGGCGCAATGTGCGGGGGGGTTTTCATCGGGTCAGCAGGGATGAAGTTGTTGGCTTCAAGGAAGTAACCGCCCATCTCAGGCGCAAAAAACACGATTGCGGAGAAAATTCCCAAGAAAACCGACACCCCAACCAAATCCTTGAGGGTGTAGTAAGGATGGAAATTAATACCATCTAATGGGATATGGGTAACAGGGTCTTTATGCTTTTTGATTTCAACCCCATCAGGATTGTTTGAGCCTACTTCATGCAGCGCGATGATATGCACCAGCACCAGGCCAACCAAAACCAAGGGAAGCGCAATCACGTGAAAGGCGAAGAAGCGATTCAGGGTGGCATCAGAAACCACAAAGTCGCCGCGAATCCATAATGCGAGAGGAGGGCTAATGGCATCAAACAAGGAGATAATGACCTGCGCACCCCAGTAGGACATTTGGCCCCAAGGTAACAAGTATCCCATGAAGGCCTCGCCCATCAGGCACAGGTAAATCGCCATCCCCACAATCCAGACGAGCTCGCGTGGCTTACGGTATGAACCGTACATGAGGCCCCGACACATATGCAGATACACCACCACAAAGAACATTGAGGCGCCGGTGGAATGCATGTAACGGATCAACCAGCCGTAGTTCACGTCCCGCATGATGTACTCCACCGAGGCAAACGCAAAGCGCGCATCGGGCTTGTAGTTCATGGTCAGGAAGATACCCGTAACCAATTGAATCACCAGGACTAACATGGCTAAAGAGCCAAAGTAGTACCAGAAGTTAAAGTTCTTTGGGGCGTAGTACTCAGAAATATGATCACGCCAGATCGACGACATCGGAAAACGTGCGTCAATCCACTCGGTCAACCGAGCCAATTTGGTGTTTTGAGGTGAGGTGCTCATTAATTAAGCTCCTTTTGACTTGTCCGCACCCACAAGCAGTCGGCCATCAGCCAAATACATGTGAGGGGGAATACGCATATTGAGCGGAGCTGGCACGTTTTGGAAAACGCGGGCAGCCATATCGAATTTAGAACCATGGCAAGGGCAGAAGAATCCACCTGGCCAATCTTCTCCCATTCCAGCACCATTCCCTGCCTTCATACGGTCTTGAGGAGAACAGCCCAGGTGAGTACAAATACCCACTACAACCAGTAAATTGGGGTGTTCCGCCGTTGAACGGTTGGGATTCTTGCAGTATTCAGGCTGTTCAGAGTTTTCTGAGCCAGGATCACGCAAGCGATCAGCGTTCTTAGCCAATTGAGCCAGCATCTCAGGGGTACGATTGACCATCCAAACCGGCTGACCGCGCCATTCAGAAGTCATCATCATGCCGGGCTCCAGTTTTGAGACGTCAATCTCAACGGGGGCTCCTGCTGCTTTTGCGCGCGCGCTTGGCAACATACTCATGACAAAAGGGGTAGCCACAGCGGCAGCGCCGGCGGCTCCGAGGGCTCCAGCGGCCCCGATCAGAAAACGGCGTCGACCGCCATTGTCCGAGTGCGAATCACTCATAGTGGAATCCTGTCGTGCGAAAAGAATGAACAAAACCCGCGAATATTACCTAAGTATAGCATTAACGCAGGAAAAAATATTGCAGCGCAACCAACCTAAGCAGGGAGACCTGACGAAATCATGACCCTGCTTTAGGCTTCCAACGACTGGCCACCAAAATACCAATTTCGTAGAGTAGGCACAGTGGAATCGCCAAAAGACTCTGTGAAACGATGTCCGGAGGGGTAAAAATAGCCCCCACCACAAAAGCCCCAACAATCACGTAGCGCCGGATATCCCTGAGAAAGGCCACCGACACAACGCCCAAACGAACCAATACCACAATCGCCACCGGCACTTCAAAAGTCAAACCGAACGCCATAAACATGGTGAGTACAAAACCCAGGTATTTGTCGATGTCGGTCATCACGGCCACCCCTTCTGGTGC